>JAEEGL015345816.1_pt1 | contig 53950 bp, 36 predicted proteins | sample 9134231 | NCBI WGS metagenome assembly JAEEGL01 (sample SAMN16246548, study PRJNA631951) | gut metagenome | biome: gut microbiome; feature: rumen; material: fiber-attached | host: Bos | place: Iran: Karaj | collected 2018-10 | reverse complement strand
AGAGACCTGCGCTGCTGTTTCTTTCGAGGAGGTGCTGAAAAACCGCAGGAGTGTGCGTCACTACGACTCCACCAAGACCATCAGCGAGGCTGAGGTGCGCGAGCTACTCATCGCCACGCAAGAGGCACCCTATTGGGCAAACCAACAACCCTCGAAATACTATGTGGCCATGAGCCCTGAAAAGGTGGCGGCCGTGCAGGAATTGGTAGGCGAGCGCAACAAGCAGAACATCGCCGGAGCCCCCGTATTGATCGTCTCCACCTACGAGAAGGGCAAGTCGGGCTTCTTCAACGGCAACCAGACCAACGAGGTGGGTGATGGCTGGGGCGCCTACGACAACGGTCTGAGCAATGCTTATTTCATCCTTGTGGCTCGAGCCAAGGGTTTCGACACTCTCATCATGGGCATGCGTGACTCCGAAAAGCTGCGGGAACTTTTCAATATCCCCGAAAACGAAGCCGTCATGGCAGTCATCTCCTTAGGTTACAGGGCCGGCGAGCCGAGACAGCCCACACACCGTCCATTGGAGGAGATTGCCCAGTTCTTCTAAGGCTCAGAATCTCAGTAATTTCCCCTTTTCGCAAGGGTCAACGCTGAAAAAGTTGTAACTGTCGGTGCGTACCACAATGAGGCCGCACCTGTGTGCGTAGTTGTCAGCATCGTTTTCATAGTTGATGGCGGCGATGGCCACCAATACCTCTTTGTCCGCATAAAGAGGGAATAATCTTTTAAACTTTTCCATCTGGTGCAGGAAACGGTCGATGTCGCCTTTCCCGCAACTTGCTTTGACCTCAATGGCGATTGCGGAGGTGTCATTGTGCAGGATCACGTCAACCTCCATGCCTTCGTTGGGGTTCTTGGACTTCCGGGACACGTTTTTGGCTTTGCTGTGCATGTCGTAGCCGGCTCTTTGGAACATTTCGGTGGCTGAAGAACTCATCAGCCCCTCAATAATGTTGCCAGTAGTGGTTGAAAACCGTGTGGCCAATTCTTTGATTTTCTTGTCGGTCTCCTTCATCTGGGCGAAAGTTTCCTTTTGCAGCCTTTCCGTTTCCTTTTGCAATCTGCCATTCTCCTGTTGTTGCATTCTATCCTCTACCTGCATCTTGCTGATTCTGTCCAACCGCTTGTCTATCTCTTTCATCCGTTCTCGATGTTCTGCCATGTCACGGCGGGAATCTTCCCTCCAACGAGTAAGGAATTGGTCATAATCGCGAAGTCTCTGGATTCTACTCTCCTGCGCTTCTGTTATGTCATTCATCTCTTTCCGGAAGTCATCCTTCTGCTGTCGCTGGTCCTCTTTCATCGCAGTGAATTCTTTGCGTTGCTCTTCGCGGAGCATTCGGGTTAATTGATTCGTCTCCTTGACCACCAGGTTGGTGTCTTGTGCGGTTTTAATCAAGGTGTCCCATTCCGGGACGGCTGTTTGTGTAATATTTTCCATACTTTCAAAGGTTAAAAATTGTACGGCAAATATACAATGAAAAAACAGCTTTGTCAAGGGTTTTGAAATTTTTTGTTTTGTCTTGAATAACAATGTGTTATAAAATTATTTTAACTAATTGATTTGAAATTAATTAAAATAATTTAATAAATTTCGCAGAAAATCGACAAACAGTAACGCGAACCAGTCACCAGATCGAAGTGGCGGGATTGGCGTTACTTCTCCCAGCAGTTCACGATGGCGTGAAGCCGGAGACCGACATTCGGATATTCGGTGCCGATAGGATCGTAATAGTTTAATGAAGAGCAGTCTCCTGTGGCGGAGACTGTGTCACGGATATAGGTTTTCTCCTGTGGGAGAATGGGGTCAGACTTGAGGTAGATGGGTTGTCCAGCCGCGTTCCACAGCACGGAATCTACCACTTCGTTCTCGAGATCGTAGGCGCAGGTACAATTTACATAGTTGGTGCAGCCCGCCGCAAAGAGGGCGAGAATGGTCACGACAAAGGCGGAGGCAATGATTTTTTTCATATTTAGGATGATTTTATCAAGCGGCAAAAATACGATTTTTAGTGAATAGTGAATAGTGAATAGTGAATAGTGAATGGAGTTATAGGGCTTGCGTACCAACTTGCCCAAACACCTGAGAGACGCGGTTTCGGCCACATCGCATCGGCTCCCGCCGCGCCGGCTCGCCCAAATAAAAACATGGATGCGAAAGCCCTGTCCTGAATCCTGAATCTTGAATCCTGAATCCTGAAACTAATTTTTTGTATTTTTGCCGCGGAAACCCAAGTGCAGTTTGAAATGGAGATCACCGGCATCATCACCACCCTTAACGAATCGAAAAACATCGAAGCCTGCATCCGCTCGTTGCAGCGCGTGTGCGACGAGGTCATCGTCACCGACTCCTGCAGCAAGGATGACACCGTGGCGTTAGCGGAAAAAGCCGGCGCGCGCGTCTTCGTGCACCCTTACATCGGCGACGGCCCGCAGAAGAACCTGCCATTGGAGCACGCCAAGAACGATTGGGTGCTCAGTCTCGATGCCGACGAGCGGCTCACTGACGAGCTCGTGGCGGCCATCCAACAGCTTGATTTGGAGCATACTCCATACGACGGTTTTGCTATCCGTCGGCGCAACTACATCGGAGACCGGTGGGTGAAGGCCTGCAACTGGTACCCCGACTGGCTCGTGCGGCTCTATCGCAAGGACAAGCTGCGCTTCCTCGACCGAAAGCAGCACGCGTTCGTGCCCGAGAAGAACACGCAACGGCTCAAGGCCGACATTATCCATTACCGTTACAAGAACTACGACAGTCTGTTTGCGAAGCCCGAGCGCAACTACAGTTCCCGCGGCGCGAAAATCCTCTATCTGCAAGGGAAAAAGGCCAACGCCTTCTCGCCATTCCTGCACGGACTGGCGGCGTTCGTCAGCAACTACTTCTTCCGGGGCGGCATTCTCGGCGGTCTCGACGGCTATGTGCTCTCCCGTGCTGTCGCCCACAACAGCTTTCTGAAATATGCGAAACTGTTGGAGTTCCAGCGGGATAAGTCCGTGAGGGAGGCGGAAGATTGGGAATCGGTCTGGTAATGGATGGTTGATAATGAGGGGAGTAGGGCATTATAGGGTCGATAGGTATGGAGTTTCTAAAACTTCTGACGATTGACGACCGACTTCTAACTAAAAAAATTGTATTTTCGCGGCCGCAATTGTGCGCAGTTACTTTTTCTTAGAAATTTGAAATTTTGAAATATGTTTGAAAGCTTATCAGATAGGTTAGAACGTTCGTTTAAGATACTGAAAGGCCAGGGCAAGATCACCGAGATCAACGTGGCCGAAACCACCAAAGAGATCCGCAAGGCGTTGATTGACGCCGACGTGAGCTATAATATCGCCAAGGAGTTTACCAACAGCGTGAAGGAGAAGGCCATCGGCATGAATGTCATCAACGCCGTGTCGCCCAACCAGTTGATGGTGAAGATCACCTACGACGAGTTGATCGCCCTCATGGGCAGCCAAGCGGTGGACATCAACATCAAGGGTTCTCCCGCCATCATCCTGATGGCCGGTCTGCAGGGCTCCGGTAAGACCACCCACAGTGCGAAACTCGCCAACCTCCTGAAAACCAAGCGCGGCAAAAAACCGTTGTTGGCGGCCTGCGACGTTTATCGTCCTGCTGCTATCGACCAGTTGCAGGTGCTCGGCCAGCAAATCGGCGTGGAGGTCTATTCCGAACCCGAGAACAAGAAACCGGTGGAGATCGCCAAGAACGCGGTGCGCCATGCCAAGGACTACGGCTATGACGTGGTCATTATCGATACCGCCGGCCGTCTGGCCGTCGATGAGGAGATGATGAACGAGATCGGCAACATCAAGGAGGCGGTCAACCCGCAGGAAATCCTCTTCGTGGTGGATGCCATGACCGGTCAGGATGCCGTGAATACCGCCAAAGCGTTCAACGACAAGCTCAACTTCGACGGTGTGATCCTCACCAAGTTGGATGGCGACACCCGTGGCGGTGCCGCGCTCACCATCCGCAAGGTCACCGAGAAGCCGATCAAGTTCGTCGGTATGGGCGAGAAGATGGAAGCTCTCGACGTGTTCCATCCCGACCGCATGGCGGAGCGTATTCTCGGCATGGGCGACATCCGTTCCTTCGTGGAGCGTGCGCAAGAGCAGTTCGACGACGAGGAGGCCGCCAAACTCTCCAAGAAGCTGGCGAAGAACCAGTTCGACTTCAACGATTTCAACCAGCAGATCCAGCAAATCAAAAAGATGGGCAACGTGAAGGATCTGATGGGCATGATTCCCGGTATGGGCAAACTCGTGCGCAATATGGACATCGACGACGACGTTTTCAAGAGTGTGGAGGTGATGATCCAGTCGATGACCCCCGAAGAGCGTGCCAATCCCGACATTATCAACGGCTCTCGCCGCAAACGCATCGCGCGCGGCTCCGGCCGTGACATCCAGGATGTGAACCGCCTCATCAAACAGTTCGACGACATCCGCAAGGTGATGAAGGCCGTGAACAACGGGTCCGGCAAAACCAAAGGCATGATTCGCGCGATGAAAGCTCGTGGAAGAAGATAACCGTTGCGTTTTGAAACATTTTTGTATCTTCGCGGCGCAAAAATAATTGGAACGATGAAAAATATTGTTTTACGGATTCTCTTAGGAGTGGCAGTCTGCATCTTTGCTGTGCAGCATGTTGATGCCCAGCGGTTTATCGGCTCGGTCGTCGCAGGCTGTAACTTCGCCCAGATAGAAGGCGATGACGTGCACGGTTTCTATAAAGTCGGCTTCAACGGCGGTTTGGGACTGACGCTCCCCGTCAACCCGAAGCAGACGTGGCAGGTCTCTGTTGAATTGCTCTATTCAATGAAGGGCGCCAAAAAAACTTGCCAGCCTGGTTATTTCCTTACCAGTAACTACGGCGAGTCGATGTTCCAGGATGTGGATTGGTCTGTGCCGATCGACTCCACCGTCAAATGCAACATCTCCCTCGACTATGTGCAGATTCCGGTGATGATGCGCTATGAGGAGCCCTATTCCGGATGCTCTTTCGCGTTGGGCTTCGCATGGAGCCGGCTCGTCCGCGCCAAGGAAATCTACAACGGCTACCTGCGCACCACCAATGTCAGGAGCGGCACATACAAGAAAAACGACTGGTCGATTATCGCCGATGTCAATATCCGTCTCTATAAGAACTTGAATCTCAATTTCCGCTATGAATACTCGCTCGTTCCCATCCGCGTTACGCAGTTCGAGTACCTGCGTAACGACGGCTCCTCCCTCATCGAAACCCACAAGTACTACAACCACATGATTTCCGCCCGGTTGGTTTACTTTATCAACGAAAAATTTTACTTGAACACCCGCGTCAACAAATACGGCCAGAGAATGGGCACGAAATGGTTGCGTGAAATCCCCGATTATAACAACTGATTATGAAAAAAACATTGATCCCCGTTCTCCTGGCAGCGGTCGCGGCCATCTTGTTCCATCAGTGCAAACCTTTGGATTTGACTGCCGATTACAAGGATATCACCGTCTCTTACGGCATAGTGAATATCCAAGACCAGATCCATTATTTCAAGGTCTATCACGGCTTTCTGACTGACGGGAATTCCCTTGAGGCCGCTGGCGAGTGGGATAATGTCTATTATCCTGTGGATTCCATCGAGGTGCGGCTGGAAGAGTATCGCAACGGACAGCTCACGCGCAGTGCGGTGCTCGACACCACCACTGCCGTGCTGAAGGATGAGGGCTATTTCCCCAGCCCCAAGCAGCTGCTTTATTATTCCCAATGGCAGCTCTTTGACGACTGTACCTATCGTCTGGTGATCCGCCGGAACAGCACGGGCGAGGAGGTGTATGCCGAAACCCTGATGGTGCATAACTTCACCATCACCCGTCCGAAAGTTTCATGGAACATGAACCTCAACCAGCCTTACAAAATCCAGTTTTATTCTGCGGAGAATGCCGCCATGTATGATGTCTTCCTCACTTTCTATTACATAGAGGTGAACAACAGCACCGGAGAGATCGAACACAAGCAGCTGACCCGCAAGCTTAATGGCGACTATATCCGGGCTTCATCCGGCAGCGATGTCGTCTATTCAGGGTTTACGCCCGAGTCGTTTTTCAATACTTTCGTCCAGCGTATCGAGACCAATCCCGCCGTGACGCGCTATATCGATGCCGTGGACAACCAGCCTTATTACTGCATGCGCCTGACGGTTTGGGCTGGTGATAAAAACTATTTGACTTACAGAGAGGTGGCCACGCCGAACAGCAGCATAGTGCAAAACAACCAGGAATACACCAACTTTGTCTCCGAGAACGAGTCGGCCTACGGCTTGATGGCTTCGAGAAACTATTCCTACGTCGATTTGATGATGGATTACACCTTCGGGCACAACGAGGACACGTTGGTGAAGAGCGCGCGCACCCGTCGCCTGAATTTTGACTATTATCGCAATTCACCCGAATTCGTTGAAGTGGATCAATGATCTGGACGATGGTCATACGGCTCTTGATGGCCACGGCTCTGGGCGCTCTGATCGGCGTTGAACGCGAATATCACGCGAAAGAGGCGGGCGTGCGTACCCATCTGTTGGTGGCGGTGGGCTCGTGCCTCTTCATGATTCTTTCCGCTTACGGCTTCGACGCTTTCTTGGATCAGGATCATGTCAGCTTCGACCCTTCGCGTATTGCCGCTCAGGTGGTTACGGGTATCGGTTTTCTCGGTGCGGGTACCATCATTCTGCAAAAACAGGTGGTGCGCGGACTGACTACCGCTGCAGGCGTGTGGGTTACGGCCGCCATCGGTCTGGCTTGCGGTATCGGGATGTATCTGATCGCAGCCGTCGCCACCGTGATTGTCATCGCCTCCCTCGGGCTGATCAACGTCTTCCTGCCTTACGTCTCCCAATGCGATCGCCGGATTACCTTTCTGGTGGAGGATTATATGGTGCTGACCGAGGTCATGGAAAACCTTCGCCGCGAGAAAATCACCGTCCTGAACTATGAAATGCACAAGGATGCAGAGGAAAACAACGGGAAAATGTTGGTCTCCCTGGAAGTCCGGATGCAACGTTATGATAATATCAAGTCGATAGCCTCTATCCTCCGCAACTTTCAAAAGGTGGAGCTGGTGCAGATCTCATAAATTTCCAGCCATTTTTGTCCGATGATGTCGGCAGAGCAAATCTCCAACGCCTGTTTCCGAATGGATGCCGGGTCGAATGGGTGTTTGTTGTCTAACATTTCGTTCAGTTTTTCAATGAGTTGCGTCTCGTCTTCGGGCGCGACGATGACCGCGTTGTCGGCATTGGCGATTTCAAGGATGCCGCCCACCGGGGTGGTGACCACGGGTGTGCCGGTGCAGAAGGACTCCAACAGCACGCATGGCTGGTTCTCATAGTTGGAGAAGAGCAGGAAGAAGTCCGACTGGTGCAGCAAACCGGCGATTTCAGCGGAGGTTTTCCGGCCGAGGAAATGCACGGCCTCGGACAATCCGTTGCCCTTGACAAAGGTTTCGGCCTCTTCGTTCCGGAAATCGTGGACGATGTTCAACTCGAAATCTGTGCGCCGCGTGGAAAGCGCCCTTACCGCCCGCAGAATCCCCATGATGTTTTTCGCGTTGTTGTCGATGGTGGAGACGTGCAGGATCTTCCGTTTCCCTTCGGAAACAGGGCCCGTCTTGAGGGAGAAGAGTTCCGTGTCAACCACATTGCCGACCACCGACTGCGGTTTCCCGACAGCGGCGGGAACAGTGGCGCAGATGTTGTCGAGAAGGTTCTGCGACACAGCGGTGATGTAGTCGGCGTGCCGGAAGGTGCGGCGCAGGATCAGACGCTCGGGGAGGGTGAGCTTCGGCCGGTTCATGGGCAGGTAGCCGGTCCAGTGCTCGCTGACAATCATCGGGACTCGGAATTTCCGGCTCAGCTTGGCCGCCATGATCCCCATGGGAATCGCCACGTGAAGGTGGATGAGGTCGGGATGCCCGTATGTCTTGATCAGCTGCTCGAAAGCGGTGATGTATGCGTGGAAAAGTCCCAATTTGTTGGCATGGATGACGTGCAAGGGGAAAAGCGTGGCGTTTTTGGGCAACACGGGAGTGAAATTCTCGCGTACATGATGCAGGATGACCGACTGGACCTTTTCGCCCAGCGATTCAATGTGGCGCGAGATGAAATTGCCGTTCAGCGGCTTTTCAGGAATGGGGAACCAAGAGGGTATATGTACAACCAGCATGTTTTCTTATTTGAACGGCAAAGATAGTTTTTTTTCTCATTGGAAGCATGTCTGTAATTTGTGTACCTTTGCCGCCGAATTTGCAAATATGTTCGGGAAGATTCTAAACACTTTTGGCACGAAAATCCTGGTGGCTCTCCTCAACCTGACGATTGCCATCGTCATTTCACAGGTGTTGGGCGACAGCGGCAAAGGCGTGCAGTCGCTGGTGCTGACGAACATCAGCTTCATCCTCATCTTCTCCGAAATCGTCTGCGGCGCCAGCCTGGTCTATCTCACCTCCCGCCACGAGTTTTCCAAACTGTGGGCACCATCGTTGCTGTGGTCGTTGCTCATGGGTGCGGTGATGGGCATGGCGATCAGTCTCTTCACCCCTGGCCTTGACCGAGGCTTGGCGATACATACCGCCATCCTTTCGTTTGTCTCCTCATTCGCCAACATCCATTTCCGTGTCTTGATCGGGAAAGAGGAGGTGAAGAAGGCGAATGTCAACACGTTGCTGCAGCCCGCCATGCTGCTGCTGACGCTGGTGGTCTATTACCTGATGTTGGGCAAGAGCGACATCTACGGATACATCATCGCGCTCTATGTCGCCTATCTGAGCTCCTCGGTGTTAGGCGTCTTTCAGCTGCGCGAGGAGTATAAAACGCTGCGCTGCTACCCACTTGGCGAGTACAAAGAGGCGTTGACGGATCTCTTCAAATACGGATTCCTGAACCAGACCGGCCATTTTGTGCAGTTTTTCAATCTGCGGTTGAGCTACTATCTGCTGAACGCCTATGTCGATACCGGACACGTGGGGGTCTATTCCAACGCGGTGTCTTTGGCCGAGTCAATCTGGATCATTTCCAACAGCATCGCGCTGGTGCAGTACGCCCGCATATCGAACAGCACCGACAAGACTTACAACCAGACGCTGACCCTGAACTTGGGGAAAATCTGCTTTGTGGTCTCTTTGGGTGCGGTGGTGGTGCTGGCATTGCTGCCTTCGTCGCTCTATCAGTTCATCTTCGGTCCGGAATTCGGGGAAATGTCGCGAATAATCCGCATTTTGTCTCCCGGAGTGCTCTGCTACAGCATCTTCCTGATTCTCGGGCACTATTATTCCGGTTCCGGCCGCTACTTCATGAACACTTTGGCCGCCCTGTGCGGCTTGGCGGCCACGCTGGCGGGAGGTTTCCTCCTGGTGCCGCGTTTCGCCACCAACGGCGCCGCCGTCACGGCATCGGTGGCCTACGCCCTCAACGCCGCTTTCCTGCTGGCCTGTTTCCTCCGGGAATCGCGTTTCCGGATCCGGGATCTGGTCTTGACGCCTTCTGAATTAAAGGAATATATTGCTGAGATCAAGAATCATTACCTGAAATAAATTGCGCAATGAATAATAAAATCGAAAAAGCTTGTCGTGCTTTGAAACTCATCTTCAAGCGTCCGTATCTGCTCAATTTGGTGCTGGAAAGCGAGGATGTCTATAAACAGAAAGTGTCGGAGAATTACGGGCTCGAGGACGGGTTGCCGCTGTTGCACTTGGAGACGCTCTTCCCCGGTTTTCAGGAAACGGTTTCTCCCTATGCCTACCTCTCGGGTGCCACCATGCCCATCGACATCGCTTTGCTGAAGTCGCTGGCCCGTCGGCAGAACGCCCGAAGTTACTTCGAAATCGGCACATGGCGCGGCGAGAGCGTCGCGAATGTGGCCGCTGTGGTGCCTGATTGCGTCACCCTGAACCTCTCCCGGGAAGAGATTGTCGCCCTCACCGGCGATGAAACCTACGCCGATGCCCATGCCCGTTTTTCCAAGTCTTTGCACAATGTGACCCATCTGCAGGGCAACTCTCAAACCTTCGACTTCACGCCCCATCTGCGTCGGTACGACATGGTCTTCATCGATGGCGACCATCATTCGGAGGCGGTGAAAAAGGACACGCAGACCGCTTTCAGGCTGTTACGTGACGAAAAGTCGGTGATTGTGTGGCACGACTACGGCTACGATCCCGAGACCATCCGCTGGAGCGTGCTGAATGCCATCTGGGAGGGCACGCCCGGGGCGAAACGCCAATATCTCTACCAAGTGGCCAACACCATGTGCGCCGTTTATATCCCCGAATCCTTCCAGACCGGAAAACTCACCCCGCACGCGACGCCGAAGCATTACTACGAGGTGAGTTTGCGCTCTGTCGATTTATAGTGCCGTTTTACCGTTTTACGAATGGCTTCGTGACCACCCCTTGGTGGGTGTGGAGACGTGCGAAATAGGTGCCGGCCGCCAAACCGGCCACGTTGATCCGGGTCTGTCGGGAATTGTTATTGTCTGCCACGACAACGGTGCGGATTAATTTCCCGTACACATCATAAACCTCTATTCCTGTGATGTCGAGCTCGTTCCCGTTCGCGCGGATTTCCACATAATCGCTGGCCGGATTCGGGAAGAGAAGGATGTGACCGTCCGGATGATTCTCAATGCCGTTGTCGCTCGCAATGGCCGAAAGAATCACCGACCATTCGCTGAGCCTCTCCTCGTCGCAGATCGCCTGCACCCGAATCTCATACACGGTGCCGTTGATTAACCCGACGATTTCGTGACATGGCGTCCCTGTCACGGTTACCGTGGTCCACTCCTCACCGCTGTTCTCTCTGCGATATTGCAGGTTCCATTGCGAAACGCCGGCATGATCGACCCAACAGACCGTGATGTTGGCCGCATCCCGTAATGCAATCTGTTGCTCCAGATTTGTCGGGACGGGACAGGTGTCCGGTGTGTCGTGGATGCTATCCCCCGACACCGAAATGTTGTCGAGGAAGATGGAGTTCCCGTCAAGACCTTCGCCAAGGAACATCACTTGGTATTCGTTGCCGGTGTTGGGCAAAGGAGTGCTGTAGGAGATGTAGGTGTTGGTCCCCATGTTGTCCGTGTGGGAGCGCAGATAGGTCCACGGGGCATCGGAAGAGGTGCGATAATAGACCCCTACGGAATCGTAAACGTTGTTGTAAGGACGTATGTATAAATCGTAATCCAAGGTGATGTTTTCGTAACCGGAGAAATCGAAAACAGGGGAAGTCAGGCGCGCGGAGTTTCCGGAATAATAGAGAAACACCGCACAACTGTTGCCGCCTGCGGCGTATTGGGGGTCGCTGACGACCATCCAGCCGTTGTCGCCGGTGACGGACTCCGTGGTCCAACATTCCATGCCGTACTCGAAATCCTCAAGATGGGGGAATGTCGCGATATCGCCACAGGCGGTGAAGAACCCTCCCGTATGCGACGCATCGCTGTTGTCATTGCCGGGACAATGAGCGACCACATACCAAATATAATGAGTCCCCGTGTTGAGCCCGGAGAGCGTGAACACACCGTTGGTCAGCGTGACGCCAGGGAGAAGATGAGGGGTGGCTTCGTTGACGCTTTGGTAATAGACGTCGAACGTGTCAGCATCGCTTTCCCAGGACAAATCCACGCTGGAGGAGGTGATGTCGCTGACGGTCAGATTCAGCGGCTCGGAACATTCGGGGATGGGCTTCACTTTGAAGTCGTCCAAGTGCCATTGGCTCATGACGGTGTCGTTGCAACGCAGGCGGAGGGCAATCCATCCCGTGAGATCCGGAACCGTGTCGAGGTCCATGACAAAGGGGATGTAAGGCGTGAGGGGGTCCAATTCCGCAAGATAGTCTTGAGGGTGCAGGGTGGAAATGACCTGGAAACCGGAAGTGTCGGAAAGGGAACTTAGCACGCCGACTTCCAGATTGTTGGAGGTGACAGTGGCGGCTTTCGCGCTGAAATAGAGCCTCAAAGTGTTGAGGTCTTGCGCGAATAGAGGCAACGCAATGAGATTCGTGGCATTGGCGCCGGCCATCAACAGGTTCTGGGAGTTCTCCTCATAATAATCATCAATGGCAGGATAAGTCTCCGTCGCATTCCATACGAAAGAGGAAAGCCGTATCCAGCAGTAAGGGACTTGGTGGGCTGTGCCGGGAGCGTCAAAGTTCTCTGTCCAGGGAGACAGGGACGAGACGGATACCGGGGCGCACAAGGTGCTGAACCCCGAAGGGATGGAGGCCAGGATGGTGTCGGCACAGTTCGCGGAGACATACCAGTCGTAGGAGCTCCCCGAATTGGCGGATATCACCATGAAGGTGTCCGTTGTGGTGCCGGAAAGGGTGTAATTGTCCGTGCCTTCTTCTTTGAAATAGACGGAGAATTGCGGGGCGTTTGAACTCCAGTGCAGCCGGGCGGATGAGACCGAGAGGTCGTCCGCATACAAATCATACGGGCGCTCGCAATCGGAGATGTATTCCAAGGTCACTTGGTCGATGAAGCCATAGCCGTTCACGTTTCCGTTGTCCAGTTGACGGAGAGCCAGATAACGGCCTTGTCCCGCATAGCCGGCGAAGGAAATCTCCACCGGGAAGTAGGTCCCGCCGGTCACCGAAAACGACTGTACGTTTGTGAATGTGGCGGTGTCATAGGGGTCGGTCATCACACCCGCCTGGAACTGGGAGGTGAATGGGGTGCCGTTTTCGTCGGTGCTGCTGCGGGCAAAGAAGGAGAGCTGCAAAGCGTTGACGGGCACACTGTCGTCCAGCGGAGGAAGAATGGCGTAACCCTCTGTGCTGTTGAAGTTCAGCATTTTGACCCCTTGGTGGGCATACAGGGCGTTGGAGTACACGTAGGGAGCCTCGGCGCTGGTGGTGGCGAATCGTTTCCAGCAGGCGGGCAGCGGGTGCGAGAGGGTGCCGGAGGGATTTTCATTCTCGAAATCCCAGGTCGTCGGGATGGATGACATGGTGATACCGGCACATTCGGTGGTGAAGGTGACCGGCAGAGAGGGCATGTCGGCGGCGCAATCGGCGGTGACGTAGGCCGTGTAGGTCGTGTTTGGGGTCAGACCGGCGAGTGCCGCGCTGAAGTTGGCGGTGGCGGGGACGGCTTGGTGAACCCACGCGGTGTCGCCTGCAACGGCGTAATGGACAGTGCTGGCTACCGGTACGTTGTCCTCCGAACTCCATGTGAGCGTGGCGGTGGTCGCCGTCACCCCCGTGATGGCCAGCCCCTCAGGTTCGTAACAGTCGGGGATGTACTCCACCGTCACGTCGTCGATATACCAAGCGTACCCCGAGGCGGTGTTCATCGGGTTGGCATAACGGAACACGATATGGTTGCCACTGCCGGGGAGTGTGGTGTTCTGGAAGGACACTTTGTAAAGTTGATAGTCGCTATTGCTTAACTGAGAGGCGGTTATGATGCTCACGGCCTCGAAAGCGGAGGTGTCGTTGAGATCCGGCATCACCCCGATCTCCATACTGCCGTAGGGGGTCATGTTGCCGCCGGGCTTCATCCAGAACCGGATTCGGAGTTGCTGGATGTTCTCCTCCATCGCGGGTAAGGCCAGCAAGTTGGGGTCGGACTGGTTCCCGCTGAAGCGGATGCAAATGCCGCCTTCATGCGCCGACGATCCTTCGATGGCGCAAGGATAGCTGTGGCTGTATTCCGTGTGTCCCGCCAGCCGTGTCCAGCAAAGGGGCAGCTCATATTCGGCCACGTTTTCGAAATCCATATAGTAAGGCAGGCTGTCGGCCTCGAAGGGCATGCAGTCGGTGGTGAAGGTCACGAGATTGCTCTGCTGGTCGGGGGCGCACGGCGCCGTCACGTAGGCTTCGTAAAGGGTGCTGTGTTGCAGATCGGTCAGCTGGTGGTGGGCGGAGTCGGTGATGGTGACGGTCTCGGTCATCCAAACGGGAGTGTTTTGCGGTTTGTAGTGGATGGTGAAGTGGACTTGCGTGCTGTCGCCGGGAACCCAGGAGAGGTCCGCGGTGGTGGCGGAAGTACTGTAGGCTTGTAAATCATACGGCTCCTCGCAAAGGGGGATGTATTCCAAAGTGACATTGTCCAGGTACCAAACGCTGCCGGATTGCCCGATGCAGCGGAAACAGACCAGCCGGTTGTTGCCCGAAAGGGTGGTGTTGAGGAAGGGCACAGTGTATTGGACGTAGTCTGTTGACGGCAGGTTGACCGCCTCTATCGTGCTCACAATCTCGAAGTTCGCGGTGTCGTTGATGTCCGGGAGCAGCCCGATTTCCATTCGGCCGTAAGAGGCGATGTTCTCGTAAGGCGTCGCTAGGAACCGCACCCGCAGCAGGTGGATGTCGGTGTTCACCGCCGGCATGGCCACCCAGTGACGTATGGAGTCCTCGGGGGTGAACCGGAGGATGGTGTCGCCAGTGTACCAGTCGTAACCGTAGAACGAGTTGGAGTGGGCCCCGGGGAAGTAGATCCCGGAGTTGTTGAATTCGCTGCCCTCTACGCGGATCCAGCAGTTCGGCAAATCGCCGAACGACGTGCACTCGGCGAAGGTGGTGGAGTAGGGGAGAATGTCGGCTTCGTAGGGCACGCACGAGGTGGTGAAGGCGGCCACCGGACTGTTGAACGTGTCGTTGCAGATGGCTGCGACATACCACTGGTAGGTGGTGCCGGGAACCAGCCCGTTGACTTGGAATGTGCTGTCGTAGGGGTTCAGCGTGGCGTTGGTCTGCTCGCTGTATTCCGTCTCCCCGAATGCGCGGATATAGACGATGTATTCGTTGGCGTCCGATTGCCAGGTCAAATCGGCCGATGAGGTGCTGATGTTCGTGGCCGCTAAATTCAACGGCGTCGTGCAGCCCGCCACCGCCATGTCAGGCCCGCTCACATTGTCGAGATAGACGTTGCCGCCGGCGAGCATCCCCGAGGCCGTGACTTTGTTGTGGAAGGCCACGTAGATGCCTTGACCCGCGTAGCCGCCAAGATTCACGGCAAAACGGTACCAGTTGTCCCCCATGGTGAAATCCGCGACCGTGAGATTCCTGACGGTGGTGAAGTCCGCCGGCGCGGTGCCTGTGGTGGAAACCTCCACAGTGGTGAAGTTGTCGATGTTGTAGTTGGGACTTTCGATGCCCATGTAAAAGACGATGGAGTCGCCGATCTGCGGGTATAACTTCGGCGTGATCAGGTAGTTGTCGTTCTGGCCGAAGCCCACCATGACGTAATTCGCCCCCTCCTGGGCGCCGGCACAGTACTCCAAGGTGTTGGTTTGGGACCACTGCGGAGTGCCTGAAACATGCAGGTTGGTCCACCCCTGAGGTGGGAAAATCCCCTCGAAAGATTCGGAAAGCGGGGAGAAATTCTGCGCGAATCCGCAGAATGCCCATAATATCAGTGTGATGATTGTCAAATGTTTTCTCATAGTACCTATGCTTTTCGTGAATAAATCCGTTGAAAAAATCAAGCTACAAAAATAATATTTTTTATTAAAAAAAGCCATGGTGAAATAATAATGATTCAGCCATGATCCATTTTCAATTATTTTGTATTTTTGCCTTTTCATAAAAATCCGAACAATATGTACAAACAGATACCCGCATCCGAACTGCCCCTTCGTTCCGACGGTGCCGTCTATCACCTCAATCTGCATCCGGAGGAACTGGCCGACAACGTCATCCTGGTGGGCGATCCCGGTCGTGTGCCGGTGATTTCCGCCATGTTGGACACGGTGGAGGTGCGAAAACAGAACCGCGAGATGATTACCCATACCGGAACTATTAACGGAAAACGTATCTCCGTGATTTCCACGGGAATGGGAACCGACAATGTCGATATTGTGCTTACCGAACTGGACGCATTGCTCAACGTCGATTTGACAACGCGAGTCGTCAAGGAGAACCACCGTTCCCTCAATCTCGTGCGCATTGGCACTTCCGGCGCCCTCAACCCCGATATCGAGTGCGGTACCTTTCTCGCGTCGGCTTTCGGGCTCGGCATTGACGGCATGTTGCGCTACTACGACACCTGCGACCTGGTCCGGGAAGACTTGGTGGAGGCCTTTGTCCGCCATACGGGCTGGGACAATGCGCTGCCGTACCCCTATTGCACCCCGTGCTCGCCGCTTCTGATGGAACGCATCGCCCACGACATGACGCGGGGGATCACCATCAGTGCGCCCGGCTTTTTCGGACCGCAAGGACGAAAAGTGCGTGCCAAACTGAAATATCCAGGACTCAATAGCCGTATTCAAACTTTCGAGTATCAGGGGAACTTTGTTACCAATATGGAGATGGAATGCTCGGCTGTCTATGGTCTGGGCGCCCTGCTGGGACACCATCCGCTGACCGTCTGCCTGATTATCGCCAACCGCGTGACAGGCGAGTTTTGCGATGATTACCACGACCGTATGGAGCAGTTGTGCCATACGGTGCTGGAACGGATATGACGATGATGGGATGATGGGATGATGCGATGATGTGCCACTTTGAGGGATTGGTGTTAGCCATCTCTAATAAAATAAGATAAAACGATGAAGAAATTGTTATTTGTCGCAATGGTTGTTATGATGGGGCTCTCCTCCGCGTTTGCTGAGGTGGAGTCGTTTACCATTTTGTACTTGATTCCTTTTGAATCAGGGAGTTATGAGACACCGAACATTAAAGAGTGCGAGGATGTGGAAGCGGTTCGCTCCTATCAGCTGATGGGCTTTTGGAACGGGGCGCAGATGGCATTGGACGAATATGACGCCCAGGGTGTCCCGCTGAATGTCATTGTGCGCGATATCACGAATGACGAATCCAAATTGCGCCGTTTGATGGAGGATCAGGGGTTGATGGGGGAGGTTGACCTTATTGTCGGCCCCTTTTTCGGCAAATTGTTCGCCATTGCGGCGCAATATGCCAAACAGTATGGGATCCCGATAGTGAATCCTTTTAGCCGCCGCCGGGATTTCATAGAGTCGAACGAGTATGTGTACAAACTGATCCCTTCGTTGGAGGCGCGTCCTGCCATGCTTGCTTTTCTGGCGCAACAAACCAATGCCTTCCCGATCATCATCTACGGTGATTCCACCCTCTCTGACAAGGAGATGAACGCCTACTGCGCCTATTTCCGCAAGAACAGCATCCCCTACATGATCACGCCCAACGCCTCCACGGTGGTGGACCGCCTTCAGAAGACGAAGCCTCGGTTTGTGGTCACCTTTTACGACAATCCCGCCCAAAACCTGATTATTTCCAGGACGTTGGTGATGAGCGATAAGACGGATAACCTCACCTTCGTGGTGCCCGAAACTTGGCTGGAGTCCAAAACCTACGATATAGAGTACTATTCGAAGCTTAATCTGCACTTTTTCTCGGATTATTACATTGATTTCGAAGGCGAAAAGGTCAAAACGTTCGTCTATGACTATATCCAACGCTTCGGAACTCCCCCCTCGTTGAAGAATTTCGCATTCCAGGGGTACGACATCACCCGCTTTTTCGTGGAATTCCTGCGCCATGGCAAGGATATCGATCTCGTGAAGACCGAGGCGATTGCCTGTCCGCTCTCCTTCGACAAATCCCCTGACGGCGGCTTCGAGAATGTGAATGTGCAGTTCCTGGAAGTAAAAGACAATGAGATAGTCCCAAGCCAATATTAACCGCTCCCATGCAGACTTTCTTTGTGGATGTGATTTTGCCGTTGCCCATCGAGGCGCGTTTCACCTACCGCGTGCCGCAGGTGCTGAATGGCAAATTGGCATTTGGCATGAGAGTCATCGTCCCCTTCGGCAACAACAAGCTTTATGCTGCCATTGTGGAGAAAGTGCATGAAAACGCGCCCAAACAGTTCACCGTCAAGTATGTGCTGGATGTCATCGACGACCGCCCCGTGGTCTCCGAGGCACAATACCGCCTCTGGCAGTGGATTGCCGACTACTACATGTGTACCATAGGCGAGGTGATGGCCGCCGCGCTGCCCTCCGCCTTGCGGCTCGCCAGCGAAACCAAGGTCAAAATCCATCCCGAATTCGACGGCGACGTCTCCGTGCTCACTCCCTACGAACTCAACGTTGTGGAGTTGCTGATCCATCGCGAGACCATGACCGTGGCCGATGTCGCGAAGAACCTGCAGGTGGCCAAGGTGATGCCCATCATCAAGTCGCTGGTGGACAAACGGGCGATTATCACCGATGAGGAGATTCGGAATCCTTATAAACCCAAGAAGGAGACGGTTGTAAAGTTGGCACCGCCCTATGATCAGGAAGCCGAGTTCATGGCGCTGCTCGACCGGCTCAATGCGAAGCCCCAAACCTCCTCGCAGGCCGACACACTGCTGGGCTTTATGATGCAGACCCGCCAAAACAACCGCTACCATTTCGATGCCGCTGTCCCCAAAGCGGAACTGTTGAAAGGGGAGCATGCCAGCCAGAGCAGTCTGCAGACGTTGCTCAAAAAGGGTGTTTTGCAGTCGGAAGAACGGGTGATTTCCCGATTGGCCGAATTTGCCACGGACCAGACGGCGGAAGTGGCGCTTTCGGCTCCGCAAGAGACTGCCTTCCGGCAAATCAAGCAGAGTTTCGAACATTATCCCGTTACGTTGCTGCATGGCGTTACCGGCAGCGGCAAGACGGAAATCTATATCAAGCTGATTGACGAGGTGCTGAAACAGGGGAGACAGGTGTTGTACTTGTTGCCCGAAATCGCGCTCACTTCTCAGATAGTCAATCGGTTGCGGAAATATTTCGGGGATAGGGTAGGGGTGTATCACTCCCGCTTCAACGAATACGAACGGGTGGAAATCTGGAACCGCGTGCTGAGCGGCGGCGAGCAGGACGACACCTCCAAATACCAGTTGATTCTCGGAGCAAGGTCGGCTTTGTTGCTGCCTTACAAAGAGTTGGGACTGGTGATCGTGGACGAGGAACATGACGGATCTTACAAGCAGATGGATCCCGCTCCTCGTTACCACGCCCGCGATGCCGCCGTGATGTTGGCGCAGATTCATGGGGCGAAAACGCTTTTGGGTACGGCCACCCCGTCGTTGGAGAGCTATTACAACGTACAGCTCCGCAAGTTCGGTTTGGTGGAGCTGATGCAGCGCTATGCCGACAGTCATCTTCCTGATATCTACACCGTTAACATGAGTTTGGCCACCAAGCGCCATGAGGTGCAGGGGCTGTTCTCCCACTTCCTGATTGAGCAGATGGCGCAGGCGTTGGAACGCCAGGAGCAGATTATCCTCTTCCAGAACAGGCGCGGATACGCGGTGCGCATGATCTGCCACACCTGCGAGTCGATGCCCAAGTGCCAGTATTGCGACGTGACGCTGACCTACCATAAGAAGACCAACCTGCTGAAGTGCCACTATTGTGGTTATGCCATTGAGGTGCCGCACGAGTGCCCCACATGCCACAGTACGGATATTGAGATGAAAGGGTTTGGTACAGAACAGGTTGAAGACACATTGGCTGCGATATTCCCTGAGGCCCGCATTGCCCGCATGGACACGGACACCACGCGCTCGAAGAACGCCTACCAGCAGATTATCACCGATTTCGAGCAACACAAAACGGATATTTTGGTCGGTACGCAGATGGTGACCAAGGGGTTGGATTTCGACCGCGTGAGTGTGGTCGGCATCCTCAATGCCGACGCGCTGATCTCCTTCCCCGACTTCCGGGCTTTCGAGCGGGCGTTCCAGCTGTTGTCGCAGGTGAGTGGTCGCGCGGGGCGCAAGGAGGTGCCGGGAAAGGTGGTCATCCAGACCTTCCAGCCGCACCATCCGGCGTTGCGCTATGTGGAGTCCAACGACTTTATGGCGATGTACACCAGTCAGATTGCCGAACGCCAGCAGTTCCGTTTGCCGCCCATCACCCGCATGGTGAAAATCACGTTGAAACACACTGAGGAGCAGACCGTTATGGCGGCTGCCCAGCAGCTGCAGGGCATGTTGCGCGAAGTGTTCGCCGGCAATGTCATGGGGCCTGCCGCCCCGTTGGTCTCCCGCATCCAGAACTACTTCTTGCAGGATTTCTGGATCAAGATGTCCCGTGACAACACGCTGGCCACCAAGAAACAGCAGCTTCGTGAGGTGTTGCGCCAGTTCAAGCAGAACCCGCAGTTCAAGCAAGTCCGCTGCGTGGTGAATGTTGATGCGTGAGGTTACATTTCCCTTTTCTCTACCGCCCTGTAGCCGCCTGTCTTCTTGCTGCCGACGTACTCGATGAGGCCGTCCTGCTGTAGCTCCTTCAGGTAGCGGGTTACAGTGCTTTTCGGGATTTTGGTAGCAGAAACGATATCATCCAGTTTGCAGTCTCGGTGGGACGAAACGTACCTTTTGATTTTTGTGGCCTTTGGATTAAGCATTGGGCTATCTGGTTCGGCAACGGCTGCCTGCTGCTGTTCTTCCTCCAATGGACTATCCCGAACTGGCTCCGATTCTAACTCGTTTTGAAGGAATTGCAGAATGGTAGGAACAACATTTTCCACGAATGACTTGCTGATAGCAATAGCTTTTGTGTTGGTAACCACCGTGTCTTTGAGTATCAGCAAATTGTTTTCGCATTTTTTGATGGATGAAAGACGTATGATATCGCTTTTGGATATTCTGATGAACTGTTGAGCTTTCAATAAATCCTCCAAATTTTTAAGCGAAATTCTTTTTTTATATCTCCGACCGTTAATAGAATAGAGTATTGCATAGTTTTTTTCCTGACGGCATAGATATATGGGGGCCATGTCAATCACGCATGTCTTCCCTTCATCCCTGACCATGAGTTGGTTTTTAGAACGAAGCAGTTCTTGGTCATTTTCGATTTGTCTCTCAGAGAGTTGTATGTTGTCAGCGACCAATCCTACAAAAACCAAAAGTGCAAAATCTCGCAAAAAGGTGTTGAAATACATAGGCAACAAGAACATCGTTGAATGTTCCACCTGCTGGATAATATCTCCATAAATTGCCAAGGAAGATTGATATGTTACCAAATACTCTATGACGTTGATGACTAAGGATTCAAAAAGCGAAACGAACAAATAAACGAAGTAAGTGTGCTTCTTAATGATGTAGGGATATACAATCCAAAAATTGGTGGTCATTATCACTATCAATATTGAGGCTATGAGGCATTCCACCCAAGTACCTGTATATGGACGTAAAAAATTATACTGAAGAAAATACCAAAAGAAGAGCGCAAAGAACACTACCTGTCCTGTGATCAAGGGAATTGTTTTTTTGAAAGATTGCATAGTTTATTGATTTTTACCGTTCTGCGGCAAAATTACTAAAATTTGCAAAACAAGGAAAGTTATATTGTCATTTTGGAGTGTATACTGCCTCTTTTCGATGCTGTTATTGTATGATTTTTGAAAAATAGTGTAATAAATATAGATTCAAAAACGAATATATAAACAAGAGCTCAAAGTGAATAAGGGATTGACAATCAAATATTTCCTATATTCTCATTATTTAATAATTGTTTTTTTGTCACAATTACGTCCCAAGGGACGAAATCGCGTTTTTTTTGTGAAAGATAAGTGTTTTCGTGATTATATTTGCCTAACAAAAAAAAATATTTATGACGAAAAAGGTTTTATTAAGTTTTATGATTGTGTGTACATCATTAGTGTCCCGTTAAAATCGGGACGAGTTAATTATTAATCAAACAACCCCGGAATAAGGGGATCTAATTGCTCTTTGACATCATTGGAATAAGTCTTATCGAACAGTTCTCTAAGCGGTGTCTTGTCCGTGAGTGATATGCTGAGGATTTGCAAGACTTCATAGGTCGAGCGCTTCAACTGCATATCATGCTGTACAATCGCCACGAGGCAGTAGGCAGTGATGGCTGCACTAACTACCTAAACCGAGGTGGAAACACTTTGACTGATGGGCTTCGAAGGCCACTATCAAGTCTGGTTGCTGAGTTGCCCGAACATCAGTGCAAGAAGCTGGTTCCAGCAGGTGAGATGCTTGACATAACGGTTCCCATCATACTTGTCAACAAGGCGACGGAACTTGTCATTGTTCAGAAACTCTATCAATTGGGCGAATACATATTTGTCTTTATTCATTTTGCAGTCAATCTGTTTGACTGCAAAATTACAAATTCAAATCGTCGCGCTCTTAAAACCACTCGTAAAAGACTTTATTTCAGCGATTTCAAATAACGATTAGTCCACTTTAACGGGACAGTAGTGATTCAAAATTCATAATTCTCGAAAAATAATGTATTTTTGCCGAGAGAAAACAGAGCAATAACGCCTTAAAAGGTTGGTTAGGAAAAACATAGAGAAATTTATATAGTTATGAAAAAACATATTACGACATTAGCAATTGCGATGATCCTGATGGCAGGATTGAATGCACAGACCCTTACTGTTCCCTGTAGCCCAGACAGTTCGGATATTGCCGAAAGTCATTTCCCTGTCTATGGAATTCGTATGAATTTCGTTCAGCGTTCGCAAAGTATCTATCCAGATTCACTGTTGACAGACATGATTGGGAACTATATCACGGAGCTCACTTACTATTTCGAGACACCCCCAAATGGTTCGTGGGGAGGCACGCAACTCGTGAGAATCGGTACCACCAACGCCACTGACTTGCAGAATGGTCTCCTTGACTCACCCTCCGCGTTAGTATGGACTGGCACACTCTCATCGAACATCTCTAACAATCAGATGCACATTACGTTAGACGATCCCTTCCTCTATATGGGCGGCAACTTACTGATAGAGTTCGAGAATCCAGTTGCGGCTAATTGGAAAGAGGCAACGATCAAAGGAATGAGTCAACCTCAACAGGTGTCCTACCTTACTTACCTCTCTTCGGGTCTTAACTACGCTTCGTCCTCTCTCCCGATATTGACTTTCAACTACGTCAGCAATGGTTGTTTTAGACCCATAAATACTCATGCTGAATTAAACGGCACTTCAGCACTCCTGACTTGGTCTCCAAGCCCTTACATTACTTCTCAGCATTATGTTTTGGAATACAAAACTGCTACTGATACTATTTTTACGAACGTCACATTGACCGACACTTTCTTTACTGTCAATAATATAGCGTACAATTCCACTCTACAATGGAGAGTTTGTTCCGTCTGTAATGATGGTGATACCAGCAATTGGAAAAGCGGTGTATCGGTATCCTTACCTCCATTTATCGCTCATGTACCTTATGTTTGTAACTTTGAAGATGCAGAGGAATCTTCTCAATGGACTTTCCTCAACGGCAATGGTCCGAACAAATGGTGGGTAGGTACGGCGACCCAATACAGCGGAACCCATTCAATGTATGTTTCTTACAACCAAGGTGTTTCCTATGGTTACACATCTGGGGTGACCTACATTTGGGCTTACCGAGATATTGACTTCGACTCCATATATGCCGGTCATAGGTTATCTTTTGTGGCCAAAAACCACAGTTATTACAACAACATGAATCACGGATTGATGAAAGTCTATCTCGGTCCGCCTGCCACCCCCGGAAATAACACCACTAATGCGCCCACCGGAGCAGTGAAGTTAGGCAGCGACATTTTCAATCAAAGCAATTGGAAAACCTATTCTTTCCTGCTGGATTCAACTTATCAGGGAGTCTATCGGCTCTATTTCTGCTGGAGTAATAACAACACTCATATTTCTAACCCACCAGGTGCCATTGACGACATCACCATTGAGAGTTTCACCTGTGCCATGCCTGAACAACTGACCACCACAAACATTGACACGGGTTCGGCTGTTCTCACTTGGCATACGCCCTTAATCGGAGCCGCAAGCTATTACACACTGGCATATAGAACCTTAGACGATTCCGATTTCACAACAATCACGTTGACAGACACATCATTCACATTAACGGGATTAGATATTTACACCCAGTACGAATGGAAAGTAAGAGCCCACTGCTCATCCACCGACCAAAGCGACTGGAGTGAGACGATACAGTTCAAGACCGAGCCCCCCATCGCCGAGTTCCCGTACTTCTGCGATTTTGAAGACTCGTTAGAGAACCACTATTGGCGGATGGTAAACATGGAGATAAACGGATGGTACATTGGTTCTGCTACCGCACAATCTGGAGACCAAGCGCTGTACGTTTCCAATGATGGAGGCATCACAAATGCGATAAGCGGGGTAAGTTATAGTAATAGTCTAAAGACCATTTGGGCTTATCGCGACATCCAACTTCCTCCTGGCTATGCTGATTATCAAATCTCCTTTGATTACAAGGGAATTGTGGATACGTGGACAACTCCAAAGGTAATGATCGGACCGCCTTACGAATCGCTAACCGTCGATACAGAGACACCACCTGGAAGCATCCTCCTCACTTATTTTGATTCAGACACTATCTGGAAGCATTACACTTTCCTGGTGGATTCAACCTTTGCAGGAGTTCAACGCATCTATTTCGGCAGCTGTCGCGCTATGTGGTCGCGTAACCCAGCATCAGCCATTGACAATCTCTCCATTGTAGGAAACGCCTGTCCGCGCGTTCACAATTTGCAAAACATTAGCGTGCAAGACACCTTCGCACTCATTGCTTGGGAACCCGTTGGAGCCGACAGCTATACGGTGGCATACAAATCCACTGGCGACACTGCCTATACGGAAGTTCAAACCAACGACACGGTGCTCCGGATTGGCAGTCTGAATTCTACAACATCCTACGTATGGAGTGTGCGTTCGCATTGTTCAGATTCGACCGGTAGTTATTGGAGTGATCCCCTATCATTCACGACTAAACTTCCGATAGCTATTCTACCCTATTTCTGTGATTTTGAAGATTCGGTGGAGAACGCTATCTGGCAGCTCACTCCCAATAGTGGTAGTAATAAAACATATATCGGCAATGCAGTTGCGTATAACGAGGGGCACTCATTGTATATCTCAAAAGACAACGGTGTTACCAATAGTTACACACCGAATTCGACTAATCCTGAGGCCTTACGCAACATTTGTTTCACTCCTGAGTATCCGAAATACCTAATCTCCTTTGACTGTAAAGGAGGAGGCGACGAAACGGGAGTTATGCAGATATTCCTGGATGAAACACTCTTGAGTAATCATCTAAGTAATGCCGGGTTCTGGACTCGTCAAAGCATCATCGTAGATTCATCCATTTCTGGTTACCATCAATTGCGTCTTCGGTTTGAATACAACACCACTTGGAATCCCGCTGGCGCTTTTGACAATATTTCCATCAAAGGTATTTTTCACGAGCCCCCTGTTGATTTGACAACTACCGATATCACCTATCATTCTGCGCAGTTATCCTGGACATCCGACTCTTCCGAGACTCCGCTTTCCTATCGTCTGGCATGGCGCTCCCAGTCTGATTCAACTTATACAGAGGTACTTTTGTCTGCCTCCGACACAACATACACTCTCGCCAACTTAGGAACCTCTTCATGGTATGTTTGGAAAGTACAAGCATTATATTCAGACAACGAATGGAGCGACTGGAGTGGCGAGATGGCTTTCAAGACATTGGCGCAGCTTCCCTATTTCTGTGATTTTGATAATGAACTAGAAAATCAGCACTGGACCATCCGCATCGGAGACTATAGTAATGGTAGCTCCGGATACTACTCAAACCATACCAACAAGTGGTATATTGGAACCCCTTCCGAAATCGTCGACAACAATAAAATGCTGTACATATCATCCGACAACGGGGTTACCAATAGTTACGAGTATGGTCCCCCCGCATACGTCTGGGCATATCGTGACATTTATTTTGACCCTGGATATCCTGAATATCAGCTTTCGTTAGACTTCAAAGGAATGGGTGAGGAAGGAAATGATTATGTGAGACTGTTCTTAGACACTCCTTTGTTTCCTCCTCTACAAAGCGATCTTCCTGTTCCTTTAGTTCAAATAGGGGAAGATCTTAATCTTATAAGCCAATGGACGCATAAAAGTTTCACAATAGACTCCACCCATGCGGGTGCGCAACGTCTTTATATTTTATGGACCAACAACCTGTGGACGGGTGCCAACCCTCCTGCTGCTATTGACAATATCTCCATCAATGGGGTGACTTGCGGAGTGCCCAGCAACTTGACCTCTAATCCGCAAGACACTACTTCCACGTTTGCTTGGTCGTCTGGAAGTGCCGGTATCGTATCTTCTTTCATATTGGCTTACAAGGTGTTGAGCGATTCGGTTTATACGGAATTAACCACACAGGACACGACCATCACGGTTCCAGGACTTATTCCGAGTAGCGATTATATATGGCATGTACGTTCTATTTGCAGCACTTCTGACACCAGCGAATGGAGCAGCGATGCATTCTTCACCACTACGCAAACGCCGACACACTTACCATACCTCTGTCCCTTCGACAGCCCGACCGAAAACAGCCATTGGACATTAGCGAACGGCAATGCCGTGAACCAATGGGTGATAGGCAATGCCACTGGCTACGGTGATAACAACGCCCTCTATATCTCCAACGACAGTGGTACGACCAATGCCTATACCATCACCTCAACCTCGTCCGTGTGGGCGTACCGCGATGTCTATTTCGACGAAAACCATTTAGTTTATCAATTATCTTTCGATTACAAGGGCATGGGACAAAATACGGCTGACTACATGAAAGTGTTTGTGGGTACACCATCTGCTCCATCTGGCACTGCTACGCCGGAAGGTGCGGTGCCGTTGGTTAGCAAACTCTCGGAGGTGAACGATTGGGCACATTACGCTTACGAGCTGGATTCCACCTACGCTGGCGTGCAACGCATCTATTTCTTGTGGGTTAACAACAACTCCAATGGCATTCAGCCGCCCGCCGCTTTGGATAACCTCTCGATTGTGGGTTCTCATTGTTCCTTGCCTCAAAATTTAACTTCATCAATGGTCAGCGGCAACGCGCAAACTTTGTCCTGGACCGGTGATGCCACTTCCTACATTGTGGCCTACCGTCCCTATGACGTTCAGGAATATCAAGAAATCACGGTTGCTGACACATTTTGCACCCTCAACACTCTCACCCCGTTTACCAAGTACGTATGGAAGGTACGAAGCTCATGCGGCGAGGATGGACAGAGCGAGTGGAGTACTGAGCAGACATTCGAGACTCCCACTCAAACGCCCTATTTCTGTGATTTTGAGGATGCAACAGAAAATGCAGCTTGGACATTTCGCACCAGCACAATCTCTACTGGTTACGTGAATTGGCAAATAGGAAATTCTATCAGCGGAGACGGTGAACATGCTCTTTACGTTAACGACAACAATCCGGTCAGCCACGTCTATTGGGCTTATCGCGACATTTTCTTTGATTCCACATATAACGGCTACGCCCTAACTTTTGATTTCTATGGCTTGAGCAATGCTGCAAACAATGAATATGTACGAGTTTTCATCGGAACACCTACGATTCCTGGTGGCACAACTGTCTCAGGAGCTACCGAACTTACAACAATATTCCAAGACACTTGCATTTGGCAAACAAAAACAATGGTGATTGACTCTACCCACAAAGGATTACAACGATTATATTTTCAATATTATGGTTACAACAACAACGTTTCTTCTCCTGCTTATATTGACAACATCTCTATTACTGGATTCTATTGTGCCCATGTTCCTACTGCATTGACCGCACAAGTAATGGACACACTTGCTAATTTGTCGTGGACGTTGGCTAACGGGAGTGCCGATTCCTATACTGTTGCTTATAAACTTCCAAACGATTCAGCATATACTTATCTAACAGTTCCTGATCAGTATGTCACCGTTGGCAATCTCGCCCCACTGACCACATACGTTTGGAAAGTGCGGACCAACTGCACTGCCACTGACCATAGCTTCTGGTCTGCAGAATCCTCCTTCCAAACATCTGAAAACACCGCACGATTACCCTATATTTGCGATTTTGAGGACACTGTTGAGAACAATCAATGGACATTTGTAAACGGAACCTACACGAATATTTGGCACATAGGCAATGCAACGAATAATGGAGGCAGCAACTCGCTGTATGTTTCCAACGATAATGGTGCCACCAATGCCTACAGTGTCAATTCTACTTCCCATGTATGGGCTTACCGAGATTTTTATTTCACCCCAGGACATCCTGAGTATCATATTACGTTTGATGTTCGCAGTTTTGGGGAGGTATTTAGTAATTTGCCTTACGATAGACTCAATGTTTATCTTGGACCGCCTGTTACGCCTCCCGCTTATCAAAGTAATTCTTACTTTAATATAGCACCTCAAGGCTCCACGCAATTAGGTGGTGATTATGTAAACGATTCTATATGGAACACTGTTACTTTCACCGTAGACTCCACTCATGCAGGCATACAACGCCTTTTCTTCTTGTGGAAAAACGATTATGTTGAAGGTACGAATCCGCCAGGCGCCGTGGACAATATCCAAATCAGCACCTCTAGTTGCCCCATTCCCATGCAGTTAGCCACAGTCAACATTCTTGATGATGCTGCCACTCTAACATGGCATTCTGACGCGGATACATTTATCGTAGCATTCAAAGCATTGACAGACAGTGCTTTTACAGAAGTGCTCACTACAGAGACATCCTATCAAATGACGAATCTTGAGCCTTCCTCTTTCTATACTTGGAAAGTGAAATCCCTCTGCTCTGATGGTGAGACAAGTTTTTGGAGCAATCAGGAAACTTATCAGACACATTCGATATTGGGCAGGATTCCATACGCTCATGGTTTCGAAGATGCAGAAGAAAATAGTCACTGGACATCGTTGACCTATACCAATTCCACCTGGCCCACTGGCTGGTTCATTGGTCATGCTGCTTATCAGTCAGGGGATTCAGCTTTATACATTTCCAACGACAATGGTGTTTCCAATGCCTGTTTCACTACTAACATCTATCGATGCTGGGCATTTCGGGATTTTTATTTTGATCCTTCGTATTCAGGATATGAGATTTCTTTTGATTATCGGGTGCAAGGGAATGCCGATTTTGCATGGATGAAGGTGTTCATAGGGCCACCCGTGACCCCTGTGGATTATGCAGGTCCCGGAGGCTCAATATCTTATGCTGTTCCCACGGGCGCGGTGCAAATTGGAAACGATTTCTACGGACAACCCAGCTGGAGTCATTTCACCTTTACAGCTGACACCACGTTCCAAGGGGTGAAGCGCCTCTACTTCTTGTGGACCAATACTGAATACAACGTTTCCAACCCACCTGCCGCAGTGGACAACGTGTCCATACAAGGTTGTCTTTGTGGCGTTCCAACGCACATCACGGTGGATTCCGTGACTGCACACACCATCACAATTCACTTTACCCCATCTTCACCTTTAGACAGTGTTTGGGAAGCGGCTCTCGTCCCTACTGGGTCCGCCATTAATCCATCACAATTGATCACCCTGACGGATACGATATTCACATTCCAAAATCTGATAAATGATTACTCATACGACCTTTATATTCGCGCTTTGTGCAACAATAGCGAGTACAGTTATTGGTCTCAACCCATTTCTCAGCGAACCGACTGCGGTTACATTTCATCATTCCCCTATTCTGACAATTTTGATACGTATGAAACTGCAAGTTTCCCACGGTGCTGGCAACGATTAAGTACCACATCAAGCAATTACCCTTATATTGATCTGTACACTCCAGGTCATTACGACCACACCTACAGTACTCCTGGCATGATGGTCTTCCCATCCGGATACAACAGCTTTGCAATCCTGCCTGAAATAGATCCAGCAACACCTATCAACGAACTACAAATTTCCTTCCAATACAAAACCTACGACCCCGCAGCCATGCTTATCGTAGGTGTAATGGATGATCCAGAAGATGCAACCACTTTCACTCCAGTGGACACCATGCAATTAGAGTACCACCAAGTGGAGCATTGGGCAGAAAAAAAAGTGCATCTGCACAACTACACTGGCAACGGTCATTACATAGCACTACGTGGTTATGGGTACCTTGACAATGTGCTGCTTTAGCACTCAACATGCCCACTGCCACACGACATTAGCGTCACCAATATCACGGATCAATCAGCCGATATAGACTGGATCTCCGAAAGCGAGGTAACCTCTTGGCAAGTCGCAGTGAAGTTACATGAAGCACCTATGTCCCAAGCCATGATTACCACCGTAACATCAAAACCGTATCATATAAACAATCTAGAGTTTGGGAAATGGTACGATGTGTATGTCAAAGCCAACTGTGACAATGGTGAAACAAGTGGGTGGAGCGTGCCCGTAGCTTTTACTACAACATGTACCACAATAACTCACCTGCCTTACGTGGAAGACTTCGAAAACTACTTCCAACCTTGGTATTACAACGAATTCGCTCGTCCCCGTTGCTGGTCTTTCCCGTATACCTCATGGGCTTACCCGGATATTTTCTTCCCTGAAAATGCTAGCATCCAAGTAACTCATAACTATGTGGGCGGCTCGCATTCACTCTGGCTCAGGACAGATAATGCAGGGGATATGCTGATGGCCGTGATGCCCCGATTAGATGTGGAACTGCATGATGTACGGGCCTCTTTCCAAATGCTTGCTGAATCGGGAAATTCAGGCCGTCTTGAAGTAGGTGTGCTGAATAGTACTGCCGATGAAAACAGTTTCGAACTTGTTCGTACCATTGAAGCAGGAGAAATCACTGGAAGCTGGACTGACGAAGTGGTAGATTTCGACTTAACAAATATTTCCGGAACGGGAAATCACATCGCATTCCGGTATTACCCACAAAACTACAATTGGTTCATGTGGATGGACAATATAGTAATATCGTATATACATCCTTCCGACACTGATTCTGTTGGTATTGCGCCACATCAGCTTGACATGTCGATCAATGTTCTCCCCAACCCCACAACTGGCAAATGCACCATCCGCAGCGAAGAATTTCTCATTGATCAAGTAGAGGTGTTTGATGTTTTCGGAAAAGAACTGGACATTATTCAAGTAGATGATTATCAAATAGATATCAACTTATCTTCCCGTGCTTCCGGCATCTACTTCGTACGTGTGATCACCGAACAAGGCACTGTCACCAAGCGAGTGGTGAAACGATAACAGTTTGCCTCTGCCAATGACCCACCACCGACCATATTGCTCACAGACCTCGCAGATTTCCGCAGACTAACCCCAAAAATCGCAAAACATTTGCAGGAGACCGGATACCGGATACCAGATGCTGGTGGAAAAACAAAACGCCTTCGGAAAATTCTCCGAGGGCGTCTTGGGTTTACAGGCTTAGGGGTTTACAGGTTTACAGGCTTACAGGTTTACGGGTTTACAGGTTTACACGGTTAGGCGGTTAAAGGGTTAAAAGGTTAGAAGGTTAAAGGGAATCCCCGGTCAACATTAGCATTCCGCTTGCGGAGTTCTCGAAATAAATATTTTTCAACAAACTGCAACCTTTTGACTTTTTTGTATCCATACCAATAAACAAAGATAGTATCTTTGCGACCCAAGGTGGGTGAACAAATGTGATGAACGCTTTTGAGGAAATAAAAAAACAGAAATTTCAAAATTTTGTATCATGAATAGTGCTATTATTGGCAGTCCGTGGGTTTTCTCCGAAGGAATGGCTGCCGTGGTTATCAAAAACCACATGGGGTTTATCAATCGTAATGGAAATGTTGAAATTGAGCCGAAGTTTACGGGAGCAGACGGTTTCTCAGAAGGTTTGGCCGCAGTGGCCGTTAAGAATAAATACGGATTCATCGACCGATACGGTACGATGGTGTTGGAGCCGAAATATGACTTTGCCCTTGCTTTTTCCGAGGGGCTTGCGACGGTTCAAATCGAAAACCAACTCCAAATCATCGACAAGGCTGGAAACGTGGTCGTTGATTTCGGTGAGGAATACACGGATGTGGGACTGTTTTCTTGCGGACTGGCTACTGCCGAAGTTGGTTTCAACAACAACGGCTTTATTGATCGTTCGGGAAAGATGGTGATTGAACCGAAATTCTTCATGGCGTTTCCGTTTATCGATGGATTGGCATTGGTGACTTTGACCGAGGATGGCAAAAGCGGCTTCATCGACACCACAGGGCGTTTTGTCATCCAACCTCAATTCGATGAAGCGGAGTCCTTTTCCGAAGGGGTGGCTCCAGTCAATAAAGATGGCGTTTGGAGTTTTATTGACAAAAATGGGGCTGAAGTGACTCGGCTTGGCGACCGATTCGATTATGTCATGCCGCTCTACGAGGGATACTCTAGAGTGGAGATGGACGGGAAATATGGAATCATCGACAAAGAGGGTAACTTGTTGGTAGATGCAAAGTTCGACAATCTGAACATATTTTCCGAAGGGCTTGCTTACGCCAGAATCGGTGACACGCATGGCTACATCAATTACTCCGGCAACTTCGAATTCCAAAAGCCCGTGACCAAACCGACCCTGATAGACAAATTGCGTGGCCGCAAGGATTGGCTTCGCTGGTGATAACCGGCAAAATGCGAGTTTTCGCAGGCGTAGGAGCATATAAATGAACATCGAACAAGTACGACACTACATTGCACATCACGACTCGCCTCTGCACCATAATAATATCATATGAAAAAGAAACATAAACATAAAAAGAAACATAAAAAGGCAGTCGCCCAAAAATCAAACGATACAAGGAATAGCATCATTCTATGGTGACCGTCAAGTTGGAGATTCTATCACCATCGAAGTAAGTTCAAATAATGCTGAAGCGAGTAGGTGGAAACCAAAAAACGACAAGTAAGCCTGTAAACCCAAAAGAAAACACCCCCGGATAACTCCGAGGGTGTTTTTGTTTTCGTTCGATTTTAGTATTTGTAGAATCCTTCGCCAGTCTTGCGGCCAAGCAGTCCGGCGCGGACCATCTTGCGCAACAGCGGGTGAGGACGATACTTCGGGTCACCGAACTCTTTGTAGAGCACCTCCATGATGGCCAGGTTCACGTCGTTGCCGATGAGGTCGGCCAAAGCGAGCGGGCCCATGGGGTGGTTGGCACCCAACATCATGCACTTGTCGATGTCCTCGGCGCTTGCGATGCCGTCGGCCAGAATGCCCACAGCCTCGTTGATCATCGGGATGAGGATGCGGTTCACCACGAAACCGGGTGCTTCGTTCACGGGAACGGGGGTCTTGCCAATCTCGGTGGTCAGATCCACGATGCATTTGGCCGTCTCGTCCGAGGTGAGCTGACCCTTGATGACCTCCACCAATGCCATTCTGTCGGCGGGGTTAAAGAAGTGGCAGCCAATGAATTTCGTGGGACGGCTCGTGCAGGCGGCAATCTCCGTGATGGACAAAGAAGAGGAGTTGGTGGCGAAAATCGTCTCCGGTTTGCAGATTTTGTCTAATTCCATGAAGACGTCCTTTTTGAGCTGCATTTCCTCTACAGCGGCTTCAATCACGAGGTCTGCATCTGCAAATGTGGCGTAGTCCGTGGTGGTGGTGATATTCTTCAACAAAGCATCGACAGCCTCTTGGGTCATCTTGCCTTTTTCCACCAGTTTGCTATAACCTTTTGAAATAGAACCCATTGCCTTGTCGAGGCTGGCTTGGGTTCTGCTCTTCATGACCACGGGCATCTTGGCGGCGAAAGCCTTTACAATACCTTTGGCCATGGTACCTGTACCGATAACGCAAATTTTCATAACAATGTATTTTTTTAGGATTAAAAATGTTTATTCGTTGGTGAAGTGGGCGTCCTGTTTGGTGAGGAACGCGGTCATGCCCTCCTTTTGGTCCTTGGTGGCGAAGCATTTGCCGAACATGCGGCTCTCGAAAGCGATGGCCTCGTCAGCGGGGAGGTCGTACTCCTCGTTGATGCACTCTTTGGCGTATCTCACGGCGATGGGTGCGTTTTTCACGATTCTGTGGGCAAGTCTCATCGCCTCTTTCATCAGATCCTGGGGTTCGTGAACGGCGTTGACCAGTCCGATGCGCAGGGCTTCGTCCGCCTTGATGGCGCGGGCGGAGAAGATCAGTTCCTTGGCCATGCCCATGCCGACGATCTTGGTGAGGCGGTAGGTGCCGGAGAAGCCGGGGATGATGCCCAGACCGACCTCGGGTTGTCCGAACTTCGCGGTGTTGGCTGCCAATCGGATGTCGCAGGCCAGCGCTAACTCGCAACCGCCGCCGAGGGCAAAGCCGTTCACCGCCGCGATGACGGGTATCGGCAGCGTCTCGATCTTGCGGAACACTTTCGCACCGCAGGCGCCGAAACGTTCGCCCTCCTCCGCATTGAGCGACTGCATTTCGGAGATGTCGGCGCCCGCCACAAACGACTTCTCGCCGTCACCGGTGATGATCAGCACGCGGATGTGGCTGTCGAGGTTGGAAAGGAAATCGTCCATTTCTTTCAAAAGATTGGAATTTAATGCGTTAAGCGACTTGGGCGCGGAAATGGTCAGTGTGCAAACCGACTCGGAGTTCTCTATTTTCAGGTATTGGTATTCCTTCATATTTTTGATTTTTTCGAGGGGCAAAGATACAAAAAAAAGTGCCGTTTGGCACTCTTTTTTTAACGTTTTTTCTTACCCGTGTTGACAGGCCCGATCTCGTCATTCTTTTTCTTTTTCTCATCTTTCATTTTGGCCGTCATCGTCCTCTTGTATTTATATTCCAGGTTGTAGAGTTTCTGCAGCGTCTGAGGTGGCAACATCGTTTTGAATTTTTTGTAATAACTGTATTCCAAGTCGAGCATTTTCTTGCGCATGTCGAATTTCTGGTCTTGCAGATAGGTGAGTTGCTTGTCGCTCAGTTTTTCTATCATCTCCTTGTTGGTTCCCGGGGCGCCGAGCTTGATGCCCTGCTTTTCCAGGTTTTTGCGGTAATTGTCCATGATGGCCCTCTCGTCTTTCAGGTATTGCTCGTAGGACTTCCAGAAATTCGCACTTGCTTTCTCGCTGACCGTCAAATGCTCCTTCATATAGGTAAGGCGATCCATGATTTTCTGCTTCGGGCCCTTTTCCTGTGCGAAGAGGTTGCCCGAGGTGCAAAAAACGGCGATAATCAATAAAATCCAAAGTCTTTTCATAATATCCACATTTTAGGTTAATATTGCAAATAATCGTAATAATCCATCATGGCCAGCTCTTCGCTGTAGTAATCGGAGGCGACAGATTCCAGGACCTCCTCTTCGGTGATCTGCGGGGCTTGCGTGATGGCCGCACCCTCGTCAGGGGTGTTGTAGGTGAAGAACAGCCCGACCGCCACGACTAACAAGGCGACGGCCGCCACGGCCGACATGATAAACCGTTTGCGCCTGACTTGCTCAGACTGAATCTTCTGCATGACCCTGCCGGGCAGCTCCTCGAAATAGTTCTCAGGAATCTGATAATGCTCTGTCTTTTCTATATTGTCTAAATCAAACATAACTAAATGAAATTACGATATAATGACTTTGGATATTCTAAAAGGTTAAACGCTCTGAAATATTTTTTTTGATTTTTTCAGCGGCGAAATGGTAAGAAGCCTTCAATGCACTTTCCGAGGTGTCGAAAATCTTCGACATCTCCGCGTAGGGCGTCTCGTCGTAATAGCGCATGGTGAACACCGCGCGCTGTTTCGGCGGCAGCTTGACGATCTCCTCCTGCAGGAACTGCTCGATCTGACTTGCTGTGACGGTGCTGGTGTCCGCTTGACTGACCAGCAGGAAGTCCGTGTAATTGTCGTCGTCCAGATTCAGAAGCCGTTTCTTTTTTTCGATGTAGGTGAGTGCTTCGTTTACGCAAATTCTTGTGATCCAGGTTTTCAAGCTGGATTCACTTCTGAATTTGTCGAGATTTTTCCAGATTTTGATGCACACGTTCTGCGTCACGTCATCCGCATCCTCATGAATCGTGGTGATTCTGCGGGCGCTGTAGTAGATGTGCTTCTGATACTTCTTCAGCAGCATCTCAAAAGCCTTCTCCTTGGTCTTCTCGTTGCTGAAAAGCGACAGGATGAATTCGTCTGTGATTTCAGGCATTCTATTGATTATTGGTTACTTGCGACTGATTGCTTTCTTGCAGGCCTCCACAATGTGCTCTTTGTCAAGCCCGAAATGCGCCATCAGTTCTTCGGGGGTGCCGCTCTCGCCGAAATGGTCGTTCACGCCGATGGTCTCCACGGGCGCTGGCAGGTTGCGGCTCAAACATTGGCAGACAGCGTCGCAGAGTCCGCCGTTCAGGAAATGCTCCTCCGCAGTGACGGCACAACCGGTCTTGCGAACGCTGTTCAGGATGGCTTCCTCGTCCAACGGCTTGATGGTGGCCATGTTGATGACTTCGGCATGGATTCCCTGCTCGTCGAGCATCTCGGCAGCTTCCAGGGCGGGGAAGACTAAATGGCCGGTGGCGATGATGGTGACGTCGGCGCCTTCGCGCATCACGTCGGCCTTCCCGATGACAAACGGCTTGTTCTCTTCGGTGAAGTTGGGGACGGCCGGACGACCGAAACGAAGATAGACGGGACCGTTGTGCTCCGCTGCCGCGATGGTCGCCATTTTAGTCTGGTTGTAGTCGCAGGGGTTGAGTACCACCATGTTAGGGAGCATGCGCATCAACCCGAGGTCCTCCATCATCTGATGGGTGGCACCGTCTTCGCCCACGGTGATGCCGGAGTGGGACGCGCCGATCTTGACGTTCAGGTTGGAGTAGGCCACTGTCATGCGGATCTGGTCGTAAACGCGACCCGAGATGAAGCCCGCGAATGCACTGGCGAACGGGATCTTGCCGCTCAATGCCAACCCCGCGGAAATGCCGATCATGTTGGCCTCCGCAATGCCGCATTGGATGAAACGGTCGGGATATGCGGCCTTGAAGTCGCCCATTTTCACGCTTCCCGTGACATCGGCGGTCAGTGCGAAGATTTTTTCATTGTTCTGCGCGGCTTCCATCAGCCCGGCGCCAAACCCGGAACGGGTGTCTTTCATTGTGTAATTCTCCATTTTCCTATTGTCAAAAAATTTCCGGCAAAAATACGAAATTTGCCAAAAGAGAGTTATCTTTGCCACCAAATTTTGCGGATATTTTTAATGAGAAAAAAACGACTCCTTCTGCTGCCGCTGCTTCTCTCGCTTTGGACCGCCCGCATGTCCGCCCAGAGCGATGGCACGTGGCGTGTGAAACACCGGCGGGTTGATTCAATCGCACTCCGGCTGGATAGTTGCTCGATTGTCCCGCAAACGTTTCAAATACAAGGGGTTAATAATGGCCAATATCGCCTCGATCCTTTGACGGCAACCCTCACCATCCTCGACTCCGCACTGCTTGGACAAAGGATTTTTCTTCAATATGAAGTCTTCCCGTCCGATCTGTCTCGCCCCGTGTCACACAAGTCGCTCTCCTCCATCGAGCCCGGACGCTCTCAGCACGCCATGGCGGATTATTCCATTACTCCGATTCAGAATATATTGAATAGCAGTGAGTTATATACTAACGGTGCCATCTCGCGTGGCGTTTCTGTCGGTAATAATCAGGATTTGGTCCTCAACTCCTCCCTGAATCTGCAGATCTCCGGAAAACTTTCGGAGGATGTGGAGATTATGGCTTCTGTTTCCGACAAGAACATCCCTATACAGCCTGAAGGCAACACCCAAGTGCTGCAAGATATCAGCAGTATCTTCATCGCGTTGAAAATCAAAGAGGTGGCGACCGTCCGTGCCGGTGACGTGACCTGGAGAGAATCGGAAGATTGTTTCTTGCGCGTCTCCCGCAATGTGTTGGGACTGGATGCCGCGGTGAGGTATGCCCCGGCGGAGAAGACGAAGATGATGAACGAGGCGGGCGGCGGTGTGGCCAAAGGCAAGTTCGTCCGCCAGAGCATTGCCGTCTGGAACGGAGTGCAAGGTCCGTACAAACTCTACGGCGCCGATGGCGAGGTCTCCATCACCATCGTGTCGGGATCGGAACGCGTATATGTTGACGGTCAGCAGATTACACGCGGGTCGGATAATGATTACACGGTGGACTACAACACGGCTGAAATCACGTTCACCCCTAAAATGCTGGTCTCTGCAGAAAAGAGGGTGATCGTGGAATTCGAATACACCAATCGGCACTATTCGAGATATAACTTGTTTTCCCGTAATGAGTTTCAACTTTCCCGGAAGCTCCCTGTCAAGCTTTACCTGAATGTTTTCCATGAGCAGGATTTGAAAAACCAGTCTATCCAGCCTGAGCTGACAATGGAGAATATGCGCTTCCTTGCCGCGCTCGGGGATGCGGGCGGAACCGCCTATTTTCCCTATTTCGATACCGTCGCATACTCTCCAGACCGCATTCAATACGAAAAAACAGATACGTTATACAAAAATGATATATATACTATTTATAAATATTCCACCGATCCCAATGCGGAAATGTATGCCCCGGATTTCACCTATATGGGCGCGAATGCGGGAAACTACAAGTTGACCAGTAGTACAGCCAATGGACGGGTCTTCGCCTGGGTGGCTCCTGAAGAGGGGGTTCCGCAGGGGGAATATGAACCGGTACAGGTGCTCACCGCCCCCATTTCCCAGCAAATGGCGACATTCGGTATGGATATGGACCTGCGCGAGAACACCCGTGTCAAAACGGAGGTGGCTCTTTCGCATTATGACAAGAACACCTTCTCCAAAAAAGACAGGAATGACGATGTCGGTTTTGCTTATTTTTTGAATATCAGCGATTTGGAACGGTTCTCTTCTCGCAAGGACACGGTACCGTGGCTCTTCAAGAGTCAAGTTCAACTGCAGTTTCTCCATAAGAATTTCACCCCCTTCGAGTCCTTCAGGGAGGTGGAGTTCGCCCGCCAGTACAATCTGAAGACGGATTATGCAACGAACCGGCATGAGTGGATGGCACAGGCGGAATTCGTGCTTTCCAAGCCGAAGGACCACCTGCTGATGTATGATTTCAACTATTTCAACCGCACGGGCGAGGTGAATGCGCTCCGTAACGAGTTCCGCAGCGACGACCGTTGGCTGACTTGGCATTTGCAGACGGGTACAAGCTATCTGCTCACCCGCGATTCTGTGCAGCGAAGCCGATATCTTGTTTCGCGGATGCGGGTGGCCAAAAAGTTCCGGACCCTCTCTTTAGGGATAGACAACTTGCTGGAACATAATGTCTTCAAAGGAGTTTCGACCGACTCGTTGCGCGCCAACAGCTTTGCCTTCAACGAGTTGAATGCCATGCTCCAGAGTACGGAAGAGATGAAACATCAGTTCTTGGCAGGATATAAGAACCGCATCGAATTCACCCCCGATTCAATGCGGCTCCGTCACCATCTGATGATTCACGAAGTGCGGGCGCAGTACCGTTTTTCGCAGATCCGCAACCAGAGTTTCTCCTTGAACGCCACCTATCGCCACCAATCGGTCTTTGATTCGTTGAAGCATTCCCATGCGGAGCATTACTTCGTCGGCAATCTTCAATATACCGGCCGTTTCTTCCGGAACGCATTGGTAGTCAATACTTACTATGAAACAGGAAGCGGGATGGAACTCAAGAAAACCTTCACCTATATCAAAGTGGCGAAAGGGCAGGGAACCCATGTCTGGAATGACTACAACGGTAATGGCATTGAGGAGTTGGACGAGTTCGAGGTGGCGGCGTTCCCCGACGAGGCGGAGTATGTGAAGGTGTGGATTGCCGGCACCGACTACGTCAACGTGTGGCAGAGTCAGTGGACACAAAGTGTGCAGTTGCGTCCCGCGGCGGTTTGGTCCAACAGCAAGGGCTTCCGGAAATTCCTGTCCAGGTTTTCCAATGTGTTGACACTGAATACCATGCTGAAGCATAAGACCCGCATGTTCAATCCGTTCCCGAAGGCGGGGGAGGATTCGAATCTTGTGGCCAACCGTCTGAATCTCACCAATACCTTCTCCTTCAACAACAGCAGCTCGTATTTCGCCTTCGATTTCATCACGCAAACCAACGCCAACACACAGTGTTTGTACTACGGACTTGAGACAAACAAGGTTGATTTGATGGAACTTATACTGAAAAGCACCCCGGTAGCCCCCCTTTACATCCAGACCGCGTTTCGGAGAAAGATGACCCGCAACAGCTCCAGCTCTTTTGCATCCCGCCAATACCGGGTGAGCGACTGTTCCGTGGAACAGGAGTTCCGGTTGCAGTTCGTCAATCGGTTTACCGCCTCCCTGAAGGGGTTGTATTCCTATAAAGACAATACGGAAGGGGATGAATATGTTCAACGGTATAACGCCGAGTTCTCGTTCCTTTATCGGATGTTGAATAGAGGAACTGTTTCGTTATCAGCGGAATATGTCTATTTGAAAGGCAATATAGGGCAGAATTCCTCGGTTTCGTATTTCATGCTGGACGGTCTCCAGCTCGGCCGCAACCTGCTTTGGACGTTGTCGGGGCAAATCTCTGTCACACAGTTCCTTCAGATCGCAGTGCAATACCAGGGGCGGGCAATGCAGAACCATGCCGTCATCCATACGGGGAACATTACATTGAATGCTTTGTTTTAGTTAAAATATTCTGTTTTAGTGAATTATAAAGATAGTTCGGTGTAAATAACTGATTCATAGAGTATTGTTTATAAGTTGAGTTCTTTTTTTTCAAAATTGATGGTTTTGGTTAAACAAATCAAAAAATATGCTATTTTTGTCACTTCAAAAAATTAGACTGTAAATGTATTGTGTAACTTTTTGAAATGAAGTATCGTATATGAAAGGAAAAACGATTTTTCAAAGGTCAATAAGATTGCGTAATACATTAATAGTTAATTAGTTAATGTATAAAACAATTCATAATTGAATATGAGTAAAGGTATACAAAAAGTTGGTCTGTTAGTGCTCTTGGCAATCACTGTGACGATGTCAGGTTTTGCCCAAGACGATGCACAATTCACCTTTTTTCCGTGGGTGACGTCCTATTACAACGCCGGCGGAATAGGGGAGCAAAGTAACACATTGTGCTTCACGGCTGATTACAGCAACAAGTATCTGGGCTGGGGAGACCTTTCCACGACGGCCATCAACAATGATACTGCTGCGAAGACAGCGCCGCAGGACTTCCTTTTCAGTATCGAATCCTATTTGAAGAAATTGCATGGTTCCATCGGTGTGACTTTGGTGCACGACCAGATAGGTTATTATAAGAACACAGGCGTAAAGATTGGTTACGCCTATAAACTGCGTGTCGGAGGCGGGAATTTGGGCATCGGCGCGCAGGTTTCGTTGTATAATCAGGCCATTGATGCCAGTGGTCTTAACCCGACAGACCCGAATGACCCGACTTTGGCCGCTTTGTCTGAATCAACGCTGGATTTGGATTTCAACTTAGGTGTGTTATACAAGACTGACCAATGGTATGTGGGTTTGGGATGGACGCAGATGTTGGCCATGTTTGACACAACCCAATCGATTATCAGACTGTCGGGCGACAGAGGGACGCACCGTTCTTCCCAGCTCTACCTGCATGGCGGCTACACGTGGGTGGTGCCGTTCAACCCGAATTGGGAGATTATGCCGCAGGCCTTGGTGAAGACGGATCTCCATTCATTCCAATGGGAGATATTGGCATTGGCTCGTTATAACGGGGTCTTCTGGGGCGGTGTCGGCTACCGTTTCCAAGATGCTGTCACGTTGGCCTTCGGTGCGCGTCCGTTCCACAACTCCTCCAACATCTACCTGAAAGGTTTGGATGTGGGTGTCTCATACGGGTTCACCGCCAACAGTTTGGCTTACAAGCCTCACCGCAGCTTCGGTGACGTGGAGGTGGTGGTGCGCTATTGCTTCGACATTTACAAGCCTGAGGTCTTCTCTGGATACGGCAACTCCAGATATATTTACAAGAACAGATACTAAAATTAACAAAGTAACGTTAATAACCATATTTGAAATTAATAAAATTGAACAATATGAAACGGGTAATCATTTTTGTAGCAGCGGCATTCTTGTTAATGGTGTCGTGTAAGAACGGCGGCGACGGACAGCTCGTCGGCGTAAAGGACCGTCCGGAATTCTCCGACATGGAGCCTTACGGTATGGTCTATATCCCCACCGGCCACTACGTCATGGGTGGCGGTGACCAGGACGTTCCGTTCGCCCTGACCCAACAGTCCAAGAATGTGACGGTTGCGGCCATTTGGATGGATGAGACGGAGATCACCAACAACGAATACCGTCAGTTTGTGTATTGGGTGCGTGACTCCATCGCCCACACGCTTCTCGGTGACGCCGAAATCACGGACGAGGAGAAGTACGGCCACTATCAGAAGTATCAGAAGGGCGAGAACGAGGGCGAAATCATCGAGCCCAAATTGATCAACTGGAAGGAGAAGATTCCGTGGGACTCTGAAAATGAGGAGGTGCAGGCCGCCTTGTCACCCTTGTTCAGCAAACTGAACACCCGCTTCTACCACTACAGCTCGAAACGCATGAACGTCTCCATGCTCAATTATGAGTATTGGTGGTTCGACTACCGCAATTACCGGGATCCCAAGAATCCTGACAATTTCGGAGCTGCAACCAAAGAGTTCGACAAGGAGGGCAACGACTTGGGCGGTATCTACGCCAACCGTCCGAGCAGCATGGGCAATGGTTATCAGCGCTTCATCAAGCATGAGGTGGTGAACATCTACCCTGACACGCTCTGCTGGGCGCACGATTTTGTCTATTCCTACAACGAGCCCATGATCCTGAATTACTTCAACAACCCGCAATACGACAATTACCCGGTTGTCGGTGTGAGCTGGCGTCAGGCTAAGGCTTTCTCGTTCTGGAGAACCCAACTGCGCATGTCCTGGCTGTCTGGCAAGGAATACGCTTTCGAACACGAGTTCCGTTTGCCCACCGAGGCGGAATGGGAATGGGGTGCACGCGGCGGTAACGCGCTGGTCTCCTATCCTTGGGGCGGTCCTTACACCACCAACCGCAACGGCTGTTTCCTGAGCAACTTCAAACCGCAACGCGGTAACTATATCGCCGATGACAACTTCTATCCCGGCATTGTGGCCCACTACCATCCCAACGACTGGGGTTTGTTCGACATGAGCGGCAACGTGGCTGAGTGGTGTGAGGATGCCTACGACGAGGCTGCCACCAACTTCACTCACGACATGAACCCGACGTATGTCTATTATGCCACCAAGGACGATTCCCCTGTGAAGAAGAGAAAAGTGATTCGCGGCGGTTCCTGGAAGGATGTCAGCTACTACACCACCGTGTATGCACGCACATACGAGTATCAGGATACCTGTAAGTCCTACGTCGGTTTCCGTAACGTGCAGTCCTACATGGGCCGTCAGAGAGGCGACAACAACAGCAAGAGCGCTTCCCACGTTTACTAGACAATAAATCAAAATCAATAAAAATAAATCATTAACTTAAAAAATTAAACAAAATGAGTAAAATTGATCAATTAGTCAGATCGAAAGGTTACAAGAACTTCATGGCCAAGCTGTATGGCTGGGGCGCTGCAGTCGTCATTTTAGGTGCGTTGTTCAAAATTCTGCACTGGCCGGGCGCTAACATCATGCTTATGGCAGGTATGTTCACGGAGTCCGTCATCTTCTTCTTCTCCGCTTTCGAGCCGCTTCACGTGGAGTACAACTGGGCTTTGGTTTACCCCGAGTTGGCCACTGGTTCCGACATCGAGATTGAGGAGGGCGAAAAGAAGTCCCGTCGCGAGAAGAAACAGCAGGTGAAGACTGACACGCTCTCCACGACCCAGGCTCTGGACAAGATGCTGGAAGAGGCGAAGATTGGTCCCGAACTGATGGAAAGCCTTGCGTCCGGTATGCGCAACTTGAGCGACAACGCCCACAAACTGGCTGGCGTTTCCGACGCTGTTGTCTCTACCGACAACTACACCAGCAATTTGCAGAAGGCTTCCGAGTCTGTGCGTAACCTCACTCTGAAATATGATAAGGTCGCCCAGAGCCTCGAGGTGGACGGCGGTGTCTCCGCAGCCTACAACGAGAGTGTGAAACGCGCCACCACCGCTGTCACACAACTGGCTACCGCTTACGAACAAACAGCTAAGTCCTTAGCTCAAACCGACAGTTTCAAAGCCGAATTGGATAAATTAACCACCAATATCTCCAAATTAAGTAACGTTTACGGCAATATGCTTGCCGCTATGAAGTAATTCGTTTAGTTCATTACCAAAATCACTAACTAAATTTAATTGAGATATGGGTGCAACAAATTGTCCGGAAACCCCGAGACAGAAAATGATTCAGATGATGTACTTGGTGTACACCGCAATGTTGGCATTGAACGTTTCTGCGGAAATTTTGAACGCCTTCATCGTTGTGGATGACACGCTTGCTATATCTACGCGCAACGCCACGCAACAGAACTACTCGGACTACAACTGGTTCGAGCAGCAGAAGACCATTCTGGGCGAGGCGAAGATTCACGATGCATACGTCAATGCACAGACACTCCGCAAGGAGACCAACCAAATGGTGAAATACATTGAGAACATGCGTCAGGATCTGATATTCTACGTTGACGGTGACACACTGGTTGAGGTGAAGAACGACAAAGGCAAGAAGGAGAAGGTCACCACGACGGTGGCCAACATGAAGGCCAAGGAGAACTTCGACAAGCCCACCGACTATATGATTAACAAAAAGCACGCTTTCGAGCTTGCCGATAAGATCAGAGACTACAAGAAGAACATCCTGAAATTGGCCAAGGCCTCCGACCGTGAGCGTCTCTCCGCCGGTATCGGTCTGGATGTCGATCAGAAGTTCACCAAGGAAGGTGCGGTGCAGTCTTGGGCCGAACACAACTTCGACCATATCATCGCTGCCGCTGCCATCACCCTTTTGAACAAGGAGATCGGCGAGGTCCGCAATGCCGAGTCCATGATGCTTGCCTACCTGAAGGCCTCTATCAGTGCTGAAGACTTCAAGTTCGACCAGGTCACGGGTCGTTCCATCCCGAAATCACAGATGGTGTTCGCCGGAGACGCTTACGAGGCTGACATTATCGTGGCTGCTTTCGACAGCAAGTCAACCCCCGAGGTTTGGTACAAGATGGGTGCCGACACCCTGACCGTTGAAGGTCTCGGCGGTGCCACCAAACTGGAAGGCGAGAACGGCCTTGTGAAACTGAAAATCGGTACCAGCGGTACGGGTGAGCAGAAATATGCAGGCTTGATCAAGATCATGGACCCGAGTGGTCAACCCAAATACTACGGATTCAGCGACAAGTACACGGTGCTGACACCTTCCGCGACGATTGCAGCCGACAAGATGAACGTGCTGTATGCCGGTATCGCCAACCCCGTCTCTGTGTCAGGTCCTGTGGCTCCCGACAAGCTGAGCGTCTCCTTCCCCGGTTGTAACGCTTCTTCACAAGGTGCCGGCAAGTTCAACGTGAACGTTCCCACCTCTTTGATTGGCAAGACCGTTCAGGCAACGGTTGCCGCCAAAGTGGGTGAGAGTACCAAGACTTTGGGTACCACTACGTTCCGTGTGAAACGTGTTCCGGACCCGAAGGCAGTCTTGGGTGCCAACATCCGCGGTGGCAAGCGTGCGAAAGCCGAGTTGCTGGCCAACCCGGTCATTCGTGCCACCATGGGCGACGACTTTGTCTATGACCTCAAGTGGTCCGTCAACTCTTTCCGCGTGATTATCGTGAGCAAGGGTATGGAGGAACCTGCCATCGTTTGTCAGGGTGGCTCTTTGAGCGATAAGGCCAAGTCCGCCATTCAGAAGGCTTCTTCCAACACGGTTATCTACTTCAGCGACATCAAGGTCAGCTCCGAAGCCGGCTCCCGTACGTTGGATGAATTCTCTGTCCGTATCAGATAACAAAAATAAAAACATACAATTATGAAAAAGTTCGCATTATTCGCAATGATGTTACTGGCCGCCTCTTTCGCGTTCGCGCAGGACGACGAAATTGACGGCAGCACAATGGAGCAGCCTGTTCGCAAGCCCGTCGAGATGCCCTGGGAACAGGTGAATATCGGTGACTTTAACGATCCTATCGCATATCCGCCGGTCCGCCAGGCCGATGTGGCCTACTATTGGACGATTTGGCGTATCATCGATTTGCGCGAGAAGGTCAACCATCCGCTCTATTTCCCGACGGAGACCCGCGGCACGTGGAGAAGCCTTGGACAGACAATCTTCGATGCTATCGACATCAGCAACCCTGAAAAGTCCGAGGGCGTTTTGCCGGTCTATTCCGACGAGATGTGCACCTTCCCTTATTCACGTGACGAGTTGCAAACCCTGGTCTCCCAGGTGATGACTATCCCCGAAATCGACGAGGACGGTGAGGAAATCGGCACGAAGGAACTCATCCTCCAATTCGAGCCCAAGGAGATCATCAACTATCGTCTCAAAGAGGTTTGGTATTTCGACAAACAGTATTCCACATTCAGAGTTCAAATCCTTGAGATTGAACCTATTATCGAATACGACCGTCCTACCAGCAACTCTTACGACGAAGAGGAGGACCAAGAGGCTGTGGCCGCCAACAAAACCCAGAAACGTATCGGCTACATCTATTACAATGAACTCCGTCCTTTCCTTGCCAAGCAGGAGGTGTTCAATGTGAAGAACAATGCCTCCCGTCTCTCCTTTGACGACCTCATCACTTGGAAGCGCGATTTTTCCAGCTTGATTTACAAGGAATCGAATGTCTATGATCGTGACATTGAGGAATACATCGCCAATTCCCGCGACCAGCGTATCGAATCCGAGCGCATTACTGACAAGATGCGTAATTTCGAGCACGACCTCTGGGAGTTTTAATCCAACAAGACTTTTTCATAATTACGCTAAAGCGGGTGTCGGAAGACATCCGCTTTTTTTATGCCGGACAGTTGCGGGAAGCCCTTTTCGTGCCCAACCGCTTTTCATTAACATGTGTTGATAAAAATAATTTCAAGAAAAATTATTTCCGCGTGATACCATATCAAATATTTTATATCTTTGTACTTAAATTTGAACTTGGTTAAAATACAGATATTTAGAGTATTTCTATATAGTTATATATGAAGAGAATTACGGATAAAGCCATCCATCAAACTTTGAAAACGGTTTTCGGCTTCGACACATTCAAGGGCGACCAGCTGAAAATCATCAAGACTTTGTTGAAAGGCAAGGACTGTTTTGTGATTATGCCCACCGGCGGCGGCAAATCCATGTGCTATCAGCTTCCGGCGTTGATGAGCGACGGCACGGCTATCGTGATTTCGCCGCTGATCGCGCTGATGAAGAACCAGGTAGATGCCATCCGCACGTTCGGCACCGACCGCGGCATCGCGCATTTCCTGAATTCCTCCCTCAACAAGGCTGAGATTGCCGAAGTGAAGAAAGACCTTATCTCCGGCAAGACCAAACTGTTGTATGTCGCCCCCGAATCCTTGACCAAGGAGGAGAATGTGAACTTTTTCCAGGATATCAACATCTCCTTCTATGCCATTGATGAGGCACACTGTATCTCGGAATGGGGCCACGATTTCCGTCCTGAATACCGTAATATCCGCAAAATCATCCAGCAGATCGGTAAAGATGTGCCGGTGATTGCGCTGACGGCCACCGCTACGCCCAAAGTGCAGAGCGATATCCAGAAGAACCTCGGCATGGACAAGGCGGAGGTCTTCATCTCCTCCTTCAACCGCCCGAATCTCTATTACGAAATCCGAGAGAAGACCAAGGATGTGGACAAGGAAGTGGTGAAATTCATCAAGAACCACCCCGGGAAATCCGGTATCATCTATTGCCTGAGCCGCAAAAAAGTGGAGGAATTGGCCGTGCTGCTGCAGGAGAACGGCATCCGCGCCCTGCCGTATCACGCCGGCCTGGACTCCAAGACCCGCGTGCAGAATCAGGACGACTTCCTGATGGAGAAGGCGGATATCATTGTGGCGACCATCGCGTTCGGTATGGGTATCGACAAACCGGATGTACGTTTTGTCATCCACTACGACATGCCCAAGAGTCTGGAGGGATACTACCAGGAGACAGGGCGTGCCGGACGCGACGACGGCGAGGGCCTCTGTATCGCTTTCTATGACCAGAAGGACCTGAACAAATTGGAGAAATTCTCCGCCAAAAAGTCGGTTTCGGAACAGGAAATTGTGAAACAGCTCCTCGCAGAGACAGCATCCTACGCGGAGTCCACCAATTGCCGCAGAAAACACCTGCTCCACTATTTCGGTGAGAATTACACGGAGGAGAACTGCCACAATTGCGACAACTGCAACCATCCGAAGCCCAAAATGGACGCTTCCGAGCAGATTCAGCTGCTTTTGGAGGTGATCCTGGCGGTTAAGCAACAGTTCAAGGAGGATCAGATTGTGGATATCATCTGTGGTAACAAGACGACCTCCATCCTGAAGTTCCATCACGAGAAACTGAAACAGTTCGGCGAAGGCATGGACTATGACGCGAAATTCTGGTCCAACGTGGTCCGCGTCTCCATTTTCGACAATCTGATTGTCAAGGATATAGAGAACTACGGCTTGCTTAAAATCACCGACAAAGGCAAGAAGTACATGACCAATCCCTATCCGATCATGGCCATCAAGCCGGTGACGGAGGAGGATGAGGACGACGACGATGCGGTGGATGCGGTCGCTGGCAATGTCGAGGAGGCTTTCGACACCGTGCTGTTCAGCCTGTTGAAAGACCTGCGCAAGACCATCTCCAAGGAGGAGAACCTGCCGCCGTTCATCATTTTCCAGGACCCGTCGTTGGAGGATATGTGCATCCAGTACCCGATCACCATGGAGGAGATGACCCGCGTGGTGGGGGTCGGTCCCGGAAAGGCGCAGAAATACGGCCGTCGTTTCATCGAATTGATCAAGCAGTATGTGGAGGAGAATGAAATCGATCGTCCGCAAGATTTTGTGTTGAAGACCGTCGCGAAGAAATCCGCCAACAAACTCTTTATCATCCAAGGGATTGACCACAAGATCAGCTTCGAGGACATAGCTATCGCGAAAGGACTGGACATGGACGAGCTGCTCACTGAAATCGAGCATATCGTGGCCTCTGGTGCGAAGATCGACATCTCCTACTACATCGACGAGGAGATTGAGGCGTACCATCAGGAAGACATTATCGACTATTTCGCCAATGCCGACACCGACTCCGCGGAGGAGGCGTTGCGCGTGTTGGGCGAGGACGAATACACGCTGGACGAGATCCGCATCATGCGAATCAAGTACCTGTCGGACGTCGGAAATTAATCATTTAATTAGTAATTTGTAATCAGTAATGGAAGAAAATTTCGAAGAGAAGAACGAAGAGTTGAAGAATGAGGTTGTGGAGAACGAAGCAACCGTGGTGGACGAGAAAGGTTTTGTGGTGGAACACGACACGATGGATTCACCGCAGAAAGAGGAAGTCAAGCCGGCGTGCGAGAATAAGTGCGGAAGGGTGCACTGGATAGTCGAAGGTTTGCTGGCAGCTGCTGTGATAGCGCTGTTTATCCTGCATTTCGCGGGCGGCAAAAAGCCGGCTGCCGTGGTTCAGAAACCGGCGGAAAAAGGCAACGGCGAGGTCGTTTATATCAATATAGACTCGATTAATGCCAATTATGAGTTGGTTAAGATCTTGACCGACAGTATCGATGCCGAGAAACAGAAACAGGCCGTGGTGTTCCAGAACCGCCAGAAAGCGTTGGAACAGAAAGCCTCCAATTTCGAGAAAAACTACAGCTCCGGTTCTCTGAACGCGCAGCAAGCGCAGTATGCGCAGCAGAGTCTGCAGGAAGAGAGTCTTCGGCTGCAGAACGACTATTCGCAGGCAGTGGAGTCGTTGGAGGCCCGCTACCAGGCTGCTTTGTCGCAGATCGCGGACTCCTTGATGGCCGCCGCCGACCGGGTGAATGCTTCTTACAACGCCTCCTACATCTTCACCTACCAGACAGGAGGGCAACTGTTGTATGCGGATCCCGCACATGACATCACCCAGGAGGTGCTCGACGAGTTGAACAAATCTTTCAAAAAGAAGAAATAATAACCATAGAAGCGATGTCAGAACAGGAGATGAAAAAGGACCGGTCTTTTGGCACAAAACATGTGGTGCTGCTTTGCCTTGCTTTCGGGGCTTTGGCCGCTGCGCTCGCGTTTCTTGCAGTGTCTAACCGCAACCAGAAGCGGCAGGCGGTGGCTGATGAGCAGTCGTTTATCGACAGCCTGCATGTTTTCCCGCCGATCGAATTTGCCGACTCGCTCTATGCGAAGGTCGCGCTCAAAAGTTACGAGGATGATACTCCGCAGATCGAGGTCTATTATGTAAAAGACAGTGCGGGCAACCCGACTTCCGAGATTGCGCACGAGACCCATTACTATCAGAACCATCAGAAGTACATTGACGGGAACCGCGGCGGCGCCACCCGGGAGGGACTCTGGTACGCCTATTACCCGGATGGCACGGTACAGACGATGGGATATTACGAAAACGGCAAGGAGCAAGGGCGTTATACCGTCTATTACTCTAACGGAAACGTCAGATATACAGGTGTTTATGACCAAGGTCGTCAGGTAGGGGAGTGGCGCTTCTATAACGAAGACGGCACATTGTCCCGGACCGAAACCTATTAGCCTACATCCGAATAAGAAGAAATAACAACAATAAATATTATTAATCAAATAAAAAGATACTATGGAATTACCATTTGCAGAAGCGTGGAAAATCAAAATGGTGGAACCCATTAAAAAATCCACACGTGAACAACGCGAAAAGTGGCTTTTGGAAGCCCATAATAACATTTTCATGCTGAAGAGCGACTACGTCTATATCGATCTTCTGACCGATTCCGGTACAGGTGCCATGAGCGACCGCCAGTGGAGCGCGATGATGATGGGTGACGAGAGCTACGGCGGTGCCCGCTCTTTCTACCACATGAAGGATACGATTACGGAACTCACAGGTTTCGACTATGTGATTCCTACCCACCAAGGTCGTGCGGCCGAGAACGTGCTGTTCAGCTACTTGGTGAAACCCGGCATGGTCGTCCCCGGCAACGCCCATTTCGACACCACGAAGGGCCATATCGAGAGCCGTAAGGCTTTCGCCATCGACGTGACGGTCCCCGAGGCATACGACACACAATTGGAGGTGCCGTTTAAAGGTAATGTCAGCTTGGAAAAACTGGAGAAGGTGTTGCAAGAGAACAAGGGCAAAGTTCCGTTTATGGTCCTCACAGTGACAAACAACACCGTTGGTGGTCAGCCGGTTAGCATGCAGAATATCCGCGAAACCTGCGAACTCTGCCACAAATATGGCGTGCCTGTCAATGTCGATAGCGCCCGCTTCATCGAAAACGCATACTTCATCAAGACCCGCGAAAAAGGCTACGAAAACAAGACCCTGCGCGAGATTTGCAAGGAGATGTTCAGCTATGCGGACAGCATGACCATGAGTGCCAAGAAAGACGGTTTGGTCAACATGGGAGGTTTCATCGCCACCAACCGCAAGGATTGGTATGAGGGTGCGAAACTCTTCTGCATCCCGTTCGAAGGCTTCCTGACCTACGGCGGTATGAACGGCCGTGACATGGACGCTTTGGCTGTCGGTTTGAAGGAGAACATCGAGTTTGAGATGGTCGAGACCCGTATCAAACAGGTTCACTATCTTGCTGCAAAGCTCGACGAATACGGCATCCCTTACCAACGTCCTGCCGGTGGTCACGCTATCTTCGTGGATGCCGACAAGGTGTTGACGCAAATCCCGAAAGAGGAGTTCCCGGCTCAAACGCTGACATGCGAGCTCTATCTCGAAGCCGGTATCCGGGCATGCGAGATCGGTTACGTGCTGGCTGACCGCGACCCTGTGACCCGCGAGAACCGCTTCGGCGGCAACGACTTCGTGCGTCTGTGCATCCCGCGCCGCGTCTATACGAACAACCACATGGACGTGATCGCCGCTGCCCTCAAGAATGTCTATGACCGTCGCGATTCCATCAAACGCGGTTTGGAAATCACTTGGGAAGCTGAACTGATGCGTCACTTCACCTGTCAGTTCAAACGTCTTGGCTAACAGTTGGACACGATGTTAATTGTGGGAAATGTCCTCGTTTCAGAGGAACTTATCGACAAATGCTTCTGCTGTGATTTGGAACAGTGCAAGGGTGTTTGTTGTGTGGAGGGTGACAGCGGTGCGCCAATAGCCCCCGACGAAGTGGCTGAACTTGAGGAATATTATCCTGAGTATCAAAAATATATGACCGAAGAAGGTGTCGCCGTGGTGGATAACGGCGGCACTTTCGTTTTCAATGGCGGCGACTCTTTCGATACTCCCTTGATGGAGAGCAATGACGCCTGTGCGTATGCCTTCTTTGAAGATGGCGTGGCGAAATGCGCGATTGAGAAGTGTTTCCGCAGAGGTGAGATCCCATTCAGGAAGCCCATCTCCTGTTATCTCTATCCCGTCAGGGTCAGCAGGGTGGGGGATTACGACGCGTTGAACTACGACCACTGGTCGATTTGCAAGACCGCGGTGGAGAATGGCAACCGCCTGAAGTTGCCGGTCTATCGGTTTTTGAAGGAACCGCTTATCAACAAGTACGGCGAGGAGTGGTATGCCGAATTGGAGGAGATGGTCAGATTGCGGAATGAAAATTCCTGATCCGTCCATATCCATATTTTTGTATCTTTGCAGTTTGAAATAAAATAGAAATAGAATATGAAATTCATCGTATCAAGCGACCTGTTGTATCGCAATTTAAGTGCCATCAGCGGCGTGATGGGAACGAACAGCACCATGCCCATCTTAGACAATTTTTTAGTCTCTATTGAAGGGAACCAGTTGAAACTCACGGCCTCGGATCTCGAGTCCACGATGACATCCGTAATTGAATTGGACAATGTGGAAGGGGAAGGCTCCGTGGCGGTCCCTGCCAAGATTCTGCTTGAGACGTTGAAGTTGATGCCGGACATGCCGTTGGTTTTCGCCATCGACAGTGAGAACAACATCCTGAAGTTCTCTTCCGCGAACGGCGAATATGGCGCACCTTGTTTCCCCAGCGATGAATATCCGACGGTGAAGCCCATCGAGGAGCCCAAGACTTTCTCCATTCGTGCTTCAGTGCTGCAACGTGCTATCAGCAAGACGATCTTCGCCACCGGCAATGATGAGCTCCGTCCCAACATGATGGGTGTTCTGTGCGAGCTCTCTTCTGAAGGCGTCACATTTGTGGCCACAGATGCGCACAAGTTGGTTCGCTACCGCAACACCGAAGTGAAGACCGAGGAGTTCTCCTCCCTCATCCTGCCGAAGAAGCCTATCGCTCATCTCAAGAATATTCTGTCGAATTGCTCTGAGAATGTTCAGGTTGCGTATTCCGAAAACACGCATCATATCCGTTTTGCCTTCGACAATTTCGAGTTGTTTTCCTCTTTGAAAGAAGGCAAATATCCCAATTATGAGTCTGTTATCCCGAAAGAGAATCCGAACGTGCTGGTTATCGGCCGTGATGAGTTCCTGAAATCCATCCGTCGTTTGGGGAATTACTCCAGCCAATCCACCTTCCAGGTTCGTCTCTCTTTGGGCGAGACTGGTCTGAATCTGACGGCTGAGGATATGGATTACTCCTACAAAGGAGCCGAGAACATCCAGTGCGACTATCAGGGCGATCCGATGGAGATCGGCTTCAATTCCCGTTTCTTGCGTGAGATGATCGAGAATATTGACGCCGACACCATCCAGATGTCGTTCTCAAAGCCGCAGCGCGCCGCTTTGATATCTCCCACGGTCCAGCATGACGAGAACGAGGATGTGTTGATGCTGATTATGCCGGTGATGTTGAATTAACCTCGGCTTTGAGCTAACGTCCAACAGCAAAAAAAAGGAAAACCGAGTTGTCGCGGCCGCGAGGCTGAGGAAAGTCCGGGCAACGCAGAGCACCATACTTCCTAACGGGAAGGCGCGCGCGAGCGTGACAGACAGTGCAACAGAAAGGATACCGCCCGCTTGTCGGGTAAGGGTGAAAACGTGAGGTAAGAGCTCACGCCGCCGTCAGTGATGCCGGCGGGGGTAAACCTTATGGGTTGAAAGACCAAATAAACCGGGGCTT
>JAEEGL010723060.1_pt1 | contig 53952 bp, 40 predicted proteins | sample 9134231 | NCBI WGS metagenome assembly JAEEGL01 (sample SAMN16246548, study PRJNA631951) | gut metagenome | biome: gut microbiome; feature: rumen; material: fiber-attached | host: Bos | place: Iran: Karaj | collected 2018-10 | reverse complement strand
TGCGAGTTTTTTATGAAAAAATCATTCAGCACGTCCTATCCGCCCTATCTGGTCCTGACGTTTTTCATCGCCGTTGTCGTCACGACGGCCGTGATTCTGCTCAGCCGGATAGAATTTCCTCAAAAATGGCTGTGGGATCTTCTCTCAACAGCCGCAATCCTATTCGCCGTCTGGTGCGTCGCGGAGATCGCACTCTCCTATTTCACATTCATCAAGATCCAGGACGGGAAAGTCGTTTTCACGAAAACGATCTTCAAAAGCCGGGTCGAATTCAGCGCCAACGCGATCACGAAATGCGTTTTGAAAGACAAGACCGGCCAGGTCGTTTCCGGGAAAAACACATACCGGAATGTCTCGCTCTCCTTCGAGATCGGTTCCCGGAAGGAAAGCATCGCTTTTCCGGCCCTCAGCCAGAAAAAATTGGATCGGATCATGGACTGCCTGAAGGCGGCAGGCATGACCGAACCCGAGCCGGACCAGATCACAGATCGAGCTCAATAAATCTACAATTCTCCTTTTGTTACGGAGGCTTTTCTATGCTGAAAGCAATCAAAAAAACAGCACAGGGCGTCTGCCTGATTCACGGAAAACCTGTATTGTCACGGGACGCAGCCGCCGGTTCCAGAAGCGGCACGATCGCATATCAGATCCTGGAAGGACACCATAAAGAAACCGGTGATGATCTGTTCCATATCACCTTCGACGCACTGGTCTCACATGACATCACATACGTGGGGATCATCCAGTCTGCCCGCGCCAGCGGCATGACATCGTTCCCTGTTCCGTATGCCCTGACGAACTGCCACAATTCATTGTGTGCGGTCGGTGGGACGATCAACGAGGACGACCACGCGTTCGGTCTGTCCGCCGCACGCAAATACGGCGGGATCTACGTGCCGGCCAACCAGTCCGTCATCCACAGCTTTGCGCGTGAGGAACTGAGCGGATGCGGCCGCATGATCCTCGGTTCAGATTCCCATACCCGTTACGGTGCACTGGGCACCATGGGCGTCGGAGAAGGCGGTCCGGAGCTGGTCAAACAGCTTTTGAAAAACACATATGACATTGCCAAGCCCGAAGTGGTCCTGGTCTACGTCACAGGTGAAGTCCCCCACGGAGTGGGCCCGCACGACGTGGCCATCGCACTGGTCGGGGAAACATTCAAAGACGGTTTCGTCAAAAACAAGATTCTGGAGTTTGCAGGACCCGGCATAGCCTCTCTGCCCATCGATTTCCGGAACGGTATCGACGTCATGACGACAGAGACCACCTGTCTTTCCTCCGTTTGGCAGACTGACGAAACGGTCCGGTCTTTCTATGAGACCCACGGCCGGCCGGAAGCCTATCGGAAACTGGAAGCCCAGGAAGGCGCCTATTACGACGCCCTCATCGAGCTGGATCTCTCGAAGATGGAATGCATGATCGCACTCCCCTTCCATCCCTCGAACGCCTATACGATCCATGAATTCAACGAACATGCGGAAGAAATCCTTGAAAAAGTCCAGAAAGAGGCGCAGGAAAGATTCCCGAAATCCTCTCCCGATCTGATGTCCAAAATCACCGAAAATGGTGTTATGGCCGATCAGGGCGTCATCGCAGGCTGTTCCGGAGGCATGTATGACAGCATCCGGGAAGCCAGTGCGATCCTGGACGGACAAAACACGGGCAACGGCTATTTTTCCCTTTCCGTCTATCCGACGAGCGTCCCAGTTTCCTTGGCCTTGACACGGGACGGGACGAGCGAAAAACTGCTGGAGGCAGGTGCCGTCATCAAGCCGTCTTTCTGCGGTCCGTGTTTCGGAGCCGGTGACGTTCCCGCGAACAACGGACTGTCGCTTCGCCATACCACGAGGAATTTCCCCAGCCGGGAAGGTTCCAAGCCGGGTGAAGGCCAGTTCTCCTGCGTGGCTTTGATGGATGCCAGATCCATTGCGGCTACAGCCCGCAATCAGGGTATCATCACAGCCGCTTCAGACGTGGATTACACCTATGAAGAAAAGCCCTATACCTATGACCGCAGCGTCTATGAAAAGAGAGTCTACAACGGCTTCGGACACCCGCAGCCGGATGAAAAACTGATCCTCGGACCGAATATCACAGACTGGCCCGAGCAATATCCTCTGTCCGAACATCTGTTCCTGGAATTGGCCGCGGTCATCCAGGATCCGGTCACGACCACAGACGAACTGATCCCTTCCGGCGAAACCTCTTCCTACAGATCCAATCCGAGAAGGCTGGCCGAGTTCACTTTGAGCCGTCGGGTTCCCGACTACGTTCAAAGAGCCAAGGCTGCGTCCGAAACAGAAAAACAGCGCAGAGAGAACAATCCGTCCGATGATTTGGTCGCCAAACTGAATGTTTTCGGCGACAGCAGCAAGTTCATCCGGGACACGATGGTCGGATCTTGCATCTTTGCGTGCAAACCCGGCGACGGTTCCGCCCGGGAGCAGGCCGCGTCCTGTCAGAAAGTTTTGGGAGGCCTTGGCAATATCGCTTACGAGTATGCGACTAAGCGGTACCGTTCCAATCTGATCAACTGGGGCATCCTTCCCTTCACGCTGGACTCCGACACACCTTTTGATTACGCCCAGGGCGACTGCATTTTCGTGCCTCATATCCGGACTGCGGTCATTGAAAAACAAGCAGATATCCCGGCCATCGTGCTGACTCAGGACGGTTCGCAAAGAAAGATCATGCTCCATCTGACCAATCTGACGGATGACGAGCGCGAGATCATTCTGGACGGATGCCTGATGAACTACAACAGAAAGAGAGTCGCGAAAAATGGCTAAAATACAAATGAAAACGCCCCTTGTCGAGATGGACGGGGACGAAATGACCAGGATCCTCTGGCAGATGATCAAGGATCAGCTGATTCTTCCCTTCGTGGACCTGAAAACGATCTATTTCGATCTGGGTCTGCCGGAACGGGAAAGGACCAAAGACAAGGTCACGCTGGAAGCTGCAGAGGCGGCAAAAAAGTATGGTGTATCCGTCAAATGCGCCACCATCACGCCTAACCGCGACAGGGTCAAAGAATACAATCTGTCCGAAATGTGGAAATCTCCCAACGGAACGATCCGGGACAAACTGGACGGAACGGTCTTCCGCACCCCGATCATGCTGGACTGCATCAGGCCGGCTGTGAGAAACTGGAAAAAGCCCATCACGATCGCGCGCCATGCCTACGGCGACATCTATAAAGCATCCGAATTTCGTGTCCCGGAAGAAGGAAGCGCAGAACTTGTCTTCAAAAACGCAAAAGGCGAAGAACTCTATCGGAAAACGATCTATGACTTCGAGTGTCCCGGCGTGATCCAAGGGTCCTACAACAAGGATCTGTCCATCCGTTCCTTTGCGCATGCCTGCTTCCGTTATGCCCTGTCCACCAAACAGGATCTGTGGTTCTCGACAAAAGACACGATCTCCAAACAGTATGATCAGACCTTCAAACTGATTTTCCAGGATATCTTCGAAACAACCTACAAGGCAGATTTCGAGAAAGCAGGAATCACCTATTTCTATACGCTCATTGACGACGCAGCGGCCCGTCTGACCCGCTCGGAAGGCGGTTTCATCTGGGCTCTGAAGAATTATGACGGAGACGTCATGTCCGACATGGTTTCGTCTGCTTTCGGATCTTTGGCCATGATGACGAGCGTCCTCGTCAGTCCGAACGGTCAATTCGAATACGAAGCCGCCCACGGAACGGTGACCCGGCACTACTACAAATACCTCCGCGGGGAGGAAACATCCACCAATCCCATGGCCACGATCTTTGCATGGACCGGAGCTTTCAGAAAGCGCGCCGAACTGGATGAATTACCCGATTTGGCACGGTTTGCGGACGTGCTGGAGCAGGCTTGTCTGAAAACGCTCAGATCCGGCATCATGACCAAGGACCTTGTCAGCCTGGTCGAGCCCGGTTTCAAGGCAACTGCAGTCAACACGGAAACCTTTATGGCCGAGATCACGAAGAACATCCAAACATAAAATGTCCTCAGATACAGAAATGCCCACCGTTCAAGTCCTTGCGGATTGGAACGATGGGCATCTGTTTTTTTGGATTACCTAAGATGCAACTCAAAGACAATATGTTTTTTGGGTCTCCGGACGATCCATGTTTCCTCGTCATACATACCCGGTCGGGTGCCTGTTCCGGGAGCAACCAAATAGACCTTGTCCTTCTTCGGCAAACGCACACGAACAAAGATCTGAGGAGCAACTTCAGGCTTTTCAAGATCGATGGTGACAAGTACCTTCTTGTCCTTGCGTTCGATGGTATAGGACACTTTGCCGTAGTAGGTATAGGCGTCTTTGACTGCGATCCTGCAGCCGGGTTTCAGCCATACCCGCGGCGTTCCTTTGGCCAGCCATAGGACACCGTCATCCTCGGCGACCAGCATGTTCCGGAAGTTCTCAACGACCCATCCGGCCGTTCCGTTATCCGGATCCTGGCAAGGCACAAAGACGTTCGGATGGGCATGTTCCCAAAGGAGCCCGTTCGTCCCGACCATCATGACGGCATGATTGAAGAAGAACTGCAAGAAGTTGGGAATGTCGTCCTCACGCAGGTAAAGGTTCGCGTTATGCGAGATCTTGGGAAGATCTGCAAACGTATTCCAGAACCAAATGTCTTTGCTGTCCGGTCCGATCCGGTCCGCTTTTCCGGAGATCTTTTCCAGCGCTTTTTCGTTTTCTTTCGTCTTTGCATCCGCGACCGGGTGATCGACTTTGGGCAGGCTTGCCAGAGAGATCTTCATCCCGGCTTCCTGCATCCCGTCCAGCGTCGAGTGCATCCACGGGTCGTGAGAAGGCAGGAAACTTCCTGGTTCGCCTAGCAGCAAAGCGCCGTCGTAGAGATCGGAGATCCCTCTGTTATATTGTGGCACGTTGGTCTCTTCCTTGTAGTAGAGCAAGCCCCCGGCGTGAGCCATTCTGGGCACGAAAGGATGGGATAAGCCGTCTGATGCCTTTCTGACCGGCGCATGGAGCACTTCACGGCACAGCGCGGCATTCAGATCTTTCCGGTATCTTTCCAATTCTTTTTCGTAGTATTTCAGATCGGGGTCCCCGATCTCCCGAAGCACAGTCACCAGCGCGGCAAGGCCCTCGTAGGCAGCCGCATTGTCCGTGTAATACCATCTCCAGTCCGAAGAAGGCAGCGCATAGTCTCCAATCATCGTCGGAGGCATCAGACCGTAGACGTGCATCTTTCTCCGGTTCGGAACGTCTTTCATGTAATTGTTCTTTTCCCGGATGATGAAATCCGCGGCCTGCTTGATACGCGGCAGCCGTTCGTCCAGCCAGGCTCTGTCCTTGTGATACAGATACCTGTGAAGCATGGAGAACATGATCTTGCCGGTCGAACTGTGGGTGCCTTCGTGGAAGTAGCCCATGTCGAACCGCATGCCTTTGGCCCACTCCAGAGAGCCCGCGGGATCCTCGAAGTCTCCGTCGGATTTGATGCCGGGAGATTTCAGGAAATAATCGTAGATCAGATCCGCTTCTTTGAGCAATCCGGTCATTTCCATCGCCAGGGCGGGACGGGCCACTTCGGAGGTCAGCATGCCCCACATGTTGCGCCCGCGCAGCTGATTGTCGGCATGTTCGTAAATCTTTTGGAAGTAAGGATCCGGGACCTCGACCCGGACGCCAGGCTCGGGGGCTTCCGGGAACCGATCCAGCGTTGTTCCCTCCGGGCATCTCCAAAGTCTCGTATGTTCGAATATCTCCTTAAAGCTTTTGGCTTCGGGGTGCTTGCGCACGCGTTCCCGGTAGGATTCGGGACGCGTTTTCTTGCATTCGGACAGATACTGTCTGGCTGTTTTGGGATCGTTGGCATTCTTCAGATAGACGCCATATTCAGGGACAAAAATCGGCTCGTTGACCAGATCCCTGAGCAAAACGGTCACACCGATCCCGCGTTTTCTGTCCAGCACGACCGTCAGTCTGCTATCGTTGCCGAAGCGGCTGACTGGTGAATAGAAGCATTCGAAAGTCGCCTTTTTCCCTTTCCGGCTGTATGTCAAGGGGTCTGCATAGGCCACATGGGTATCCACCACTCCGCTGAAATCATATTCCTTTCCTGCGTCTCCGATCCCCCAGTTGACGGCAACGGTAAATCTTTGCCAATTGCCCAAAGCGGGACTCGTGACCGCCATTTTCGGGACCGGGCAATTCTCCGGGCCGAATATGCAGACAAGTTCGGTTGCAGCCTTGACCTGCATGCTGTAAGCCCAGTCCATCTGCCATTCCGGATCCGCGCGATAGACCCAAGTCAGACCGTCCGGAGAGATCTCCGGGCCTTTCAGGATCCTGTCCGAGGTCAGACCGAACCAGCCCCAGGCCGTCGGGAAAATGCGGGCCTCGATCTGGTCAGCGGAAGGAAGGACGTCTCCTGCCTTGAAAGTCAGGGTCAGGATCAGATCGGTCAGTCCGCCTTCCCACAGCATGCCCTCGATCAGCGAGCCTTTCGGACTCGGGAGCATGGGATTGGCAATATCGTCTTGCTTGTAGAACGGACTCTTGACCTGGTCCGGTCCCAAAGCATCATAAGCTTTTCTGTATACTTCTTCGACACGCTTCAGCCGTCTGGGGATGAAATAGGCTTCCGGTCTGGACTGAACTTCTCTGTCGCGTCTCCAGATATAACTCCAGCGAGACAGCTCGACAGGGCGATTTTCAAGTTTCTGATGAGACATGAGAACTCCTTTCAAAAAAGTCCGGCGCCGCCGGACTTTCTGTCTGTTTCAATATACCCGGCAAAAATCAAATGTATTTGGCAATGACTTCGCCTGCGTCTTCTGCCGATACGGAGCAGGTCATCACCAAGCGGACCTTGTTCCTGTCGGCCAGTTTTTCAAGTGAGGGGAGAACGGATTCAAAATCCTCTTTGGATTTGCAGATCCGCAACACTCCGTCTACGAATATATCCGTCACGTCGCTGTTGGACGCAACGATCCCTGCAATCAGTCCGAACAATTGATCTCCGTTTTTGACGCCGTATTCATCCGTGTTGACGAGACGGGCCGTATACTTGACGTCATATCTGAGCTTTTCGCCCTGCTCGATGCAAACGACGTTTCCGTTGGTCTTGTCGAGCGCTTCATTGAGCTGGCGGATCAGATTTTTTGTTTTTCCGGAGCCTTTCAGACCGATGATCAAATTTAGCATGGCTTTACCACCCTTCTTAAGTTGTTCGATTGGGTAATTCAATTATATAGCATAAAGTTAAAAAAATCAAGTTTCAAAAAAAGTTTTTGCCCCGTTTCGGAAAAGGTTAAGAACGGGCGCCGATCCTTTTCTCGAGTTTGGCTTTTTCTTCTTCGTATCCGGGTTTTCCCAAGAGTGCATACATGTTTTTCTTGTAGGCTTCCACGCCGGGCTGATCGAACGGATTGACACCGGACAGATAGCCGGACATGGCGACGGCAAGTTCGAAGAAATAGATCAGATAACCGATGTCATGTGGCGTACAGCCATCGAGTTCGAGCAGGATGCCGGGGACGCCCCCGTCTTCGTGCGCAAGCAGTGTTCCCTGCATCGCGGTCTTCTTGACGTCGTCCAGTTTTTTGTCGTCCAGGAAGGACAGTCCGTCCACGTTGTGCGGGTCCGTCGGGATCACGCAGCGGTTCGGCATATTCCGGATCGAGAGAACGGTTTCGAACAGATTCCTGTTTCCGTCCTGGATGAACTGGCCCATGGAATGCAGATCTGTCGAGAAGATGACGCTGGCCGGGAAAATGCCTTTTCCGTCTTTGCCTTCGCTCTCGCCGTACAGTTGCTTCCACCATTCGTTGAACATGGCGGTCCTGGGTTCGTAGCTGACCATGATCTCGGTGTCTTTTCCCTTCCGGTTCAGAATGTTGCGGATCACGGCATACCGGTAGGCGTCGTTGCGGGAAAGATCCGGCGTCGCATAGTCGCGCATGGCATCCCGGGCCCCGCCCATCAAAGCGTCGATGTCGATCCCCGCCACGGCGATCGGCAAAAGTCCGACAGCGGTCAGGACGGAGAAACGGCCTCCCACGTTGTCCGGAACGACAAAGGTCTCATAGCCCGATTCGTCCGAAAAATGCTTGAGCGCACCACGGGATTTGTCCGTGGTGACGAAGATCCTTTTCCGGGCTTCGGCCTCGCCGTACTTCTCTGTCATCCATGTCCGGAAGATGCGGAAAGCGACGGCCGGTTCGGTCGTTGTTCCGGATTTGGAGATGACGTTGAGACAAACGTCTTTGCCTTCGATATAGGAGAGGATCTCCTCGACCGCGGTCCCCGAGATGCAGTTGCCCGCATAAACGATCGCGGGAGTCCCGGATCTGAGTTCGTTGTACATGGGTGAACGGATCGCTTCGATCACGGCGCGGGCGCCTAGATAGGAGCCTCCGATACCGATCACGACCAGCACGTCACAGGAGTCCTTAATCTTTTTGGCGGCCTTCTTGATCCTCGAAAATTCATCTTTGTCATAGTCTTCGGGCCATGTTCTCCAGCCCAGAAAATCCGAGCCGGCTCCGGTCCCTTTGACGATCGTTTCGTGGCAGGCTGCCACGCCCGGCCGCATCTGATCGATCTCATGGCTGCGGACAAACTTGTCCAGATAGGTTTCATTCAATTTCAAAGTCATGTAAAGTCACTTCCTGACAAAAAATTCGTATTGCGTCGTCGATGAAAAAGTACATCCCGCTTTCAGGATGCAGTCCGTGAATCCTTCATGGTGCATGCTGTCGGGCATCAGTTCGGTCTCCAGACACACCGCTTCGCGCGGGATCTGCGGAACACCGCCGCGGAAAGGCGTCGGGTCGTCCATCATATTGCCTGAATAGAGCTGAACGGATGGCAGATCGGTGGAAAGATGCAGCCCGATCCCCGACTGTGGGCTATACAGCGTGGCTCTTCTGAATACGCCCGGGCCTCTGTCTTCAAAAACCATGCAGTGGTCGTAGCCTGTCCCCGTCAGGTCGATATCCTGCCCGATCGTCTTCGCCATTCTGAAATCGAAAGGCGTGCCAGATACGGGAGCGATCCCCCCTGTGGGGATCAGTTCACTGTTCACCGGCAGATATCTGTCTGCGTCGAGACTCAGTTCATGGGACGTGATCGGTCCCGAGCCCGGCCCGTTCAGATTGAAATAGGCATGATTCGTGAAATTGAAAGGGGTGTCTTTGTCCGAGACCGCCAGATAGGAAATTGACAGGATCCGGTCCGCTTTGAGCGTCATCCGGACAGTCAGTTCCAGTTCTCCGGGATACCCTTCTTCCCCGTCCGGACTCACGCGGGAGAACTCGACATAAGGTTCGTCCCCGTCGGACAAAACCCAGGACCAGACCTGCTTGTCGAAGCCTTTCGCTCCGCCGTGCAAATGGTTGTTTCCGTCGTTTCGGTAAAGAACATAATGCTTTTGATTCAGATCGAATTCGGCATTGCCGATCCGGTTGGCAAACCGGCCTATCGTCGCCCCCTGGTAACCGGATGCTTTTTGATAGTCCTCCAGTTTTTCATAGCCGCAGATCACGCAGACAGGCTTGCCTTCCCTGTCCGGGCAGAGGATCTCGGTGAGCGTCGCACCGTAGTTCATGGCGGTAAACGAGTAACCGGATCTCCCACTGATCCGGAACAGGAAGATATCCTGTCCGCCAACTTTCCCAAAAAGTGTTTTTTCGATCATAGAATCATTACTTCTCCGGGTATCCGTCCGGGTTTTTGGACTGCCAGTTATCGCTGTCCCTGCACATGTCGTCCAGGTTGAATCTGGCCTTCCAGCCGAGGACCTTCAGGGCTTTGTCCGGGCAGGCGTAGCATTCGTCGATATCGCCCGGGCGTCTCGCTTCGATCTGATAAGGGATCTTCTTGCCCGAGACCCGGCTGTATGCGTCGATGATATCCAGGACGGAATAGCCCGTGCCGGTACCCAGATTGATGAAATCGATGCCCTTCCTGCTCTCCGCATATCGGACGGCATGGAGATGGGCGTCTGCCAGATCCACGACGTGAATATAGTCTCTGACGCCGGTCCCGTCATGGGTGGCATAATCGTTTCCGAAAACATGCACGAAAGGCAGTTTGCCGTTGGCCACTTTGGACACGTAGGGCAACAAATTGTTCGGGATGCCCTTGGGGTCCTCGCCGATGAGTCCGCTCGGATGAGCGCCGATCGGATTGAAATATCTCAGCACGACCGCGCTCCATTCGGGATCAGCCCGGACCACGTCTTCCAGAAGATATTCGATGATCAGTTTGGTCTCTCCGTAGGGATTGGTGCAGGACCGCTCGAAATCCTCCCGGATGGGGACAGACTTCGGCTTGCCGTACACGGTCGCCGAAGAACTGAAAACGATTCTTTTGGCGTTATATTTTTCGGACAGCGTGATCAGATTCATCGTGCTGTTCAGATTGTTGCGGTAATACTCGACCGGCATGCGGACAGACTCGCCCACGGCTTTCAGTCCGGCGAAATGGATGCTTCCGGTGATGCCGGGATGCTTTTTGAAGACCTGCTCCAGCGCGTCTTTGTCGCAAAGATCGCAAAACTCGAACGCGGGTCTTTTGCCCGTGATCTGTTCGATGCGGTCCAGGACACAGGGTTTGCTGTTTGAAAAATTATCCGCGATGACGACGTCCATTCCTGCCTGAAGCATCTGAACGACGGTATGGGAACCGATAAACCCGGTCCCGCCGGTGACTAGAATCGACATGAAAACCTGCCTCCTCAAATGTATTTCTCGATCATGGCGCGGATCTCGGCGTCTTTATCTTCCAGATCCCTGACCAGCTTGAACTGATTTCTGGCTCTCACCAGGTTGTGTTCCGGATAATCCGTACGGAAATAGGTATCGCCTTCCAGATAATCCGTCAAAAAGCGCATGCCTACTTCGGCCGTCATCATCCAGGTCCCGTCCGGGAACATCCGGACTTCCGTGTCGGAGAGGGCTCCGTTCAGAGCGGACAGGAAGCCCCTCGTGAATGCTTCGTACAGATCCATCTTGACAAAAACGCGGGAAAGATCCTTCTCGTCTTCATCTGCGGACGAGGCCCCGAAGCGGATGGCGTCGCCGAAATCATAGAGCGAAGAGCCCGGCATGACCGTATCCAGATCGATCACGCAGATAGCTTCTCCGGTCGTATCGTCTATCATAACGTTGTTGAGTTTGGTGTCGTTGTGCGTCACCCGGAGCGGCAGCGAGCCGTCATCCAGTTTGTCTACGATGCAGGAATAACGATCCGCTCTGGCTTTCACGAACTCAATCTCATCCTGAACTTCCTTGGCTCTCCCGCAGACGTCTTTTTCGACGGCATCCAGAAAACGGCGGTATCTTTTCGGCGTATTGTGGAAATCCTCGATCGTAACGTGCAGAGAGGATGCTTCGAAATCCGAGAGCTGATACTGGAACTCGCCGAAAGCGTGACCTACGGACTCGAAAAGAGCCGGAGATGTGCACAGCATATAGGTCCTTGCGTTCGAAATGAATTCGAAAACGCGCCATTTTCCGTCGTTTTCGTCGCTATAGTAGTAGGTCCCGTCCTTGAGCGGGATAACGTTGAGGGTACCTCTGTGGGCATCTTTCCCCGCCGCTTCCAGCTTTTTGCGGATATGCGCGGTCACGGCAACGATGTTTTCCATGACCTCGGGAACCTTGGGGAAAACATGGCTGTTGATCCACTGAAGGATATAATGCGTCATGACGCCCGAATCGTCTTTGCATGAGACTCGGTACGTCCGGTTGATATGTCCCACCTTGATCTCGGAAACGGCTTCGATCCTGCCCCGAACGGCAAAATGGCTCAGGATTTCGGGCACTTCGTCAAAAAAAGCGGTATCTGGAGTTTGGCTCATAAAAAGCCTCCTATTAAATAGTTTTCTAATGTAATTATATTATACACGGACGCGGATTTCAAGCCGTGAAAAAAAGATTTCTCCAAAAAGGTTGACAAAACGCAAGCGAAAGGTTATAATTGTATCGTTTGATACATTTTGCGGAGGCTGGTATGCGGACTAAGCAATTAGATGTGACAAAACATAAACTATTCGAGGGAGCCGACAGGCAAAACCTCAGAGTCTTGTTTTCGTCCAATGATTCCGAACTGAATACGTATCCCGGCGGCGCAGTCATTTATTCCCCGAAGGATCGGTCACACAAACTGGGCATTGTCATGAAAGGCAGAGCCCTTCTCTACTCGGCTGACGAGAGCCGGAACGTGGTTCTGTCTACGATCGAGACCGGTGACGTCTTTGGCATCGACAACCTGTTTTCGGAAGAGCCTTTCGGCTACCGGGTCATTTCTAAAGGCGAAAGCCAGATCCTCTTCATCAGCGAAGCTTCCCTGCAGAAGATCCTGGAAAACGACCGGGCGGTCGCTTTCAACTATATCAAACTGCTCTCTGAAAAACTCAGACGGCTGAACGGCAACATTCAAAACGTCACGGGCGGCACCGCCGAGCGGCGCCTGGCGCTCTACCTGCTGGATCTGGGCCCCGGAGACGACGTCCAGCTGACCGTCCCCATGAGTACCCTTTGCAAGATGCTGGACATAGGCCGCGCTTCCCTTTATAGGGCCATGGATCAGCTCTCGGAAGACGGGTTGATCGTTCGGGAAGGCAAAAACATCCATTTTACAAATCGGGCAGAACTGTCTGTTCATTACGACTAACAGGTGCGGGCAAGGCCGGCACCTGTTTTTTGAGAGGAGGCTTGAGCCATGGTGAAAAGCATTTGGATCCGTACGGTATCCCTTTTATGCATCCTGGGCATCGGCCTCTCTTTTTGCGCCTGCTCGGGTACGCGGAGAAGCGCGTCCATGTCCCTCTCCGCATTCGGGACCATCCTGTATTTCACGCTGTACGGTCCCGACTCCCAGACCATTGAAAAACTGGGTCAGGATCTGAGAAAAGAATGCGAACGGCTCGAAACGGTTTTCAGTTTTGAACTGGACGATTCAGATCTGTCCAGGCTCAATTTATCCGAGGGTCCCGTCGAGGTCCCTTCCGAGATGATCGACGTGCTCAAGATCGCGCTGGACGTCGGACAGAAGTCCGGAGGCGCGCTGGACGTGACCATCGGGTCGCTGATCAAACTCTGGCATATCGAAACCAATCCGGGTGTTGTGCCCGATGAAAAGGATATTCAGACCGCGCTTGCCCATCACGGGATGGACCGGATCGTCATCGATGAAGCGCAGCGGACCGTTTCCAGAACGGATTCCGACATGCTCATCCATCTCGGTGCCGTGGCCAAAGGCTATCTCGGATACCGACTCCGTCAGATCGTATTGGATCACGGATGCTCCGGGGTGCTCAACCTGGGAGGCAATCTGCAGTTGTGCGGATCCAAAGACGGTGCGGACGCCAAGTGGCGCGTCGGGATCGCGGATCCGTTCTCTCCTGAAGACGTATTTGCCGAACTGACTATCGGCGACGCCGCGGTCGTGACATCCGGGTCTTATGCCCGCTTTTTCGAACTGAACGGGGTTAGATATCATCATATCCTGGATCCGGAAACGGGATATCCGTCCGAATCGGACATCGCAAGCGCGACGGTCCTGGGTCCTGACGGCGCGGTTTGCGACGCGCTCTCCACAGCCTGCTTCATTTTGGGAAAGGACGAGGCAATCAACTTGATAGCCTCCTATCCGGCCTATTCCTATCTGCTGATCCTGCAAGACGGTTCCGTCGAAGCAACAGACGGCATGGAGGTTTTCATCCATGAGTGACCGGAAGAAACTGTTCATTTTGCTGATCCCCGTCGCACTCATCCTGATCGCGTCGGTTTTATGGATCATCCTGTCCCATAACGGTTCGCCTAAGAGCGGTTACCGGGTCGCCTGCATCTACCAAAACGGCATGCTGACCGAAGAAATCCGCATGGACAGTCTGGATCAGGCAATTGAAAAAACGATCATTTGCGACCAGGGTTTCAACCGGGTCCGCATCGACAAAACCTCCGTTTCGGTCTTCGAATCGGACTGTCCTGGCAAAGACTGCACAGCGATGGGCACGGTCGAGTCAGAATATCGTCCGATCTCCTGTCTGCCCCACCGTTTGGTCGTCGTCATTGAGCTGAGGGATTCGGATCCGGGGCTGGACGGCGTGGCCGGGTAAAGGAGGCATCTATGAGATCCAATTCCAGGATGATCCTTTCCAAAGTGGCCGCATTGGGGCTCTTCGCCTCCGTGGCTTTGGTCCTTTATATCGTCGAATCTCTCATCCCTTCGTTCATCCCGATCCCGGGCATCAAACTGGGGCTTGCCAATATCGTGACTCTTTTCCTGCTCATCCGGTTCAAACCGTGGGAAGCGGGGATCGTGCTGCTCGTGCGTCTCGTTCTCGCAGCCGCGATCGCGGGACAAATGATATCTTTTCTCTACAGTCTGGCCGGAGGTCTGCTTTGCCTCCTGTCCATGTATCTGCTGCTCATCTTCACCAAGAAAAAATGGATCCCGCTGGTCAGTATCACCGGGGCTCTTTTCCACAATTTCGGGCAGCTTTGTGTCGCAAGACTGCTTTTGTCCAGCAAATATGTCTGGACCTACCTGCCCTTTCTCATGCTGAGCGGAGCAGTGACCGGACTGCTCACCGGACTGATCTGTCTGTTTCTGCATAAAAAAATGCCCTCCCCCGAGACGATACGCGGTGAAGGCATGCAGGATCCGGAACCGGTCGGTGAAGATTCCGAAAAAAAAGAGAGTGGTGAAAACCACTCTTCATGACCCATCGGGGACTCGAACTCCGGACACCATGATTAAAAGTCATGTGCTCTACCGCCTGAGCTAATGGGTCGCATCAAACAAACCGCATTATATCACGGTATGATGGGTTTGTCAATAGATTTTTTCGTCTGAACGGAAATATTTTTTTGGGCAAAAAAGATCAATCCGGCTCCCGGACAGGCTCTTGCGCAGACGCTTTCAGTTTTTGCGCCAGCAGCCCGATCTGATCCGGCAGAATGCCGGGCAGCACGCGTCGGAATTCCCCTTCCAGGTGGTCTTCGCTCCGCGAAATATTGCTTCTCATATACCAGATAATCAGTTTATCGAAGAGGTTTTTGGCATCCGAGGCGCGAAGCCTTCCGCCCAAGGGCATCACGGCAAACGCATGATCCCGCAACGATTTCTGGAAGTTTTTGATGAAATATTCATCGGATTTGTCCGTGAAACCGCAGCACAAAAACAGCCCGAGGCGTGTTTTGAGCAAAGCCTCTTCGAAAGACTTCAGATACTGTGCCAACTCCGGGGGCAATTTCCCGGAGTGGATATAACCGCCCAGGACTACTGCGTCGTAGCCTTCGGGCAGCAGCACGCGCTCAGAGAGATCGCACAGATCGACTTCGTGCGAGTTCAATTCTTTTTTCAAAAGATTCACGCAGTCCCTCACGGTCCCCGTGTGACTCATGTAAACGATCAAAATTCGCATATCGACCTGCTCCTCTCTGTTTCCACGTGAACAAGCATAGCACAAAACTGATAAAAAATCAACTTTCAAGCAAAGGTGCCATGATAAAAATCATCATTTCCGCCTGCCTTTTGGGCAAGCGATGCCGTTATGACGGCAGTCAAAAAGTCTATACGGAACTGGATTTTTTGCAAAACGATCCGGAAATCGAGCTGATCCCGATATGCCCGGAGCTGCTGGGCGGATTGAAAACGCCCAGATCGCCATCTGAAATCCGGGGAGAGCGCGTCGTGAACCGGGACGGAGACGACGTGACCGAAGCCTACCGGACTGGCGCTGAAAAAGTGCTTTCCCTGGCCAGAGAAAAAGGTTCCGGCCTGGCCGTTCTCAAATCCAGGAGTCCCTCCTGCGGCAGCGGCGAGATCTATGACGGGACGTTTTCCCACACCCTCGTCCCGGGCGACGGGATCTGCGCGTCCCTGCTCAAAGCAAACGGGATCGCCGTTTTGAGCGAACTTGACATCGAAAGGATTAGAACGTATGTTGAAAAAAACACATAAACTCTATGATCAGGACAGTCATCTGTACACTTTCACAGCAAGAGTCGAATCCTGCGAAAAGACCGATCATGGCTTTGCTCTTGTTCTGGACCGCACCGCCTTTTTCCCGGAAGGAGGCGGACAGGAATCGGACACCGGAACACTGAACGGCATTCGTGTCCATGATGTCAGGATCCGGGACGGAATCATTTTTCACGACATAGAACAAAGCATCCCCGAAGGAACTGAAGTGGTCGGAATCATCGACGAGTCCGTCCGGTTTGCCCGCATGCAGATGCACAGTGCCGAACATATTCTGTCCGGACTGGCTTTCAAGTTTTTCGGATGCGACAACGTAGGCTTTCATCTGACAGACAAATGGTGCACGATCGACTGGAACCGCGTCCTGACCCGCGAGCAGTTGGATCAGCTTGAAACCGAAGCCAACCGGATCGTCGCAGCCAATCTGGACGTCACCGCAAGATATCCTTCCCCCGAAGAACTTGAAAAGATCGCCTATCGGAGCAAGATCGAACTCACCGAAGACGTCAGGCTGGTTTGCATCCCGGACGTGGACGTCTGCGCCTGCTGCGCCCCTCATGTCAACAAGACCGGAGAGATCGGGATCATCAAGATCCTGGATTTTCAACACTATAAAGGCGGCGTCCGGGTCTTCATGGTAGCCGGCCGCGCCGCGCTGGAAGACTACAGGCTGCGGTACGAGAATGCCTATGCCGTATCCGGACTGCTGTCTGCTCCGCAAGACAAGATCACCGAGGCCGTTCAGCTCCATCTGCAGTCTGAAACGGAACTGAAACAGGAAAACAATATCCTTCGGCAAACCGTTGCGGAACTGCTCTCGAACGAGCTGCTGAACAAAGGCGGAGACTTGCCCGTCCTCTGCCTCGTTCTTCCCTTTTGCGAGATGAACACGCTTCGCTCATCCGTCAACCGTCTGGTCGAAAAATCCGGTAAACCGTCTTGCGGCTTATGTCAGACCGCGGACGGATCATATGCTTTCATCATCGGTTCTCCTCAGGGAGGCCTCAAATCCATGCTGCCGTATATCCTGAAAGAACTCCACGGCAAGGGCGGAGGATCCGATATCATGGTTCAGGGAACGTTTGCGTCGACTCCGGACGTCTGCGAAAAAATCCTGATCCAGACTTTTTCACGAACACATAAGGAGACAATTTAAAAATGGACAACCATCCTCATATCGATATTTATTTCTACGGAAAAAACGCCACGGAAGTCACGGGGTCATGCATATTGATCGAGACCTCGTCCCGAAAGATCCTTTTGGAATGCGGGCTTTATCAATCGATCAATCCGGTCAACGATTTCATGATCAATTCGGAGCCCCTCCCCTTCAATCCTGCTGAGATCGATTACGTGTTCTGCAATCACACGCACGTCGACCACATCGGCCGGCTTCCCATTTTGTACAAGAACCGCTGCTCCGCTCCCTTGATCATGCCTAAGGGCAGCCACTATACATTGAGTTCTCTGCTCTATGACTGCGCCAAGATCACACGGTTCGACGCCAAAAAGATCTCGCACAAGACCCGTAAAAAAGTCCAGCCTTACTACAGCGACGAAAACGTGGACCGGACACTGCGCCGGCTGGAAGAATACGAATGCAACGTCTTGCACCGGCTGGACGACTGTATTTCTTTCATGTTCGTTCCGGCAGGTCATATTCTGAATTCGGCCCAGCTGATCCTCTTCGTCCGGGACGGTGACCTGGAAAAGAAGATCCTCTACACGTCCGATCTGGGCAACACGTTCGTCAAAAAATACTATGTTCAACCTTTCGAGAAAGTGGAATCCGCGGATGTCGTGATCGGCGAATCCACCTACGGGGACACCTATGAAAACGCTACGGAAGCTCTCCGTGAGCAGGAACTGAAGGAACTGAAAGACGTTATCCGGGAAACCTGCTTCGAAAAAAGAGGGACTGTTCTGATCCCCGTATTCGCCAACAGCCGGGCTCAGGAACTGATGACAGTCCTCTACGATATGTTTTCAAACGATCCGAGTTTCCGTATCCCGGTCATTCTGGATACGGCGCTCGGCGAACAGATCTGCATGGACTATCTGGATACGCTGGAGGAAGAGGATCTCCACCTGTTCCGAACCGTCTGCGCCTGGAAGAAAATGGTCTATTTCGAGCCTTACATCAACCGGACGGTAGCGGGCGGACCCGCCGTCGTACTGGCCTCTTCAGGCATGCTCAATTTCGGACCTGCCAACAACTGGTGCAAATCCGTCATCAAGGATCCGTCCAGCGCAATCGTCTTTTGCGGGTACAGCCCCGAGGGGTCGCTGGCTGAAAAAGTAAAAGATCCGACGATCAGCGAACTGACCATCGAGGGCAAAAAATATAAGAAAAAATGCCGGATTCTCGATTTCCATTCGTTCTCCAGCCACATGCAGCGGGAAGCGCTTCTGGACTATTATTCGACGATCGATGCAAAAACGGTTTTCCTCGTCCATGGAGACGCCAGCGCCAAATCTTCCCTTGCAAAAGAGCTGGAATCCAGGCTCAAGGCTAGCGGAAAAGACACGAAAATCATTCCTTTCGTAGAAACCTGTCACCATCTCGGCTAACACGCGGGACGGGCAATCACAAATGCTGATTTCAGCCAAAAAGCAACTCATAAGAGGTAGTTCAATGAGAATCAAATCTATTGTGACAATAATGCTTGCTCTGTGCATGGTGTTCACCGTGTTACCTTCACTCGCGGTGTCCGCGTCCGCGCAGTCCGAGGAAACACAGACCGTGACAACGCTCGAAGACAAACTGGCCACATATGCAGAGCTCCGGGCTTTGCTGACGGAGATCCTCGACAACAACGAAATATTGATCGACCTGAGGCTGCATTCTCACGGTCGCGAATGGATCCAGCTCAGAAATACTGAGGAAGGCGATTATATGGGCCTGGCAGTCGACATGGTGGATATCGTCATGCAAGAACTCACAGACTACTACACCGGGAAAACGGACACCATGCCGCTGGAGATTGCCAATAATAAAATCTATCAAAATCTAACCCTGCGTGAGGCGATCGTGATCATGGGCGATCCGGCCGGAGCAAAAAAAGGCCGGGAATCCTGTGTCCTGATGGCTAACTCTGCAGTCGAGGACGCCCGTGAGGCCATCCGGACGGGAGACCCTGTGATTGCGCAAAGAGCTCTGGAGGAATACGCGGAAGCCCTTGAAATGGCAGCAGATTATCTGAAACATTCCGGACTGGAAAAGCTTCTGGAGCCGGCAGAGACAGGGACAGATTCGCTGAATGGCTACCTCGCAAATTACAGAGATCCGACCTTGTATGAAACTTACGATGAGGGACAGCTAGGCGCGCTAGGTGATTCGCTGTTTGAAGCCTTTTTCGCCTGCGCGTACCGCATAGGTCTTCAGATCCTTTCAGACTATCAAGAATATCTAGATGCCCGCCCTTTCCTCTCCGATGAAGAGGCGGAATTGCGCGAATTGCTGAGTAGCTATTCATTCCGCCCCCTGACCGAAGCGGAAGCTGTGATCAATGGAGAACTGATCCCGTTCTTCTTCTGCTGGCAACCCTCTGCCGAAGTGGAAAATGCCTCGGTCACGTTCCCCAGCGGAACGTGGACAATCGAAGGCACGCCGCAATACATCCGGTATCAAAAATATGTCGTGCTGCAGGCAAAGGTCTCGTCCCTTTTCGAACGCATAGACGCGTTGGTCTCCGCAGAAGAACGGATAGAGGGCTATGATCCACTGATTCTTTCCTTCCTCTCGTCCTTGCAGGACGAACTTGCTGACTTGCTTGAGGATATCGCCCTGACGGGTTTAGCCGTCAACCGGTATTACAGTGGAGAAACCGATGCCCTTGAGTACGAAATGAGCTTGGTCGAAGAGCGAATCGACGACCTGGGGTCGATGTTCGGAGATCCCTCCAGTGCGGCCAGAGATATTGATATTGTCATCGCCGACCTGTATGCCGCATCTCAAAACGCACAAACAGCGGTTAAAAAAAATAATATCAGGACCATGGTGCGGGCCATGCTTGAATATGCCGATGCTTTTGAAACGTTTGCGGACTATTTCGACGCATTCGGGATCATCTCCGCATATGCCTTGATTTCCGAACACGAAGAAGATTATGCAGATCTCTCGGAGATCCAGGGACTGGATGAAAACGGGATCTTGACTGCGGCAAACGAACTCAAAAACATTTATTACTACTACAACTGGCTCCAGTTCTTTTTCAAAGCGATCGACCAGCGGGACTACCTGCTTACCCTTGAAGAACTGACGGACCAACAGGATCAAAACGTGAGAGACGCAGAGCGGTTTTTGTTCCACTATATGCCAGCTCTCGGAACCACAGTCCTCGGAGAAGCACTGCCTGAATTCCTGCCGTCCTTTGTCCTGAAACAGAACAAACGGGCCGCAGTCATCCTTGACCCGAACGGTGGAACCGGTGATACCAAGGCAATATTCATCTGGCAGGATACCGAGACGCCGCTTCCCGCAGCCGGTTTGACCCGCGAAGCATATGAATTTGCCGGATGGAACACGGAACCGGACGGGACCGGAGACGATTCTTTTGAAGACCAAGATAACGTCCGGATCAGCTCCGACATGCATCTCTATGCCCAATGGGATCCCCTGCCCGCCACCGCTCCGACCATCACGAAAGATCCTTCCAACGTGTCTCTGACTTACGGATATAATTCCGAAAACATTTTGTCCGTGACCGCCACGGCCGCAAACGGTCACACCGTAAGCGCCTACCAATGGTATTCTGGCACGCCCGGTGACGCGGAAAGCAAAGCCATCGAAGGTGCCGAGGAAGCCAATTATACCGTTCCCTCAGGCCTTGGGGCTGGCACTTACGACTATTACTGCATCGTGACGGCCACCCGCGCGGACAATCTCGAGACTGCATCTGCAACGTCGGGCAAGGCGACCGTGACCGTCTCCCCTGCGACTCCGGACTATACCGTTCCGGAAGAACTGAAAGCAACTTACGGACAGACCCTGGAAGAGGTGACCCTGCCGGATGGCTGGGCCTGGGACGACCCGCTCACGACCGCGGTCGGAAACAGGGGGAGCAATCCCTTCTCCGCGACCTTCACACCCGAGGACAAAGACAACTACACAACGGTCACCGAAACCTTGATGATCGAAGTGGCAAAGGCTTTGCCCGAAGCAGCTTCGCTCCCGGATGAAGAAAAGCCGGGCGTGACTCTGACGCTGGTCGAAGAGACCGGAGAACAGCCCCTCGTGGCTGCGCCTTCCAAACTGCCTGAAGGCTATTTGATGGTACAGTACAGCACTGACGGAGGTGAAAACTGGTCCGAGGATATTCCTCAGTGCACTGCCACAGGAGAATATCCCATCCTTATCCGCTACTGCGGCGACGACAACCATGAGGATCTTTTATTCGGTCCCGTCATCATTACGGTCGTAAAACCGGACTATACCTTCGTATCCGACACAGATGAAGAACTGACTTTCACCCGGGACAGCGATACGGGACTGACGGTGACCGTCAAGCTGACGGGAGCCTTGGACACGTCCTTCGTGCATTTTTCGGGCGTCCGAATCGGCACCGTTGAATTGAAAAAAGATGTCGACTACACCGTGACCGAAGGCAGCACCATCGTTACGATCCTTCCGGAATCTCTCAACGGATTGCACTGGGGCAAGCACACTTTGACCATACTGTTTACCAATGGTGAGATCCAAACGGAATTCACAGTCTGTCCTTCCCAGGCCGAGATCATGTCCCCGCTGACCGGCGACGGCAGTCAGCTCGAACTGTGGATCATCCTGATGGCAGTCTGCACAGTTGCAATAATGGCAGTCATACTATCCGGCAAAAAACAGAAAAAATCTCAAAGATAAAAAGTGTCATTGAGTTAAGAATCTTGACTCATGACAAAAACTTCCGGCGATTTTGAGCAATTCCGAAATCGCCGGAGTTTTTTCTGGCAAAGCCCAAAAAAGCGTCGGTTTTTCGCTAAAAATAAGTAAAAAAGTATTGACATAGGCAAAAACTTGTGATAGAATGCACGCGTTATCCTAAGACAGCAGGTCTCTGGTAATTGCGAAAGCTCCCTGCCGAGGAAAGCATATACGTTCTTTTGTGTATCTTTCTGTCGGCTTATGCTTTCGAGCCGGTTGAAAGATTTTTTGTTATATGTACCTGCCATATAGCAATTCCAATGTAGGAGGAATACAAAATGCCAAGTACCGCAATTCTTGACAAGAAAAAGCAAGCCGTTGCTGATCTGGCTGAGCAAATCAAGAACTCTCCTGCAGGTGTAATCGTTAACTACGAAGGGATTTCTGTTGAGAACGACACAAAACTGCGTAAAGCGCTCCGTGAGAACGGTGTCACATATAAGGTTGTCAAGAACACCCTGACATCCCGTGCATGCGCAGAAGCCGGTCTGAACGGCATCAGCAAGGATACATGCCTGAACGGCATGACCGCTATCGCCATTGCTTCAGATAATCCGATTGCCCCCGCAAAAGTGATCAAAGAATATGCAGCCAAGATCGAATCTTTCACGATTCTGGCCGGTTACCTTGACGGCGCCGTCATCGACGTTGCTACCGTTGAAGAACTCGCCGGTATCCCGACAAGAGAAGTAATGATTGCAAAGATCCTGGGCAGCATTCAGTCTCCGCTTTACAAATTGGCCAATTTGCTCTCTCAGATCGCTGAGAAGCAGGGTGGCGAGGCAGAAGCGCCCGCAACACAAGAGGCTCCGGCAGAGGCCTGATTCGGTCTGCCAAACAACAATCGCCTACAAGGCAATGATTAATGGAGGAAATTACCATGGCATCTGAAAAGATTACCGCTATTATTGATGAGATTAAAGGTTTGACACTTCTTGAACTGAACGAACTCGTTAAAGCTGTTGAAGAAGAATTCGGCGTATCTGCCGCTGCTCCCGTTGCTGGTGTTGCAGTTGCCGGTGGCGCTGCTGCTCCCGCTGCTGAAGAAAAGACCGAGTTTGACGTTGTCATGACCGGTTTCGGCGACAAGAAGCTGAATGTTATCAAAGCTGTCCGTGAAATCACCGGACTGGGCCTGAAGGAAGCTAAAGACATGGTTGAAGGCGTTCCGCAGAAAGTTAAAGAAGGCGTTTCCAAAGAGGAAGCCGACAAAGTCGCTGCAGCTCTTCAGGAAGCTGGCGCTACAGTCGAAATCAAATAATTTGGACTCGTTTTTCACGATGGATAACCGAAGAGGGGCACTCGATTGCCCCTTTTTTGTTTGCCAATGAAGCAAAAACAGTTCACAGATCAGCCGGAATGTGCTACAATTCATGAAGATTCCAAAAATCGATTCGAAAGGATCTTGTGTATGCATATCAAAAAATCGATATCTATCATTCTCGCCTGCCTGATCCTGCTGGCCTGCTTCCCGCTTGGGTCACTGGCAGATACTGTTCCGCTCAGTACGGACAAGACCGTATACGATGTGGGCGATCCCATCCTCGTGACCGCGAATTCGAACGGACAGGGAGACTGGGTCGGCATCTATCTCAAAGGAGAAACCCCCGGCCCGGACAGGTCTATCTGTTGGTACTACGTCAACCAGGACGGGAATGCTTCCGGAGACACCATAGACATCCATGACAACGAAGCTGTGAAGGAAGTCGTCAGGCTGGGTCTGGCTTCATTCCCTGCCGGCGAATACAGCCTTTTTCTGCTTAAGAACGACGGGTATGAGCAGCTCGGCCGCGTGGATATCGAGATCCGGTCAAAAGGAACTCAGGAGACCACACCGGTCGAATCAGATACCCCGCTGTCTACGGACAAAACGACCTATGCCGTTGGCGAAGCGATCCTCGTGACCGCGAATTCGGGCGGACACGGAGACTGGGTAGGCATCTATCTCAAAGGTGAGACGCCCGGCCCGGACAGATCCATCTGCTGGTATTATGTCAATCAGGACGGAAACAATTCCGGAGACACCGTGGACATCCATGATAACACCGCCGTAAAAGAAATCGTCAGGAAGAGTCTTGCAGATTTCCCGGCAGGTGAATACAGCATTTTCCTGCTCAAGAACGACGGATATGAGCAGCTCGGGAGCGTGGATATCGTCATTGGGGACGTCACGCCCCAGGATCCCGTTGAATACGAGCAGCCGTCTGTTCCAAAATCCCTCACTTTCAAATCGACTGCCAAATACAAAGGATTGGCGGAAGGTTATGTATCCATCCTCACCGGGGACGTTCATCCCCTCTCCTATCTTCTGTATTGGGGCGATGCATCCGGAAAACTGCCGGGTTACGCAGCTTTCGCGCCGATTCCCTACGCAGGGACCACCACGCGTTACACGATCCCGGATCACGTGATCATTCCGGAAGGCGCGACGAGACTCCTCGTCTATGCTGTTTCCGGTGACAAACAAAGCGACGGATATGCCGAAACGCCGATTCCGGAAGAGCTGCTCGTTTCATGGAGCCGGGAATCCATAGAATATGAGTTCCAAGTCATTTCAGACACACACGTCAATGCGAGCGAGGAGCATCTGTATACCCGCCATTTCAAAATGGCTTTGGAAGACATCAAGAACGTCTCACCGTTGTCGATCGGAGTGTTCGTAGTCGGAGATATCACGGATCATGCGACAGAAGCGGAATATCAGATGTACAATTCGCTGATCGCGTCCTACGGGCTGGATCTTCCCGAATTCTATGAAGTAGCCGGAAATCACGACCTCAACGGTCCTGTTTCCCGTTTCCTCACGATGACCGGAAACGACAGTGAAACGCCCTATTTCGATATGTGGCTCGAAGGCATGCACTTCATCTTCCTCTCAGGGACACAGGCAGGGGTACGCATCACGCTCGGTGAAACCCAACTGAAGTGGTTTTCCGAGAGACTGGCCGAAAACAACGACCCTGAAAAACCCGTCTTCGTTTTCCTGCACCAGTCGATCAAAGACACGATCGCTGGAAGCTATACCGGGCAGAACTGGGACGGCGTGGATGACTATGTCGCATTTTCAGCTATTTTGAAGAACTATCCGAACATTATCATGTTCAACGGGCACAGCCACTGGGAACTCAATGCGGCCCATTCCATGTTCCCTGCGACCAAGAGCCTGCCCACGATCTTCAATACGGCTTCAGTCGGTTACACCTGGAACGATGAAAGTCAAAAGACCAATATCGCAGTCAACGGCAGCGAAGGGCTGTATGTATTGTCCCGTGGCAGCCATTTGTTCGTCCTCGGACGCGATTTCGAAAACGGACTCTGGCTCCCGTCCGCACAATTCATTGTCGAATACGGCGGTCTGGAAGCCGTCGAATTGCGGGAATCCGAAAGCCTGACCGAGACGGAGAACGGGCTTCCCGAAAGCGAGCCTACCGAAAGCGATGGAGAAAACAAGTCTGCAGGCGGATGCGGCTCTGCGCTGACGCCTTCCCTATGGCTGACCGTCATTGGCGGAGCAGCAGGTATCTGGATCCTGAGAAAAAAGAAAAACCGCACCTGATGCGGTCCATATTTGCAAAACAAGCTGCCGGTCCGGCAGCTTGTTCTGCTATTCAGATCCGGTCTGATCGTTCCGGATCTTTTTCTGTTTCGATCAATATTCCAATTTCTTCTGGATGTAGGCTTCGATCTCATCGATGGGCAGCCGAACCTGTTCCATCGTATCTCTGTCACGGATGGTCACGCAGTTGTCGGCAGGTTTTTCTTCATCGCCAACGGTCTCAAAGTCCACGGTGATGCAGAGCGGCGTGCCGATCTCATCCTGGCGTCTGTAACGTTTGCCGATCGAGCCGGTCTCGTCATAGTCGCACATGAAGGACTTGGAAAGGTTGTTATAGATCTCGATCGCTTTATCCGAAAGCTTCTTGGACAGAGGCAGCACAGCCACCTTGTAGGGGGCCAGTGCCGGGTGCAAATGAAGCACGACGCGTACGTCGTTCTTTTCGGGATCTACCACTTCTTCGTCATACGCATCGATCAGGAAGGCCAAGGCCACCCGGTCGGCGCCCAGTGAAGGCTCGATGACATAAGGAAGATAATGATCCTGGGTATCCGGGTCGAAATAGGTCAGATCCTTGCCTGAGTGGTCTGCATGCTGACGCAGGTCGTAATCCGTTCTGTCTGCGACGCCCCACAATTCGCCCCAGCCGAACGGGAACACGAACTCGAAGTCCGTCGTGCCTTTAGAGTAGAAGGCCAGTTCTTTCGGATCATGATCGCGGAGCCTGAGGTTCTCTTCCCTCATCCCCAGATCCAGAAGGAACTTCTTGCAGTAATCCTTCCAGAAAGCGAACCATTCCAGATCCGTCCCCGGTTTGCAGAAGAACTCCAGTTCCATCTGCTCAAACTCACGGGTCCTGAACGTAAAGTTGCCGGGCGTGATCTCATTCCGGAACGATTTACCGATCTGACAGACCCCGAAAGGCAGTTTCTTGCGGGTCGAGCGCTGAATGTTCGGGAAGTTGACGAAAATACCCTGCGCGGTTTCGGGTCTCAAATAGACCGTATTGGAACTGTCTTCCGTGACACCGACGAAAGTCTTGAACATCAGGTTGAATTTTTTGATGTCGGCAAAATCATGACCGCCGCAGTTCGGGCAGGTGATTCCCTTTTCCTTGATATAATCCGTCATCTGTTCAAAAGTCCAGCCTGCGGGATTGTCGTCCAGTCCGTTCTGATAGACGTAATCCTCGATCAGTTTGTCTGCGCGGTGACGGGTCTTGCAGGTCTTGCAGTCCATCAAAGGATCCGAAAAACCGCCGACGTGACCGGATGCGACCCAAGTCTCCGGGTTCATGATGATCGCGCTGTCCAACCCGACGTTATAAGGACATTCCTGAACGAATTTTTTCCACCATGCCCGCTTGACGTTATTTTTGAACTCAACGCCCAAAGGACCGTAATCCCAGGAATTGGCCAGGCCGCCGTAGATCTCGGAGCCCGGGAAAATGAAACCTCTGTTTTTACACAACGAAACGATCTTGTCCATCGTTTTTTCTGTATTCTTCGTAAAAACCTCGCGAAAATAAACTAAGATGCAATATTGAATGCGTTGTAAATTTTGACGTCTCCGTTCCTGACGATGTTGATCTGATCATTGCTCCGGCCGGTCAGTTCGGTATTGACGGCCAGCACTTTTCCGCCCAGCACATAGAGACAGCTCGAACCGCCCTGGTCGTTCAGCGCGTTGACGATCTGCACGTCTCCGTCTTTGACGGTGATCAGGTAGCGGGCGCCGTACTGGAGCAGATCCAGGATATGCTCATCCGTGGCTCCGTCTACGATGATCAAATCGGAATGATCCATCTGATAGTCATGGAAATGGTCGAAAATATCGGTCATCCAGGGTGTGGAGATGCCGTATCTGCCTGCTATCGTCCAGTAGCCCGGGTTGATATCGTGAAGCGTTTCGATCCAGCCACCGTTTGTCTTTCCGACCTGGATCAGGTTCAGTGCAAACGTACCGGTCACTCTCTTGATGTAGTGGTTGTCGCTTCCTTCCGTAATATCGATCCCGTAACACGGGTTGGCAAAGAGAACGTCGAAAACGTATGCGTTTTTCGCATCCTCCAAACGGACCGCATAAGGATACATGACAAGACTGTCCGCTTCCACGAACGGATTCTCCGGATAGAAGAAGGTCAGATATCTGAGACCTGCCCCGTCCCCTCCCAGCGTCACGGCTGCGGTTTCATGCAAAGGATTCGAAGTTCCCTGATCGGCATAGATGAACAATGTCGTTCCGCCTGCTGGACCCGGTGCGTTCGGGATCGACCCTGCCCCGCGGAGTTCAACGCCTGCGGGAACTGTCAGGTGCCCGAGGATCCGGTAGTGTCCTGCGGGCAGATAGACGATGCCGCCTCCGGTCGCGCCCGCATCGTTGAGAGCATTCTGGATGGCGCTGGTACAATCCTGGCCCAGATTCCCTGTCTGATTGACAGGTGCGTAAGGCGCGCTGTAAGGCGCTTTCGTCACATCATAAAGCGTCGCTTTCGCTGCCTGGTATGTGCCCTGGTTTTCAACATAATCCTTGACTTGAGTTAATTCGTCTTCGAAATTGATCGTATAGCCTATGACCTCTCCCACGATGTTGCAGTCAGCCAGATAAAGATAGGCTTGCTCGGTCATGATGAGGGCCGCCTCGCTGCCCTTCAGAGTGCTTTCCGTCAGACCGGACATCCGTTTAGCCGAATGGACGTCGATCCGCATAGCGTAATCACAGTCCGTAAAATTGAGTTTGGACATCCCGGCCCCCCAGAAAATGCTTCTGGGACCCTCAACCGTGCAGAAACCGGTCTGGCAGGAACGGGCGCCTATATCATGGATAAGGGGCATGTCCAGATCGCCCATGATGAACGCTTTCAGATTTTTTCTCGTGTAGGCGTCCACGGCGCTTTGGCTGGGTGCGTTGTATTCGGCTCCGGCCTCAACCCAATATTTTCCGTCGAAGTAAATATTTTCGTAGCTGCAGGCGCCGGCGTTGTTGTAAACTTCCAGTCCTTTGCTCAGCACGCAGCCGCGGATATTGAACAGATACATGTTGGAATTGGCTTTGGCCTTGTAATCGTCCACGGAAAGGCCGATGCCCTTGTACGAATTCAGAAGCGTAATGTCTCCGATCGCCGGGCCCTGAGGACCGTCTGCGCGGAATTCAAACGTCCAGCCCAGATCTTTGGGCGATTCAATGCTCTGATTCGGATAGTAAACGGTCAGCCCTCTGGCACCCGAATTCTGATCCATCAGGAACAGCGTGCCGATGTTTTTGCTGACGTTCGCGACGATCACCGTTCCGTAATCTCCGGAACCCTCATCCGGGTCGCGTCTGTCGCCGCGCAAGGTGACCTGAGACGGGATCGTGATGGTCGAAGAGACCTTGTAGTGACCGGCAGGCAGATATACGGTTCCGCCGCCTTGCTTCGAACAGTCAGCAAGCGCGCGGATGATCGCATTCGTTGAGTCGATGGCGCCTGAAGGGTCCGCTCCGTAGATGCCGTCGGTGGCAACCACGTCCGCAACGATGAGATCCTGCGTCGGATAAACTGTTTTGGCGACCGTCGGACGGTCGATGTCTCCGGTTGCCTGTCCTGTATAATCCAGATTTTCAGGCACTTTTAATCCTTTGAAATCAGAACTCATATATGTGCTCTTGAAATATTCCAAACCTTCGTGAAGCGCAGGTTCGGAACCGCCGACGATAGCGAGTTTATTTCCTTCCAGAACGATCCGGTAGCCGAACCTGTCGAGTCCCTCCATCAATCGCTGACTCAACGCCCGGTTGGTGGCACCGATCAGGATCTCGGCTCTATTCGAATAGTCGTTGCGTCCGTCAAAATCCGTCGTGATCGGGATGTTCTTCCCTGTTCTCTCTTTGATGAGAGCCAGAAGATCCACGGTTATCTGGACAGTTTGAGGGTACATGTTCATATCGTCCGGACGGACCAGCGTATATTCGGTCGTTCCGTCTTCTTCGATCAAAGTCACATAATTGACCGGGATCGTTTCTGATTCTCCGGGATTATCTGAAGAATTCCCGCACGAAGCCAGCAGGCTCAGCACAAAGATCACGGAAAGGATAGATAATAGTAGTTTGGTTTTCTGCATGGACCAACCTCCGAAAAAAGAAAAACGACGGCAAGCAGATTTTGGTGTTCTGCTTGCCGAACCATCACGGTTATTTTGCGTAATCAACAGCGCGACTTTCACGAATGACGTTGATCTTGATCTGACCGGGATACCTGACTTCGTTCTGGATCTTTTCGGCCATATTGCGGGCAACGATCTTCATGCTATCGTCATTGACGACTTCCGGCTTGACCATCACGCGGATCTCGCGTCCGGCCTGAATGGCATAAGCTTTGTCAACACCTTCGAATCCGCCGGCTATCTCTTCAAGCTTTTCAAGTCTGCGGATGTAATTTTCAAGGTCTTCTCTGCGCGCTCCGGGTCTGGCTGCGCTGATCGCGTCTGCGGCCTGAACCAGAACTGCGACTGCCGTCTGAGGTTCAACGTCGTTGTGGTGGGCCTCGACAGCGTGGATGACTTCACGGCTTTCCTTGTATTTTTTCAGGACGTTGACGCCGAGTTCGACGTGCGTTCCCTCCACATCGTGCGGAAACGCTTTGCCGATATCGTGCAGAAGACCTGCACGTCTGGCAACAGATCCGTCCACACCCAGTTCATCGGCCATCATTCCGGCAAGGAATGCGACCTCGATCGAGTGCTTCAACACGTTCTGCCCGTAACTGGTACGGTAGCGGAGCCGTCCGAGCAATTTGATCAGCTCGGGATGCAGCCCGTGGATGCCGACCTCATAGGTGGCTCTCTCGCCGGCCTGCTTGATAGAAGCTTCGACTTCGTGTTTTGACTTCTCCACCGTCTCTTCGATGCGGGCCGGATGGATACGTCCGTCTGAGATCAGCTTCTCAAGAGTCAGTCTTGCGATCTCTCTCCTGACAGGATCGAAACCGGACAGTGTGATCGTTTCGGGCGTGTCGTCGATGATGAGTTCGACGCCCGTCAGCGTTTCGATCTTCTGAATGTTCCGGCCTTCGCGTCCGATAATACGGCCCTTCATCTCCTCACTGGGCAGTGCCACGGAGGAAACAGTGGCCTCGGACACCTGATCCGCCGCGCAGCGCTGGATGGCAAGCGTGATGATGTTTTTGGCTTTTTCATCAGCTTCATCCTTGAATTGGGATTCCAATTCATCCATACGCTGAGCCAGTTCCTGTCTTTTCTCGAGTTCGACCCGATTGAACAGGGATTCTTTGGCTTCTTCAGCGGACATGCCTGCAATCTGTTCCAGCACTTGCTGCTGTTCATTCAGGGTTTCCTGAATTTTTTCACGTAAGATCTCGTTGTCTTTTATTTTTTTGTCGAGTTTTTCGTTTTTGCTTTCCAGGGCCTCAGTCTTTCGATCCAGATTTTCCTCTTTCTGATTCAATCTGTTCTCCATTTTGGCCATCTCTGCGCGGCGGTTTTTCGCGTCGCGTTCAGCATCGTTCTTTATCTGTAAAGCCTCTTCTTTGGCGTTTACAACAGCCTCTTTTTTAATCGTTTCGGCATCTTTGGATGCTTCTTCTCTTATACGCTTGGCTTCATCTTCAGCAGAGCCGATCTCTGCCTCACCAACTTTTTTGCGGTATGCGATTCCAACAAAAGCGCCGGCGACAATTCCGACAATCAAACAGACAACCGAGATAATTACTGCTAACCAAGGTTCCATAGTAATAATCCTCGTATCTGAAAAATGATTCAAATATATGCTTTACTGCATATTCTCTATAATTATACAACCGGTGTCGCCGTTTGTCAACACCTCCGGAGCGGAAAGTAAGACATTTTTGTCATGGCAAAACCGGTTTCAAAGCTCCCTGCCGAGCGCAAAAACAGCGGGCTCCCCACGATGGGTGCCCGCCGTCTTGCGTAAGTTTTACTATTTGCCTGCCACCGGCATGTTCATGACCAGGACTTCGGGGCAAGCCATAGATGAGAGACCTGAAGGCACAAAGTCCAGCGTGTCCGAAATGGCGTCGATCTGATTGAGCAAATCGAAGAAATTGCCTGCCAGCGTGAAGGAATGGACGGGTTTCGTGAATTTGCCGTCCTCGAACAGGAGTCCCGCGCTCTCGATGGAAAAGTCGCCCGAAACCGGATCGGCTCCGGCATGGAAGCCTTTCATCAGATTGACGAAGATCCCGGATCCAGCTTTTTTCATCATATCTTCCAGCGTTATGTTCCCCGGTTCCACGATAACGGTATAGGGACCGATGGACACAGGCGAGTTGTACCCCGGACGTTTGCCGTTTCCTGTCGACTTCTTCCCAGCTTTCTGAGCCGTTGCCTGGTCGTAGAGCAGCGTTTTGAGCACGCCTTTCTCTACCACATACTTGCGGTATGTAGCCACGCCTTCGCCGTCAAACGGGGTCTTGGCCGGATTGTCTTCATACATAGGATCGTCTACGATGGAAAGAAAATCTACGGCGATCTTCTGACCTTCCTTGCCGGCCAGTTTGGAAAGACCCAGTGCGGCCTGCTTGGCGGAAAACACGCCCATGTACGTGCCTAAAATGTTTTTGAAGCAATTGGCATCGAAAATGATGTTGTAGTTGCCGGACGGGACCAGCGAGGGCCCGATCTTTTCAAGCGCCCGCTTGACAGACTTCTCGATGATCCTGGATGGATACTGACCGTTCTTCACCAGCGCCAGATCGTAAGCGCCCTGCTTTTCCTCGCCTTTTTTCAGGACCGCTTCCGCGTAGACCCGTGTCATGCCGTAGGAGTTGGACAGGTCCAGCCCGTACGAGTTGAAAAGAGAGACTTTCGTTTGATAGGCGAATGCAGCTGCCGAGGACGCATTGTCCACTTCAACGCCTTCAGGCAGCGTTTTTTCCGAATCGAACACGCGCGCGGAGATCTCCAGGGCCGTATCTCTGAGTTCGGAAACAGCCGGAAGCTCAAAAGCTTCCCTCTCATATTCCGGATACGAATCCGAGCCTTTGAAAATGATGGCCGGATCCTCGGATTCGATATAGGATGCATTCTCCATGGCGCTCCGGACGAGTTGCTTCATGCTGTCTTCGTCCATGACCTCGGTGGATGCATAACCCATCTTGCCGTTCACGACGCAACGGAAACTGATGCCTCCGCCTGTCGAGGAGGAGACGTTGTCCAGTTCTTTGCCCAGCGTGCTGGCGGACAATGACGAGTCTTCCATGTAATAAACTTCATATTCTTTCAAACCCGCTTCCTGCGCGCTGGAAACCAATACGGATTTCAACTGATCAAAAGTCATGACAATTCCTCCTTATCTTCCGCCTACCGTGATCTTGGACACGCGGATGAGCGGCTGTCCGACATCCGTCGGGATGGAACCGCTGGCAGAGCCGCACATGCCCTGTCCGCGACCCAGATTCTGTCCGACCATATCGATGTCCTGAAGGATCTGGGAACCGGTGCCGATCAGCGATGCGCCTCTGACAGGTTCACAGACCTCACCGTTTCGGATGAGATAGCCTTCCTGAACGGCGAAATTGAACGCTCCGGTCATGGGGTCGACCGAGCCTCCTCCCATCGCTTTGCAGTAAAGACCGTATTCGATGGATTTGATGATATCTTCGTTCTTGTCCGGTCCGTTCAGAATGAACGTATTCGTCATCCGGGAGGTTGGTTCAAAACTGTAATCCTCACGTCTGCCGCAACCGGTCCTCGGCATATTCAGCCGGCGTGAACCGAGTCTGTCGATCATATAGTTTTTCAATATACCGTTCTCGATCAGCAGATTTCTGGTCGTTTTGAGGCCTTCATCGTCTATGTTCTGGGAACCCCATGCGTTGGGGATCGTGCCGTCGTCGACCGCGCTGACTTTTTCGTTGGCGATCTTCTGTCCCAGTTTGCCGCACATCTGGGACGCACCGATGCCCACGGAGGTGGCCTCGAGCGAATGTCCGCATGCCTCATGGAAAATGACGCCTCCGAATCCGTTCTCGATGGCGACGGTCATCTGCCCTGCCTTAATGTAGTCCGCACGCAGGTTCGTGATGGCCTGAGCCGCAGCGACAGTCCCAATCTCTTCCGGTTTGTGCGTGTCGAAGAACTCCATGCCCATGCATCCGCCCGGACCGAAGAATCCGCTCTGTTTTTCATCTTTCAGGGTTGCGACGGTGGAGATGGCCATACGCGTCCGGACCACGCGGTCCTGCGTATAAAGGCCTTCCGTATTGGCGATCAGGAAAGTTCTGTCCACTCCGAGGAGCGAACCGGAGACCTGAGAGATCAAAGCATCGTGAGCCAGCGCGGCTTCGCAGCCGGCTTTCAGGACGGAGATCCGGTTTTTCAGGGGAACATCGTTGGTCAGGACCGCGATCTCATGGATGTTGGGAAATACGTGTCCTGTCAGACAGACGGACACGTCCGACGGGATCGTTCCGATCGCATCGGCTACGTCCTGCGCACAGCGCAAAAGCCCCGAGCGGGACAGGTCCGTGGTGGAGGCATAGGCCGTTCTGGTGCCCAGAAAAGCGCGGATGCCTACGCCCGTGTAAACACCGTCGCTGATCTTGTCGATCTTCTTGTCCAGATAACTGACCGTATTCCGTCTGGTGCGTTCAGCGAAAACTTCCGCGAAATCCGCACCGGTCGAAGAAGCCTTGGCCAGGACTTCTTCAAGTAAGACTTTCTCTAAAAGCATTGTTTATTCCTTTCCCGACAGCATGTGCAAAAAATCGAACAGCGTCTCATCGATGCGCCAAGCTATCTTTTTCATTTCATCATTTGGTTTCAGCAGATCCGGAACCATAACGGCCCGCATTCCCGCTGCGACGATGGACCGGACTCCGTTGTAGGAATCCTCCACGCCGATACACTTGACCGGTTCGACGCCCAGACGAGAAGCGGCCAGCAAATAGATCTCAGGATCCGGTTTTCCGCACCTGACCATGCTTCCGTCCACGATATCTGCAAAAAAAGCATGAAGTCCCGAGTCATGGAGCTGTTTTATCGTCAGTTCCCGGGGCGTGGACGTGCAGACGGATGCGGGGATCTGACTGGCTTTGAGCCATTCCAGCAGTTCCCGGACGCCAGGTTTGAGGATCAGTCCCTCTTTCCGGACGATCTCATGATAGTAGACCATGCGCTTTTCCATAAAAGCTTCGTAAGGAAAATCGGGTCCGAATTTTTGAGCAAAAATCAAACCGATATCATGGATGTTGCGGCCGGTGCATTCGTTGGCCAGTCCCGGAGGATCCGGAATGCCGAACTCGTAGCCTGCTTTGATCCAGGCTTCGTGATAGACCCTTTCCGTGTCGTACAGGACGCCGTCCTGATCGAAAATCACGGCGCCTATCCTCAACTCTTTATTCTCCATCCGGCACCCTCTCTCCCAGGATATCCCTGTATTTGCGATAGAAGGATTCAAATCTTTCTTCATCCAGAGCCTGCCGGATCTGTTCGGTGAACGTATTGTAAAAATACAGATTGTGCGCTACGGCCAGTCTCATTCCCAGCATTTCCTGAGATTTGAACAGGTGGCGGATATATGACCGGCTGAAACTCCTGCATGCAGGACACTGACAGCCTTCCTCGATTGGGCGGTCGTCCCTAATATATTTTTCGTTCAGAAGGTTCAGCTTCCCTTTCCAGGTGAAGAGATTACCGTGACGGGCATTGCGGCTGGGCATGACGCAGTCGAAGAAATCCACGCCCCGCCATACGCTCTCCAAGATATTGCAGGGCGTACCGACGCCCATGAGATATCTGGGTTTGTCAACGGGCATTTCCGGTTCCACGACTTCGATCATCTCATACATGACCTGGGTCTCTTCTCCGACCGCAAGTCCCCCGATGGCATATCCGTCGCAATCCAGTTCCGCGATCCGCTTCATGTGATCCACCCGGAGGTCGGGATAGACGCTGCCCTGATTGATCCCGAACAACATCTGATGCGGGTTGATCGTTTCGGGCAATTGATTGAGTCTATTCATTTCAGCGATACAGCGCTTCAGCCAGTTCGTCGTCCGCTCCACGGACTGTTTGGCATAGGCATAAGGCGCCGGATTCGACACGCATTCGTCAAAAGCCATCGCGATGGTCGAAGCCAGGTTGGACTGGATCTGCATGCTCTCTTCGGGTCCCATGAAAATCTTGGCTCCGTCGATGTGAGACTGAAAACGGACGCCTTCCTCGGTGATCTTGCGCAGTTTAGCCAGAGAAAAGACCTGGAAACCGCCCGAATCCGTCAGCATGGGGCCGTCCCAGTTCATGAACTTGCGCAGTCCGCCCATATCGTGGATCAGTTTGTCTCCCGGACGGACGTGCAGGTGGTACGTATTGGACAGTTCCACCTGACAGTGCAGTTCTCTGAGCTCGGGACCTGAAATGCCGCCCTTGATGGCTCCGCTCGTTCCCACGTTCATGAAAACGGGCGTCTGGATATCTCCGTGGATCGTTTTCAGCACGCCTCTGCGGGCTCTTTTTTCTTGTTTCAGCAGTGTAAACATGTTTTTCCTTAAGGTTTAGGTTCTCTCGAACTGGCGGTCCAGTTTGCTCTTGCCGATCTCCATCGCAACGGGCCTGCCGTGCGGGCAGTACAGGATGTCCGGGATCTTCATCAGCTGTTCGATGACCCAGGCCTCATCCTCTTCGGCATAGACGCGTCCGCCCTTGATGGATGCCTTGCAGGCACCCTGATACAGAGCTTTTTCAAAAATGATCTTTTTCGTCAGGCCGGGTGTTCCCGTCCCTTCGTGGATCTGAGCGGCCATGATCTGAAGCACGTCCGGAACGCGGGCCGTGTCCAGACCGGCGGGCATCGAGTCGACAAAAACGGTGTTTCGCGCGGCACGGACGGAAAAGCCGATCGCTTCCAGTTCCTCCTGATAACTCATCAGGTCGGCGATCTCACCGGACGTCATCATGACCTCAAGCGGGACAGCCAGCAGCTGGATCTCTTTTTCCTGCTTTTCCATATTGGCTTTCATGCGCTCGAAATTGATCCGCTCATGAGCCGCATGCTTGTCTACGAGCAAAGCTCTGTCTCCGACTTCAACGATAATATAAGTATTGAAGAGCTGACCTGCGATCCGGTATTCCGGAACGACATAGGCGGGAGCCTTTTCCTGGGCAGCCGGAGCCGGGGCCTCTTTTGTTTCGTTTTGGGGATAAGTTTCCGAACGGGTCTGCGGGATCTCGCGGTGAGCAAAAGGTGCATGGACCTGTTCTGTTCTTCCCTGTCTGGGCGGCAGACCGACGCTCTGCCTGTATTCTTCCGCGGTCATCGTAGCGAAACCGCCCTCGCCGTTCTGGTTCAAACGGATACCGATCTGTTTGTCCGTCAGCGCAGAGCCCCGCTCCGTTTTGGCGGCGCCCAAGGCCTGCGTCCAGTTGATCTCTTTCCGGTCTCCCGTCCTGAATTCAGGCCTGGCTGTATTCGATTCCAGCGCAGGTCTGACGCTGTGATAGACACATTCGAAGACCGGCTTTTCATCCGAGAACTTGACTTCCAGTTTGGACGGGTGAACGTTGACGTCCACTCTCTCCGGGGTCATATCCAGAAACAGAAAGCAGACCGGAAACCGTTCGGTGGGACAGTAGGACGTAAATGCCTGTTCCAGCGCGGCGGACATCGTTTTGCTCCGAATGTAGCGGTTGTTGATGAAGAAGTTCTGACTGTTCCGGTTGGCTTTGACGTTTTCCGGTGTACCGATGAAACCGTGCAGCGAGATCCCGTCTTCCGAACCCTGTATCTCGATCAGTTTGGATGCGAATTCTTTTCCGTAAATGGCTCTGATCACGTGTAAGAGCGAACCGTCCCCCTCCGTCTGCACTTTCGTTTGACCGTCGCAGATCAAGGTCAGGGCGATCTCCGGATGAGACAGAGCGATCTTTTCGACCGTGGCCACGACGGCCATAGTCTCCGTCAGGTCCCGTTTGAGAAATTTCCGGCGGGCGGGGACTTTGGCAAACAGTTTTTCGGCGATGACTGTCGTGCCTTTATCGCATCCGAACTCGATCACCGGCCGGATCTCCCCGTTGTCCACTTCCAAAAGGTGTCCCGTGTCCGAATCCTTCGGGCAGGACATGATCCGAAGTCTGGACACGGCCGCGATGGCGGCCAGAGCCTCTCCCCGGAATCCGAGGGTCAGGATGCTGTCCAGATCGTTTGCGTTGCGGATCTTGCTGGTCGCGTGCCGGAGCACGGCCACGGGCAGGTCCTCTTCCGAGATCCCGCAACCGTTGTCCGTGACACGCATGTAGGAGACGCCTCCGTTCTGCGTTTCAACGGTCATCCGCGTCGCACCTGCGTCGATCGCATTTTCCATCAGTTCTTTGATCGCTGATGCGGGTCTGTCTACCACTTCTCCGGCAGCGATCAGATTGGCCACCTCAAAGGGCAGCACATTGATTTTTCCCATAGTGTTTCCCTATATGATTTTCTTTTTCAGGTCGAACAGAAGATTCATGCATTCCAGAGGGGAAAGCGTGTTCAGATCCGTATTCCTGAGCTGTTCGATGATCTGATCGTTCATGCAGTCATCAATGGACATGGCCATATTATCAGAAGGCTTGGACGCCGGTCTGGACGACAGATCCAGTCCCTGACCCGAGTTTTCGATCGTTTCCAGTACTTCCCTGGCCCGCTTGATCACTTCATTCGGCAAGCCGGCCAGTTTGGCCACCTCGATGCCGTAGGAATCATCTGTGGATCCCTTCACGATCTTGCGCAGGAACGTGATCTGATCGCCGCGCTTCTTGGCCGCGATATTGTAATTGACGATGCCCGGAAACTCGTTTTCCATGACCGTCAGTTCGTGGTAGTGGGTGGCAAACAGCGTCTTGGCACCGATCTTTTTGCCGTACGTATATTCCATGATGGCACGGGCGATGCTCATGCCGTCAAAAGTGGACGTGCCCCTGCCGACTTCATCGTAAATGATCAGGCTCTTTTTCGTGGCGTTCTTCAGGATATAGGACACCTCGTTCATCTCAAGCATGAACGTAGACTGGCCAGAAGCCAGATCGTCCGAAGCGCCCACCCGGGTGAACACTTTGTCCACGATCCCGATCTCGGCGGATGACGCCGGGACGAAGGACCCGATCTGAGCCATGATCACGATCAGGGCGACCTGACGCATATAAGTCGATTTGCCCGCCATGTTCGGCCCAGTGATGAGCATCATCCGGTTGTGATCAGTATCCAGGAGCGCGTCGTTCGGTACGAAATAAGTGTCTTTGACGAACTGTTCGACGACCGGATGCCGCCCATCCTTGATCCGGATGGACTCGGTCAGCTCGACCGACGGGCAGACGTAATGCTGCTTGACGGCCACCGCTGCCAGTGAAAGATAGGCATCCAATTCGGCCAGCATCGAGGCTGTGGCGCGGAGCCGCTGTCCGGCGGCGGCGACTTCTCCACGGATCTCACAGAACAGATTGTATTCCAGCGCATTGATCTTGTCCGACGCGCCGAGCACGACGGATTCCATCTCTTTGAGTTCCGGGGTGATATATCTTTCTCCTCCGGTCAGCGTCTGCTTCCGGATATAGTAATCGGGAACCTGGCTGACGAACGAATTGGATACTTCGATATAGTAACCGAACACTTTGTTGTATCCGACTTTCAGCGTCTTGATCCCGGTTTTCTGCTTTTCGTCCTCGGCGATCTTTTCTTTCCAGTCCGTTCCGCCGTCCCGGATCTTGCGCAGTTCATCTAGCTCCGTATGATAGCCCTCTTTCATGATGCCACCTTCACGGATGGAGAAAGGCGGATCCTCACAGATCGACTCGTCGATCCGCAGATAGATATCCTCCAAAACGTCCAGAGACTCATAGATTTCGCGGAGAGCGGGACTCTTGCAGCCGGACAGTTTTCCTTTCAGTTCAGGCAGGATGGAGACCGTTGAAGCAATGGCGCGCAGATCGCGCCCGTTCGCCGTTCCGTAGACGACCTTCGTGACCAGTCTTTCCAGATCCAGCACGCGGTCCAGCAGTTCGGCAACGTCTTCCCTGAGCATATAATCGTCAAAGAATTCGGATACGGCTCCCTGTCTGTGCCTGATCTTGGAGATCTGGAGCAGCGGGTGTTCGACCCAGTGCCGGAGCAAACGCGCTCCGGGAGCCGTCCGGGTCTTGTCCAGCGCCCAAAGGAGAGAGCCTTTTTTTTCTTTGGTCCGCATGGTCTCTGTCAGTTCGAGATTGCGTCTCGTGTTCGCGTCCAGATCCATATACTGACCGTCTCCGTAGACGTTCAGTTCCTTCAGGTAGGCGACGTCGCTCTTCTGGGTCTCACGGATGTAATCCAGCAGTGCGCCCGTGGCGCAGATGATCTCTTTGTCCGAGAGAAGTTCGTTTCTAAGCACGTCGGCAAACTGTTCTTTGACGATCTGTGTGCAGACGTCCTCTTCAAAGCGGGACATTTGCTTGTCCGCATACATGATCCCCAGTCTCTCTTTGACCAGAGTCTTCACGGATGGGATCAGGTCGATCGGAACGTTGATCAGGAGTTCCTTAGGCGCATAAGTAGACAGTTCATTACATAGTTTCTCCTCGGCATGAGGGCCGCGGAAAGACGATGCGTAGGTCTGGGCGGTTGAAATATCCGAAACGCAGAAACCGATCGCGTCTTCATGAACGCAGACGGCACAGAGATAGTTGTTTTTCTGCTCCGTCAGCAGTTCGCTCTCGATCAGGGTGCCGGGCGTGACGACACGGATCACTTCTCTTTTGACCAGACCGACCGCGGTAGCTGGATCTTCGACCTGCTCACAAATGGCCACTTTATAGCCTTTTTCGATCAGTTTGCCGATATAGGTCTCGCTGGCATGGTAGGGGACCCCGCACATCGGAGCCCGTTCGGCTTCACCGCAGTCCTTGCCCGTCAGGGTCAGTTCGAGTTCGCGTGAAGCCAGAACCGCGTCATCGTAGAACAGTTCATAAAAATCGCCCAGCCGATAGAACAGCAAGAAGTCTTTGTATTCATTTTTGATATCGAAATATTGCTGCATCATTGGGGTCATAAAATCACCTCAAAATCAGGAATGGCATCCGCCGCATGTCGAGCAGTCGTGGGTGCAGGAATCCGGGATCGTTCCCGTCATCGCGAAAGTGATCATCTGGTTGACGGCATTCAGAAGTTCGTTCAGTCCGTCCTCCGCCTTGCGCATCACTTGATAGGTCGGGTGGGCAAGGATCAGATCGTACAGATCGTTGGCTTCTTTCTGCATCTCATCCACCGCAATCAGATCCCGCTCGGGCTTTTCGGCCTCTTCGCGAATCTTCTGGTTGGTTTCGTTATAGCGTGAGATCAGGGCCTGAAGCGCTTCATCTTCCTGATAAAACTGCTCCGCTTTTTTCATTTCCTTGTAGCGCTCATCCTCGCTGAGCGCGTGACCGAGCTGTTCGGCCAGTTCGAATACGGACATCAGAGTACCGCCTTTCCATAGAGAGCATAGGGGTCCGCGCGTTCAATATGCACGGGAAATACCTTTCCCGCCAGCGCAGGGCTGCCCTCGAAAAATACAATTTTGTTGCCTTCGGTCCTTCCGGAGAGAACGGCTTTGTTTTCCGGGCTCGGACCTTCGCACAGTACGAGAGGTTCGGTCCCGACCATCGCTTCGTTCAGTTCCAGCGAGATCTCGTTCTGAACGGCCAGAAGTCTCCGGAACCGCTCGCCCTTCACCTCGTCGCTCACCTGGTTTTCCATAGAGGCTGCAGGCGTCCCCACCCGGGGTGAATAGATGAATGCGTACAGCATATCGAACCGGATCTTTTTCAGAGCCTGCAGGGTGCATTCAAAATCAGCCTCGGTCTCCCCGGGGAATCCCACGATGATATCGCTCGAAATCGCACAATCCGGGATCTTTTCCCGGATATAGTTCACGATATGCATGTACCGTTCCATATCGTAGTGCCTGTTCATGGCCTTGAGAATAGCGTCGCTTCCGCTCTGCATGGGCAGATGGAACTGATTGCAGATCTTCGGATTTCGGGCCATCACATCGATCAGTTTGTCCGAGGCGTCTTTCGGATGACTCGTCATGAAACGCAATCTGAAATCGCCTTCGAGCTTGGCTGCGCGTTCCAGAAGATCCGCGAAATCACAGGCAAGGTGATCCGTCCGTCCGTATGAATTCACATTCTGACCCAGGAAAGTGATCTCCCGGTATCCTTTGCCGATCAGATCCCTGACTTCGGACAAAATGTCCTCCGGTTCCCGGCTACGCTCCCTCCCCCGCACGTAAGGCACGATGCAGTAAGAGCAGAAGTTGTTGCAGCCGTACATGATCGAGACCCAGGCCTTGAATGGATGGTTTCTCTCGATCGGGATGCCTTCCGCCATCTCATAGGTCTCGCTGTCCAGTTCGAACACCCGTTTGTTCCGCGTCATCTTGTTCCAGAGTAGTTCCGGAAACTTATGGATGGAAGCTGTCCCGAACACCAGATCGATATAAGGATAGCTTTTCTTGATCTGGTCCACGCGGTGCTTCTGAGACACCATACAGCCGCATACCGCGATGATCATGTCTCGGTTCTTTTCTTTTTCATGCTTGTATTGGCCGATCACGGACAGGGCCTTTTTCTCGGCGTGCTCCCGGATTGCGCAGGTGTTGACGACGATCAGATCAGCCCCCTCGGGCGTATCTGAGATCCGGTAACCCATCTCGCGGCACATTCCGGCGATCTTTTCGCTGTCCGCCTCGTTCTGCTGGCATCCGAAAGTCCGGATGAACGCTTTTTTCTCCAGACCGGTCGTTTTTTCAAATTCAAGATTGTGGCGCAGGACTTCGGATTGGCAGGTCTTCTGCCTTTCCAGGTCCGACGGATTCAATTTGATGATATTACTCTTTTCCACTGTTTCCGCTCCCGGAAGATCTGTTGGTTGGATTTGCATGTTGACCCGTATAGCCCCTGATCCTTTTTCTTTGCCATATCACAAAAAAACCTGTCACGGCAAGGACAGCCGCTGCACTCGTCAGGATAATGGCCCAGGCGGGATTGTAAGCGCTCGTTTCGCCGAAGAAATAGGAAGCCTCCGTTCGTGGGCAGTCATAGGAGCCGAACCGGACTTGAATATCGAAAGGATCCTCCTTTTCGACCTGGGCGAATTGCTCCTCGGTTCCTGCATACAGGATATGCGAGAAAAGGGGGCACTCATCAAAAACGGCGATCCCGATCTTTCGGACAGAAGCCGGTATTTCGATATGCGTCAGAGCCGTGCACCCGTAAAAAGTGCTGCTCTCGATCTTGGTCACCCCATCGGGAAAAGACACGGAACGAAGCGAGACGCAACCTGAAAAAGCGCCGTATTCAACGGTCCGGAGCGTATCCGGAAAACTCAATGCCGTCAAACTGTTGCAATTTTTGAACATATAGTTCCCGACCGATTCCGCGCCGTCATCGAAATACACGGACTTGAGCGAATAGCAATCTTCAAAAATATGCATTCCGAATTCTTTGACGGAGCCCGGGATCCTGACTGTCTCCAAGACTTCGCACCCGCTGAAAGCCTGAAAGCCGATTTCGGCAACACCCGAGCCCAAGTCGACCGATACAAGATCCATACAGTCCGCAAATGCTTTGGGCCCGATGACCCTGACGCTGTCTGGGATCCGTATCTCTTGGATCAGACTGCCCGAAAATGCAGATTCGCCTATGATCTCGATTGTATCCGGGAGGATGACCTTACGGACGTCGTGGTCCAGATAAAGGACTCCCGACCCGATCTCCGTCACCTTCTCGCTCCTGTAATTGGTCTCGGGAATTGTCAGAACGCCGTCCGGAAGCAATTCCTTTTCCACGATCCCGATAAACGCGCAGGTGCCGTCTCCGTGGCTTTCATATATCAAATTCATCTCCGGCATCTCGCTTTGACCGCAACCCGTCAGAAGGCAGAAAAGCAAAAAAACCGGTATCGTTAGCAGTAGAATTTTTCTCATAAAACCGAGCCTTGCTAATATAGCATTACAAATAACATACCAGTTTAATTATAGCCGTTCAGAGTCGAAAAATCAAGATATTCTGCCCTCTTCATGCCCCGCTCCGGGCAAAAAGAAGACTACAAAAAACCTCACGGGTCTGAGCCCGTGAGGGAAAGATATGATATGAACCGCTACTCAAAACAGATGATCTCGTGAAAACGGACTTCCGGAACAGTGACACGAACCATGCCTTTCTGGTACTCGAAAGGAAGGGTTTCACCGTCCGGATAGCGAATGACTTTCGAAGGCTTTTGCCCTGCCCTGATCTCCAAACAAATGTTTCGGCAAGGCGGGATGAAGTCCTCAGTCGCGATATTTGTGCTTCTGTGTTGACCGTTCATATTGACAAGCTGGATCATCATTTTGTTCCGGACGTCGAGTTCGATCAGATCGACCAAGCCTTCAGCTGAACAAACTTTGACGGTCGGACTGTACAATTTTTCAAAAACCGTCCTCATCAAAACACGGTGCATATACTGGCTGCAACTGTCATAAGCACTGCCCAGATCGACCCCGACCGCCGCTATTTTGCCTTTTCCGAAAGCAAAGGTCATAGCAAAAGGTCTGAAATCGGATCTCCCGTCAGGGCTGAATTCGGCAATGATCTCGCCGTTCGGAATATTAAGTTCCAAAGGTTTGCGGACAGTTCCTAGCCCCTCCTCTCCGACGCGGAAATAGAGATGATCCTCGCTGCGTTCCGCTGCGGATATGGGAAACCCTTTCTCCGCGAAAAACGAGATCGTTTTCCTGCCTGTCAGCACAAGAGAGCCGCCTTCCCGGACATAATCGATCAGCCAGGATACTGTCCGATCATCCAGTCCCTTGAACAGTTCGGGAATGACGATGACCGGGATCTCTTTGCCGTATTCGAACATTTTTTCTTCGGAAATGATCTCCAGACTCTGGCGGCTGTCGCAGATCAGGGCAGTCAGCCCTTTCAGCCGTTCGATCCCGGTCCTTCCGTAAAGATTGTCTGCGTTGGCGTGCCGGTCGTACGTTGCCATCAGCATCGCGACTTCGTGATGGAGCCGGCCTCCCTGACAGTAAGGCTGTCTGGCTCTTATGAAAGCCGGAAGATCCTTCAGTTTACGGATCTCGGCCATTCGCGGACTTCCGTCCTTGTGCTGCTGGATATAGTCCTGGTAGCCGCCTCCCAGCGAAATCACGGTGGCAGCCTCCTGAAAGATCTGGCACGGGTGTTTATCGATGAATCCGGGCTGAGCGCCGAAATTGTTGCGGAAATTCCAGGACATCAGATCCCAAGGTCTTCCCTGAAGGGCGATCGCCCGACCTGCATACCGGGCCGAATTGACGGAATCGGTCGGATCGAAATCGCCGGACAGAAAATCCACGTTGGCCGTGACCGGCTCGGGCATATGATCCGTAAAAGCCCAGTTGGAGGCGATCTGGAAGTCCGGGTTCACCTGATGGACGGCATCCACGTACCGTCTGACGTGACGGCGGAACAGTTCCCTGTTGAACTCGATGAAAGCGTCGTAATTCGGGTCGTTCCGGTCGGACGGAAGCGAGCCTTTCAGTTCGATACCCGTTTCATCCTCAAAAGCTTTGATTACACGGGGATCGTAATCCGGAAAACTGCCCCAGCATTCTCCGTCGATCCACGCCCCGTCCACATGATAGACTTCAGACAATTCCAGAAGCTGAGGAATCATCACATCATCATCGTATCTGCCCATACGGGACGTTGCACAAGCATCTCTTTTGCCGTCTGCATGCAGCATCGCGTCTTCCGGGTGTTCGGCGCAATATTTCATATCAAAAACACCGGAATAGTGCATGTAAAGCGCCACGCCTTCCTGCTCCGTCACGTCCCGCCAGACCCGGAGAGGATCTCCCCGAAAAGCGGGCATGGCGTTGCCGATCTTTGAAGGATAGGACGCCCATCCCGGGTGACCTTTACAGTCGATCTGGATGAAATCAGGTCGGATCGTTCTGCATATTTCCCGGATCTCTTCCGCATCCAGTCTCAGCCCGATGGGCTCCGGATTGCCGGACGGACTGGCATGAAAATCGAAATGAAGGCCGAAAAAACTATCTGCTCTTCTTTTTCTCATATTCTTCCTCCGGACCTTCACAAAGGCCTTGTCACTTTGCGTAAGTATTTCCGGGTGGCAGGATCCAGTTTGCCGGAAAGCTTCCGGTAAACGGTCTCATGATAGTCGTTCAGCCACCGGATCTCCTCGCTGTTCAGTGAGGTCTTGTCTATCGCATCCAGATCGAACGGGACCCATGTCAGATTTTCAAAACCGTAGAAAGCGCCGTATTCGCTTTGTCCTTTTTCCACGCACAAAACCAGATTCTCATGCCGGATCCCGTACTGGCCCTCGAGATAGAGACCCGGTTCGTTAGACGTGACCATGCCGGGAGTCATCGGCGTTTCAGTTTCTGCATTGCGGATACGGTTCGTGATCCTTTGCGGACCTTCGTGCACATTGAGAATGTAGCCCACGCCGTGGCCCGTTCCGTGTCTGAAATCCATCAAATGCCTGTATAAAGGCTCACGGGACAGCATATCCAGTTCGTAACCGGTCTTGCCGGCCGGAAAAACGGCGGAAGCGAGCGCGATATGCCCCTTCAGGACGAGCGTGTAATCTCTTTTGACGCTGGCCGAAACTTTCCCGACCGCATAGGTCCTCGTGATATCCGTCGTTCCCGTTCTGTACTGTGCACCGCTGTCGACAAGACAGAGCGTATTCTTTTGGATGGGAACGTCCGTTTCGGGCGTGGCGCTGTAGTGAACGATGGCGCCGTGAGCGCCTGTCGCACAGATCGTGTCGAACGACAGATCCAGAAAATCTTTGGATTCCCTCCGGAATGCTTCCAGTTTGTCCGACAGGGTGATCTCCGTCCGGCCGTCCCGAACGGCTCGGGTCTTCAGATAGCGCATGAACCGGATCATGGCCACTGCATCATCCAGATGAGCCTTTTTGATCCGTCTGATCTCGACGTCGTTCTTGCATGCTTTCATCATCGTGACCGGGAAGACAGGAAGACTCTTTCTGTCCTTGATCGCTTTGAAGAGAGCATAATTGGTTTTATCTTCATCGATCAGGATCCGGCCTTCAACTGCCGCGAGATCCTCATAAACCCTTTCATAGGGTCTGATCTCGATCAGCGCGTCTTCCAGAAAGCGTCTGCCTTTTTTGTCCAGTTTCCGCTCGTCCATATAAAGGATCGCCTGATCCCCTGAGACCAAAGAAAAGGCATAATTGACCGGATTGTAGAGGATATCGCTTCCGCGCATGTTGTAGAGCCAGGCAATATCGTCCAGTGCTGCCAGAAAAGCATACGGGCAATCCGCTTCAACCATTTTCTCTCTCAGTCTGGCCAGTTTGGAAGGCACCGACTCGCCTGCCGCAGCGGGTGTGAGAAACCATGCGGGGGTAGGCCGGATCTGCGGTCTGTCCGTCCAGATCTGGTCTTCCAGTTTCTGCTCGTCGATCAGCTCGATCTCAGGACATGCTTTCTCAAGAGAACGGACAAAAGATGCCGTGACGATCCGGAAATCCATGGCCACCCGGATCTGTTTTCCTAACTCTGACAGGTACTTCGAGATGGTGGGAACTCCCGGTTCTCCGCTCTTCATGAGTCTGATCCCCGTTCCCGTCAATTGCCTTTCAGCCTGGATAAAATAACGTCCGTCAGTCCACAGACAGCATTCGTCTTTCGTGATGACCATCGTCCCCGCGCTTCCGGTAAAACCCGACAGAAAAGCTCTGAATTTGAACCGGTCTACCACATATTCGCTGCCGTGATCATCGTTGGTAAAAACAAGATAGGCATCCAGCTGTCTGTCTTTCAGGAAAGATTGAATCGATCTTATTTCTTTTTTCATTTTCTTATACCTCATCGCCGGAATTTGAAACAAGAAGGCCTGCCTTTCTCTTCTCCGGTTTTGTTTGACTGCTTATGAGAGGATCATGCTCTCAAAGCACACTGCCATTGTACCAAATCCTCGGAAAAAACTCAATGACTTCGGGCCATTTCGGCCCATGCTTTCTCAATTCTCCGATCCAAAAACATACCGGCCTGAAGATCAGGCCGGTACGTCCGTTTTTTTGCTTATCCGATTTTGGGAAGTTTGGCGCGGTAGACGGCCAGTTCCTCATCCGTCGGGATGTAGTCGTCCATTTTTCCGTCGTGATATTTTTCGTAAGCCACCATGTCGAAATAGCCGGTCCCGGTCAGCCCGAACAGGATCGTCTTCTCTTCTCCGGTATCACGGCATTTGATCGCTTCATCCAGCGCAACCCGAATCGCATGCGAACTCTCGGGAGCAGGAAGGATGCCTTCACACCTTGCAAAATATTCCGCGGCGTCGAAAACGTCCGTCTGCTTGACGGCTCTGGCTTCCATCAGCCCTTCGTCGTAGAGTTCGGACAGAACTGAGCTCATTCCGTGGAATCTCAGCCCGCCTGCATGGTTCGGAGAAGGAATGAAATCCGAACCCAGTGTGTACATTTTCGCCAGTGGGCAAACCATTCCGGTGTCACAGAAGTCGTAGGCATAGATGCCGCGCGTAAAGCTCGGGCAGGATGCCGGCTCGACGGCGATGAAACGGTAGTCTGCTTCTCCGCGGAGCTTTTCACCCATGAAAGGAGCGATCAGACCGCCCAGGTTGGAACCGCCACCCGCACAGCCGATGATCAGATCGGGTTTGATACCGTATTTGTCGCAGGCCGCTTTGGCTTCCAGTCCGATGACCGACTGATGCAGCAAAACCTGATTGAGCACGCTGCCCAGCACATATCGGTATCCTTCGCTCTTGACGGCAACTTCAACGGCTTCGGAGATAGCGCAGCCCAAAGATCCGGTCGTTCCGGGATGTGCCTGATTGATTCTCCGCCCTACTTCCGTTTCCATGGAGGGAGACGGGGTCACGGACGCGCCGTATGTCCGCATCACTTCGCGTCTGAACGGCTTTTGCTCATATGAGCATTTGACCATGAAGACCTTGCAGTCCAGGCCCAGGTAAGCACATGCCATCGACAGTGCCGTGCCCCACTGACCTGCGCCGGTTTCCGTCGTCACGCCTTTCAGGCCCTGCTTTTTGGCATAATAGGCCTGTGCGATCGCTGAATTCAGTTTATGGCTCCCGCTGGTGTTGTTGCCTTCGAATTTGTAGTAGATTTTGGCCGGTGTTTTCAGTTTTTCTTCAAGACAGTAGGCTCTGACCAACGGTGACGGCCTGTACATCTTGTAGAAGGACAGTATTTCGTCGGGAATTGCGAAATACTTCGTATCGTTGTCGAGTTCCTGCTGAACGAGATCGCTGCAGAAAACGACGCCCAGCTCTTCGGCTGTCATCGGCTTCCCTGTTCCGGGATTGAGCAGGGGTGCGGGCTTAATCTTCATGTCTGCCCTGAGATTGTACCATTGGGTCGGCATCTCGGATTCGTTCAAGTAGATCTTGTAAGGGATTGTTTCTTTTGACATTTCAATGTCCTCCAGTCTGGTTTCGATTTACAGGGGCAGAAAAACAAAAAAACCTGTCCCTGCAGAATTAACTGCTGGGACAGGATAAAATAATCCTGCGGTGCCACCCGGCTTGACGCTGATGCGTCCTCTCTCACGTATCTTGTGGTACGCGGACTTTTGATAATGGAGAGCCTTACTCCATCTCGCATACTCCGCGATTCCCGCCGCGTTTCTGGTCGCCCTCGGAAGTCCATTCAACCGCACTTTTTGCATCACGTTCGCACTGTCCGTGACTCACTGCGCCAAAAGAGGTGTGGCTTACTTACTCTTCCTCATCGGTTTGGGAACATTATATTACCGTGCTAAAGCGTTGTCAATAGGTTTTTGAAAAAAATTTTGCTGCATTGAAAATTTGCTGGAGTAGAAGATATGCCGGATCGGCTTGGACATTCAGTCCTTGCTAAAAGGCCGCAAAGATCCAGCATGATGGAAGCGTCAGGCAGTGATCTGCCCGTTTCCCATTTGGATACCGCACGGTCAGTGATCCCCAGTTTGTCTGCAAGCTGTGCTTGCGTCAGGTTTTTTTCTTTTTTCTTTTCTGCAATGAACTTGCCTATCTTCAACTGATCCATGGTTGAACCCTCCTTTCGGCTCCATTGTAGTGAGGTGGACACAAAAAAGCAACAAACCAGCGGTTGAGTTGACCAAATCGAGCACCGGTTGAGTGATCCTCGACTCCCAAAAATCTGCTTGGCCCCGGTTTACAGGGCCAAACGAAAGGTTTTTCCTCGAGAACATCTTGCCAAAAAAAGCAAATCTGTGTAAACTTAAGACGATCGATCGGGAGATCCGGAACAAAATGGGATTACTACCTTGCAATAGTAATCCCATCATGGTGCGAGAAACGGGACTTGAACCCGTACGGTGTTACCACACGCCCCTCAAACGTGCGCGTCTGCCAGTTCCGCCACTCTCGCGAACACATGTGATTATAACTGTTATCTATCGGTTTGTCAAGTCTATTTTTCTTTTTGTAAAGCCTCACATTTTTGTTTTTTGCAAACAAGATGGGATTGGGAGAAAAACTATGGGAAACAATTATCAATTGATCGCTGTCGACGGCGGAGGATCCAAGACCCGCTTCCTCAGTTTTGACGCTCAGGGAACGGTCCACAAGCATGCCGTTCTCGGGCCTAGCAACCCGAACGGCATCGGAATCGACGCTTGTGTCAAACTCCTGATCGAGGGGATCCGTCAGGTCGTCTATGAGCCGTCCGCGCCCGCCGTGGTCTGTTTGGGAGTTGCCGGGACCTTTTTTGCCCGTTGCGATGATGAAATCGAGAAAGAATTGAAGATCGCCTTCCCCCATGACACGTTCGAATGCCGCTCGGACGTCTATAACCTGATGCGGGCCTGCGACCAGAGTGGAGACCTGATGGCTGCGATCTGCGGAACCGGCTGTTCGGTCTTCGTGCAAACGGACGGACAGCTGCACCTCTTCGGGGGATGGGGTTCGCTCATCTCCCCCAAAGGCAGCGGGCTCGATATCGTGCGCGATGCGGTTCGCGCCGTGTTGGAAGATCTGACCCGGATGGGCCCACGCACTTCCCTGACCCGAAAATTGCGTCCTCAGATCGGCTCGGATGAAACCGAGATCGTCCGAACTGTCTATCAGATGCCGGCCAGCGCCCTCGCTTCCCTCTCCCCGCTCGTCTTCGAGGCCCTCTCCGAAGGGGATTCAGTCGCTCAAAAAATCGTTTCGGACAATATCGCCGAATTGTGCCGCTTCTGCCGGGCCGCTCATCAAGCCTATCCGGGCGTCTGCAAACTCTTCCTGTCCGGAGGGGTGGCGACCCATCAAAAAGAATTCGAGGATCTGGTCCGCGCTGAAATGGGCGACTCTTTTGAGATCGAAACGTTGAAAACGTCTCAACTGACGGGCGCCTGCCTGCGCTGTCTGGACCTGGCGGGTATTCAGGACCCGGCGGTCAAACAGAAGCTGATCGCCTCTTTGGAAAAAACGCAGTTCGATTAATAATTTTTACACAAGAAAAAAGGCCGGGAATCTCTTCTCGGTCCTTTTTCGTTTAGGGCAAAAACCCTCATCTGCTGATGTCTTCTTTGACTTTGGAAGCCTTGCCGACACGATCGCGCAAATAATAAAGTTTTGCACGTCTGACGGAACCCTTGCGGGTCACTTCGATCTTCTGGATCAGAGGTGAATGATACGGGAACGTCTTCTCGACACCGCAACCGTAGGAAATACGGCGAATGGTGAAAGAAGAAGAAATATCATCACTGTGATTCTTGTCCAGATTGTGCATTGCGATTACGGTACCTTCAATGGTCTGAATCCGCTGCTTGTCCTGTTTCTCCCCTTCCAGAAGGATCTGGTACACTTTCACTGTGTCACCAATGGAGAAATTAGGCTTTTCTTCCTTCAGCTGTCCCTGTGTAAAAGCTGCGATAATGCGATTGTTATCCATTATTGCCTCCTCGAAAATATATGTGTTCATACCGGGTGCGTAGCGGACCACATAGGATAGCGCACAAAACGCGCTTGGGTATTCTATCATAACCGGTGCTGTTTTTGCAAGAGCAAATCAACAAAAAAATGCCGCTTTTTTCGAAAAATCCGCTTTTTTACTCTGTTTTTGCCCTATTCCGGGTGCTCATCCTGCTCGATCGACCGGTTCTTCCCGAATTTGGAAGCGATAAAAGGTTTGAAAAACCGGTAGGCAGAGGCCGCGTTGATCACGATGACAGCCAAAGTCAGGCCAAGCTGTGCCATCCAGTTCCAGATCCCTTCCGGAATCAGAAAGATCAGCACGACCTGAGCGATCACAAAAACCGAATTGATCGCAACCGGAACGATGCCCAGATCGAAATCCAACATTTTCCGGATCAGCGGCAACCGGATGATCCAGACTACAAAATAGGAAAGCAGCGTGGAAATGGCCGCGCCCATAGCGCCCCAGGCACGGATCATGAAATAGTTCATGACCACATTGATGCCGGACGCGATGATGGCGATCCACATGGTCCAAAAGGATTTTTTCTTGACGGTGTACACGGAGCCAAGGAAAGTGCTCAGATTGGCATAGACCGTGGCGAGCATCAGGACAGGCATGAATTCCCACGAAAGATAGTAGGATTCATTATAGAGAAGCATCGTGATCCAGCGGCAGCACAGGATCAGCACACTGCACCCGATAAAGCAGACGGCAATGTAGGCCCTGTGGATGTTGGAAAACATCTTTTTGCTGGCCTCCTCGTCATCGGACTCCATGATGGCGGACAGCTGCCAGGCCTCGTTGAATACGGTCGACACGAGAACCAGTATCGTCGGGATTTTGGTCGCAGCAGCATAAAGACCATTGACGTCCGCCCCGATCATTTCCGCCACGAAAAACCGGTCGGACAGGTCCGTGACCAGCCAGCATACCGTGGCAGGGATCAGGGGAGCGCTGTATTTGAGCATGGTTTTGGCGAAGGAGAGCGAAAAAACGTTCAGATGAATGTCTTTCCACAATCTGCCCGCGACAAAAATGAACACGGTCGTCACAAGATTTGCAATGATCGTCGAAAGAACGTATCCTTTGATGCCGAGATCCAGCGTCAGCAAAAGGACAATGTTGCAACCGATCGTCAAAACCGTATTGAAGATGCCCTGCACGGCAAAGAGCACCGTTTTGTCCTTGGCGCGGATATACTGGGCAAAAAGCGCCTGATAATTGGCCGCGATCACATAGATGATGATCAGCCAGGAATAACCCTGAAAAAGCTGGGCCAGCCCGAGCAGGGGCGAGACGATCAGAAACAGCCCCGTCATGGCGAATTGGATCAAGAGTCCTGTCGATAGAACTTTGGATTTATCTTCGCCTTTTTCCGCAGCGAACCGGAAAATACCGTTGGTTATCCCGACACATGCGAACGGGATCAGGAAGTTGCTGGTTTGGACCAGGATGTCGGCCAGACTGTATTGGCTTTTGGAAAGGACCGCCGTATAAAGCGGCATGAGGAAAAAGACCATCAGTTTGGACACGAACGTACCGATACCCAGGATCGCCGTGTTTGAAAACAGTTTTTTATAAGGGTTCAAAACGACTCCTCACGCCTGCATCATGCGCTTCAGTTCCTGCATGAACGAATCGATATCCTTGAACTCGCGGTAAACAGACGCGAATCGGACATACGCGACTTCGTCTCTCTCCTTCAGTTTTTTCATGACCATCTCGCCGATCTCGCGGGAGGAGATCTCGGCGCGCAGACTGTTTTGGAGTTCCGCTTCGATCTCCGAAGTCAGTTCTTCCGGATCTACGGGCCGTTTCTCACTGGCCTTACGGATGCCGGACAGGATCTTGGAACGGTCAAACAGTTCTCTGGTCCCGTCTTTTTTCACGACGACGATCTGGACCACTTCGATGATCTCATAGGTCGTGAAACGCTTGCCGCACTGGATACATTCACGGCGGCGACGGATAGAGTTCCCTTCATCCACGGGTCTGGAATCGAGGACTTTGCTTTCGGTGTAAGCACAATAAGGACATTTCATGATGATTTCCTCCTACTTATCTTTGGTTGAACAATTCTTGAATGCGGCGTTCCGCCTCGTCCGGTCTCAGCCGGTCCCGGGCATAGGCCTTCCTCAAAAGGTCTCCCGGTATGTAAGGGTCGAATTTTTCAAAAACGGGTGATTCGGTCGGTGAAACCAGCATCCGGGTGTCGATGCCCTGACTGGCCACCTGCATCAGCCGGTGAGCAAAAGCGTGCTCGTCTCCGTTTTCCATTCTGAAAGTCATATATTCGCAACCCTGGAATTCGAGATTCGAAATCCCCAGAGTCTGAGCCTGTGTCTTGATGACCTTGCGCAGCGTCCGGAAGGACCGGGTCCCCAGCCACGGGAACAGACACCAGGTATACCCGCCCAGATGGATGAGCATCCGTTCTGTCATGCCCGAATTCCTGGCCACATGACGCGCCTTCTCCAGTCTGATCCGAGCGTTGGGCTTGAGATAGGGATAAACCGTATCCTCTTTCAAGACCTGCCACATGCGTTCCAGGATCCGGGTGTGGATCTCTCCGTAATCGCCTGGC
>JAEEGL015876759.1_pt1 | contig 53965 bp, 12 predicted proteins | sample 9134231 | NCBI WGS metagenome assembly JAEEGL01 (sample SAMN16246548, study PRJNA631951) | gut metagenome | biome: gut microbiome; feature: rumen; material: fiber-attached | host: Bos | place: Iran: Karaj | collected 2018-10 | reverse complement strand
CCTAAATTACGTTGAGCATCGGAATTCCCTTGAACTGCAGCCTTTTGATACAACTCAAACGCTTTTTCGTAGTTTTGAGTAACGCCGCGTCCGACTTCATAACAATAACCTAAATTACATTGGGCATAAGAATATCCTTGGTCTGCCGCCTTTTGATACCACTCAACCGCTTTTTCGTAGTTTTTCAGTGATTCATAACACCAACCAGTACGAACTTGCATAACTTTATCTTCTTTGTTTGTCAATAACTCATAATAAACAATCGCCTCCGAATATTTACCTGCGTCATAAAGTTCATCTGCTTTTTTGCGGATTGCAACATCGGCTCCAACTAAACTATTATCTTCATAAACAACATACATCTTATATTCAGTCCCTCTTGATACAGATTCAGGAAGCTTCACTTCCAGAGGCTGGCATTGGGCAGCATAAAAAGTGATTTTTTGACCTTTATTAGGCATAAAATCTATGATTTTTCTGCCGAATTTTATATCTTCATTTTTGCTGACAATGATAGCTCCCTTGACATCAAGCTCGTCTATCGACAGATTGGACGTAATAACAATGCGGGACAATCGTTTGCCATTATTATCTGTAGAGCAACCAGTACATATACTGCTTGAAGCAAACGGATCTCCGTCCACTCTCAATGTCTGTCCGAAAACATTCAGACCAAACAAAACTGCAACAATTGCTATCACAAAGGATTTCATAATCAAATAGATTTGTTAGTTGATATTTTTCGCAAAGATACAATTGATTTGGGAAATCTGCAAATGTAAAGACGCCATATTATGACGTCTCTACACAATGCCATAATATTTTTCACATCCCATTCAACTCATTTATTGCATTCCCATACCCTTGGTCTGCCGACTTTTGAAGCCATTCTTTCGCTTTGCCGATGTTTATTTCAACACCTTTCCCATATTTATAGCAAAGACCCAAATTACATTGGGCAATAGAATTTCCTTGGGCTGCCGCCTTTTGATACCACTCAACCGCTTTTTCGTAGTTTTGAGTAATGCCTCGTCCTTTTTCATAACAAAATCCTAAATTTAATTGGGCACGAGAAAGTCCTTGGGCTGCCGCCCTTTGATACCACTCAACCGCTTTTTCGTAGTTTTGAGTAACGCCTCGTCCTTTTTCATAACAAAATCCTAAATTACACTGAGCATTGGAGTTTCCTTGCTCTGCCGCCTTTTGATACAACTCAACCGCTTTGTCGTAGTTTTGAGTAACGCCGCGTCCGCTTTCATAACAAAATCCTAAATTACATTGGGCACTAGAATGTCCTTGGGCTACCGCCTTTTGATACCACTCTACCGCTTTTTCATAGTTTTGGGTGACACCTTGTCCATGTGCATAACAAAATCCTAAATTACATTGGGCACTAGAAAGTCCTTGGGCTGCCGCCTTTTGATACCACTCTACCGCCTTTTCGTAGTTTTTCAATGATTCATAACACCAACCCAAACGAAATTGCATAACTTTATCTTCTTTGTTTGTCAATAACTCATAACAAACACTCGCCTCAGAATATTTTTGTGCGGAATAAAGCTCATCTGCTTTTTGGCGGATTGCGTTGTCGGCGGCGGAAGAACTATTATCATCACAAAGAACATACATCTTGTATTCCGCACCACCTGATACAGATTCGGGAATCATCACTTCCAGAGGCTGGCATTTGGGAGCATAAAAAGTGATTTTTTGACCTTTATTAGGCATAAAATCTATGGTTTTTATGCCGTATTTTTCATCATCTTTTTTGCTGACAACGACAGCTCCCTTGACCTCCAGCTCGTCTATCGACATATTGGACGCAACAACAATGCGGGACAATCGTTTGCCATTATTATCTGTAGAGCAACCTGTACATATACTGCTTGAAGCAAACGGATCTCCGTCCACCTTCAATGTCTGTCCAAAAACATTCAGACCAAACAAAACTGCAACAATTGCTATCACAAAGGATTTCATAATCAAATAGATTTGTTAGCTGATATTTTTCGCAAATATACAATTGATTTGGGAAATCTGCAAAAAAGAATTAGACTCGGGAATAGATTATTTGCTGCTCCGCACAGCGCGCACCGTAGTACCGTAGTAGCGGTAGCCTCGGTCTAATGCGTTAATGCCGTCAGAATCAAAGAAGAGGTCGTAAACGTAGTTCGGACTTTCCGAAAATAGCGTGGACGACCAGTAAAAACCGGCGGAACCCACGTCCGTGAGCCCAACACCCGAATCATTACATCCTGTGGCGGGGAGAAAAATCGAATTGCCATTAGAACCCCTGACTTCGTAGCCATTATTACCGTTACGAGCAGTCCACGTCCAAGTGCATTTGTCTTTCAATTCTTTCAATTGTTCCATCGTCGGCATGCACCAGTCACTGCCCCACTTCTGATAGGCTACATCGTCGGAACGTTCCAAGGTCGGGCGGCTGTTGGGAAAGTCGTCGTTGTCGTAGTAACTAATGTCGTCATACTTGGATAATTCGTCGTATTCACCATTGCCGAACTTATAATTTGACCAATAATAATCTGATTTCGTTTCCGTCTCGCCCCAGGCGAAATAGTCGCCGAACTCTTCGGGGGCATTTGCACCGATATTGCAGGTAGCCCAGAGTGTGCCTGAAGGAAGACCGAGGTCTATGTATTCGTGTCTATCAACCGAAGAGGCATTGTTGTCCGACGTAGATTCATCATCAGATTCAAAAGAACTATTATTTGCATAAGTAATATGCATCATATATTCCGCACCTCTTGATACAGATTCAGGAATCGTCACTTCCAGTGGCTGGCATTGGGCAGCAAAAAATAAGAACTTTTGCCCCTGATTAGGTATAAACTCGATGGTTTTTATGCCGAAATTATCATCATCTTTTATGCTGACAACAATTGCCCCCTTGACACCAAGCTTTGCAACCGGCAAATCGCACGTAACAACAATGCGGGACAATCGGTTGCCATTATTATCAGTAGAACATCCATTACATATACTGCTTGAAGCAAACGGATCTCCGTACACTCTCAATGTCTGTCCCCAAACATTCAGACTAAGCAAAACTGCAACAATTGCAAACAAAAAAGATTTCATCATCATTAGAACAGACCTGTTAATTGTTCGTTAGAGATTCTGTCCGGAAGCCAAACCCTTGCCATAATCACAGGATTGTCTTTGTCGCGCAAATCCAAAACAATAGTCAGCCATCCATCGTCCTGATAAGTATCCGAACGGTATTGCTGCAACGTATTGATAAAATAAATTCCGTCATAATCTGGACTTGGGTTTTGATGTGTCGTTATCTCTGGGTCAAGTAACGTAACTTTTATCATGGAATTTGCGGCAAACACCCTCTTCAAATCATCTAAATATTGATGAAGTTTTTTGATAGTAAGCTCATAGTATGTATGTTCCAATTGTATGCGGAGTTCCTGACCTGCGCCATTTGAAGTCTGGGTTGTGGCCCTCTTGCCTGTAATACAATAACCTTCAGGGTCATATATCTTATTTAGGAAAGCCGTATCTTTATCAGCATAAGCCTTACTCAGCTGATACAATACCGCCTTGATAAGTTCCGTAGTCTGTTCGTCGGTCACTCGCTTGCCCGTCTGGAACCTTAATATCGGGATATCCGACTTCTCAAAATTGGTAATCACGCCACGTCCATTAAACTGGACGGTGTATTCCGCAACATTGACACTGCCATCCACCTGCATCGGTATGGAGAACGCAGCATATTCTTTCGCACCGTACACTTTTGCCACACCCAAAGCACAAGACAATCCAGCAAGTCTGAATTTGCGCCTTCCCCACAATCCTAAAATCTTTTCTTTGGTGTCTTCTGCAATATACAAGCCGTCCAGATTGGGCTGTGTATTAGATTTCCATGCCGAATAAAATTCAGTGAACATACTCGACAAGGTGCTGCTCACGCTCCTCGCCAAATCGGGATTGTTGTCCAAAAACCTCAATGAAACAGTGATGTTGGGGGTCTGCGCATTGGCGTAGCAACACAGCAAAAGACTAATCAAACATATTAATACTCTTTTCATATTTCTACATTTTAGGTTCAAAATCCTTTTCGATAAGATTGCCGCTGGCATCGTAAATATCTCCGATTATCAGCATTCCATTCTCATACATACCAACCACCTTCTGTCCCGGCTTTGCCTTACGTTTCAGAGGGTCTTTGGAATTGTACAGGCACTCTGTACTATATATTACAGTCACATTGGAGCCGTGCGGCTTGCCATTTTTGGTGCCACCAGTCCACTGACCGTATGGCCAACTTCCAGTTGTAGTCTGTGAATTGCTTGTGGGCTTTTCTTGTTTGTCAGACATCTTTGAGCCGCCAGTATTGGACGTGTTTGTTGTGTTGGTCCTATTGGTTGTATTGGATGTATTAGTCGTATTGGATGAATTGGCTGTGTTTGTCGTATTGTTGTCGGCAATAGCTACAACGGTGGGGACATTACCATTAATATCCGTATTGGGAGTTGCGGCGGGTTGCTCGGCAGTAGTCGTGACGGGCTGCTCGGTTGTCGTCGTCTTCCCAGACATCAAATAGATGACGAGAGCCACCACCAACACCGCTGCAATTGCGATTGGTACTTTTGAGGAATTTTTATCTGCGGGCTGTGATGTGCTTACAGCCCTCTGTCCATTATTCTGTGCAAACTGCGGTGTGGACTGTGGATTTGCATTATATGGACGAGGATCTGTGTTGTATGTCTGCGTATTGACGGGCTGTGCCTGCGTATTGACAGTCTGTGCCTGCGGTTTGACGGTTTGTGCCTGCGGCTTGGGAGTGTATTTGGGCGGCCTTGGGGTCAGTTTGGGCTTAGGCGTTGTCTTGTAATACCTTACAATGTCGCCCACAAAACTGTCATAATTGATGTTAGCAGCGTTGGAATAGTTGATTGCGCTGAAAAAAGAGTACAATTCCCTGATGTCATCGAGGTAAAAACCGTTTTCGCAGGCGGCAATCTCCGTTCCAGAATGTTTGCGGAGACGGTGATACTCAATGTCTTCATAATCAACCTTTTGGTTGCTCCAATAGCGTTCCAACTCCCTGATATAGCTGAAGTCGGCAAGATTGAAGTCGCCGCTCTTGATGCACATAAGACGTTTTTCAGGATATTGCTCGAGAGCCTTTTTGATCTGCACAAATTCGTACATACAATGCATCGAGCGGAAATACTTGTCGGAGAAGATGATGACCACCACCTCGCTGTTCCAACCGATTTCCTCCTCAAATTTGGAAATCTTGTCGCCCATACCGATGTCCTTGACGTCCACGCGGTATTCCAAGTGATTGTCTGTCAATGTATTCAACAAGGTATCCACGCAGTCGGAAATATGTTCCCATTCGGGCTTCCGGTTGCTATTGCGCGCGTATGAAAAATACACTGGGCGCCCCTGATTGATATTTTCAATGCTGTTTTCCATTGTTTGTCCTGATATGTTAGTCCAATTTTATGTGTTCCAAAAGCAAAAGCCGTGTTTCACAGTCGCAAAGTTATTAATTTTTTTTAACTCCTATGAAATCTTTTCTAAAAAAAATTAATTAAAATCCGCCATCATCCCATCACTACCCTTCAGGAATGGTGAATTTATGAGTATAGATACATTTACCATTGTAGTAAAACTCATAACGGTAATCGCCGGCTCGCCAATATCCGGGGATATTTCTGCCCAAAGCAGCAAGCTCTCTGCTGCCACTGCCTGCGGGTAACGAAACATCGCTATGCACATACGAATAGCCCGACGGAGCTCCACTTCTCTTTCTCAGACTGCCTTCTGCATCAAAAAACTTCACATAGATGTCGTATGAACCAGTAGTATTGCAAGTGTAATTGATTATTGGGCTCAGATATTGTGTATGCGCGGCGTCCAAAGGCTGAGGCTCATCGTCAGAGTCAGCGTTGGCCACATCACAAGACGTGATGGTGAAAGGCATGGGCTCATCAGGGTCATCCTCCGTAAGGGAGGACGGTATGGGATCAGGTTCACCCTCAGGAATGGGGATACGACAAGCATAAAGCAATTCGCCATCGTAATAAAACTCACAACGGTAATTGCCGGCGCGCCATTTTCCGGAGGAATTTTGACCTAAGCCAGTAAGTTTTCGGCTGCCACTACCAGAGGACAACGAAACACTGCGATTCACCTGAGAATAGCCCGACGGAGAACCGCTGACCATACACAGATTGTCATCAGGATCAAATACCTTCACATAAATATCGTATGAACCAGCAGAATTGCAATTGTAAGAGATTTCTGGTGTCAGATACTGCATATGCGCATTGTCTAATGGCAGAGTTTTTCCGTTATTGTCTATATTGTATACAATACAAGACGTAATGGAGAAAGGGGGAGTTTTTATGCTCGGCGGCTCAGGGTCAACATTAACAACAGATACAACAGGAATATCTTTGTCATAAACAATCTGCATTGCATATTCCACTCCACCTCCCACAAATTCAGAAACCTCCACTTCCAGTGGTTGCGGACATTGGTCAGCATAAAAATAGATTATTTGACCAGGATATGGCTTAATTTCTATAGTTTTTTTGCCTGATTTTACATCATCTATTTTGCTGACAACGACATCTCCATTGACATCCAGCTGGTCAATAGTCAAATTCCTGGATGTAACAACAATGCGGGACAATGTGGTTTGACCATCATCCAATTTTGCACATCCATTACACATGCTGCATGAAGCAAATGGATCACCCTCCACTATCAAAGCCTGTCCAAAAACATTCAGACTAAGCAAAACAGCCACAATTGCCAACAAAAATGTCTTCATAATTCAAACACACTTTTTTAATTGTTAGTTAATGATTTGATGTTTTACATCCTTTATATCTTTCACCATCAATTGCAGACTCTTCTTGCCATTGAAGACGTTCTGCGTGACGGTGTAGCAGATGTCCATTGCTGCGCCTGACTTGAAGGCGTCGGCGTATCCGGCGAGGCCAAATCCGATGCCAATCATCTTGGTCTGCGAGGCGTCGGTGACTTCGAGGCGGAGGTGTTTTTGGGGAAATTCCTTGCCGACGGCGCGGGTCTTGCCGTAATTCACTACGCCGCGTGTTGCAAATATCGGTTCGGGATTGTCAGGTCCAAAAGGCTGAAAATCTTGTAGTTTTTGATAGAAATCGTCATTGATTTCATCAAAAGTAATATAACGCTCGATGGTGATGGTCGGGCGTTTTTGGTGGTCCTGGATGTGCGCGGACACATAATCCTCAAAGTCACGGCGAAAATAGTCATAGACCTCCGCCTTCATGCTAAGCCCCGCCGCAAACTTGTGACCGCCAAAAGCAGTCAGATATTGACGGCAGGAATCGATGGCGTCGTAGAGGTTGAAATCCGAAACAGACCGCGCCGAGCCGGTGAGCATATCGCCGTTGCGGGAGAGGACGATTGTGGGGCGGTAATAAGTTTCGGTCAGGCGCGAGGCTACGATGCCAACAACGCCCTTGTGCCACTCGTCGCCGCAGACCACGGTGGAAGATTTTTGGTCGTTTTCGGGGTCGGACTGGAGCATTGCAAGAGCACTCTCAGTGATGTTGCGGTCGGCTTCCTTGCGGTCGTCGTTGCAGTGCGAAATCTCCTTCGCGAAATCCACCGCCTCATAAAAATCATTGCTAATCAACAGTTTGACGGCGTCCATACCGCTCCTCATGCGTCCGGCGGCATTGATGCGCGGACCAATGGCAAAGAGCGCGTCCTCCACGGTGATAGTCTTTTCGGCGAGTCCCGCGTCGGTCTTGATGGCGGCGATGCAGGTCATCGGATTTTCGTTGATTTTTTTCAAACCATAATATGCAAGGACACGGTTTTCGCCAGTCATTGATACGATGTCGGAAATGATGCTGACTGCCACCAAATCGAGGTATTCAAAAAGATAATCCAGCGGCATGCCTCGCCTGATGCAGAGAGCCTGCAAGAATTTGAAACCCACGCCGCAGCCCGAAAGCTCGTCGTAAGGGTAGGTATTGTCGGCGCGTTTTGCGTCCAAAACGGCAACGGCCTTGGGCAATTCCTCGCCGGGCGTATGGTGGTCGCAAACTATGAAATCAATGCCCTTGATGGCGGCGTAGTCGATTCGGGGATTGTCCTTGATGCCACAATCGAGGGCTATTATCAATGTAAAACCATTGTCGGCGGCATAATCGACGCCCTTGAATGAAACACCGTAACCTTCTGAATATCTGTCGGGTACGTAATAATCAATATTATGAGTGCAATATTTGTTGAGGAATGCATACACCAACGCCACCGACGTAGTGCCATCAACGTCGTAATCGCCATAAACGAGGATTTTTTCGTCGTTTTCGATTGCGGCGCAGAGGCGGTCGATTGCCTTGTCCATATCGAGGTACAAGAACGGATCGTGGAGCATTGACAGCGACGGACGTAAAAAGGCGCGCACGGCATCCACATCGTCCCCTACCCTGTCGAGCATCATCGATGCAAGCGAAGGCGACATATAACCATTGAGCTGATTGCAAAACTTCTGCAACTGCTCCTCATCGCAACGTGCATCCCGCAGTTTCCAAATATATTCCAACTCCTTCATCAGGCCTTTATGCGGATGCGTTTAACCATTCTCGTGCGGAATTTGCCGATGCTCCTGCCGTCGCGGGTAATCATGAAATCGAGTTGAACGCCGTTTTGCCACGAGGTGACGAGCGGTTTGGCGATGTCGCCGGGCGCCAATGAGCGCGAGCTGCCAATCACTAAGAAAATGCCACTGCCCTGGTACTCCAATTCCTGGAACGCCGCGCCCTTGCCGGGTGTAGCGTCAAAAGTGTCGAGATATACCATAGTGCCGGGTTTCAAGGTATTGACATCAACACCCTGAACTTCCTGATACTGAGGTTGTGGCGGCGTCACTGGTTGCGGTGGTGTCACTGGCTGTTGCGGTGGTGTGACGGGCTGCGGAGGTGTCACCGGCTGAGGAGGCGTTACGGGCTGTTTAGGCGGCTCGGGTGTGTTTGCCATCTGGAACATAGTGCCCTCGTTGTCTTCCTCGGGGGCGGGTGCACTATCGGCGGCGGGTGCGGGCGCATTGACGGCTGTAGCCACCATGCCATCCATAAACACCGAAAAGTCGCCGTGGAACGTCACGACTTTGGTGCCGCCAATCTCCTGAAAACCTTTAAGAACCGTCGGATTTTCCAACGTATTGCCAACGAGGATTATGGCCTCCAAGTCGATGACGCGGCAACTATTGACAGCGAGCAAATCGTTGGCAAACAAAGCCGCATACTGCCTTGCAAAATTGGCGGCATCGGCGTAAAGCTCCTCGCGCGAAAGTCCCACAGGATATTTTTGCGTGGGGGCGCAGGCAAAGTTGGTGGTGAGTTTTATGGTGTCCTTGTTGGGATTCTTGTCGAAATAGGCGACCACTTTTTCCGAAAGACTGTAATGCCTCAGAATCTCCGCCGAGAGCGCGTTGCCGTCGGAGGGGGCGATGATGTGGGCGTTGACATTGACGGTATTGACAATCTTCTGCGCAATAGCCCTTGCAAGCGGATCAACGCCGAGGCCTTCGGCATTGCGCTTGGCGATGACATCGCAGACGTTGCCATTGACATTTACAATATACATGTTGAGGTCGTCGCCGAGGGTCTCCACGACGGCAAAACGACGGTTGTTGCAGAGCAATCCACGGCTCTTGGCAAAATGCCTTGCAACTACGGCTGGCAGGGGTTCGCGGGTCGAAATTTGCAAGCCGCTGCGCACTAAGCACTCCCCTACCGCAGCCCGAGCCGCCTCGTCAACACTGTCGCTGAAAGTGGCGATGCAACGCGACACGCCCGAAGTCTTGGCGACTATGGCGGACGTTGCTGAATAAAGGACTGTGTCGAGGTCGCGCCGACCCTCGCCGATGCGCTTCAAGATGTCGCCCTCCACACCTGCCTCTCCATTGCGGTATGGCATCAGATATTGGAGACCAAAATCATAAAACGCGCCGTTTTGCTTGAAATACAGATAGTAACGGCCATTGTCCCTATCGGCGGTAAGCGGCTTTACGCTGCCGTCGCCAGCAAGAAGGGCTGCCTGTATGTAATTGTCGCAGATAAAAAGTGCAAGTATATTGTCCATTTCTGAGTTTAAATGTCGTTATTGTATTAATCGAAATATCTGTAAACCACAGCCGTGATGTTGTCCTTGCCACCTGCGTTATATGCAGACTTGACAAGGCGATCGGCGAGGTCGGGGGTGTCCTTGTAACTCGAAATCAGCGTATAAATCTGATTGTCGGTCAGTGCGTCGTGCACACCGTCGGAGAAGGCGAAGAGGATGTCGCGGTGCTTGAAAGTGCGCTTTTGGCTGATGTCAACCTTCATCATGCTCAACTGCTGTCCGATGGCAGAAGTCATCATGTTGCGCTGCGGATGATGGAACGCCTCATCCTCGGTGATTTCGCCACGGTCGAGGAGATTCTGAACTATGGAATGGTCGTGCGTCTCTCGGCTCAGGCAGTCCTCGCTCCAAAGATAGACGCGGCTGTCGCCAATATTGATGGTGTAATAATCGTTGCCAACCACAAGAAATCCTGAAATCGTAGTGCCGCAGTTGGTGTACATCGGGTCTTCGATGCTCTTGTCGAGCACCTTCTGCGCCGCCTGCATCACAGTATCGTAAAGGAAAGCTTCGGGGTTGGTGTCAACGTCGATGGCGTTGAACTTTTCGCGGAAATAATCGACAACGGTCTTGCTGGCGAAATCACCGTGTCCGTGTCCGCCCACGCCGTCTGCCACAAATACGAGCCTCATCCCGTGGCGTACCTCGGTGATGAGAAAACTGTCTTCCTGGCTCGGCTTGCGCCCCTGGATGCTGCTGCTTTCGGTCTGCGGAAGTCCGTTGGGAGATGCCGTGGCTGTATTTTTTTTGAGTGTTGACAACATAATTTACCTCCTTGGTTTTTATTTTTTACGGTTGACGGGCGGTCTGGTGGTCAGGTAATCCTTGCTCACAAAGCCCATCTTGTCTTTGTTCGGGCCTTCGAGCACCTTGACGTGCACCCATTCGGCATATACGTCGGTAGCGTCGCGCACCACAACCTCAAGCTGCAGGTTTTTTGGAAGCGTCGCGATGATATTTGACTTGTTGATGGACGAAGCCGTCGAGCGGAGATTGACCCCGTTGCCCGTGGTGTAGGCGATAGTGCCCCTCGCATATACATCCTGCTGCGTGGTGTCTTGCGACGACTGCGACGACTGCCACATCTGCCAGGGCCACTGTCCCGTGCTGTAACGCATATATCCCAACGCCGCAATAATTATCAAAAGGATGAGAATCTTGGCGAATTTTTTGCCACCGCCGCCCTCGTCGTCGAGTTTGGTGGCGGTCGCCATGCGGTTGCGGCGGTCGAGTTCCTCCTTGCGCCTGCGAGATATCGCCTTCTCGATTTCGTCGGAAATGATGGCCTCGGCGAGGTCGCGATCCACGCCCGCCTTGGCAATTTCCTTGTCGAGCACGGCGCGCTCGTTGCGCGTGATTACACCGTCGGCTGCATATTCCTTGATTTTGGCTTCGAGCCACTGTGGCATCGGGTTGCCGTTGCCGCCAGCAAGCAGTTCGCGCAAAATCTCGTCGCACGACTGGTAACGGTCGTTGGGATTGAGCATTGTGCAGCGGTCGGCTATCTTGCGGAATTTTTCGGACGGGATGTCGTGCAGGTAACGGCGGTCGGCATGCCGCGTAAAAAGTTCGATGATGATGACGCCGAGTGAATAGATGTCGGTGCGCTGGTCGGCAGAAGAGGCGCGGCTCATCAGCTCGGGCGCGGCGTATTTGGGAGTGCCGGCCTTGGCAAGGTTGTCAACGAGCGAATCAGCAGCGGCAAGACCGAAGTCGATGATTTTCACGTTGTTGCCCTTGTAGGTCAGCATGATGTTTTCGGGTTTCAAGTCGCGGTGGAACACCTGCTTCTGGTGCATGTATTTCAACGCTTCGAGGAGTTGGACTACAATTTTGTGGATGATTTCTTCCTTGGGGTTCTGCTCCACATGGATGAAGTCGTGAAGGGTGCGTCCGTCCACATACTCCATATAATAATAAGGACCTTCTGTGTCCTCGCCCTTGCCATAAAAATGGACTATGGCAGGGTTTTCGAGGCTGTATCCCGTGTCAAACTCCTTGTAAAAGAGGTCGATGTACTGGCTGTTGTAACGGTACTGCGGCTTGATGCGCTTGATGATGACCTTGCGGCGTCCGAGGTGCAGCGCACTGTAAACGTCGCTCATAGCACCAGAGACATCCAGTTTGTTGATTTCGGTAAATTCGCTTGCGTCGGGCGTCGTGGTGGGCGCAGGGGCGTTGTCGGCTACGAGAGCCTGTGTGTCTTCGTCGCTGGGCTGCGGGGCATTGTCGGCGACCACAAAACCCGACCCCGGACTTTCCATCACGAAACCCGAACCGGGCGACTCCTCCTGCATCAAGAATCCCGAGCCGAGGTCTGTGGGGTACTCCGTGTTGGAGACTCCCGTGGCAAACTTCAATTCGAGTTCGGCGTTCTTGATGAGCATGACAAGCTGCCCCGGGTTGATGCCAATCCTGCCCGCCTGCGTTATCAGCTGCTGGCGTTTGGATTCGGTCATACCCGTGCGGACATATTGTTCAATCTGCTGTTTAAGTTGTTCGAAATCTGTCATTTGGGTCGGATGATGTTATTTGTCGAGGGTGAATGTGTCGCTCGTGCCCTTGCGTCCGTCAATGAAGAAATCCACGGTGTATGTGCCGGGGGTGAGCGTCGTGGCGGTCTTTTTCCACACGAGCTGGCGGCGCACTGTTGACTGGTCGTACTGAACGTTGTCTTTCATCGTGTAGGCTATGCTCACGCCCTCGTATATGAAGTCGCCCGAAGGCTCGAGCACCTTGCCGTTGGGGTCGATGATCCTGAAATAAACCGTGATGTCGCCCGTGTATGCCTTGTCGTTGGCGTTGAGGGTATACACGATATCGAGTTTTTCGATGCGTTTGGCCTTGCGCTCCTTTGGCTGGATTACCTTGACGGAGCCGGTGACCTGCGCCATCTGGTGATTGAGATCCTTGACCTCGGTGGTGAGGTTTTCATTTTGGTTGGAGAGGTCTTCTATCTTGGTCTCGAGTCCCTTGACTTTGGTTTTGAGGTCGGCAATCTCGCGCTGCGTGTTGTTGAGCTCCTGCTGGCGCAACTCGGCGTTGTCGAATATTAGCTGGATGAGCCTGTCCATCGACGCACTCTGATAGCCCGCCCCTTTGAGGCTCTCCGCCATCTCCTGGTTCTGCACGATGAGCGACCTAATCTTGTCCATATACACCTGGATTTCAGCGTTTTGGTCGCGGGTGGCGCGTCCCTTGCTCTTGATGACGGACGTGAGCGAATCGAGCGACTTCCTGTACGTCTTGATGGAATCCTCCACGTTGCCGTAAGAATCGAGCTTGGCGTTGAGACCATATAACATCGCCGACGACATGCTGTCCTGCTTCTGATATTCCATCAATACATTATGCAGGCTGTCACAACGGTTGCAATGCTCGTCGGAGGAGCAGGATGTCATCGCCCCCGACGCAGCAATCAGCAGAATTGCCGAAAACAAAAGATATTTCATAACTGACTTCATATGACCAATTTTCATAGTTGCAACAATTCATATAACCCCGACGACGGCTGAAACAGCACCTTGCCCGTAGCCGAGCGGCTTATAGTGCCGGAGCCGAGCGGAATTTTTTTGGAGATAGCCTCCGTTTTTTCAAACTCATAAGTGCACTTGGAAAGGTCGACGAAGCACTTGCAATTCTGCGCCACCGGCACGAAATCGCATTTGATGTCAAAAATCATTGTGACACGCCCGTTTTCGTTCTTGACGTCCTTGACGGTCAGCAGCACCGACTTGCCGTCGTAAGAGCCTGAATAAAGGTGATACAGGTCGGAGGCGGTGACGGGCTTGCTGCCAAGACCAAGGTACGCCGATTTGCTGGAGTCATCGGACCCGCTGAATCCCAAGCCCAGAAAAACGAGCACGGCGATAATGATGACAAGCACCACCGCCACCACGATGTGGACCACCTTCGGGGCGAAAAACTTCTCATCAATACTCTCCATGCCTTCCACTGGCTTCTGACCGGCGGTCTTAACAAGCGCATCCAACTCCTCCTGCGCGAGCCCCATGATACGGGCCCGCACCTTGAGCATGTCCATGTCAGACTTGCTTATCTCGCCTGATTCTGAACACGATGCTATCAAGAGCCTCAATTCTTCCAATGCTTTGTCCATTCCTTGCGTAAATGAGTTTTTCTGAAATCACAAAGATACAAATTATTTGCAAATATAGCGTAACTATCACTAAAAAAATTTCAAAAAGAATTAAGATTTCATATTTTCGGAAAAATAAGTATCTTTGCGGCATCAAACCAACATAAATTTTGACGACAATGGCAGAAGAATTAGACGACAACACAATCACCATCCTCACCCTCACGGACGAGGACGGCAACGACAGGGACTACGAGGTGGTGGACACGCTCGAATACGAAGGCAACACCTACTACGCCCTGCAAGAGTACTTCGAGAACGTGGCGGACCTCGACAAGCGCGACGAAAACGACGACATCGAAATCCTCATCCTTAAGAGCGTAATGGTGGACGGCGAGGAATCGTTTGACACCATCGAGGACGACGACCTCTTCGACAAGCTCACGGCGATGTTTGACGCAAGGATGGACGAGGTGGAAGGCGACGAGGAAATCCTCGCCGAGTAACGCTCCCCCGCCCTCACCTACATCACTTCAACCAAAAAAACAATGGCGGCGCACTCTCCAAGTACGCCGCCATTATTGTATCACTCCACACCAAGCGCAGCCGCCCTCCCCCACCCCGCCCAAAAAAACAGCGCCGCCACGGAAACTTCTTGACGAGTTCCGTGGCGGCGCCGCTTTTGTCAGAGATTATTACAGTCTTCTATCGGAGGAGGGTAACGTTGCCAATCTCCTTGAAGATCTTGCCGTTTTCGAAGGTGCACTTGCACTTGTAGACGTATACGTCCTGCGGGCAGAGCTTGCCTCGGTAGTAGCCGTCCCAACCGATGTTGACGTCGGTGGATTCGTAAATCTTCTCGCCGTAGCGGTTGAAGATTTCAAGGATGTAGGTGCCGGCCTTGACGCCATTTCTCGGGTACGGGATGAATACGTCGTTGTGGAGCCTATTGACCTCGACGCCGCCGTTGGGTCCGGAAGGATCAGGCGTGAAGGCGTTCGGGAACCTGAGCAAGCCCTCCGGCTCTACCCTTACGTGGACATTCTTCTTGATGTCGGAACACCTGTACTCGTTCTTCACCTCGAGCGTCACGTAGTAGTCGCCCGACTTGGTGTAGTAGTAAGTGGGCTCCTTGTCGCGGTTGATGTCGCTGCCGTCGCCGAAGTTCCAATACCACTCGGTGGCGCCCTCAGAGTAGTTCTGGGTGTAGAGCGGGATGTTGGGCAGCCTTACGGTATCGGGATAAGTCTCGAAGTCGGCCTTCGGCTTCGGGTAAATCTCGCCCTTGTCGTACCTCACGTGGACATACTCGCCGTTGGAACCCGGTCCCTTGGCCTTGATCTCAATCTCGTAGATGCCAGGCTTGTTGAAGGTGTATTGCCTATTCTCGCCCGTCTTGACCGTAAACTGAGCCTCCTTGCGCAACGTGTCGGTTTCGTCGCGACGCTTGATTACCCACATGATAGAGTCGCTGTACAATACTCCCTGCTCGAGGGTGAACTCCTGCGGCACGCAACCTGCGTAAGTGGAGGTGCCGGTATTGGACCTCGGCTTGGAAGGCCTGATGCGGATGGTCTTGGTGAGCGAGTCGCTACAATGCTTGTTGGAAACCTTCAGCTCGATGTCGAATGTGCCATATGTACTGTAGGTGTACGTGTCGCTCGACTTGAACTCGCTGGCGTCCTTCCAGAACTCCTTGCCCTGACCGTCGCCGTAGTCCCACTCGTAGAATACACCCACGCCTTCGGAAGCAGTCGTATAGAGATTAACCTTGCCGCCATCGTCCTGCTCCTGGGTCTCAGGCGCCACAGAGAACTTAGCCAAAGGCTTTGCCCATACTGTAACACTCTGAGTGGTGGTGTCGTGGCAAACGTCGCCGGTGGGTATCACTATGTTGGAAATCAACCATACGGGAACGATGCTGTCGAACCTGCCAGTGTTTTCAAACGTCCTGCCAATGATGGTGTCGCGGTTGCTGGTCTTGATAGTGTGCTGGTTGGCAAAGTTCCAGAAGTAGTATACCGAATCCGTCTCATTGTTCTTGACGGTAAGGTTGTGGAACTTGAACTCATACGGCGTACAGTGTACAGCCGGATTGGGATCAACCTCAAACTCAGGCTTGGGAGCGGTGTAGTATGTCACGTTCACAGTATCTTCGTTGCGGCATATGAGCGTCGTCTTGTCAGAGGTGAAGAGATGCTCCTGGTCTACTGTTACCGTCACATGCCATACAACCTTGTTGGTCATATTGCCGATGTCGTAAATGTGGGGATTAGCAGTCTTCCTGTTATCGCCCTCGTACTTCAGCTTGCCGATGTGATCCCACTCGCCTTCCCAATTGTACGAATTGGCGGTGAGCAACGGGTTGTGCAGAGGTCCGGAAGCATGGAGCGTGGTAGTGTCTTCGCAGAGATGCTGGTCTTCGCCGGCATCCACATCGAAGCTGTAATTGTAGATGGCTACTGAATCCTGAGCAAGGTAGCCGTTCTTGATTACATTCCAGAGGAGCACGTTCCTGCCCTTAGCAAGTCCGCGTACCATCGTAGTCGGGTTTGTCCTGTCGTCGAAGCCGAGCTCGCTGCCGCTGCCGCCGCTTGCCGCCGACCAGTAAGACACTGCATTGGGCACCATCTGTGCGCTGAGCCTTACAGAATCGGAGCAGATGGAGAGCGAGTCGCCAGCCTTGACGGTGAACGCCCTGTAAGCAATCGTAACGTATCCTACGGCCTTGCACGGCGGCACGTACCTGTCTTTCCTTTCCTTGAGGGTGGCGGTGTATGCTATCTTGTTGTAACCCTGCGAGAGGCCAGTGATTGTGGTGCTTGGCTTGTCGGCAGGCGACGGAGTGGCATTGCCCGTCACACGATCCCAGCGTCCTTCGTAATACGGGGATTCATGAGCCTTGATAGGAAGGGACTGTCCTTTCTTGGTCACCTCACGGAAATTGTTGTCTTTCTCCTCGTCGGCGTCCACAAGGAAGTGGTAGCTGATGATCTGTACGGTGGCCTCGCCGGTACACTGCGTGGTGGTGTCCTTTACGAACCAAGTGAATGCGTTGGAGTAGCCTGCGCCATCCTCGTCGTAATAGAGGCCGGTGACGCGGGTGTTGTAGAGGTGCGGGTCGTCAAACTCGGGTCCGTCGCCTGCCCTCTCCTCGTCCATGCCAGCCACTACGCCATTGTACCAAGTACCTACCTGATGCTCGGCGGGCGGCATGCCGGCGAGAGTTGCGAATGTATCGCAGACGCTCTGCGTGAAGCCGGCCGATACGTTGAGGGTCTTGTTGTCGATGGTGACTTCCTTGGTGGTCACACAGTTGGTCTGAGAACCGTATGTAACCGTCCAGCGGATGACGTTCTTGCCCGGATGGAGGTCGTGGATCATAGTGCTCTGCGCGGTCTTGTCTTCAATCGTGCCGCCGCCCATCGGCGTAGACCACTGGCCTGTGCCGGCCGACTGACGCGCCTCGAGGTTGGTGGTGTTGCTACAAGTGTACTTGCTGCCGGAGGTGATGTCAATCTTCACCTTGGCGCTTACGATCCTGACATCGCTCGTGGCCACACAGCCGTTGTTTTCTACCGTCCAGGTCAATGTGGTGGTGTCGCTCGGCTGGAGGTTCCTTACAGTAGTCTTGTAACTATTAGCGTCGTCGAACTCGCCGCCCGACCAGTGACCCTTGGCACCCGAGCCGTGGTAGGTGGCGCGGAGGTCTGCCACGGTGTCGCAGACTTCGCGGTCTACGCCGGCGTTGGTGGTGAAGTAGTTGTTGTTGACCTCCAGGTAGTCGGACGCCTCGCACTGGTGCTCTTCCTGTACCGTCTCGCCCATGGAGTTGACAGTCTCGGTAATCCACTTCCTTGACTTGACGGTCCACTTCAAGGTGTTGGTGCCCTGCTGGATGCCGCTTACGGTGGTCACGTAGTTGGACCTGTTGGCGATGTCCACCTGACCGCTTACAATATCCCAGAATCCTTCGCCGTCTTCGGGAGCGGGCTGGGCGTTGATGGTCTTGACCTCGGTATTGTTGCAGGCGGTCACCGGAGCACCGGCCACAGCCTCTACGGTGAGGTTGTAGATGTCAACGTAAGCGGAAGTCTCGCACTTGCCCTTCTTGATGTGCCACTGAACCTTGTTGAAGCCCTGGACGTCCACCAAAGCGGTGGCCACTGTGGCAGCCAGGCTATCAACAGGCTTGCCTGTCTCCTGGTCTACGAACTTGACTGTGGAAGGACCGGTCCACCAGCCCACTGCGCCAGCCACAGGCACGTTGCCTATGATGGTGGCCTGTCCGTTACAAATCGGGTTGGCGCTTGCGAGGCTTGCGAGAGCCTCGTACTCGTCGTTGATGACGATGAGCGGAGCCGACGCATCACATCCGTTACCCTTATGGACGTGCCACATCATGTTGTGGAGACCCGGGGTTACATTCTCGATGGACACATAGTCGGAACTGATGATGCCGTCCTTGAAGTGGATGTCATTGGATGTAGTAGTCCACCAGCCCGTTGCGCCATCGCCGGCGGGAGCCGCAGAGATGGAAGTATGCGTGCCGCATATCCTGAGGGTGTCGGTGCCGTTGTCGCCGGACACCGTGGTGTTGAGCGTGGCGGCGGTGAGCTTCATCGTGTCGGTGTTGGTGCAATACTTGCCCCTGTGGAGAGTCCAGGTGATGTAGTTGTCGGTCTCGGCGAGGCCGTGAACCGTAGTTACATAAGCCGTGGAGTCTTCAAACTTGGCGTTGCCCTGGGTGAATCCCCAAGAACCCCAGGAGTTGTTGGGCGGCATGTTGGCGGAGATTTCGGCAACGGTGTCGCAGACAAAGCGTTCCTTCATCAATATAGCCTTCGGAGCGGTCATATTGAAGATTTCGATGTCCTTGAAGGATTCGCAGGTCTTGCCGTCGGGACCCTTGACTGATACGTACCAGCGGAGAGTGTTCTGCTCTTCCACGAGGTCGGTGACGTCGGTCTCGGCTGCAAACTTGTTGGCGAACTTGGCGGTGCCGCCTATCGCCTCCCAGCGAGAGGTGTACTCGTCCACATTGACAGTGCCGATTACGTGACCCTTGTTTTCGCAGTATTCGCGCTGGCTGGATGCCACCGACATTGTTACATTGTTGCTCATTACCACCAAGGTGTCGTACGATACACAGGTGCTGTTGGGATCGCCATAGCCCGGACGGCGGATGCTCCAGAGGAATACATTGGCTCCTGCATGGAGGCTGTCCACCCTGGCGTTGACAAGCGTGGTGTCGCCCTTCTCGGCGTTGACAATCTTGCCGCTGCCCGATATGCGTCGCCACCAGCCGATTTCGTCCACGTCATAAGTGTTGGCGGAGAGCTGCGCGAAGTTGGTACACGTGAATACGGTATCTGCCGGCACTTTGGCTGTGGTGGGCTTGTTGACCGTGACGGTAACATCGGCACTCTTGGAACAGCCTCCGTTCACCTTGGTCCAGCGGAACTTGTTGGCGCCTACGACGAGGTTGGTGACCTTGGTCTCGTGTACAGAATCGTTCTCAATCCTGACGTGCGGCGTAAGCGGCGTCCAGTAGCCAGTGTACGGAGCGGGATCTGCGGCGCGGAGTATCGTGGAGTCTTCGCAGACTACGAAGTCGTCGCCGGCGGATACGTTGAGAGCCATGTTGTTGAGCACCACTTCGTCGTACAGCGTACAAGTCTTGCCTTCCTTCTCGTCGACGTTGGTGATGGTCCAGCGGAATGTGTTTTCACCCACGGCGAGGTCGCTGACTTCGGTGTAGCTGTCGGACGGGCTTGCAATCTTGGCGTGGCTGTCCTTTGAAACAGCCGTCCATTCGCCCTTGCCTATCCTCGGCGAATTTGCGCTGAGGTGGTAGTCGGTGCTACATACGGGTATCATCTTGGCTGCAATCACCGGCTTGGACGGCGAGAGGTTGTTGATTACCACGGTGTCCATGGTGTGGCAGCCCTTGTTCCAGATGTTCCACGTGATTACGTTCAAGCCGTAGTCGAGGCCGAATACAGTGTCGATGTTGCAGGTATCCTTGTAAGGATTGAGCTTGGGATCAGGGTAGAGCTTGCTATTGTGGGTGCGACCCTTTGCAAACTCGCCCAGACCGCTCACCACCTTCCATGCCACGGAGTCGAACTCGTCGGGCATTACGGCGGTGAAGTCCTTGAAGTCGTCGCACTGGACGATAGGCTTGTCGCCGCCCTGGGCGTCGGCCTCCTTGCCGTAGTTGGTGAGCACTACGTCGTCCTCCATGAGGCAGGAGCCGTTCCAAACCACCCACTTGAGCCTTGTCTCCTTGGCTCCGAGGTTGCGTACCCTCGTGGAGAAGTTGGTGGAATTGTCGAATGTGACGACGTTCTTGCCTGATACGTACTCCCAGTGAGACTGTATCTTGTCATAGTCGGCCTTGTCCTCGAATGCCTTCGGGTCGGTGCCTATGAGCGCGTATGTGGGGTTGCAGACAACGGTGTCGTTGCCGGCGGTGAAGCCCGGGTAGCTCTTGTGGATTACGTCCACAGTAGCGGACGCCTTGCAACCATCCTTCTCGATGTTCCAGCGCAGGAGGTTGTGTCCGAACTTCAAGCCGGTAACAGTGGTCCTGTTGCTGTTCGGGTTGGAGAAGGTAACGTGGAGGTTCTTGTCCACGGGCTCCCAGTTGCCCTTGTCGCCAGTTTCGAGCTGAGTGCCAAAGAGGCCCACCTCGTTGGCGCAGGAGTCGATGTCCTTGGATTCGCCTGCGGAAGCCACAAACGAGCCGTTGATTACCGAAACTTCCTTCTCAGCCTCGCACTTGGAGATATTGTCCCTAACGTGCCAGATGAGGAGCGTAGAGCCGCGCCTTGCACCGGAGTACTCGGCAATCGGGTTGGTCCACTCTACCTCGAAGTCATCTACGTTCTCGTATGCCCTTGCATCCTTGCCCGAGCCGATGGTGAAGCCCTTGTACTGAGTGGTCTCAGACATCGTCCACCAGCCGGTGCAGTTTTCGCCAGGCCTGCCTGCGCTAAGAGTACCCTTGTCGTCGCAGAAGCGGATGTATTCGGAAGCCGTGATTTCGGGCGAGAGGTTCATAATCGTGATGGATGTAGAGCCGGAGCAGCTGCCCTCCGCGCCTGTGGCGGTAACAGTCCAGGTGATGACGTTCTTGCCTTTCTGCAGTCCAGTCACCCTTGTCTTCCAGTTGGAGGATTCCTCGGGTTTGATTTCACCAGGTCCGAATGTGGTAGTCCAGCTGCCCTTCAAGCCGCTCACAGTGGGATCCTCGGTGGCGGAGAGGTCGTAGTAGTCGTAGCACCACCTCGGAACCAACGTGTTGGAAAGGCTCGAATTGGGCACCAAGTAGTTGACAACAACAGTCTTGGTGGTGGTGCAGTAATCGTTGCTTACCGTCCAGGTGAACGGGTTGTTGCCCGGATGGAGACCCTTGATGCGAGCCTGCGGCTTGGACCTGAGGATGTCGATCTTAGCGGGATCCTTCTCCTCCTCGCCTTCGTCGTCGAGCCAAACGATGTCGCTGTTGGCAGCCTCCCAAACGCCCCTCTCGTTATCGCGGAGCGAACCGGTGAGCGATGTGATGCTGTCGCAGATGGCCTTGTCGGTCGCAATAGGCTCTACCATCCTGCTCTCGATGTTGACTGTAGCCACCTTGGAGCAGTTGTTCTTCTTGTAGTGCCAGTTGAGTGTGACGGTTGCGCCGGCGTCGATGCTTACCTTTGCGTCAAACTTGGACGAATCGCCTTCAATCTTGCCGTTGCCGGCCACGAGCTCCCAGTAGCTCTCCTGTACCGACTGGTAGTGGGTAGCGTCGAGTACGACCTGAGGATTACATGTCGGGGTGTATACGCCGGCAGAAAGCTCGAAGTCGTTGTTGACGATGAGCACCGAAGTGTCGGCCTCGCAGGTGACCTTCTTGTCGCCCTTGCCGCCGCTCATGGATACGTGCCAGATGAAACGCTCGCTTGCGTCCTTGCCCACGCCGTTGACTGTGGTGACAGCCGAGTAGCACCTCGGGAGTTTTTCGCCGTCGGGCGTGAAGGAGTTGACCATCTTGCCGAGGTTGCTCTTATTGGCGGGCGACCACCAGCAGTCGGCGCCGCTGACAGCCACGGCAGCGATTTCCTCGGAGCCGGTGCAGCTCGTGATTACGCTTTCGCTTACGAGGTCGGCCTTTACGTGGAGGCTCTTGACGGAAACCTCGGCGAAGGCGGTACACTCGGCGTTCTTGGTGCTCGTGACAGTCCACCTCAACGTGGTGAATGCGTCGGTGGCGATGTCCTTGACATTGATGGTGCTGTTGTCGGCGGGTTCGTCGAACTTGCCCGTGCCGCCGAGCACCTCCCACTTGCCGGTGCAGAGACCGGGCAGAGAGCCGGTGAACATCCTGCTTGTCTCGCAGGTGAATACCATATTGTCGTTGACATCTACGCCGGAGATGGAGGTCTCGATGCCGCTGTAGTTGATGATGATGGTGTCGGCAGTAGTACAGCCGCCGACGAATCCGTCATTGGTGGCATTGGGCTTGCCGCCCTTGTTGACAACCCACCTGATTTCGTTGGAACCAGTGCTGAAGTTAGAGAACACAGCGGAGAAGCTGGTCGACATGCTCGGGTCTACCGTGGTGGCGGTCTTAGGATTGCCGACCACCCAGATGCCGTTGGCGCCGGTGCCGTTGAGGTTGTTGCCGGTGAGCGACTGAGTGGGGCTACAGATGTTGAGTTCCTTCTTGTCCTTGCCCTTGCCCTCGTCGATGGCTGCGGTCACGGAGTTGTTGGTGACGGTGATAGACTTCTCCTCCTGGCACTTGCCCTTGGTGACCGTCCAGTAGAACGTGGTGGGACCAGCGGGCAGGTTGCTTACCTGAACATTGTAGTAAGTGTCGTCGCCAACGAACTTGACGTCCTTGTAGCCGGCGGTCCACTTGCCGTTGCCCTTGTAAGGAACGGAGGCGGGATCGAGAGCGGAGAGAGTAGCAGTGCCGTCGCAACTTACCTTGTTGTCGCCGGCGTCGGCAATCACCTTGTTATTGAATATGGTGATGGTGTCGGTGGTGGTGCAGTTGCCATTCTTGATGGTCCACATGAACAACGCGCCGTCGATGCCGATTTCGCTGAACTTGACAGTGGTGTTGTTGCCGGAGCATACGATTACGTTGGCCTTCGAATCATACGACTGTGTGGCGTCGGTGGGCTCTACCCAAGTTACGGAGCCGCGCACCACCGACCAAACGCCCACTTCTTCCTTGTTGAGTTTCGGAGTGCGAGCCTTGAGGGTGAAGTCGCCGCCGCAGTACTGAACGCCGAGCAACGACCTGTCGGAGGTGATGGTGGCCTGCGAAGGATTGTTGTTCTTGACAATCTTCTTGGCAACGTTGGGTTTCTCAGCGCAGCGGTTCTCCTGGTCGACCACCGTCCATACAATCTCGTTCTGACCTTCATGCAGGCCTGTGATAGAGGTGCTTACAGCGTGGCTGTCGCCAAACTTGACGCTCTTGTCGGAGCAAGACCATGTGCCGACGAAGCCCTCGGGGATAGCCTGAGCCATTATCATCGGCACGTCGGAGCCGCATACGTCGTCCACGTCGAATATCTCGGCAGTGGTCTTGAGGTTGGTGACAGTAGCCAAGGCGTAGTTTTCGCAGCTGGTGAGCAGGTTGTCGGTGACAATCCACTTCAAGGTCTCAGTAGAGTTGTCCGTCATGCCGGAGAACTCTGTGATGCCCTTGTCGGTGATGGTGGCGTCGTTCTCGAAGTGCGACGAAGAGGAAGCCGAAACCTTCTCCCAGCGTCCCGTGAGCGGCTCAGAAACCGTAGCGTTGAGTTTGACAGTGCCGTCGCAAGTGTAGTACTCGGTCTTGGCGTTGACGATGGGCAGACGGTTGGTGAGGGTGATGTGCGCATGTTCCTTACATTCGCCGCGTGTCTCCACCCAAGTGAGAGTAGCGGAAGATGCGAGGTCGGTGACAACCACCTTGTTGGAGTTCTTGTCGCTGATCTTGACGCCCTCCTCTGGAACAATCCACTCGCCGGTGCCGGTGGGAGCCTGAGCCTCGAGGTCGGTGGTGGTGCCGCAGACGTAGCGGTAGTCGTCGTTGGTGGAAAGGTCGGCGTCAACGGAGAAGGTGTTGTCGGTGACGGTGACGTAAACCGAATCCTTGCACCTGCCGTCCTGCGACTTGACAGTCCAGACGAACCTGTAGCTGCCGTTTGCCATGCCGCTGATAGCGGTCTTGTAATTGTCGGGCGAAGCGATTGCTACCTCAACTTCCTCGGCGGTGGTAAACACTTGCTTCCACTTGCCGGACGCGCCGTTGCTGAGTGCGGTGGCCACGAGTTCGTCGTTGTGAGCGCAAGCCACCTTGTTATCCTTGGCGACTTCGGCCTTGACGGCGGAGTTGGAGATGTCGATGGTGGCAATCTTCTCGTCGCAGCCGCCATTCTTCACGTGCCACGTGAATGTGGTGGTGGAGTTGGCGAGGTTGGTGAAGGTCACTTCGGCCTTAGAGGAGATGTCCTTGAGGTCGAGGTTCGGGTCGCTTGCCGTCCACCAGCCATCGGCACCGTAGATGGCGGCGTCCTTGGCCTCCACAGATGCGTAGTCGGTGCATACGAAGAGTTCCTGACGCTCCTTGCCCTCCACCTTGCCGGTGAAGATTTCAGCCTCGTAGTAGAGGTTGCTGATGGTGATGGAAGTGTCGCTCACGCAATTCTTGGAAGCCTTGTCGCCCGGGTTGTAAACGTTGGGGTTGGTGACTGTCCAAGTGAACTTGGTGTCGTTGTTGGGCCTCATGGAGGTAGCGGTGATCTGGCTCTTGGACGGAGTCTCCACAATCTCGGTGCCGTCGTACCAAACGATGCTCGAAGCGTCGGCCGACCAAACGCCCTTGCCCAATACAGGCTCTTCTGCGGTGAGGGTGATCCTGTTGTCGCAGATGGTCTGCTTGTCGGCGGTGTTGATCCTGGCGATGCTCGGCTTGTTGTTGCGGATGATTACCTCCGAGCTGCTCGTGCAGTCGCCCTTGGTAACGGACCAGGTGAAGATGTTGTCCTGGGCGTTGCTGAGGTTGCTTACGATGGCGTTCGGGTCGTTCTTGCCGTCGGCGTACTTCTCGTTGGCAGAGGTGTACTCGACGCCGGATACGGAGCATGTCCACTCGCCTGTTGCGCCGTCGGGCAGCCAGCCTTGGAGCGTGTAGGAGTCGGAGCAGTCGGTGATGTCGTTGGGACCGGCAGTAACGCTGAATCCGCCGTTGGTCACGTATACTGTCTGCTCGTCGGAGCAAGCGAACTTGCCGCCTTCCACCTCGTTGTCGAATACCTCGTTGGTGAGCGTCCAGGTAAGGCCAACGGTTGCGCCCGTCCGGATGCCGAGGTACTGAGTAGCGGCGGTATTGATGGAGCCGTCGGCAAACTTGCCTTCGTAAGCCTCGGACGCCTTATTCCAAGTGCCGGAGAGACCTGCGGTGAGTTCGTTGCCCTGGAGGGTGGCGTTGCCCTTGCAATCCACCTCCACGATGGTGACGTTGGCAGGAATCTTCTGGTTGGTGATGGTGACGTCGCTGTAATTCTGGCAAGCCAAATCCTTGGAGTCAACAGTCCAGCGGAGAGTTACGCCCGATGTCGGGATGCCGGTAATCTTGGTGGAAGCCTTGTCGGGCTTGGCAATCTTGACCATATTCTTGTCAACATTGGAGATAATCTCCCAGTGGCCGCTCCTGCCGTCGATGAGCGGCGTAGCGTTGAGGTCGTAGAAGGAGTTGCAGGTGTTCACCTTGTTGTCGGCGTCCACGAGGTCGGCGTCCACGTCAAACATTGTGTTGGTGAACCTTACGGTCTTCTGCTGAACGCAGGTGCGCTTGGGTTCGCCGTTGGCGTCGGTGAGCTCGTGGTAAACATTCCAAGAGAATACGTACTCGCCGTTGGCGGTCATGCCGGATACGGTGGTGTTGTAGCTGTTGGAATCGGCGAACTTGATGTCGTCCTTATTTGCAATCTTGCTCGACGGGTAGTCTTCCACAGCCCAGTATCCGCGAGCGGTGGTGCCGTAGCCGGACACATTCTTGGCCTGGAGGGTCTCCTCCGACTTGCAGATGGTCTTGTCCTCGGTGAGGATTTCGGCCTCGATGTAGTAGTTGAGGATGTTGCGCGACTCGGAGCTGGTGCACTTGCCGGTAAGGTCGTCGCCCTTCTCCACAGTCCATGTGAATACGTCGCCGGTGGACGGGATGTCAATCACGGAAACAGCATTCTTGTGTGTGGACTTGTCGTTGGTGTCTGCGAACTTGCTGCCGTTGAGCGAAGTCCATGTGCCTACGGAGCCCGGATATGCCACGGTGTTGTCCTCGGCCTGGAGTGATGCAGTGTTGTTGCAACTTACATCGTCAGAGTGGTCGATCTTCGCCTTCACAAACTTGTTGGCGATGGTGATGGTGTCCTCGCGCTCGCAAGAACCCTTCCAGATGCGCCACTTGAAGATGTTGTTGTCGAGGTCGAGGGTTTCGTACTTAACCTGGTTGGGAATTACGTTGCCGTTTTCGTCACTGACAAGCACCTTCTTGGCGCCGCCCATCGTGCTCCACTCGTAGTTGACATTGCCGCCGATGGCCTCAGCCTTGAGGGTGACGGTGTTGTCGCAAGTGAATTTCTTGGAGGTGAGGATCTTGGCCTCGCCGGGCAGATTGTTGGTGATGGTGATTTCCGCCTTGTTTTCGCAGGTCGGGATGCCCTGACCGCCGTTGTTGGTGACAGTCCAGCGAATCTTGTTGTCGCCGAGGGCGAGCTGCTTTGCGATGGTGTTGGACTGGTCGGCGGCGGTAAACTTGATTTCGTCGTTGTTTACGGGCGACCACTTGCCGGTGAATCCCTCGGCAGGGATGCTGCCACGGAGTTCCACTGTGTCGGCGCATACCACCTCGTCGTTGACGAAGATGGAAGGCGCGTACTTGAAGTTGGTTACAGTTACCGCAAACTTGGCTGAACATTCCTTCATCAAGTCGTCGGTCACAACCCAGTTCAAGGTGACGGTGCTGTTGGCGTCCATGCCAGAGTAAACAGCGTCTATCTTGTTGGCGTCGTCGAAGTCGCCTACGTATTCGCGCTCCTCCACCCACTTGCCGGTGGTGCCGGCTGCTGCGGGAGTAGCGGAGAGCTTGACGTCGTTGCCTGTGCAGGTGTAATACTTGTCGACAGCGATGGCCTGCGGCATGCGGTTGTAGAGGGTGATGGAGTTTTCGCCCGGACAGCCGTTGCGTGTCTCGTGCCATGTGAATACAGCCGACGAAGTGATGCCGCTCACCTTGATTTCGTTGCCGGCCTCGTTGAGCTTCACGATATTGTCGAGCAGGTAAGCGGGCTGTACTGTCCACTCGCCCTTGCCCATCGGCACGGAAGCCTGGATTGTGGTCTCGCTGCCGCAGATGTTGCGGTATTCGAGGTCAGTGGTGCGGTCGGCGTCCACGGAGAACTGGTTCATCGAAACTACTACGTCGTCGTAGTCGGAACACTTGATTGCTCCGTCAGAAACCACCGTCCAGCGGAATGTGTAGTTGCCGCCGGTGAGGTTGCTGATGCCGGTGTGGTAGTTGTTGGACTCAGTGTTGTCGTATACGATCTGCTCCTTGTTGGTGCCGGCGATGCACTCCCAAGAGCCGGTGCCGATGGTCGGAACGATGGCGTTGAGTTCGGTGCTGGTGCCGCACGCGGTTACGGGATCGCCTGCGTCTGCCTTCACCATGTCGTTGGTGACGATGATGTAGTCGGTCTTTTCGCCGCAGGAACCGTTGTCTACGTGCCATGTGAATGTGGTGGCTCCGCTGAGGAGGTCAGATACGCTGATATTGATGTTAGAGTTCTTGGTCTTGTACTCGGGGTCGTCGGTATTGGCAAGACCAGTGACAGACCTGTCGGCGGTCCAGTAGCCAGGTACATTGTACTTGGACTTGGAATCCTCGGCGAGGAGCTGCACCTTGTCGGAGCAGATGGTCTTGACAGTGCCGTCGCCGTTATTGTCGGTGAGGGTGAGTACGCTGGCCTTGTAGTAAGCGTTGCTGATTGTAACGTCCTTGTGGCTCTCGCAAATCATGCCGTTGCCATTGTCGCGGCTTACAGTCCACACGAAGATTGCCTCGGTGTTGGGCTTCATCTCGTGTACAGTGACGTTGTTGGCAGACGCGCCGAGAGTAGACTCTTCGCCGCTGAGGTTGGAAGTGAAGTAGATTCCGTTGGTGGAAGTGCTCCACTTGCCGTTGCCGTTGGCGGGCTTGGTGGCGTTGAGTACAAAGTCGGTCTGGCACTCGGAATGATCCAGGGTGGAGATTTCAGCCACGTCCACGGAGTTGTTGACAATCTCCACCTGCTTGCTCTGACGGCAGCCTTCGTCCACAGATACCGTCCATGTGAATACATTGACAGTAGAGTTGCTGAGGCCCTTGACAGTGGCGTGCGGGTCGTTGATGCCGTTGGGATACTTCTCGGTATCGGACGATTCGTAAGTAACGTCGTTGTTGCACGACCAGCGGCCGGATGCGCCCTTGGGCAGGGTTGCCTTCATCTCGTAGGAATCGGAGCATGCGGTGACGTCGTTGGCGCCGGCGGTGAAGTTCATCTCCTTGTTGACAACCGTGAGGAGCATGTGGTCTTCGCAGAATGTGCCGTCGGTGCGGACGTTGCGGACAGTCCAGGTGAGTTCGGCTGTTGCGCCCTCGGGTATGCCGGTGAATGTGGCGACCTGAGAGGTGACGTCGCCGGCGATTTCCTTGCTGTCGGCGTCGATGAACTTGCCGGTGGTGGAAGTGCCCTTGGTCCAGACGCCGTGGAGGTTGGCGATGTTTTCAACGTCGTTGGCGGCGGTGAGCACCACAGTGCCGTTGCATACAGGCTCGGCGAATGTGGCGTTGGCCTTCACGAAGTCGTTGAATACGGTGATGTCGTCGGAGTATTCGCAGCCGCCTTCCTTCTTGACGGTCCACCTGAGTGTGGCGCCGGCAGAAGTGATGCCGTTGGCTACGGCGTTGTACTTGTTCTTGTCGGTATTGTCAGCACCGAAGGTTACGCCGGTGGAGGTAACTTCGCTCCATTCGCCGGTAGCGCCCTCGATGTTGGAGCCGAGGAGTTCGTAAGACGAGCCGCAGGTGGTGCCTGCAACCTTATCGCCGGTCTCGGAGTCGAAGCCAAGCCTTACGTCGGCGTCAACGGTGAACTTGCCGTTGGTGATGACGAGTTCGGAGTGGTCTTGGCAAACTTCGTCTGCAATGCCGTCGCCGTCGAGGTCGTCGACAATCCTCTTGACATTCCACCAGAACTTGTAAACGCCTTCCTGCGAAACGCCATCTACGAGGGTGATGTTGTTGTTCTTGTCGGCGATGCTGATATCGGACTTCTCCATCCTTGACGACGGGTAGTCTTCTATGGTCCACTCGCCTACCACGCCTTCGCCGTAGGATGCGAGCGATACCGCCTTGATGGTGGCGAAGTCGTCGCAGATGACGGGCTTGTTGTCGCCGAGTTCGGGTTTCACGCCGTAGTTGTGTACGGTGACGCGCCTTGTTGCCTCGGGACAGGTGCCGCGCTGAACGTGCCATGTGAAGTAGTCGCCGGTCTGGGCTACATTGACCGCGTTGACCTTGAACGAAGCCTCGGAAGTAGTGCCGGACACCTCAAACTTAGTGCCGTTCTGCGATGTCCACCAGCCCTTGCTGCCGGAGAATGTCTTGGCATTGTCTTCAGCCTCGAGGGTGATGTTGCCGTCGAATGTGTAGAGGTCGAGGGCGGGTATCTGTCCAGCGTCCACCTTGTTGTTCTGGATGGTGATGGGCTTGGATACGGAGCAGCCGTTCTTGGTGTTCTCTACCGTCCAAGTGAAGGTCTCGGAAGCGTCGAGGTTCTTGAATGTAACGATGTTGGTATTGGCGAAGCTCTTGCCGTCCTCGGTCCTTGAGCTGCCGGATGTGGTCCACGTGCCCTTGACACCGTCCACAGAAATCGGAGCCTCAGCGGTGAGGGTGATGTTGCCGTCGCAAGTCTCTGTGGCGGTGGTAACAATCTTGGCATCGCCTGGCAATGTGCTGAATACCGTGAACACCTCGGATGTGCTTTCGCAGACGTCGCCTTCGGTGTTCCAAACCGTCCAGGTGATGTAGTTTTCGCCCGGGACGAGGTTGTTGGCGGTGGCTACGGGAGAGTCTTCCGGCTCGAATGTAACGCCGCTGATGGACGACGACCACTTGCCCTTGTAACCCTCGGACGGGATGGTGCCGGTGAGCTGTACATTGTCGGCGCACACAATCTTGTCGCCTGTGATTACGGGATTGAACTTGCTATTGTGAACGAGAACCTCCTGCTCTGCCTTGCAGCTCGGTGTGGCGTCGCTCTCCACAACCCACTTCAACCTTACGGTGGTGTTGACATTGTCGGCGGGGAACTGGTAAGAAGCGGCGTTGTCCTTGGTGTCGCCAACGAAATTGCCGGCGTATGTGGACGTTACCTTCTCCCAGTGGCCGGTGGTGCCGGAAGCCGCCTTGGTGGCGTTGAGCTTGACACTGCCGTCGCAGGTGTAGTATTCAGGCTGAGCGGATGCAGAGGGCTGGATGTTGTTGAGCGTGATTACGTCGTAAGCGTCGCAGCTATTGCGGTGCTCGTGCCATGTGAGGGTGGCGGAGGTCTTGATGCCTTCCACGAGGTACTTGTTGGTGGTGCCCTCCACGAGGGTGCGCTTGATGCTCTTGTCGTCGCAGGTGAGTTCGTAGTCGTCGCCATCCACTACGGGCTGCGGCGTGGAGACGGTGAGCGTCCAGGAGTCGCCGCAGATGTCGCGGGTCTTCTCGGTGGTCTCGATGTCGGCGTCCACAGTGAAGGAGTTGTTGAATACCGTCACGTACTTGGGCTCGGACGTGCAGTAGGGCTTGCCGTTGGGAGCCTTGGGCGACTGTACAGTCCAGGAGAACCTGTAATTGCCAGACTTGAGGCCGGAAACGGAAGTTACGTTGCTCTCGGAGCCTGCGCCGTAGGTGATGTTGCTCTTCTCGGAGGCGGGGCTTTCGAGATCCCAGTAGCCGGTGCAGCCGGTCTTGGGAGCGTCGGCGGCGAGGTCGGCGGTTGCGCCGCAGACGGGAGCCACCTCAGCCACGTTGCCTTCCACGAAGTAGTTGGTGATCTTCACGCTCTCCTTCTTCTCGGGACAGAGGTCGCTGGCGACGTGCCATGTGAACGTCGTGGAGCCGAAGGGCAGGTTGGAGACAGAAGTCTTGAACTCGTTGATGGAAGCCTCGCCGTTGGAGAACTTGGCGTCCTCGTTAGACTTGGTCCAGTAGGTCTTAACCTTGGAGTTGTTGACCTCGTTGGCAACGATGGTGAAGTTGTCCTTGCAGATGTATTCGTCGGAGGTGTACACCTTGGCCTCGTAGAAGAGGTTGTTGATGTTGACGGTCTTCTCGCTGTCGCAGGCGCCGTCGGTGCTCCTTACAATCCACTTGAATGTAGCGGTGGAGTTGGCTGCGAGGCCTTCCACTACCACGGTGGCGTCGGTGGATGCGTATCCGGCCTTGTAGGAGCAGCCGTCTTCGAGCTCCCAGTGACCTACGCCCACGGATGCAGGAGTAGCGGAGAGTTCTACGTAGTCGTTGCACTCGTCGTGGTCCTGTGTGAGGATAATGGCCTCGTCCACAGTGTTGTTGGTGACGGTGACAGACTTGCTGTGCGTGCAGCCGTTGGAAGAAACCGTCCAAGTCAAGATGTTGGAATCGGAGTTGCTGAGGCCGCGGGCAGTGGTCTTGGGATCGTCCTTCTTGTCAAATACAATGCTGCCCTGGTTGCCCGACCATTCGCCGGTGGCTTTGGCATCGGTGGAGGGCAACGAAGCGTCGAGTTTGAAGAAGTCCTTGCAGTTGGTCTTCTGGTTGTCAACGCCGGCGGAGAAGGTGAAGTTGTTGTTAGTAACCTCGATAGACTTGGTGTCTTCGCAGTAGTTCTTGCCGGTCTGGTTGTTCTTCAATCCGTTGTTGCGCAATGTCCATACGAATGTCACCTTGGCTCCGTTGTTCATGCCGGTGTAGCGTGTAACGGCCTTCTGTACCGACCTTTCGGTGGTGCCGTCGAAGTTGCCGACAGTGGTGGTGGTGGACCAGAAGCCGGTGTACTTGCCGTCATCGCCATTTACATTGGCGTTGGTGGATTCGAGGTCGATAGTGCCGTCGCAGGTCGTGTTGGCTGCGAGGATTGACGCCTCCACCTTGTCGTTGTAGATGGTGATGTCGTCGGACGACGGGCAGGAGCCGTCGGGACGCTTAACAGTCCATGTGAGGGTGATGCCGTCGCTTGTAACGCCCTTGACAGTGGCGTTGGCGTCGTTCACGTCAGAAATCGTAATATTGTTGGCGTCGCCGCTCTTGATGGTCCACTCGCCTACCGTGCCAGCCACAGTCTGACCGTGGAGCACGTACTCGTCGCCGCATGCGCTTGCGGTCTCGCCGTCAGGCACCTGGGTGTCGGCGTCGATCTTAAGCATGGAGTTGTTGACGATGAGTTCGGCGGAGTTTTCGCACTCGTGGATGCCGTTGACCTCGCGCCATACCGTCCATGTGAATACGTACTTGCCGGTGATGTCGAGGTTGACAGCGTCGGCGCGGTTGCTGGTGGCGTTCCTTACAGCCACGTTGTTGGCGCCGCTCATCGGCAGGGTAGATTTCCACTCGCCGTGTACGTCGCTGCCCATGTGGCTGATGGCGTCGGCTACGAGCTCGACATTGTTGGTACAAGTGATAGTCTCGGCGTTCTTCTTGCCGTTGATGGTGGCGTCGGCCTGGTAGTTGTAGACTTCCACAGACTTGGAGTCGAAGCACTTGCCGCTGTCGCCCTTGGTGACGGTCCAGATGAACTTCTGGGATTCGTTGATGGCGATGCCGGTGGCGGTAGCCTTGTGAGCCGCCGTGCCTTCGGCGACTGCGAGTCCGGTAGATGAAGTCCACTTGCCGGTGGCACCCTTGTCAACGATGGCCTCAGCCTCGAGTTCGATGGTGCCGTTGCAGGTGACAGTCTTGTTCAAGATGTTGCCCGCCTCGATGTGGTTGTTCACAATCGTTACGTTGGCGTCGGCGTGGCAGTCTTCATGACCCTCGCGGTAGATGGTCCAGAAGAAGGTGTTATTGTTGCCGTTGAGGTTCTGGAAGTCAACCGTGGTGGCCTTGGTGGTGGTCTCGTTGGTATTGGTGCCCTTGACAACTGCGCTGGAAGTGGTGGTCCACTTGCCGATGACGCCGTTTTCGAGAGCGCGGGTCCTGAGTGTCACTTCGTCGCCGCAGACCTCCTTCTCGGCATCCAGCATCGTAACCTCAGCCACGCCGGGAACGATGTTGTCGATGGTGAAGGTTGCCACATTCTCGGGACAAGCGTATTCATCCTTTACAGTCCAGGTGATCTTGTTTTCGCCGTGGGCGAGGCCCTTGACTTTCACCTTGCTGTCGTCGCCTTCGGTAATAGGCTCGAATGTGAGGCCAGAGCCGTCCCACTTGCCCTTGTAAGAGCCGTAGGTGGGCATAGAGCCTTCGATGGCGAGATTGTCGGCGCAGACAAATTCGTCGGCGGTGATAGCCGGGATGAACCTGTGGTTGACTACGACAGCCTCTACGCTGTTGGAGCAGTTGGCATCGTTGGCGAGCTGAACCACGTAGCGGAGCTTGGTCTCGGAGTTGTCCTTGACGTTGAAGAACTTGACGTTGGTCTGACCGTCGTATTCGATGCGCGAAACGTCGGCGGTGCTGCTGAACGAGCCGGAGTGGGTGCTGGAAACTTTCTCCCAGTAACCAATTGTGCCAGGCTCGATGTTGCCGGCCTTGAGTTCGGTGTTTCCGTTGCAGGTATTGTAAACCACATCAGCGGTGGCGGTGGGCTGAACGTTGATGAGGGTCACGTAGTCGGTGGCATCGCAGCCGTTGGTGGACTTTTCGGTGTAGGTGAGGCGCACGGAGGTCTTGTCGGCCATATTGACGACGATTGCGCCGTTTTCGCCCTTGTCATAATCTGCACCGTCCCATACCACGTCGCTGCCCGCCTTGATGGTGGAAGGCTGTACTACGACGGTGTTGGAGCATACCTGACGGGTCTTGGTGATGTCGTCGGCGTCCTTGTCGGCGTCCACGGTGAAGCCATTGGCGTGAACATTGAGCAAAGCGGACGGCTTGACGCAGCCCTTGCCAGGATTAGCCACCTCGTTGGCGGAGGATACAGTCCAGTAGAACTGGTAGTCGCCCGACTTGAGGTTCTGCGCCATGGTCTTGTAGTTGTCCTTGGAGGTGAATGTAACCTTCTCGAAGTCAACGCCGCCTACGCATGTCCACTCGCCCTTGCCGCCCGACGGCACAGACGAGCCGATGAGTTCGATCTCGCTGTCGCAAGTGGTGTTGTTGGCGTACTTGTCGGCAACCTTGGCGGTAACGGTGAGGGCCTCGTTGGAAATCACAACGTTCTTGGCGTCGTCGGCGCAGGTGATGTCATTGGCGCTGTACTGAGCGTGCCATGTGAAGGTTACGATGGCGTTCTCAGGCAACGGAACCACGATGGAGGGTTGCTCGCTGCTTGCGGAGAGAGCCTCGTTGACGGTGGTGTTGCTGGAAGTCCACCATCCCTTCACGCCGTATACCTTGGCTACGTCCTTGGCGTCGAGGGCGATGGAATTGTCGCAGACAGTCTGGTCGGGAGTGTCGATGCCGTTGAAGTAGCTCTTGTTGAGGATTTCAACAGGGTCGGACACCTTCTTGCAGAGGCCGTCGTCGCTCTTGACAGTCCAGGTGAATGTAGCCGTGGAGTTTTCAGGCAGGTTGGTTACAGTTACCACATTGTCGGTGTTGGTGCCGGTCACGTAGCTGATGGAGGTCGGGGTGAAGTCCCAGTTGCCCTTGCCGGCCACGGGAGCATTGGCTACGAGCTTGATGTTGTGGTCGCAGGTAACGGCGGGCATAGACTCTACGATGGCATCGTCAACGCCGTTGTTGAGTATGCTTACAGTGGCGGTCTTGGGACAGCCGTTGTAGTCGGCATGGAGGGTGAATGTGTGGTCAACCGACTTGGTGAGTCCGGAAGCAACCACGGAGTTGACTTCGCTGCCGGGTATCGTGGCGTCCTCGGAACCACCCTTAGAGAAGGTGACGCCGGGTACGTCGGACTCCCACCAGCACTTGGCTCCTGCGGGAGCGTTGGCAAAGCTGAGGGTGTATTCGTCCTTGCAGCTGGTGTTGGACGGGTCGCCCGCCTTCACCACGTAGTCGTAGTTGGTGATCCTTACGGAAGCATTCGACTGGCATACCTGGCCGTCGCTGAGCTTGTGGTCGAGCACGAGCTCGATGTTGATGCTTGCGTTGCTGTTGATGCCGGTGAATGTGGCGGTCTTGCCGGTGATAACCTTGTAGTCGCCGTCGATGGTCTGAGCGCCATCCCACTTGCCGCTTGCGTTGGTGCGCCAAGTAGCGGTGAGTTTGTCGTCGAGGGAGTTGGACGCTGTTACCTTCACGAAGTTGTCGCAGATGGAGTAGCTGCCGTCCTCGAGCTGGGTGGCCTCAACGGTGATGAGCGGAACAATCTTGTCGTTGTAGATCTTGATGTTGTCGCCCTTCTCGCAGGAGCCGTTCTTGAGCGTCCACCTCAACGTTACGCCGGTGTTCGGAATCTTGTTGACAATGGTGTTCCAAGCGTCGGGGCTTACGATGTTAGATGGGTCGAATCCGGCGGTGAGCACTGTCCACGTGCCGGGAGCGTCCTGGTCGTTGGTGCCCCTCATCCTTACGGAAGTCTCGCAAACGCTGCGGTCTTCGCCGGCGGGGAGCTCGGTGTCGGCGTCTACCTCCACAATCCTCTTGTTGGTGATATTCACCACGTCGGACTTCTGGCAGATGTCCTTGCCGTCCACGGTACGGTAAACATTCCATGTGAACTGGTAGTCGCCCGGCACTGTCATGCCCTTGACGTCGGTGGTGTTGGCGTCAGAGGAGTACGAGATGGCATCCTCGCCGATCTTGGTCTTGGGCCAGTCGGTGAGCGTCCAGTAGCCGTGCGCATTGTCGCCGTAAGAAGATACCGACACTGCATTGATAGTGGTGAAGTCGTCGCAGATGGGAGCGTCAATCTTGGTGACAGAGGGCTTAACCTCGTAGTTGGTGATGGTGATGGTACGCGGCTCGCTCTGACACTTGAAACCGTCGGGATCGCCCTTGTATACAGTCCAAGTGAACGCATCGTTGCTGTTGACAGGCATATTGTCAACGGAAGCCTTGTAATTGTTGGCGTTGGTGATTGCGCGGCCGCTGAGAGCCTTCCACTCGCCCCAGGTGGTGCCGGTGTTGATGCTGTTGTTGTCGTCGGCCTCGAGGTCGTAATGACCGTCGCAGGTATAGTCGTCGACGAGCTGCTTGCCGGATACCACACGGAGGTTGTTGATGGTGATGACGGCAGACTCCTCTTCGCAGGTAATCTTGCCCTCGAATGCCGGACGGTAAATCCTCCACTTGAAGAGGTTTTCGTCGTTGGAGAGACGGTCGTATGTTATTACAGTATTGTTGGTGATGGTGGAGTTGACATCCGTGCCCTGAATCATGGCGTTGGTGGATGTGGTGGTCCATTCGCCCATCACGCCGTCGTCAGCGAGGTACTTGGCCTGCAATTCGATCTTGCTGTCGCATACGTTGGTGGTCGTGGTGGTAATCTTGGCCTCGCCCGGGTTGACGTTGGTGATTGTGGCGGTGGCGACATTGTCGGGACACTGCTTTGCACCCTCGTCAGGCACGTTGATGGTCAGCATGATGGTGTTGGCCACGCCAGCCCTGAGGCCGGTGATTGTGGCGTTCTTCTCGTTGACGGTGCTGCCGAAGTCAACGCTGGTGACGGGCGACGACCATACAGGCTTGTAGCCGTCGGGAACGTCGGACATAGCGGTTGCGGTAGCGTCGCAGGAGTAACCATTGTTGGAGACGGTGATTACCGGGATAGCGCGGCGGTTGATGATGGTGGCAGTAACGAAGTCCTCGCATCCAGCCAGGTCGTTGGCCTCAACCACCCAGTCGAGGGTGACGCTGGAATTGTCGTGGATGTTCTCGAATACAGCGTTGTAATCGGTCTTTCCGTCCTTGAAGTTGCCGGAAGCGGCGGTGTTGACCCTCCAGTAAGACTTGAAGCCTGATACTGTTGTCGCGCTGAGTTCCTGCTTGTCGGAGCAAGTCTCGTAAGCGACGGTGGCCTGAGCCTTGGGCTTGCGGTTGATGACGGTGATGTCGTCAGACTTCGGGCAACCGCTCTCGGTAACAGTCCATGTGAGGGAAGCCTCGGTGGTGATGCCCACGAACTTGCAGGTGAAGTTGGTCGCCTCATTCTCGTCGGCGAAACGTGCGCCGGAATTGATGGTCCAGCGGCCGGAGCCGGTCTCCTTGTTGGGCTCGTAACCCTTGATGGTGACTTCGGTGCCACAAATCCTGTGGTTCTTGGTGTCTTCCTCGATGTCGGCATCCACATCGAATGTGCGGTCGAATACGAATGCCTCGTCCTCCGTGCGGCAGGCATTGCCAGTCTGAGTGTCGGTAGCGGAAGACACTACCACCCACTTGAACTTGTAGTCGCCGCCCTTCATGTTGGTAACCGTGGTGAAGTTGGAGTTGGAATTGAATACTACATGCTCCTTGTCGGCGCCCGAAACAATCTCCCAGTGGCCCGTGCCACCGCTCAACGGTTTCTTGGCCTCGAGCTTGCCGCCGTTGTGGTCGCAAGCGGTATTGTCGCTGCCGGCGTCGGCTGTTACGCCGATGCTCTTGACATCCACGTAAGAAGTGCGCTCGCCGCAGAACAGGTCTGCATTGCCGACAATCCAACGGAACCTTGTAACGCCGGAGGAGATGCCCTTGACGGTGATGGTGGCGTCGGAGTTCTTGTCGCCCTCTACAACCTCAATCTTTTCGTTGTCCCACTCCCACCTGCCGGGCACTCCGTCCACAGACTGTCCGGAGAGCTGGATTTGGTTGCCGCAGATGCTTGTAACCTGCTTGTCGGCGGGAGAGTTGATGTACGCCTCGTAGTTCTTGTTGTTGACGGTAATCTCAGCAAAGTCGGAGCAGTCGCCGTTTACGACATTCCACCTGAACGTGGTCTGCTGGTTGGCTGGGAGGTTGCCGACGGTAACAGTAGCAAGCGTCGAAGCGTCGGAATGTTTGGCGACAACGCCGTTTGCGTACCAGTCGACGAGAGCCTCCGACCAGTAGCCCTTGGCGGGAGCGTCAGGCGACTCTGCCTCGAGGGTGATGGTCTGCGAACAGATTGCGTCGGAGAACGTGCTGTTGATCTTCGGAGTCGGGATAGCGTGGTTCTCTACGATAATCGGAGCGGATGCCACCTCCGGGCAATCCTTGTACTTGACGTACCAAACGAACTGGTTCTTGGAAGTGGTGCTGAGGTTGATGGCCTTGGCCTTGGGATCGTTGACGGCGGAGTTGTTTTCGTCGCCAAACTTAATGGTCTTGGGCGTAGCCTCCCAACGTCCGGTGGCATTCTCTATGAGGGCTGTTGCATTGAGGTTGTAAGTGTTGCCGCTCTTGCAATCTGCCGAAACGTTGGTCTGACCAGCGTTGAAGCCGGTGTACTTGTCGTTGATGACAGAGAATGTGGTGGAGTTTTCGCACTTGTCGTTGTCGCCGGTGCCATACTTGTTGGTGAGGGTCCAGCGTACGGTTACTGCGCTGAGTTCGTCCACGCCATCAAGATTGTAAGTGATGTTGCCGTTCTTGCGGTCGCCTACAAACTTGGTGTCGTCGCCGCCAACGGTGGACCACAGGCCGGAGAGGTTGGTGTTGGTGTCGTCGTAAGAAGCCACGAGGTTGGCGGTGCCGTCGCAAGCCGTGCCGTTCTGCTTAGCCTTGGCAGCCACGAAGTTGTTGCGGACGGTGATTGTGCTTACAGCGGGACATTCGCCATTCTTGTTGGTGACAGACCACTTGGCGGTAGCGTAGCCGCCGTTGGTGATGCCCGTTATCTTGGCGTTGGCATTGTGGATGTCTTCATCGGCGATGGTAGCGCCATCGATAGTCCATGTGCCTTCGTAGTCGTTGTCCACCTCAGATGCGAGAGTAGCGTTGAGAGTGTAGTCGCCGTCGCAGCGGTTGACGATGTAGCCGTTGGGCTTGCCAACTTCTGCATATACTACGTGCGACTTGTTCTCTACGTCCACTTCGTCGGATTCCATCGTGCAGACTCCGTTCTTGACCACCCACTTGAAGGTGTACTTGCCGAGCTTGAGTCCCTTGACGGCAGTCCTTGCGCTGTGAACGTCCTGGATGTACTTCTTCTGGGTGTCGTTGTTGATCATGGCGGGCGTAATGTCGTCCACGGTAGAGTAAGTGCATACCCAAGTGCCCTGGGCGTCGTTGCTGCCTTCGATGGTCTTGGCCTCAAGGACAGCCTCATCCTCGCCGCAGATGACGAGCGGGTTGTTCATATTGAGGGCGGCCTCCACGTAGCCATTGGAGATGGAGATGGTCTTGGACCTGTTGCACGTGCCGCGCTCGACAGTCCAAGTGAAGTTGGCGCCGCCTACGGGGATGTTGTAAGCCGTCACAACGTTGGATTCGGACTTTTCAACCACGTCACCTTCCTTGGCAAATGAAATTCCAGACTCCTTGGTATCGACAGACCAGTAGCCTTTGGAACCAGTGAAGTAAGAATTGTCCTTAGCACTGAGCTTGATGGTGCCGTTGCAAGAGGTGGTAACATTGTCGTCGAGTTCGGCAGACACGTAGTTGTTGGTGATTACAACGTCCTTGGAATCCGTGCAGGAGTTCTCGTCGTCGCGGAAGATGGTCCAAGTGAACGTTACAGGGTTGTTGTAGTCGATGTTTTTAACCTTAACAGCGAGAGCATCCTGCTTGCCGTCCACGAATTCGGCATTGCCGGTGGTGGACCACTTGCCCTTGACGCCATCAAGAGGCGCGTTGGCGGTGAGGGTTTCTGTATCGTCGGGACCATAGCAGCCAGTGGTGTTGCTCATAGCCAGGGAAGCAACGCCCGGCTTGAGGTTGATGACATTGACTGTAACGGAGTTTTTGCCCGTACATTCAAATGCGGAGTTCTGTACAGTCCAGGTGATATAGTTGTCGCCGGGCTGGAGGTTGGTCACAGTCTCCACCACGTGGTCGGCGAGGACTTCCTTGTCGGTCATTCCGAGAGTAGGAGCGCCCTTCCATGTGCCCTTGTAGCCCGCAAGGGTGGTCGGGAGCGAGCCAGTAATGTCGCGCTCGGTGCTGCAATCCTTGAAGTTGCCGCTTACAACCGGAGCGTAGCGGTAGTTGGTGACGGTGGTGGTCTTCTCGCTCGTGCAAGAGGGCAGCACTGTGGACGAAACAGTCCACGTGAGTTCAAGAGACTTGGCGGGATCAAGGTTGGTGAGCTTGACAGCGGCGGCGTTGATGGAATTTTCGTTGGTGCCTTCGAACTTGCCGTTGGCGTCGAGCTTGCTCCAAACGCCAGACTCTACGTTAGACTTGTTGATCGGGCCGTCGAGAGTTACCTCGTCGTCGCAGGTATTGTAAGCCGTGAGGGTCTCAGGCAATACGGGCTTGCGGTCGATGAAGGTGATTTCGTCGGTGAGGGTACACTTCTTGCCATCTTCGAGACGAGAAGCGCGCTCTACCACCCATGTGAGCGTTGACTTTTCGGTGGTGAGGGTTATGTCGGAAGAACCGCTCTTGGAATCAGTTACAGAAACCTCGTTGGCATTGAACTCCCAGTGACCTTCACAGTCGCCGTCGATGCTCTTGGCGGCAAGAGTACCGTTCTTGCCACAGATGTTGTGAATCTTGTCGGCACCGGCGTAAGTGTCGGCGTCGAGGTCAAACATGCGGTTGTAAACGGTCACCCTGTCGCTGCTTACACACTCGCCGTTGGTGACAGTCCATTCAAAGACGTTCTTTCCACGGCCGAGGTTGTTGACAATGGTGGTGTAGTTGGTCGAGTTCATTATCGAGGTAACCGCACCGCCTTCAGGAGCATTCTCCTGAGCGTCGGGGCCATCGGTGATGAGTTTCCAAACGCCCTTGCCAGTTGACAGAGTTTCGGCGTTGAGTTCGCCATTGACGGCGCAGAACTCTACGTCGTCGCCGGCGTGAGCGTTCACCTGCTTGTTAGTGAATTCGATAGATGCAACCTCTTCGCCACAAGACTCGATATTAGGTTTCTTGTCGCGGTTGTTGTCGAGTGTCCAGTAGAATGTGGTGGTGCCAAATGGCAAGTCGCTAATTACAAGAGTGGGACTGGAAGCCATTTCTTCTGTAATCTGGGCACTTACATAGGTGCTTGATGAAGTCCAGCGTCCCATTCCTTCCATACCGAAGGAGGCAGGATCCTGTGCCTTGATGGTAACACCAGAGATACATTCGGTGTAATTTTCCTTCTTGGTCTCGATGACAGCACGGTACGACCTGTTGGTAATATTAACGGTAGCCTTGTCGGTACATTCCTGCTTGAGCTGCGGATTGTCGGCATTGTTTACACGAGTCAAATTCCAAACGAAGGAAGTCTCAAAGTTTGACGTCATGTTGGAAACCTCGATGACAGGCTTCTTCAGGTCGCTGGCCACCACATTGTCGTCATTGATGTTCCAAAGACCCGATTCGCCTTCTTCAAGACTGTAAGCCTCCACAGAAATCTTGGCCTTGCAGGTCTCGCCATCCTTGGTGTAAAGTTTGGCGACAGGCTTGTTGTTGTATATGGTGACAGTCTTGGAGAGTTCAGGACAGTAGTCGTTCTTGACAGTCCAAGTGAACATATTGCCGTCGAGATTGTTCTTGAGGCCTGTTGCAACCACCTCTACGGTAGATGCAGCCTCATGTGCGGCAACTACAACGCCTTCTACATTGGACGACCACTTGCCCACGCCGCCGTCGGCTGTGCCGTAAAGCGTGTAGGTGGCGGCGACGTCGTGTGTGCTGTTACAGTTAGTGTTGGCGTCATGACCGGCGTCGAATGTAAACTGACGGTTGATGAGCGGCAAGGTCTTCGGATCTGACGCACACTTGTCGCCGTTGGAAAGTGTCCTCGTAACAGTCCACTTGACGTTGGATGTAGTCTGCGGGGTGATGCCGGTGTAGTTGATGGTCTCCTTGGTGGAATTAACGTCGTATGCCACGAAGTCGCCCGAGGCGGATCCCACCTTCTCCCAAAGACCAGTCACCACATCGGAGAGTTCGTTGGAGGCGGTGAGCTTAACATTGCCGTCGCAGATGTTGGTCTTGTCGAGCACGAAGTTGGCGACAGGCTTCACATTGGAAACATACATGAAGTCCTCAGCCGTACATTCGTCCTGCTCAACCTTCCAATAGAGGGTGACGCCGGAGGTCGGGATGTTGAAGATGGTAGCGTGGGCATCGTTGACATCCGAGATGTACATTTCGGTGTCTGACTTGGTGGTAGAGATTTCGTTGCCCTTGGAATCCATCCAAGTGCCCTTGCCGGAGGTCTCCCTTGCCTGGAGCGTCATCGACGTGCCGCAGTTTTCTACCACGGCCTGAGCCGAATTGCCATGGGCGTAGGTGATCAAAGAATTGTCGTGTACGGTGACGGTAGCCGCCTTGCTGCAAGTAGCGTCGGCCTGCGACACTACCACCCACTGGAATGTGTGGTCGTCGCCGGTGAGACCGGTAATCTTGGTGCGGTTGTTGGTGGAGCCGTCCACATATACCACCTTCTTAGCGTTGGCAGAAACGCCCTCCCAGTGGCCTACGCCGGAAGTTGCGGCGTCAGCCTCGAGTATGGCGGTGTGGTCGCAGGCGTAAACATCGGTCTTCTTTACCGTGGCGGTAACGGCGATGTTGGAAACCGAAACCTTATCCGAAGCGTCGTCGCACTTGCCCTTAACAGTCCACGTGAACTCGGTGGGAGCGGCAGTGCCGAGACCCGTTACCTCGATGGTCGGGTCGGTGAGGTTATAGCCCTCTGCCAATTCAACGCCAGCGGGCAAAGTCCACTCTGCACTGGTGACAACACCATCGTAGGTGCTCTTGGCGTCGTTGGCTTCGAGAGTTACCTTGTCGCCGCAGATGTTGGCATTGTCGGCGGGCGAGTAGATGACGGCGGTGTAGTACTGGTTGTTGACATCCACGTAAGTGCTCTTCTTGCAGTTGGCGCCCTTGACAGTGGTCTCAACATTCCATGTCATCCTCGTAACAGTATTAATCGGGAGGTCGCTGAGGCTGATGTTAGTCTCAGTAGAGCAATCTTTGTATCCAGACTTCTCGCCCGAAGTCCACTTGGCGTTGGCGTCGCTCCAATAGCCATTGCCCACCACAGGATTGGTGGCGGCGAGGGCGATGCTCGACGAGCAGTGGTTGATGACTTCGCCATTCTGACGGCCGCTAATCTTGGCGTCGCTCACAGACGGGTTGACGAGGATGAACGACTTGCTCTGAGCCTCGCAGCTCTTGTACTGGACGTACCATGTGAGGCTGTTTTCGGTGGTGTTGCTGAGGCCCTTGACGATGGCGTTGTACTTGTCGGAAGCCTCATTGCCGTCAGCATCCACAAACTTGACATCGGTGGAGCACTCCCACCATGTCTTGGTGACGCCGTCGATAGGCTCCTGAGCATTGAGCTGGTAGAAGTCTTCGTCGCACTTGGTCATATCGTTCTGACCTGCGGTGAAGCCGGTGTACTTGTCGTTGTAAACAATCACCGTAGTATTGTCGGAGCAGTATTCGCCGCTGAGGGACGATTTGCCCTGCTTGTTGTAGATAGTCCATACGACATTCACGGAGGAGAGTTCCTTTACTCCGTCGAGGCTGTACTGCACGCTTGCATTCTTGGAATTGTCGGCGTAATCCACAAAGTCGCCCGGGTTGCTGTCGTTCTCCTTGGTCCAGACACCTTCGAGGTTGGTGTTGGAAGTAGTGTAGGATGCCACGAGGTTGGCAACGCCGGAGCAGTTGTCGCCGATTACGGAAGCCTCAGCAGCCACGTGGTTGTTGCGGATGGTAATCGTGCCTTGTGCCGGGCAGTAGTCGGAGCCCTTGCCTTCCACGTCGTCGGCCTTGGTAACCTTCCAGGTGAGGATGGCGTCGCCGTCGCTCGGGATGTTGGTTACAGTTGCCTTGGCGTTGTTCTTGTCGGCCTCGGCGATTGTGCCGCCTTCCACAGTCCAAGTGCCTATGTAGCCTTCGTCAGCGGGAGTAGCATTCATCGTGAAGTAGTCGTCGCAGATGGTGATGGTGGATTTGTCGGCGTAGCCCTGCATTGCCACGGCGGAGCCGATGCCGTTGACAACCACTGCCTCGTCTTTTGCAACGATGTGGCAGCCGTTGTTATCTACAGCCCACTGGAACTTGTAAGTGCCTTTCTTCAAGCCGGTGATGGTGGCGGTGGCACTGTTGCGATCCTGAATCATATCCGTTACAGCGTCTGCGCTGAGGTCGGACGGCGAAGCGTATGTACAAGTCCAAGTGCCCTTGGCGGTGGTATAGCTGCTAATGGTCTTGGCGGTGAGGGTGGCGGTTTCTTTCTCGCTACAGATGGTCTGCTGCTTGCTCGTCACCTCGGCGGGAACGTTGTTGTTGTTGATGGTGATGGTCTGAGAAGTAGCAGAGCACTTGTACTTGCCTTCGGCATCCTGAGTGCCGCGCCCTACCTTCCACACAAACGTTGCACCGTTAGCCGGGATGTTATAAACTGTGGCAACATGGCTGCTCAATACAGTTACGTCGTCATCAGTCTCGCTGAACGATGCGCCGTCGCCGCTGGAGATAGTCCAGTAGCCGATGGCTCCGGGATATGCGAGAGACGGATCGTCGGCGGTGAGAGTCTCGGTGACGTAGCAAGTGAAGGTCGGGTTGTTCTTGTCGAGCACAGCCTTCACGTAGCTGTTGGTGATAGTCACATGGTCTTCCGAGAAGCATGCCGGGTCGTTCTTGTAGTAAACCTTCCAAGTGAACACGTTGTCGTTGAGTACGTCGAGGTTCTTGTAAACAACAGAGTGGCTGCTTACATTGCCCTCGGCGACAGCCGTGCCGGTGGTGGACCATACGCCGATGATGTCGCTGCTGATGGGTGCGTCGGCGTTGAGAGAAACGCCCTCCGTGGGATCCCAGCAGTTTTCTTCGTCAGGCGTTGTGATGTTAGCAACGCCAGGCTGCTTGTTGACGATTGTCCAGGAAACGAAATTGTTGGGACATTCGTCTGCGTCCTTCTTCTGGACAGTCCAGACGATGGAGTTTTCGCCGGGCAGGAGGCCGATAACCTTAGTAATGGCAACATTGGAACCGCTATTGTCTTCGTCGCCAAACTTAACGTTGTCGCCAGACCAAGTGCCCTCGAAGTCATCGCCCTTGGGCAGAGTGCCGGTAATACCAGTTTCGGTGCCGCAAAGATTAGGCACGGCAGAAATCGTCGGTACGTAGTGGTTGTTGACCACCTTCACCTTTTGAGTGCTGAAGCACTGGCTGTTTTCCTTGTAAGAAACCGTCCAGGTGAGTGTGATCTCGCTGTTTTGGTTGAGACCGGTGAGTTTGGCGTTGGCGTTGGCAGTAGTGAGGTCTGCCTTGCCGTCAAGCTTGCCGTTGGTGGAAACCCTGCTCCATACGCCCGTCTCGTGGTCAGGCTTGTTGATGTAGCCGGCGAGGGTGTATTCGTCGTTGCAGACAGCCACGTCGAAGTCTTCCTTCACCACCGGCTTGCGGTTGATGATGGTAATCTCGTCGGTAGCAGTACACTTGAACGAGTTTTCTACAACCCATTTGAATGTTACCTCGTCAGCAATCAAAGTGAACGGAGCATTGGGATTGTCGGAGTCGGCGTCGGCGATTGTGGCCTTGGTCTTGTCCCACTCCCAGTGGCCTTTCTGACCCAAAGAGAGGTCGGCAGCCTTGAGTTTGCCGGTCTTGTCAACGGAGCAGATGTCGCGGGTCTTGGTTACGTTGTCGGCGTCGAGGTCGGCATCCACCGTGAAGATGCGGTTGGTGATGACTACCTCGTCGGAATTTTCGCAGTCATTGCCGTTGATGACAGTCCACTTGAACTCGTTGGTGCCCAGGCCAAGGTTATATACCGTGGCGAGGTAGTTGTTGACACCGGAAATCTCGGTCTTAACGTTGCCTTCGGGAGCGTGCTCCTGACGAACAAAACTCCATGTGCCGGTAGCGGGCGACGGATTGTTGCCCTCGAATGTGAATGTGGTGGAGCATACATCCCTGTCGTCGCCGGCGTGGGCGTTCACCTGATTGTTCTTGACGATGATTTCGGCAGTCTTGGTTCCGCAACCGTTGGAAAGAGTCCATTGGAATGTGGTGGGTCCAAACGGCAGGTCGTCAATTTGAATCTTTGTGTCTGTAACAACAGCAGGCATCTTGAAGCTTGTGTTGGTGCAAGACCAAGTACCATGGTCGATGCCATAATCCTTGGGATCGGAGGCTTCGAGCTCAACAGACGAGAGGCAGGGGTTGAGTTGGTCTGCGTTGGTCTTGATTTCAGCCACAAACGCATTGTTGTGGATGGTGACAGACTCGGACGTGGTGGAGCAGGACTGACCCTGACCGGCGGGAGCCTTGTCGTTGGTCCTTGTGACAGTCCAAGTGAATGTGAGGTCTTCGCTCTTCTTGAAGCCGGATACAGTAGTGGTCGGGCTGTCGCTGGTGGCGGGAGTGTAAGTCAGGCTGGGGCCGGCCCACAGACCAGTCTCGCCTTCGCCAAGCGGATGAGCCTTGAGGTCGAAGGATGTCTCGCAGTTGTCCTTCACCATATCGTAGAGCAAGGACTCAGGCTTGTTGTAGTAGATGGTAACAGAAGCAGTGCGTTCGCCGCAATGCTCGGAGCCGTCGGATACCGTCCAAGTGAATACGTTGCCGTTGCGGCTGTTGCTGAGGTTGAACGCCTTAACAGTGCCGGTTGAGCCAGTGGCATCCGTACCTTCTTCGGCTTTGAGGTCCGAAGAGAACGTTACGCCCTCGGTAGAGCACGTCCAAACGCCTGTGCCAGCCTCGGTGGTGCCGGTAAGGGTAATGTAGTCAACACAGTTGGTGTTGCGGTCCACGCCGGCATCGATGCGGAAGTCTTCGTTCTTGAGTTCCTTTTCATCATAGTACGAACACTCGGGATTGTCTTTCCTCGTAACAGTCCACCTAACTTTGGCAGTTTCCTGCGGGTCGAGTTTTTCATATACGATGGTGCCCTTGTTCTTGTTGTCGGCGAAGTCGCGGAACTCGCCGGTGCCGCTGATACGCGACCATTCGCCAGTGAAGATGGCGTTGTCTTTGTCGCCAGCCACATCGGGAGAGCCATAAAGCGTCATTACACCGTTGCAGATGTACGGAAGTTCCGTAGAGATGGACGGCGTGGGACGTACATTGCGCAACGTGATATTGTCGGTGGCGGGACAGCCGTTCTGTGTAACGTTCCACTGGAGGGTAATGCCCGCCTCGGGAATGTTGTTAACGCTCGGTGTAGCCGAATGAATGTCAGTGGCGGCGATGATGCTTTCGTCAACGGCGACAAGCTTGTTGTCCTTGTCGTACATCATCCAAGTGCCTTGGTTGCCAGTGCCGGCTGCCACGGTGGTGGCTGAGAGGGTGACAACGGGTCCACAGACATCCTTTATGGTGTTCTTCTTCTTTTCGGTATTGGCGGCGGAAGCGTCGGCCCATACCTCGTAGGTATTGTCGGTGAAGGTGATGGACGCTTCATCCTTGCAGCCCTTCATGTTGACCGACTCCACAACCCACTTCATGGTATAAGTGCCAGGAACAAGGTTGCTGATGGTGAGGCGGTTGCCATTCTTGCTGAGTTCGGATTCAGGGCTGAATGTGAGTTTGTCGGCTGTTACAGCACCCGACTCGAACTCCCAGTGTCCCTTTGCACCGGGTGCATTGATGCCCGTGATTGTAACTTCGTGGTTACAGATAGCCTCGGTGAGCGGCTCGATGTTAGCGGCGGGCGTTACACGCTTGATGGTGACGTCCTTAGCCTTGGCAGCGCAACCATCGTTGCCATCGTCCACAGTCCATGTGAAGGTAACACTCTCGTCAGGATCGAGACCCTCTACCTTGACGGTTGCCTTGGAGTCGTCGTAGCCTTCCGCCAATTTAACAGCGTCGGCAGGTGCCCAAGTCCACTTGCCATGGATGCCGAATGTCGCATTGTCAACAGGATCGGCTTCGAGGATGGCGTAATTATCACAGGTGTATTCGGGCTTGCCGGTAGGAGCGTTAATCTTGGCCTCGTAATACTTGTTGGTGATTTCGGTCCAAGCGGTCTCCTTGCTACATTTATCCTGGTCGGTTACTACGACGTGCCACTTCAATTTGGCAGTCATGTTGGGAGTAAGCTCTACGGAAATATTGTTGGCGGTGGACACTTCGGCGAAGTCGCTGTTTTCGCCTACATACCACTTGTCAACATTCTCGCCTTCCCAATAGCCCTTCACGTCGCTGCGCTGCGGCGAGGGTGCGGATGCCGTGAGTGTAAGCTTGTTGGTGCAGAGTACTTCGGTGGAGGTGTACTTGATTTCAGGCTCACTGATGGAATTGTTGGTGAGAGTGATCTGCTTGCCCGGGAACTCGCAGCCGCCGTTCTTCACCGTCCAAGTGAGCACGGTGGGAGTAACGTTGCTGAGACCCTTCACATGAGCGTGAGGATCGGTGCGGGCGTCTTTGTAAGTATCCGGGTCATTGGTGGTGAACACCAGATCGTCGCCGCCAGTCCATTCGCCGGTGGCGTCGCCACGGAGTGCGTCGGCGCCGAGGGTGGCCTCGTCGGAGCAATCGGTGATGATGTTGCCGCCTGCGGAGAATACGTAGTAATTGTTGGTTACGGCGATTACAACATCCTTGGAGCAAGAATGTCCGTCCTCAGTGTTCATGAGGGTGAACACCAGGTTGACGGTGTTGCCCGGGGTGATGCCCTTGTATGTAGCCTTGTTGTCGGCGGTGGAAATGAAGTCGCCGTCGGCGGGAGCCTGCTCCTTCCATGTACCCTTCATTGAGCCAACCGTGGTGTAGCTTGCAACGAGTTCGGCTGTGCCCTCCTCGTCGCAGACAGGCTTGTCGAGTTTCACTTCGGGAACAATCAGGTCGTTGGCGATGGTGATGGACTTGTCGGCCTTGCATCGTCCGGCATCGGCGTAGGTAACGTCGGATTCCTCCTCATCGTCGTCTTCACCTTCGCTCTCAGGCTTTACGTTGGGAGCGACAGACCACTTGATGGTGACGGTCTTGTTGAGACCTACCTTGACGGTGGCATTAGGATTGTGGAGGTCGGATGTGGCGATGATGTCGGCTGCGCCGTCTTCAATAGTCCATGTGCCTATGAAACCAGTCTCGGCTTCGGTGGCTTTGAGAGCCAATGTCTCGTCGCAGATGCGCATAACGTCGCCCTCGCCCTTGTATGCCTCAACGCTGCGCTTGTCGTTGATGACGGTGGTGGTGACGGCTTCGGCTGCGCAGGCAACCTTGCCATCGACCTCCTGCCATGCCCTCCACTGGAAGGTGTAAACGCCCTTCACGGAGAGATTGGTGACGGTGGCCTCCGACTTGTCGGAATCGGTGATTACAATCTTGGTGGCGTCAACGCCCTTGGGCGCACCTGTGCAAGTCCACTCGCCCTTTGCGTAGGAGCTGGATTCGATGGACTTCGCCTTGAGTGTTACAATGTCATTGTCGTTACATACGTACTTGGGAGTAACCGACTCGATTTCGGCAACTATACCGTAACTCTTGACGGTAACGAGTTTGGACGCTTCGCACTTGTCGTTCTTGGAGACAGTCCACTTGAACTGATCGCCGTTGGAAACGTTGTAAACAAAGGGTTCATAATCATTTTCGCCGCTTTCCTTGACGGTCTTGTCGGTGGAGCTGAACGAAGCGTCAGACTTGTCGGAAACAACCGACCACTTGCCCGAGGCTTCCTGACCGTAATCTATCGTGACATCCTTAGCCTTGATCTGTACGGAGCTGCCGCAGCTTATGAACTCGTCGGAGAGGGTTTCTGCCTTCACGTAGTTGTTGTTGATGGTGACAGTCTTGCTGACATTGCAGTCAGAACCCTCGGTGTCGCCTTCGCGCCATACCGTCCATACAAACTCGTTGGCACCCTTCACTACATTGAAGGTGAGCGACAGGGAGCTTTCCTTGTCTTTTGGTATTGCGTTGGTGGTGGAAGTCCACTTGCCATGTACGTCGATGTCGTTTGACTTGTCGGCGGTTATAGTATATACTCCGCCCTCGGCGACGCAGATGTCCTTTTCACTGGGATCAACGCTGGAGTCGCCCGGCTTGAGGTTGATGATGGTTCTGGATACAGTGTTGTTGTCGCAGACATATTCGGGGTTAACAACCGTCCAGACAAACACGTTGCTGCCCGGCTTGATTTCAGCGTCCTTGTATGTGGCATTAGCCGAGGCCACGAGCGACTCGTCGTCCAAGGATTCCGGTTTTTCAGCACCCCAGTAGCCCTTGTAGCCTTCCATAGACGGGTAAGTGCCGGTGAGAGTTATCTTGTCGGCGCATACCTTCTCGTTTTCGACGAGAATCTTGGGAGTGTAGCCGTAGTTGATTGCCACGGTGTTCTTGGAGGTGGTGCAACTGTTGAGCTCGGTGGACGAAACAGTCCATGTGAGGTCCACCTTGTTGGCTTCGGGGAGACCGCTGAGTACAACGTCAGCCACGTTGGTGGTAGTCTCGGTGGCATCCTTGCTGCCGAACTTGCCGGCGTTGCCAGCCTTGGTCCAGACGCCGGTCTCCACCGCGCTCCTGTTGAGTATGCCGTGAAGCTCTACCGTGCCGTTGCAGGTAAGATAATCCTCGATGTCGTCCACCACGGGCTTGCGGTTATATACAGTAACATAGTCAGTTGCGGGGCAGTCCTTGGTGAGCTTGCCGTCGTTGTAGGAGTAAGACCTTGTTTCCGTCCAAGTGAACTTAACTTCGTCAACTCCCTCAGCCAATGTAACATCCGTCTTGGCTTTGTCGGCGGCGGTGATGTTCGCCTTGGTAGCGTCGTCAAATGTCCACTCGCCCTTGGCACCAGTTCCGAGAGCCTGGGCAGAGAGATTGGCTGTTGCGCCACAGACGTTCCATACCTTCTTGTCGTTGCGGGTTTCGGCAACGGTGGTGAAGCCGTGGTTGTAGAGTATTACGTTCTCCGCGTTAACACACTTCTCGTTTTCGTCCTCGCCATACTGGTTGGTGACAGTCCAAGTGAAGGTGTTCTTGCCATCGTAGAGGTTGGAGACGTTGGTGTAGTAGTTGTCCTTGTCGCTGATTTCAACAGCCGAAACTTTTTGCTCACCTTCAGGCGTAAACGTCCACACGCCTTTGCCCACTATGGGCTCCTTGGCGGAGAGGATGCCATCGCTGCCGCAGAATATAGCGTCGTCGCCGGCATGTGCGTTCACCTGCTCGTTGCGGAACGTGATGGTGGCGGAAGAAGGCTCGCAGCCGCCCTCGCCGTCGTCGAGAGTCCATTGGAAGGTGAGGTCGCCGTAAGGAACGTCGGTGATGGAGATCTGATTGGAATTAACACCAGAATTCGTTGCCAACTTGGCGTCGAGTGCCGAATTTCTGGGGCAAGACCAAGTACCCGTAACGGATGGGTCAGGCGACTCTACGGCGGTGAGGCTTATGTCGCGGACGCACTTGTTGATGCTCTGAGGCGTGGTGCGCATCTGCGCCTTGTAAGCCTTATTGTTGATGGAGACGCTCGTCGATTTCTTGCACTCCCTACCATTGACAGTCCTCGTAACCGTCCAGGTGAATACTTGAGGACCAAATGTCACGCCGGTGACGGAGACGCTTTCAGAAACAACGTCTGGTGTAAACAAGCCCACGGCGCCACCCCACTCGCCTGTCTCGGTAGGTTCGAGTGCCTTTGCAGTGAGTTCAATCGCATCGTTGCAGTTGTCGCCCTCCTGCGTTTTGATTTCGGGTTCAGGAGTAATGTTGTAGATGGTCTTGTTTGCCACGGCGTCTTTCGGACACTTGTCGTTCTTGACAGTCCATGTGAAGATATTGCCGCTGATATCGTTGCTGAGGTTGAACGCCTTCACCTTCTTGTTGGTGGCAACGTCGATAGACGCGGATGTGCCTTCGGTAGCGTCGGTGTCGTCGGAGAATGTAACGCCCTCTTTGCTGCATGTCCACGTACCGGTCATGTTGGCGGGACCATTACCAGTAAGGAAGATGGTGTTGGAGCCGCACTCGGTGTATTGGGCGGCCTCAATCGACACCTTGAACATATTGTTGGTGAGTTTCTTGGTGTCGGCATCAAAACATTCAGGATTGTCCTTGCGGCGTACAGTCCACGTGATGTCAACGGAAGCCTGCGGGTCGATGTTCTCGTAAACGACAGAGCTCTTGTTGGCAATGCTCAAATCTGACGATTTCTGGCCTTCAAAGTTGCCGGAGACTCCTTCGAGCTTAGACCATGTGCCGGTGTAGATGGCGTCGCCATCGTTGTCGCCAGAAACTTCGGGTGAGCCATAAAGAGTAATCTTGCCGTCGCAGATGGACGGAAGTTCCGTAGTAATCAAAGGTTTGGGACGTACATTGCGCAAAGTGATGTTGTCGGAGGAGGGACATCCATTCTGAACTGCGGACCACTGAAGAGTGATGCCTGCCTCGGGAATATTCTTCACGTTGGGAGTAGACACATTAACATCGGAGGCGGCGATGATGCTTGCATCAACGTCAACGACCTTGTTCTCGCTGTTGATCATCTTCCAAACGCCCTGGTTGCCCTCACCCTCGGCCACGCTGGTGGCGGAGAGGGTAATCTCGGTGCCACAGACGTCCTTTATGGTGTTTTTCTTCTTGTCGGGATTGGCGGAAGTAATATCTGCCCATACCTCGAAGGTATTGTCTGTAAAGTTGATGGTCGCATCGGCCTTGCAGCCAGCCATATTAGACGACTCCACCACCCACTTGAACTGGTAGGTTCCAGACGACTTGAGGCCGCTGATGGTGAGGCGGTTGCCATTCTTGCCAAGTTCCGATTCGGGACTATAAACAAGCGCACTCGAAAGAGCCTCATCAGACAGATTCTCCCAGTGTCCCTGTGCGCCGGCTACATTGTGGCCAGTGAGGGTAACTTCGTGGTTACAGATAGCCTCGGTGAGCGGCTCGATGGAGGCGGTGGGCTTTACACACTTGATGGTGACGTCCTTGCTCTTGGCAGCGCAGCCATCGTTGCCGTCATCAACAGTCCAAGTGAATGTTACCTCTTCGTTGGGATCGAGTTTCTCCACCTTGATTTTGGCGTTGGAGACATCATAGCCTTCCGCCAAATCAACAGCGTTGGCAGGTTCCCATGACCACGTGCCATGGATGCCGAACTTCTCGTTGTCAACAGGATTGGCTTCGAGGAAGGCGTAATTATCACAGGTGTATTCGGGCATGCCAGTAGGAGCGATAATCTTGGCCTCGTAATACTTGTTGGTGATTTCGGTCCAAGCGGTCTCCTTGCTACATTCGACCTGAGTATCGGATACGACGTGCCACCTCAATTTGGCAGTCATATTGGGTGCGAGTACTACGGAAATGTTGTTGGCTGTGGACACCTCGTCGTAAACACTGTTTTCGCCGACATACCACACGTTAACATTCTCGCCTTCCCAATAGCCCTTCACGTCGCTGCGCTGCGGCGAGGGTGCGGATGCCGTGAGTGTAAGCTTGTTGGTGCAGAGTACTTCGGTGGAGGTGTACTTGATTTCAGGCTCACT
>JAEEGL010140343.1_pt1 | contig 53966 bp, 46 predicted proteins | sample 9134231 | NCBI WGS metagenome assembly JAEEGL01 (sample SAMN16246548, study PRJNA631951) | gut metagenome | biome: gut microbiome; feature: rumen; material: fiber-attached | host: Bos | place: Iran: Karaj | collected 2018-10 | reverse complement strand
TTTGCGGGTGTGTTGTAATTGGTAGCCAAGCCAGACTTAGGATCTGGTGCCGAAAGGCGTAAGGGTTCGAGTCCCTTCACCCGTACCTATATTTACTGGGGGGTACCCCCAGACCCCTCGCTCCGCGCTTGCTATCCCTCAAAGCTGACCCTGCCCGCGCTCCGCTAGCGCCTGCTGGCGCTTGGTATGTCGCTAGGCCGCTGATGCGGCCGAGGCGTTTTTTTTTGTACTTTTGCGGTGTTATGACCCGGGAAAAAGAAATCTATCAGGTGACCGTGGTGGGGGGCGTGGCGAATCTGCTGCTGCTCGCCTGCAAATTTGCCGCCGGCGTGGCGGGGCGGTCGGGGGCGATGATCGCCGATGCGGTGCACTCGCTGTCCGATTTTGTGACGGACGTGGTGGTGCTGCTCTTCGTGGGCATCAGTGCCAAGCCGCAGGATGATTCACACGATTACGGCCACGGCAAGTTCGAAACAGTCGCTACGCTGTTTATCGGACTGGCTCTGGCTGCGGCTGCCATCGGAATCGTTGTCAGCGGCGCCACGAAACTGGCCTCCTGGCTGCAGGGAGAGGCGATTCCGCGGCCCGGAAAGATTGCGCTCTGGTGTGCGCTGCTCTCCATTCTCGTCAAGGAGATTCTCTATCAATACACGGCCCGCAAGGGAAAGAAGCTCCAGTCCAAGGCGCTGGTCGCCAATGCCTGGCACCACCGCTCGGACGCCCTCTCGTCTGTGGCCGCCGCCATCGGTATCACCGGTGCGCTGCTGCTGGGCGACCGCTGGACGGTGCTGGATCCGATTGCCTCAATCGTCGTGGGTGCAATGCTGGTGAAGGTGGCCTGGGAACTGCTGGGTCCCAGTATCGGAGAACTCACCGAGCAGTCTCTGCCCAAAGAGACGGAGCAGGAGATCCTGGATCTGGTGCTCTCCGTGGAGGGCGTTTCCGATCCGCACAACCTGCGAACGCGCCGCATCGGCAACCATATCGCCGCCGAGGTCCACATTCGGCTGGACGGCGCGATGCCGCTGCGGGAAACACACGAAAAAGCAACGGCCATCGAGCAGCTGTTTGAAGCGCGCTTTGGCAAGGGTTCCCACATCATTATCCACATGGAGCCGCAAAAATAGTTACAAATCGTAACCACCTTGGCAAGGTTTTTGTAATTTTGCGCCCCGGAAAATGACATTCAACCCATTTTAAATTAATAATTGAAATGAAAAAGTTTTTCGCATTGGCTCTCGCCCTCGTCATGGGTCTCGGCCTCGCTTCCTGCTCTAAAGCTCCCAGCGGTGAAGGTAAAGCTACCTATGAGATTACTATCCCTGAAACCATCAACTCCGTAGCATCAACCGAGCTTCTTATTCGGGGGGCCTTTCTGGCTGAACTTTCCGCAATCAATGGCGCCAGCACCGTTGGTCTCGCCGCTGTGGAACTCACCGGTGATTATGCAACCAACGACGATCTGGCTGTCGCCGCTTGCGAGGCAGCTGAGAAGGTTTGCAAGAAGTTTGATTATGACAATAAAGACTCCTACAAGGTGGTCATTACTGTCACCTATGAGACCGGCAAGAGCCGTACGCTCTACAAGTGCACCCTCAAGGAGATCAAGTAACGCTCTTTAGAGACTTCAAAACAAAAGCGTCGCCCCGCAGGCGGCGCTTTTTGTTTCGGCAATAAAAATACTACCTTTGCAAAAGAAACTTTCCGCCCCATGAACAGGCTCTTCCTCATAGATGGTCATGCGCTGATTTTCAGGATGTATTATGCATTCCTGCGGCGGCCCATGATCAATTCGAAAGGGGAGGATACCTCCATTCTGTTCGGTTTTACGAAATTCCTCCTGGAACTGATCCGCCGGGAACAGCCCACCCACCTGGCCGTGATGTTCGATCCGCACGCCAAGACTTTCCGCCATGAGCTGTGTGCCGATTACAAGGCCAACCGCGCCGCCGCGCCGGAACTGGTCCACGCGGCGCTGGAGCCCCTGCAGCAGATTCTCGGGGCCCTGGACATTCCGGTGCTGATGAAACCCGGCTTTGAGGCCGACGACGTAATCGGGTCGGTGGCAACGCGAGAGGCGCTTCGGGGGTTCGAGGTTTATATGGTCACCCCCGACAAGGACCTGGGGCAGATTATCGACGACCATATCTACCAGTACAAACCCGGAAAAAGCGGCGGTGAGGCCGAAGTCTTCGACAAGGCTCGCCTGTGCGAGACCTACGGCATCTCGGATCCCAAGCATATCATCGACATTCTCACCATCTGGGGCGACGCCTCCGACAACATCAAGGGCGTGCCCGGCGTGGGAGAGGTCGGCGCCCGGAAACTGGTCTCGAAGTACGGCACCGTAGAGAATATCTACGCGCACATCGCCGAACTGACGCCGCGCATGCAGGAGGCGTTCCGCACGGCGGAGCCCTATATCCGCCTGAGCAAGACGCTGGCCACCATCCGCACGGATGTCAGCCTCGAGTATGACGAAGCGTCGCTGCGTCTGCGGGCTGGGTATAATGCCGCCGTGGCGGAGCTCTTCAACCACTTTGAATTCAATTCCCTCAAAGGATTGCTTCCTGCCGCGGAAGGAGAGATTTCCGCCGGGGAGGCCCCTGCCAAAGTGGCGGTGGATTGTGGGGAGGAGTCGCCGGAGGCGGTGCTCTCCGCTGCACGAGCCGCTGGTCGCTGCGCGATTTCCGTCCTGCGCGCTGCGGTGGATTTCGAATCTCCCCGGGCCGTAGTGGCCTGCGACAAGCAGTATGCCGTGCTGGATGCGACTTCCCTGGAATTTCGCCGCCTGATGGCGGATGAGACGATCATCAAGAGCGGGTTCGACCTCAAGCGCTCGCTGCTCCTCTTTCTGGAGAACAGCATCGAACTGCACGGCGAACTGCACGATGCGCAGCTGATGCACTACCTGCTCAATCCCGAGCGGCCGCACAAACTCGAGATCCTGTGTGATTCCTACCTGAATATCGACCTCGATGCGGGTCCGGCCGCCACTGCCCCGGTGGAAGAGGCTCCGGCCCAACCGGCCCTCGATCTTTTCTCCGCCCCGGTAGCCGCTCCCGTGAACGCTCCGGCGGAGGATCTTTCGCGCGCCGGCCGGGAGACGGTGGCGCTCTATGCGCTGACTCCGCTGCTGCGCCTGGAACTGCGGGAACAGAACCTCTGGGACCTCTATGCCCAGGTGGAAATGCCGCTGATCGAGGTGCTCGCCGATATGGAGCATACCGGCGTGCGGGTGGATCCGCAGCCGCTGCGCGACTATTCCGCCGCACTGGGCGTCGAGCTGGCGCAGATCGAGGAGCAGGCGCGTGCGCTGGCGGAAGATCCGCTGCTGAACCTCTCCTCGCCCCGACAGGTGGGCAAGGTCATTTTCGAGAAGCTGGCGCTCGATCCCAAGGCCCAAAAGAGCGCCCGCGGGGATTATCCCACTGACGAGGAGACCCTCTCCGAACTGAAAGACCGCCATCCCTTCGTGGGGCTGGTGCTGGAATACCGGGCCCTCCGGAAACTGATTTCCACCTACCTGGATCCGCTTCCTGCACTGATCAATCCGCGCACTGGCCGGATTCATACCACCTTCAACCAGGCTCTGACCGCCACCGGCCGGCTGAGTTCCGTCAAGCCCAACCTGCAGAACATCCCGATCCGGACGGCCCGTGGCCGCGAAATCCGCAAGGCCTTCGTGGCCGGTTCGCCCGACGGCTATATCGTCTCGGCCGACTATTCGCAGATCGAACTGCGGCTGATGGCCGAGCTGAGCCGCGACCCCGCCCTGATCGAGGGTTTCAACCACGGGGCGGACATCCACGCCGACACCGCCTCGCGCATCTTCCGTGTGCCGCTCGCCGAGGTGACGCCCGAGCAGCGGCGGCAGGCCAAGGTGGCCAATTTCGGCATCATTTACGGGATCTCGGCCTTTGGCCTGGCCCAGCGGATGGAGATTCCGCGCAGCGAGGCCAAGAACTTTATCCAACAATACTTTACCCACTATCCGGCCGTCAAGGCCTATATGGACCGGGTGGTGGAGGAGGCCCGTGGAAAGGGGTATGTGGAAACCCTCTTCGGCCGCAAGCGGTTCCTGCCCGATCTGGCCTCCAAGAATCCGACCGTCCGCTCGCTGGCCGAGCGCAATGCCATCAACGCCCCGATTCAGGGCACGGCGGCCGACATCATCAAAAAGGCGATGATCGGAGTTTACCGGGCACTCCGGGAGCGGGGCTTGCGCAGCAAGATGGTCCTGCAGGTCCACGATGAGCTGATTCTCGACGTGGCCGCGGAGGAACTGGAGCCGGTGATGGAACTCGTCAAACACGAGATGGAGTCGGTCTGCAGCCTCTCCATCCCGCTTACGGCAGAATGTGACTATGGAAAAAACTGGCTCGAAGCGCACTAATATTCCCGACCGCGAACTGATCGCGCAGGCTACCTCCGGCGACCAGGTGGCGCTCACCCTGTTGCTGGAGCGTTACCGCGGCCCGCTGATCGCCCACCTGATGAACTATGTCAAGGTGGTGGAGGATGCAGAGGATATCTGCCAGAAGAGCTTCCTGAAGGTCTATATGAATATCGACCGCTACGACGCCTCGTACGCCTTCTCTACCTGGCTCTACAATATCGCCCGCAACGAGGCGGTGGACCACCTGCGCCGCAAGAGCAATTCGATTGCACCGCTGCTGGTAGAGCAGGAGGGCGATGCCGCCGAGGTGGCCGGTGCGGAGAATCCGGAGGAGAAAATCATCCTGGACCAGGCCGTCGCCAAGTCGCTCGAGCGGATTGCCGGCCTGCCCGAAGTCTATCGGGAAGTGGCCGAGCTGCGCTTTCTGCGGGATCTCTCCTACGAGGATATCGCCCGGATGCTCTCGCTGCCGATGGGAACCGTCAAGACGCGCATCCGCCGTGCCCGTAAACTGTTGATGGAAGAATGAACACCATAGAACGATACTTTCCGGATCTGACGCCCCTGCAGCGCGATCGTTTCGCTGCGCTCGCGCCGCTCTACCGCGACTGGAACGCCAAGATCAACGTCATCTCCCGCAAGGACATGGACAGCTTTTATGAGCACCATGTGCTGCACAGCCTCGCCGTGGCCAAGGCCGTGCGCTTCCCGGAAGGAGCTACCGTGCTCGATCTGGGAACCGGCGGCGGCTTCCCGGGCATTCCGCTGGCCATCCTCTTTCCGGAGACACACTTCACCCTGTGTGATTCGATCGGCAAGAAGATTCGCGTAGCCGCGGCCGTCGCCGCGTCGCTGGGGCTGGAGAATGTCGAAACCGTCAATGCCCGCGTGGAGACGCTGCCCGGCCGGTATGATTATGTCGTCTCGCGTGCCGTGGCGCCGCTCACCGACCTCTATGGCTGGGTAAAGGGGCGCTTCTCGCACTCGCTCATCTGCCTCAAGGGCGGGGAGGTGGAGGCGGAAGCGGAGGCCTGCATCGCGCGCCATCGCCTCTCGCCGGAGCGCTTCACCTTCTGCGAAATAGCGATGTGGTACCGGGAACCGTGGTTCGAAGGGAAAAAGTTGGTGATTCTCGCGCAATAAATTTGCAATTTGCGACAAAAACACTACCTTTGCACTCCCTTTGGAAAAAGTAATACAGCATAAATGAAACGTACATTTCAACCTTCACAGCGCAAGAGACGCAACAAGCACGGCTTCCGCGAGCGCATGTCCACTCCGAACGGACGTCGCGTTCTGGCAGCTCGCCGGCGTCATGGCCGCAAGAAACTGACAGTATCCTCTGAGGATCTCTGGTAGTTCCTCTGCCACCAAAAATGGCGAATACTTCAAAAAATAGAACGCGTATCTTCTGGTTTTTACGCAATCTGTTATGGGCGATTATCTTACTATTCGCCCTTGTTTTGTTGACCCAGTTCCTGCTGGGACGTTTCACCCGCCACAACAAGGAGTTCGAGGTTCCCGACTTTTACGGACTGCAGCTTGATTCGGCCGAAGCGCTCGCCCGCGGCGCGCGCGTCCGGCTGGATGTCACGGATTCGGTCTATGTGCCCCGCATTGAGCGCGGTGCCGTCTTTTCGCAGAATCCGGAGGCCGGCAGCCACGTCAAGCGCGGCCGCCGCGTGCTGATTACCATCAACGCCGTCCAGACCAAGCAGGTGGAGATGCCTTCGCTCGTGGGACTTTCGCTCCGTGCCGCCAAGACCGAAGTGCTGGCCAAGGGGCTCCGCATCGGAACCCTCTCCTATACGCAGGACATGGCCACCAACAACGTGCTGCAGCAGCGCCTGGGCGGAGCGCCGGTGGAGCCGGGTACCAAGGTGGATGTCGGTTCTGCCGTGAATCTGGTCCTGGGTGTCAGCCCCGGAGAAAACATGACCTATATCCCCGCGTTGGCCGGCTACAACGAAGAGATGGCCCGCGAACTGATTTTCGATAACTCCCTGAACCTGGCTTCCGTCTCCTATGACGCCTCCGTGGCTACCGCCGAGGATTCCCTCGCCGCCGTGGTGTACAGCCAGTCTCCCGCCGCCTCCAGCGGAACCTTCCCGCTGGGAACCAAAGTCTCCATCTACCTGACGGTAGATCCCGCCAAAATTGCCGCTCTGCAGGAGACTGCGCCCCTGCAATGACGCTCCCTGATCCGGACCTGCTGAACGATCCGCTTCCCGCCGAAGACGAGGAGCAGGAACTCTTTGAGCATTTCCGCTTTGAGGTGGACCGCGGCCAGGAGCCGGTGCGCATCGACAAGTTCCTCTCCGGACACATGATGCAGACCTCGCGTCACCGCATCCAATTGGCCATCGACGCCGGCTACGTGCGGGTGGGAGACCGCGTGGTGAAGGCCAACTACAAGGTCCGTCCGCTGGATACGATCACCATCATGCTGCCATACGAACGGCGCGGCTTCGAGGTGGTTCCCGAGAATATTCCGCTCGATATCGTCTATGAAGACGACGACCTGCTGGTGGTGGACAAGCCCGCCGGCCTGGTGGTTCATCCCGGCCACGGCCATTTCACCGGCACGCTGGTCAATGCGCTGGCCTTCCACCTGGGCATTCAGCCCGGCGAGGCGGCCGATGAGCGGATGGGGGTGCTGGTGCACCGTATCGACAAGGATACCTCCGGCCTGCTGGTGGTGGCCAAGAACGATGCCGCCCAGATGCATCTGGCCCGGCAGTTCTTCGAGCATACCATCACGCGGCGCTATGTGGCGCTGGTCTGGGGCAACGTAGCGGAAGAGGAGGGGACAGTCAGCGGCAACATCGGCCGCGACCCCAACGACCGCCTGCGCTTCAAGGTCTTCCCGGAAGACGGCCCCGGCAAACATGCCGTCACGCACTACCGCGTGCTGGAGCGTTTCGGCTATGTGACGCTGGTTGAGTGTGTCCTGGAGACCGGCCGCACCCACCAGATCCGCGTGCACATGAATTCGATCGGCCATCCGCTCTTCAATGATTCGCTCTACGGCGGCGACCGCATCCTCAAAGGGGCGCTCTATACCAAATACAAGCAGTTTATCGACAACTGTTTCGCCCTGCTGCCCCGCCAGGCGCTCCATGCCCGCGTACTGGGCTTTGTGCATCCCACGACCGGCAAGGAACTCTACTTTGAATCGCCCATTCCCGCCGACATGACGGCCCTGCTGGACAAGTGGCGCCGCTACGTCGGGGTCCGCGAGCTCCCGGAAGAAGATTTATAGCAGGAAAAACAACGCGACGCCGGCGACGGTGACCAGGGTGCCGAGGATCTCCTTGAGGGAGACTCTCTGGTGGTGGATCAGGGCGTAGGGGAGGATAATCAGGACCGGGGTCAGGGCCATCAGGGTGGAGGCGATGCCCGCCTCGGCGTAGCGGACGGCCATCAGCGAGAGGGAGACCCCGAGGAAGGGGCCGAAGAAGGTGGTCAGCCCCGCCATCGTCATGCCCTTCCTGTCGTGCAGGGCGCGGCCCACCTGCGGCATCTCTTTGCGCAGGGCCAGAATCAGGGCAAATCCCGCCAGACCTGCGATGGCCCGGATGAAAGTGCCGGCGAAGGGCATCGCCCAGGCGGCATTTTCGAGCGTTTCTCCGGAGGCGGCCAGCGCGGCTTCATAGTGCGTCAGACCAATCTTGCTCAGCACCAGGCCGAGTCCCTGGCCGATGCCGGCGCCGATGCCGAAGAGGACCCCCTTCAGGGGCAGTTTCAGCGTCAGCCGGTGGCTCTCTCCGCTGCGTGCCAGGATGGTGATTCCGATACCGGTCAGGGTGACGGCCATCGCCAGCCACGCCCAGCCGGACATTCGCTCGCCCAGCAGAATCCAGCCGGAGATACCGGCTACGGGCGGCGCCAGCGTCATGAAGAGCTGGCCGAACCGGCTGCCGAAGACGATATAGGAATTGAAGAGGCAGTAGTCTCCGAATACATAGCCTACCAGGCCCGAGAGGAGCAGCCAGAGCCAGGCTTTTCCGTCGGCGTGAACCGGGAAGGGAGCGCCGCACACCACCCAGAGAAATCCGCCGAGCAGCACCAGCGAGAGCGCCATGCGGATCAGGTTCAGCGGCAGGGCGCCGATCCGGTGGCTGGCCGAGTCGGCAAAAAGTGCCGTCGCCGTCCAGGAGACGGCAACGGTCAGGGAGAGAAATTCACCCAGGTATTGCATTCAGACCAAAAGAATTAACGCCGGTAACCGCCACGGCCGGGACCGCCGGGACCGCGGCCGGGGCCGCGACCGCCCATCATCCGCTGCATCGGGCTGCCGCCTTCCCCGAACTTGCCGAAACGCCAGGTGAAGGAGACCACGAAATAGCGTCCGAGGGTGTTGTTCATCGTATCCAGCACGTAGTTGTCGGCCATCGTGCGCATCACGTTGCGGGACTGGCCCAGGATGTCGTACATGCGGACGGCAATCGTCGCCTGGTTCTTCAGGATCTGCTTGCTGATCTCGGCGTTCCAGACCGTCATCGGTTCGTTGAACTGGGCGGAGTAGCCGTTGTAGAAGGTATAGCGCAGATCCGTCTGGAAATTGATGATATTGGGAATGTTGGCAATTACGCGTCCCTCGATGTCGCTGGTCCAGGCCGCCGCCACGTTCTGCGTGGTGATGCTGTACCAGGACTGCGACCAGCGGGTGCTTCCACCGAGAGAGGCCTCGAGAATATCGTCACGATAGACCAGCCGCAGCCGCTCGGAGAGCGATGCGGAGGTGTATCGGTTCTCGGTGTAGTTGGCGCGGTTCTGATAGGAGTCGGGGAGGGTCGGATCGATAGCGTCCTTGCCTACGAGGTTCACGCCCCGCGTGCCGTTGGCCATCGTGAAGGACATGATGGAGAATTTGCTCTTGGCGATGGGGGAGTTGACCATCATGAAGAGGCGGCCGTTGAGGAGCCCCTTGTCGTTGTTCATCGGGATGGTGTACTGCACGCCGTCCGGACCGTAATAAGCCGCGCTGACGATGTTGTTGGTGGTGTAGGTCAGGTTGAAGAAGGAGTTCAGCGAGGCGAAGGTCTCCATGTTGGTCAGGTGGTAGTCCGTGTTGAGGTTGTGCGAGAACGACGGGGTGAGGTTCGGGTTACCCAGACGGACATACTGCGGATTAGAGTTGTCGGGCACCGGCTGCAGCTGCGAGACGCTGGGCTGCTGCGTGCGGCCGCGGTAGTTGATGCGCAGCGTGTGGTTGTCGGAGAAGTTCAGGTCGATCCGTGCGTTCGGGGCCCAGTTGTAAACGGTCCGGTCGAACGGAGTCAGATCGGTGTGGCCGATGGTGGTGTTGCTGACGGTGCGCGAAGGGATGAACTCGCCGCCGACGGTGATATTGTACTTGTTCTCCTGTTTCTTGAGGCTGAGGCCCACCCGCTGGTTGAGGGCGACGTTGGTCACGGCGCTGGAGTAATCGTCGTCGAAGACGGTGTAGTCGTCATTGGCATCCGGGGTGTAGGTATCCTTGACGGAGCGGTTCCAGGTGTAGTTGATCCGGTAATTCGCCTCTGCGAAGAAGTTGCCGCCCAGGGGCTCGGTATAGGTCAGCCGGCTGCCGATGTTGGCCGAACGCGATGACTGGTCGTAGTACTGGTCCACGTCCTTCGAACCGGAGAGGGCGCCGCCCGTATAGGTGTTGGTCTGCGAGAGGTTGTATCCGTCCAGCGTGCTGTTCGAGATGTTGTAATTGGTCATCACGGAGAAGGTACGTCCCGCGGTGCTGCCGATTCGCTGCCGCCAGAGGAGCCGGCCGCCGGTGGTCATGTTCCGGTTGTTGCCGGTGGAGACGGAGTTACCGTCGTTGACCTTGGCGGGCGTCGACGTTCCGTCGTAGGAGGTGGTGGCATATTCGGTCACCTCGGAGAAGTCGCCCCAGCCGTAGTTGAACCACGGGGTGAAGAGGATGGAGGTCTGCTTGGAGATCTTCCAGTCGATGCGGGCGCCGGCACGGTGGCCGTAGGTGTTGGTCAGGTTCTGCGATTTGTTGACGCTGTTGAGGGAGGAGCCATCCTCCTTGAAGACGGTCCGGTCGGTCATCTCTTCCACGGCGCGCAGGTTGGCGTTGAAGAGGTAGTTGCCGTTGAGTTCGGACTTGTCCTGGAAACTCTTGGTGCCGTTGAGGCCCAGCATATAGGAGGTGGAGATGCCGTTGTTGCCGCCCCGCATGCCGCCGCCGCGCATGCCGCCCATCGCGTCGCCCGTGATGTCGTTGAATCCGCGGTTGTTGGTATTGTTGGCGTTGCCCAGCACGACAATCTGGTCGTTCTCCGTGAACTTGGCCAGCATACCGCCGCCCTGGAAGCGGAGGTCGTTGTCAATCGGGTTGCCGTCGGCGTCCTTGCCCCTCAGGTCGGATCCGATACCGCCCGTGAGGTTGCCCATCCAGCCGTTCATCATGCCCTTCTTGATGCTCAGATCGAGCACCGTCTCCTCGTCGCCGTCGTCGATGCCGGTGAATTCAGCCTGTTCGGACTTCTTGTTCACCACGCGGACCTTGTTGACGATCTTGGCCGGCAGGTTCTTGGTGGCGAGTTTCGGGTCGTCCAGGAAGAAGGTCTTGCCGTCGATATAGACCTTGGAGATGGTTTTGCCGTTGGAGGTGATGGAGCCGTCGGAGCCCACTTCGATACCCGGCAGACGCTTGAGGAGGTCTTCCAGCACGTCGCTGTCGGAGGTCTTCATGATGGCTACGTTGTGCTCGATGGTGTCTTTCTTGACCGTGATGGGGTTGCCGATATCGGAAACCACGGCGCCGGCGAGCTGGTTCACTTCCGGGATCAGTTTGCGGACGCCCAGGTCGGTGTTCTTCTTGACCTCGATGGCTTCTTCGAAGGTCTCATAGCCCAGCAGGATGCCCTTGAGGGTGTACTTGCCTGCGGCGATGCCGGTCAGGGTCGCCTGGCCGTTTTCATCGGTCTGGGAGAACTTCTCCACCGTTTCGCTGCCTGCCTTCGAGATGGCAACGGCCACGCCGGCCACCTTCTCCTCGGTGGAGGCGTCGGTAAACTGGATTTTAAGGGTATAGGACTGTGCGCTCAGCGTATAGGTGCCCAGCAGGGAAAGGAAGAGGAGTGCCAGGCGGCGGGGGAGTCGGAAAGACATATCTATAGATTCTATTGTGCTTTGATACGATTCAGTTTAGACGGAGAAACGTGCCGAAAGTTAAATGGACCGGACTACTTTTTTGCCGGTTTGGCAATCCGGTCGGGATGGGCGTCCACAAAGGCTTTCCACGAAGTGGAAGCGGAGCGGTCCGAGAGGGGATTGGAGAGTTGGTAGAAGTGGCACATGGCGATAGCCAGGGCATCGGAGGCATCCAGCCAGCGGTTGTCCATTTCAATGTGTAGCGTTTTGCCGAGCACGGTCTGCACCTGCTCCTTGGAGGCGGCACCGTTGCCCGTCACGGCCATCTTGGCCTTGCGCGGTTCATACTCGAAAACCGGGATCTGTCGGTGCAGGGCGGCAGCGATGGCGGCTCCCTGGGCGCGGCCCAGCTTGAGCATCGCCTGCACGTTTTTTCCGAAGAAGGGGGCCTCGATAGCCAGGTCGTCCGGACTGTAGCGCTCGATCAGCGCCCCGACCTCGTTGAAGATGCGGGCGAGCTTGGTGAAGTGGTTCTTCTCCTTGCGCAGATCCAGCACCCCCATGTCTACGTAGTGGGCCTGCTTGCGGTCCACGAGAACGACCCCGTAACCAAGAATGTTGGTACCGGGGTCGATTCCCAGGATAATCCGTTGCGGCCGCTGCGAGTCCATCTAGCCGATGAGGTCGAATCCAGTGTAGGGACGCAGCACCTCCGGAACGACGATCTTGCCTTCCGGGGTCTGGTAATTCTCGATGATGGCGGCCAGGATGCGCGGAAGCGCGAGCGAGCTGCCGTTGAGGGTGTGGGCCAGCTGCATCTTGCCGTTTTCGTCTTTGTAGCGCAGGTGCAGGCGGTTGGCCTGGTAGGATTCGAAGTTCGATACGGAACTCACCTCGAGCCAGCGTTTCTGGGCGGCCGAGAAGACTTCGAAGTCATAGGTGATGGCGGAGGTGAAGCTCATGTCGCCGCCGCAGAGGCGCAGGATGCGGTAGGGCAGGCCGAGTGCGTTGACAATGGATTCCACGTGGGCAATCATTTCCTCGAGGGCCTTGTAGGAGTTCTGCGGTTCTTCGATACGGACGATCTCCACCTTGTCGAACTGGTGCAGGCGGTTCAGGCCGCGGACATCCTTGCCATAGCTGCCGGCCTCGCGGCGCCAGCAGGGGGTGTAGGCGGTCATCTTGATGGGGAAGTCGCTCTGCTGCAGGATCACGTCGCGGTAGATGTTGGTGACGGGCACTTCGGCCGTCGGCACCATATAGAATCCGTCGAGCGGCGCGTGGTACATCTGCCCCTCCTTGTCGGGGAGCTGGCCCGTGCCGAATCCGGAAGCCTCGTTGACCATGTACGGCGGCTGGTATTCCAGGTAGCCGGCATCGGTGTTGCGCTGCAGGAAGTAGCTGATCAGCGCCCGCTGGATGCGCGCACCCTGGCCCTTATAGACGGGGAAACCGGCGCCGGTAAGCTTGACGCCCAGGTCGAAGTCGATGATATCCAGGTTCTTGACAATCTCCCAGTGGGGCAGGGCCTTCTCGCCGAGTTCGGGAATCGTGCCGCCCATCTTGACGACGACGTTGTCCTCTGCCGTGCGGCCTTCGGGAACGTCGGCGCAGGGCAGGTTCGGAAGCAGCACCACCAGCTCATCCTGCTTCTTCTGGCTTTCGGCCATTTGCTCTTCAAGCGAACGGGAACGCTCCTTGAGGGCAGCGACGGCTGCTTTGGCGGTTTCCGCCTCGTCCCGTTTGCCGGCCTTCATCAGGCTGCCGATCTCGGCGGCCTTGGCCTTCTGCTCGCTGAGGCAGGCATCCAGCTCGCCCTGCAGGGAACGGCGGGTCTTGTCGATTTCAATGATATGGTAAACGATCTCTCTTGCGTCAAAGTGTTTGACGGCCAGCCGTTCGATCACGAATTCAGGCTGCTCTCTGAGGATTTTGAGTGTTAACATGGGATATCTCTATTAAACAAGCGAAAATACAAATAATAATTGGTTATTGCGCCTCAAACCAGGAGAAGTGTACGTTTCCGTAGCGTTTCTCCCGCAGGAAGCCCGGCTTTCCTTCAAAGGAATAGGCCGCAGGGTGTTCCAGAATCAGCCGGCCGTCCGCTTTGAGAATGCCGGCGGAAAGGATCTTTTCCGGCAGGGTATCCAGCCCTTCGAGGGCGTAGGGAGGATCGGCGAAAACCAGGTCGAACTGTTTGGTACAGATGCCCAGAAAGTCGAAGACATTGTGGTGGACCACCTGGATGGCGGACTGCAGCGAAAGGGCCGTAGCCGTTTTCTTGATGAAGGCGGCGTTGGCGGGGTTCATCTCCACCGTGACGATATCCGGACATCCGCGCGAGGCGAATTCGAAGGAAATGCTGCCTGTTCCGCCGAAGAGATCGAGCACCGCCATCTCCTCGAAATCCCAGGCGCCGGAAAGGGTGTTGAACAGCCCCTCTTTGGCGAAATCGGTGGTCGGTCGCGCCTTGTATCCGACGGGTGGATTGAATGAGCGTCCCTTGAGCGCGCCGCCGATGATTCTCATAGCCGTTCCACTCCTTTGAAATAGCGGAACAGATCGTTCAGCAACTCGTAGGGTGCCTCTCCCAGGAAATAGACGGTGGTGACGGCCGGATTGAGCTGGAACTGTTTCAGGGTGGCGAAGAGGAAGTACTCGGCGGTCACGGCGTCCGGAGCGGGATAGGCGTTCGCCAGCAGCAGCCGGTCGCCCTCGGCGAGGACGATATGGACGGCGCCCCCTTCCACCGCAGCCACCACTTTGTTGTGGTCGGCGATGCGGCCGAGGGCCTCCAGCAGTCCGGCAACGGGCGGAAGGTCGCTCTCAGAGGCAGCGGCATAAACAAGAACTGCCTCTTGTTCAGGCAGTTCTTTGTAATAGACCTTGTCGGTTGCTTCGAGCCGTACCGCGTCCGAAAGGATCTGGTATGTTTTCTCCTTGTCGAAGAAGGAGAGCGGTACCAGCGTGAACTTTTTCACTACTCCCAGTTGCCGGCGTTGTTGTTCGGCGAATCGATGCTGCCGACCATCAGACCCGGATAGCGGTTGGTCTCTTCACGCTCGGCATTGAGGTTGATGATGAGCTGCTCGTTCATGCCGGCGAGCAGGCCGCGGAACGGCTGGCCCGGAGCGGGACGCTCTCCGTAGGGAATCTTGGCCTCGAAGAGGGGAACCTCCACGCCGGAAACCGTCTTGACGGTGGTGGCCATGATGATGGTGTCACCTTCTGCGAACGGGATGTAGCGGATATCTTCCACCTTGAAGTTCGGACGGTCGTGGAAGAGGGTATCCTTGACGGCGATGGGAACCGGAATCTTGATGATCAGGTTGTTGTCACCCTTCAGGTAGAGATCGTACAGGAACTCTTCGGTGGCCTTCTTGCCATATTTGCGTTTGATGACGTTGGTGTGGGCCACAGCCACGGAGTCGTCGGTAGAACCGATCTGCTTGACGATGTTGATTTTGCCGTTGTTGTAAAAGTCGATCAGCGTATCCATGCAGGGCGCATATTTGTTGAATGCGGACTTGTAGGTGGTCTGCAGGGTGCGGATGTCCTTTAGGCGCTCGATGGCAACCTTTTCGCGGGCTTCCTTTTCCTTGTTGAACTTCACCGGTTTGTTGATGCTGTTGATGAGCAGGAACGCGAACACGAGGATGCACAAAGGCAAAATGCAGTAAGTGAGCAGTTTTTTCATATTGTTTTGTTTGTTTTTCGTTTCTGTTTTGACCTACAAAAGTAAAATAAATATTTAGCTCTTGCAATATATTTTTTAAGTTTGCAATCTCAAAAGATCGTTATGGGCCCCGATATCGACGTTTCTACCCTGAACAGGATCATTTCGGCTGCTAAGAAAGCGGTCGTGGTGAGCCACCACAGCCCGGACGGCGACGCCGTCGGGTCCATTGTGGCGTGTGGCCTCTACCTGGCGGGGAGGGGCGTGGATGTCAAGCTGCTTCTGCCGGGCGCGATGCCCTGCAACCTGACTTTCGTGGCACCCGAGGCGCATCCAATTCTGATCCACGAAGAGAATCCCGATGCGGCGCTCGCGGCCATTGCGGCGGCCGATACGGTTTTCTGTCTGGATTTCAGCGGTCTTTCCCGCACGGAAGGACTTGAACAGCCGCTTCGGGAAAGCCGTGCCGTCAAGGTCCTGGTTGACCATCACGCTTCGCAGGAAAAGGAACCCTTTGCGGAGGTGATCGCCTCGCGGGAGGTCTCCTCGGCCTGCGAACTGCTCTTCTGGATCCTGATGCAGATGCCCGATGTGGCGGGGGACCCCGCGCGCCTTCCCCAGCGCTGCCTGGAAGCCCTGTACGTGGGCATGATGACCGATACCAACAACTTCTCCAACTCGGTCTTCCCAACCACCTTCGCCATGGCCTCCGCCCTGATTGCGGCCGGTGTGGACAAGACGGCGCTGCAGCAGCGTGTGTTCAACGTTTTCTCTGAGCAGCGGATGCGCCTGATGGGCTACCTGCTCAAAGACAAGATGCAGCTGGTGCCGCAGTACGGCGCCGCCTATATGATTCTCACCGAGGCTGAAAAGCAGGCCTACGACTATGTCCCCGGAGATTCTGAAGGATTCGTCAATCTGCCGCTGAGTATCGGCGAGGTACGCCTTTCGGCCCTTTTCACCGAGACCCCGGAAGGCTACATCCGCGTTTCGCTCCGGTCCAAGATTGGAACCGACGTGAACGCGCTCGCACGCGGCTTTTTCAACGGCGGCGGCCACATCAATGCGGCCGGCGGACGCCTTTACATCCCGGTCGATGAAGTTGCGGCATATTTCTTGGATTCCCTGCAGAAGCATTTTGGCCGATGAAAACTTTCCGTTTCCTCCTCTGCGCTGCGCTCACGCTGCTGGTCGCGCTCTCCTGCGAGAGCGAGAAGGCCCTGGAACTGGTCAACCAGGAGGCGGCCATCGACAAATACATCACGGGCACCTATCCCGAGAATACGGTGGCCCGCAATGACGGGGCCAACCGCGTGATTCTCACGGAAGGAACCGGTGCGGAAGCCGCTGCCGGCGATACCGTGGAGGTCCAGCTTACCGGCTACGTCTTCACGAGTGCTCCCGCCACCCAGTACCTCTCGGAGCGGGTGCGTACCGTGGTCGGCAAGGGGAAGCTTCTTCCCGGCCTGGACCGCGGCCTGACCGGCGTCCGGAAAGGGGAGAGCGCCCTGATCATCTTCTCCGCCAAGTATGGCTATTATGACGAAGCCGTCGGGGTGGTACCCGCCATGTCCGCCCTCTGTTTCGACGCGCTCGTCCTGGATATTGTAAAAATGTAAATCGAGATATGAAGCGAACTCTCTCCATCCTCCTGGTGACGGCAGCGGCCGCCCTGGTGCTCTCTTCCTGCGCCAAGGCCGGTTCGGACAATCCGAACGCGGCTGCGGACCGTGTGCTCGCCGCCTGGGTGAAAGTCAATTACGGCGAAAACTACGCCCCGAACGATTCGGGGGTTTTCATCCTCTCCCTCACGCAGGGAACGGGGGCGGCCGTGCCGGATTCCGGCTATGTTTTTTGCCACTATACCCGCCGGTCGCTCGAGGGAAATATCGCCTCTACGAACGACGAGGCCCTTACCGAGCAGCTCGGGCTGAAGACCAACCTGACCGACTGCGGCAGTGATATCTGGCAGGTGGACCAGGGAATGATCCCCTGCGGACTTGAAGCTGTCATCAAGTCGCTCCGCGTGGGCGGCAAGGCCAGGGTGGCGCTCCCGGTCTCCCAGAGTGTGGTCACCAACTCGACCTACAACGCCTTTTCCGCTTCCGAGAGCGACAACGTCATCTATGACATCGAACTCGACGATGTCGTCGCCGACATCTACGCCTGGCAGGACGGTCTGTTGAAGGCGCACTCCGCTGCGCACTATGGCGGAATGGATACCCTGACGGCCGGTTATTACTTCAAGGTGGTGGGCCAGGCGGCGGAACCCGATTCAATCAACGACGACGTTTCGGTCTCCTGCTGGTATATCGGTCGCAGGCTGGACGGCCGCGTGTTCGACACCAACGTCCGCGACACCGCCCGCAAATATGAAATCTATTCGAGCGCAGGATCGTATGACTCGCTTGCGCTGACCTATTACAAGGATTTCTCCACGATGCTTTCCAACAACTCCTACGCCATGGGCTTTACCAAGGCAATCCACGAGATGCGCAAGCGCGACACCGTGGAGGTCTTCTTCCGTTCGGACTGGGGCTATGGCGCTTCGGGCAGTACGACCGTGATTCCCGAGTATTGCCCGCTCTGCTTCCGCATCTGGTTTACCCAAACGACCAATGGCGATGAAAACTGACAAGGAGGCCGCGAAAGCCGCTTTTGAACGGCTGCTCGGCATCATGGACGACCTGCGGGAAAAGTGCCCGTGGGACCGCAAGCAGACCTTCGAGTCGCTCCGCCCCCAGACCATCGAAGAGACCAGCGAGCTCTCTGACGCCATTCTGGACAATGACCTGAAGGAGATTTCCAAAGAGTTGGGCGACGTCCTCCTGCACGTGGTTTTCTATGCCAAGTTGGGCGAGGAGCAGGGGGCCTTCGACATGGCCCAGGTCATCAATCGCCTTTGTGACAAGTTGATCTACCGCCACCCGCATGTCTATGGCGATGTCACGGCCGCCAATGCCGGAGAAGTGATCAAGAACTGGGAGCAGATCAAGCGCACCGAAAAGGACGGCAACAAGACCGTGCTCTCCGGCGTGCCCAACAGCCTGCCGCCCATCATCAAGGCCTACCGGATGCAGGAGAAGGCCCGCGCCGTGGGATTCGACTGGAACCGCCGCGAGGATGTCTGGGAGAAGGTGGCCGAGGAACTCGGCGAATTCAAGACGGAACTCTCTACTCTGGAAAAAGGGGATACCGAGGCCCGCAAGGCGGCAGAAGGGGAACTGGGCGATTTGCTCTTCTCGATGATCAACGCCGCCCGTCTCTACGACCTCAATCCCGACACGGCCCTCGAGCGCACCTGCCGCAAGTTCCGTGACCGCTTCACCTATGTGGAAGTGGAGGGGAAGGAACGGGGCAGGGACCTCAAGGAGATGTCGCTCGAGGAGATGGACGCCCTCTGGAGGGAGGCCAAATCCAAAGGTTTATAATCTGTTATGTCGGATTGGAGGGAACGCACCGGAATGCTGCTGGGCGAGGCCGCGCTGGCTGCGCTCGGTGAAAAGTGCGTGGCTGTGATCGGCCTGGGCGGCGTCGGTGCCGTTGCCGCGGAAATGGTGGCGCGTGCCGGGGTGGGCCGTATGGTCCTGCTCGATTCGGACTGCGTTTCGCTCTCCAACAAGAACCGCCAGCTGCTGGCCCTCGATTCCACGCTGGGCCGCCCCAAGACGGAAGTGCTCCGCGAGCGGCTGCTCGACATTAATCCGGCGCTGCAACTGACCGTGATCGACCGGTATCTGGACGAGGAAAATATCGCGGAGATTCTTCCGCAAGGAATTGATTTCCTGATTGATGCCATCGACACCCTCGCTCCCAAGCTGGCCCTGATCCGCCACTGTGTGGAGAGCCGCATTCCGCTGGTGAGTTCGATGGGCGCCGGGGCCAAGTATGACATGACCAAAGTCCGCATCGCCGACCTCTCCAAATCCTTCAACTGCCCGCTGGCCTATATGGTCCGCAAGAAGCTGCGCAAGATGGGCATCACCAAAGGGTTCCCCGTGGTCTTCTCGGAGGAACTCCCCGATGAAAACGCCATCGTCGAGATGTCTCCGGAAGAGCGCGCTGCGACCAGCAATAAAAAGTCGCAGGTAGGAACCATCTCCTACCTGCCGGCTTCTTTCGGCTGCGCCTGCGCCCAGGCTGCCATCCGATATCTTACGAAGAAATAACCCGCATCATTCGCCGGCGGCTTTGAGGCGCTCGGCGTTTTCGGCAATCTGCAGCTGGTCGATCAGCTCCTGGATGTCTCCGTCCATGAAGACGGGGAGGTTGTACATCGTGTAGTTGATGCGATGGTCGGTGACGCGTGACTGCGGGTAGTTGTAGGTGCGGATCTTGGCGGAGCGGTCGCCGGTGGAGACCATCGTCTTGCGCTGCGCGGTAATCTCGTTCAAATACTTCTCATACTCAAGGTTGTAGAGGCGGGTGCGGAGTTCCTGCAGCGCTTTGTCGAAGTTCTTGAGCTGGGAACGCTCGTCCTGGCACTGGACCACGATGCCTGAGGGGATGTGGGTCAGGCGGATGGCGGAGTAGGTGGTGTTGACGCACTGGCCGCCCGGACCGGAGGAGCAGAAGGTATCCTTGCGGACATCCTTCATGTCGATCTGGACGTCGAACTCGTCGGCTTCGGGCAGCACCACCACCGATGCGGCGGAGGTGTGCACGCGGCCCTGGGTTTCGGTCTGGGGCACGCGCTGGACGCGGTGGACGCCGCTCTCGTACTTGAGCGTGCCGTAAACCTTCTCGCCGCTGACCTTGCAGACGATCTCCTTGTAGCCGCCGGCTGCGCCCTCACTCTGGCTGTTGATCTCCATTTTCCACCCCTTGCGTTCGAAATACTTGGAGTACATGCGGAAGAGGTCGCCGGCAAAGATGGCCGCCTCGTCGCCGCCCGTACCGCCGCGGATCTCGAGGATCGCGTTTTTGCTGTCCTGCGGGTCGGCCGGAATCAGCAGCAGGCGGATCTCCTCCTCGAGGGCCGGAAGCTTCTCTTCCAGTTCGGCCGCCTCTTCCTTGGCCATCTCGCGCAGGTCCTCGTCCTTTTCGTTCAGCAGGATTTCCTTGGCGCCGGAGAGGTCGCCCAGCAGCTTCTTGTAGCGGGCGCCGGCCTCGATGATGGGCTCCAGCTCCTTGTAGTCCTTGTTGAGCTGGACGTAGCGTTTCATGTCGGCGATCACTTCCGGATCGGCGATCTGCTGCGCAATGGTTTCGTATTTTTCACGCAAGCCTTCCAGCTTGTCGAGCAAGGTATTCTCTGCCATAGGTATCTCCTTCGTTAATAGGAGCGCAAAGGTAGCAAAAAGCGGTTAATCTTCAACTTTTGCGTTTTTCACGTACTCCTCGAGCATGTTGTAGAGTTCGCTGAAGAGGTGGAGCATGTTTTCCTTGTAAATATACCCGTGGCCCTCGTAGGGGAGCTGCAGGTAATCCACGTCCTTGCCGGCGCCGGCAGCGGCCTGATACATGCGCTCGCTCTGGATGGGGTGCGTACCGGTGTTCTCGTCCATCGTGCCGTGCACGAAGAGGACGTGGCCGGAGAGCTTGTCGGCGAAGTTGAAGGGCGACATCGCGTCATAGACCTTGCGCGCCTTCCAGTAGGTGCGGTTCTCGCTCTGGAAGCCGAACGGGGTGAGGCTGCGGTTGAAGGCGCCGCTCTCGGCCAGGCCGGCCTTGAAAAGCTTGCTGTGAGTCATCAGGTTGACCGTCATGAAGGAGCCGTAGGAGTGGCCGCCCACCGCCACGCGGTTGCGGTCGCCGATCCCGATCGAATCCAGGTAGTTGATGGCCGTCTCGGCGTTCAGCACCAGCTGGTGGAGGAAGTCGTCGTTGGGCTGGCCCTTGAGGGTCTTGGCGATGATCGGCATCGAGAAGCCCTGCAGTACGGCATAGCCCTTGGTGGCCCAGATGATGTGCGTCACGCGGCCCGGAACGGGGAAGGTGTAGCGGGCTTCGCGGCGTTTCTCCGCCTCGGCAGCGCACTTGTATTCATACGGATAGGTCCACATGAAGACCGGCAGTTTGCCGTCGGTCTCCGGGTTGTAGCCGGCGGGAAGGAAGAGGCGGGCGGAGAGCTTCACGCCATCCGGGCGCATGTAAGTGATAAAGGTGTCCTGTACGGCCGCCAGCTGCGGATAGGGGTTCTCGAAGGCGGTGATGGCGCTGCGCTTGACCTTGCCCTTGGGGCGTGCCTCGACGTTGCAGTAGTTGGGCACCTCCTTGGCGCTCTGGCGCAGGGAGATGAAGTTTACTTTCTTCGGCGAAGCCGCGGTGATCTTCACGATCGCCTCGCTGTAGGGAGCCGCGCCGGTCCAGAGGTTCACAGTTTTATTGTTCTTGAGCGTGATGCAGTCGATGAAGGACATCCGGTCGCCTTCCGCATCGGGACGGGTGTCACCGGTGAAGAGGAGGAAGGTTCCCTTGGCATCGGTCAGCAGCACGGGGCGGCCGAAGGCCCCGCGGGTGGTGTAGGGCTTGCCGTAGACCGGGAAGTTGCCGAGGGTGTCGTGGTCGGTGCTCTCGACGAGCAGTTCGCGCGGCGCGACTGCCGTGTCGGAGGGGTTGAAGAGCATCGTGCGGCGAATCTTCTGTTTGCTGGAAACCTCGGTGTAGAGGGCCAGGCGGTCGTTGCCCCAGGTGACATCGCGCAGGCGGTATTCGCTGCGGAGCACCAGGGTCTTGTCCTCATCCAGGTTGAACGGCGCTTCGCACTGCCAGAGGCTGGTCAGGAAGCGGGGCTCCTCCTTGTCTTTGTCCTTCTCGGCATCCTCGTCGTCTTTGTGGAGCCGGTCGAGCCAGTCCATATCGTCGTCGGAACGCTCCGGTTTGCCGTTGGGCAGGGTCTCCACCCAGGTCAGGGTCGCAGGGCGGTCTGCACGCCAGGCGTACTGGCTCTTGCTGGGCTTGGCGGGTTTAGCGGGGATGTCGGTCTTGGGCTTGTCCGAAGCGGCTTTGTCCTTGCGAACCTGCGGCCGGCGGATGGCCGGATTCTTGGGCTTGGGCTTGACCGGGTTGCGCAGGACCTTCAGCGTATTGCCTTCCAGGTCGGAAATGACGAGCTTGGAAGGGAACGAGTTGTGGCCGCGGGTATAGGAATAAGGGTGATGCTCGGTGGTGACCAGCATATAGTTGCCATCCGGCGAGAGCCGGTAGTCCCGGACGATGGCCGGCGACCCGATGGTGCGGGTGGTGTTGTCAGCCCCGTTCCAGATGGCGAAAACGGTGGTGCAGAAGTAGTCGAACAAGTCCTCGTCGGATTGGGACTTGAGCATATCCTGATAGGTGCGGTAGGAGCCCTTTTTCTTGTCGCTGCGCTGGATGATCGGGCCTTCGGGCAGGCGGCCGGAGGGAATCTCGCCGATCCCGTCGGGAACGCTCTTGTAGAGGATCCGCTCGTCATCCAGGAAGGCGAAACTGCCGCCGAAAACGGCGTTCACCTTGCGGGTGTTGATCTTCACGGCAGCGGGCTGAGCTGCGGTTGCATCCACCCGGTAGAGTTCCACTTCGCTGTCCGTGTAGTTCAGGAAAGCGAGATAACGGCCGGAGGGCGACCAGCGGATCTCAAAGAGATGCGGGTCGGCGGGCAGGCCGATAATCTGCATGGGAACGCCGGCCGGCACGCTGATCAGATAGAGGTTGGTGATCACCGATTTATAGCGGGAGTCGCTGAAGTTGCGACCGTCGATCCGGATCCCGCCGATCTTGTATTCGTCCTTGGCTGCAATCTCCGCCAGCGGAATGAAGGGGGAATTGCGCTCGGTAACCACGGCGCAGGTAGCCTCCGGATTGAAGATGGCACGGGGTACGGGCGGTGCCAGATAGATATCCGTAAGATCCTGAGGGGGAGTTTGGTACTTGTCCTGTGCGAAGGTCAGGGGCGCGAAGGCCAGCAGCAGGAGAACGAGAATCAGGGAAAAGCGTTTCATATTGTTGGTTGGTTGTTTGTTGTCCGGTCTTGGAGTGTCTGCAAATTTATTGATTTATTTTCAAAAAATAACCTCAGATTTCAAGAATTAATACTACCTTTGCAGTCCCCCGCGAGGGGCACTTTATAAATAAAGTCTAACTCCTTATTGCTTAATTAATTACAAAAATGGCAAAAGAACTTGAAAACAACATCGCGGAAGAGGTAGCCCTCGAGCCCCAGGCAGAGGTCGCCGCTGAACCCGCACAGGAAGAGGTTATCGTCGCTCCCAAACAGCACAAGAGCAATGCTTCCGCAGACAACGCAACGTTCGACTGGGACGCATTCGAAAATGACGGCTTTGCAGAGGCCGACAAAAAGGCAACCGAAGAGAGCTACAGCCAGACCCTCTCCCGCGTTGCAGAAAATGAAGTGGTCGAAGGTACCGTCGTCGCCCTCAACAAGCGCGAGGTGATTGTCAACATCGGCTACAAGAGCGAAGGTGTCGTCAGCATCAACGAATTCCGTTACAACCCGGAACTCGCCGTCGGTGACAAGGTCGACGTGTTCGTCGAGAACGCCGAGGACAAGCGCGGCCAGCTCATTCTCTCCCACAAACGTGCACGTTCCCTGAAGTCCTGGGATCGCGTCAACGAAGCTTATGAAAAGGATGAAATCGTGAAGGGTTACATCAAGTGCCGCACCAAGGGCGGTATGATCGTCGATGTCTTCGGCATCGAGGCATTCCTCCCGGGCAGCCAGATCGATGTGAAACCCATCCGCGACTATGATATTTTCGTGGACAAGACCATGGAATTCAAGATCGTGAAGATCAACCACGAATTCCACAACGTCGTCGTCTCTCACAAGGCACTCATCGAGGCTGAACTCGAAGCCCAGAAGGCCGAGATCATCAGCAAGCTCGAGAAGGGCCAGATTCTGGAAGGTACCGTCAAGAACATCACCTCCTACGGTGTATTCGTCGACCTGGGCGGCGTGGACGGTCTGATCCACATCACCGATCTCTCCTGGGGCCGCGTCAGCCATCCGGAAGAGGTGGTCTCCCTCGATCAGAAGATCAATGTCGTGATCCTCGAATTCGACAAGGAGAAGAACCGTATCGCCCTCGGTCTGAAGCAGCTTACCCCGCACCCGTGGGAGGCGCTCGATCCGAACCTCAAGGTGGGCGACAAGGTAAAAGGCAAAGTGGTCGTCATCGCAGACTACGGTGCATTCGTCGAGGTCCAGCCGGGCGTCGAGGGTCTGATCCATGTCTCCGAAATGAGCTGGTCCCTCCACCTGCGCAGCGCTCAGGACTTCCTCACCGTCGGCCAGGAAGTAGAGGCCGTGATCCTCTCGCTCGACCGCGAAGACCGCAAGATGTCCCTTGGTATCAAGCAGCTGAAACCGGATCCGTGGGCTACCATCTTCGAGAAATATCCGATCAACTCCCGCCACACCGCTACGGTCCGCAACTTCACGAACTTCGGCGTATTCGTCGAACTCGAGGAAGGTGTTGACGGTCTCGTCCACATCAGCGACCTGAGCTGGACCAAGAAGGTGAAACATCCTTCCGAGTTCACCGCCATCGGTGAGCCGCTGGAGGTTGTCGTGCTCGAAATCGACCAGGAGAACCGTCGTCTCAGCCTCGGTCACAAGCAGCTCGAGGAGAACCCTTGGGAAGCTTACGAGAACATCTACACCGTGGGTTCCGTCCACGAGGGTACCGTGAAGACCTTCGTTGACAAGGGCGCCATCATCACCCTCGACGAGAACATCGAAGGCTACTGCTCGATGCGCAACATCGTCAAGGAAGACGGCAGCCAGCCCAAGGAGGGCGACAAGCTCCCGTTCCGCGTAGAGGAATTCAGCAAGAACGGCAAGCGCATCCTTCTCTCGCACACCAAGACCTACGCAGCTGCCAAGGCTGAAGAGGCTGCCGAGAAAGACAGCGAAGCCAAGTCCACCCAGAAGGCCGTGAAGAAGATCAAGGCCAACCTGGAGAAGACCACCCTCGGTGACATCTCCGCTCTCGCTTCCCTGAAGGACGAAATGGAGAAGAACCAGTAATGGAGTTCTCCCTGACAACCCTGGGCACGGCTTCTGCCAAGCCGATGGTTGACAAATATCCGAGCGCTCACGTATTCAACGTACGTGGGCGCTTGTTTTTGGTAGATTGCGGCGAGGGAACCCAGGTGCAGCTCCTGCGCAACCGGATTTCGATGATGAAGATCGACAACATCCTGATCTCGCACCTGCACGGCGACCACATTTTCGGCATCTTCGGCCTGCTCTCGACGCTGTCGATGATCGGGCGCACCGCCCCGCTGCACATTTACGCCCCGCGCGATTTCGCCTCCATCCTTCATTTCTTCCTGGGCCATTTCGGCGAAGGAATCAAGTATGAAATCGTCCACCATCCGCTTCAGGGCAAGGCGCCTGAACAGATCTGCGAACTGCGCACGGTGGATGTCTTCGCCTTTCCGATGAACCACGGAATCGACACCTACGGATTCCTGCTGCGCGAAAAATGGCCCCTCGACCGCGAGGGCCGTCCGATGCGCCGCGGACGCAGCGCTGCCTATTGCAGCGATACGGCGCCCTTCCCGGAGGAGGCCCAGTGGCTGAAGGGGGTGGATTTGATCTATCACGAGGCCACCTATGGCGAGGAGATGCGTGACAAGGCGCTCGCGCGTTTTCACTCCACCGCGGCCCGCGCCGCGCAGGTGGCGCTGGAGGCCGGCGCTTCGCAGCTGGTCCTCGGCCACTTCTCCTCGCGTTACAAGGATCTGAACCCCCTGCTGGAGGAGGCCCGCGCCATCTTTCCGAACACCGTACTGGCCGAAGAAAACGGCCGTTATCTGATTCCCGTTCCGGAACGGTTATAGCATTTTTTGCTATCTTTGTCGGTCATGAAACACAGAACGCTCCTCTCCGTCCTGCTTTTGTTGTTTTCCCTCTCGGCGTTTGCCCAGGGGGAACGCATTAGCCGTCAGGAGTATATCGAGCGTTACAAGGCGGTTGCCATCCGCCAGATGGTGGAGTTCGGCATTCCCGCCAGCATCACGCTGGCGCAGGCCTGCCTCGAGTCGGGCGACGGCAACAGCACGCTGGCCATCGAAGGGAACAACCACTTCGGTATCAAGTGCCACGGCTGGCAGGGCGCCACGATCCATCATGACGATGACGCCGCCCAGGAGTGTTTCCGCAAGTATGACAAGGTGGAGGATTCCTACCGCGACCATTCCGAGTTCCTGCGCTACCGCGACCGCTACGCCTTCCTCTTCGAACTGGATCCGAAGGATTACCGCGGCTGGGCCTACGGCCTCAAGAAGGCGGGTTACGCCACGGCGCCAGAGTATGCCCAGCGGCTGATTGCCATCATCGAGGGGAACAACCTCTCGCAGTATGATGTCGTCCCCGGCGAGACGCCTGAAATCGAGGCGATTCCTACGCCGATCACCGCTGAAAAATCGGTCCGGATCACACCGGACAAGGGGAGTCCGCTCTACCGGATTTCACTCGCCCGTCAGATTTACAGCCGCAACGGCGTCTCCTATATTCTGGCGGAAGGATATGATACCTATGAGACGCTGGCCAAGGAGTTCCGCCTCTTCCGCAGCGAGTTGCTCCGCTTCAACGACATGCGTACTCCGCTTCCGATTGTGGCCGGGCAGATTATCTACCTGGAGAAGAAGCGCACCCGCAGCGCAAAATACCTTGAAATGCACGTAGCCGAAGAGGGCGAGACCATGTACGATCTCTCGCAGCGATACGCTGTCCGGCTTCGCAATTTATATATGTATAACGACATGAAGGAGGGAGAGGAGCCGGTTCCCGGTCAGAAGATCTACCTCCAGCCCAAGAAGCACAAATAATATGGCCAAGCCTCGCAAAACCAAGAAACACTGGAAGATCTCTATCGGAATCGTCATGATCATCCTCGCCATTGGGGCCGCACTGATGGGACTCAATTACTACGGAACCTTCCTCTATGACAACATCAACGAGGTGATTCCCGGCCGGGGCATCGTGGAGGTGAGCAAGAGCGCTACCTATGAGGATCTTTGCAACGCCATGATCGAGAGCGGCGTGCTTGACAATCCCAAGACCTTCCTTCGGGCGGCCAAGTATTACAAACTCAAGGACAACTTCAAGCCGGGCTGCTACCGTTTCGTGCGGGGCATGAACAACAAGGCAATCGTCCGTACCTTCGCCTGCGGCTGGCAGGAGCCGGTTCAGCTGACCTTCAACAGCCATGTCCGTTCGCTGGAGCGTCTCTCAGGGATTCTGGGTGAAAAACTGGAGGCGGATTCCGCCGCTTTTGCCAAGGTCCTGCTCGATCCGCAGACCGCCCGTGCCTACGGGTTCCAGAAAGAGACCTTCCTCTCGATGTTCATTCCGAATACCTACGAAGTTTACTGGACCATCACGCCGGACAATTTCGTCTCCCGCATGTACAAGGAGTGGGAGGCGTTCTGGACGGAGGAACGCACCCAGAAGGCTGAGGCCATGGGACTCTCCAAGACCGATGTCAGCACCCTGGCCTCCATCGTGGTGGAGGAGACCCGCTTCGCAGACGAGATGCCCATTATCGCCGGCGTTTACATCAACCGCCTCCACAAGCGGATTCCGCTGCAGGCCGATCCCACCGTCAAGTTTCTCGTCCGGGAGGAGGGCGTCACCCGCATCCTGAACCGGCATCTGAAGATTGATTCTCCCTACAATACCTACAAATACAGGGGATTGCCTCCGGGCCCCATCACGATGCCCTCGATAACGGCCATCGATGCGGTGCTCAATTACACCCGCCACCACTTCTACTACTTCTGCGCCCGCGCCTCTTTTGACGGGCGGCACGAATTCGCCAGCTCCTACAACGACCACGTGAAGTACGCAAACGCCTACCACGCCGCCTATAAGGAGTGGGAACGGGAACGTGCGGAGGCCCAGGCGGTCGCCGCACTGGAAACGGTGGTGGTGAATACCGAACCTACATCCGCTCCGGGAGCGTAATGCCCAGGATGCCCATCGCCTTGACCAGCACTGAGGCGATCAGACGGATCAGTTCGAGCCGCTGCGCCCGGACGGCTTCGTCTTCTTCGCGCAGGATCTGCGTGTCGTGGTAATACTGGTTGAATTCCTTGGCCAGATCATAGGCATAATTGGCGATGATGGCGGGTGAGAGCGCCTCTCCCGCTTCCCGGATTTTGTCGGGATAGGTGGCGATCAGGCGGATGATGCTCTCCTCCTTGGCGATGACCGGCGCACCGCAGGCCCCGATCCGGCATCCCTGCTCCGCTGCCTTGCGGAGGATGGATTTGATGCGGGCGTGGGTGTACTGGATGAACGGGCCGGTGTTGCCGTTGAAATCGATGGACTCCTTGGGATCGAAGAGCATCGTCTTCTTGGGATCTACCTTGATGATGAAGTATTTCAGCGCACCGAGGCCCAGCGTGTGGAAGAGTTCGTCCTGCTCCGCCTCGCTCATGCCTTCGAGTTTGCCCAGTTCGAGCGACGTCTCGCGGGCCGTGTTGTACATTTTCTCAATCAGGTCGTCGGCGTCGACCACCGTTCCCTCGCGGGATTTCATCTTGCCCTCGGGCAACTCCACCATGCCGTAGGAGAGGTGGTGGATGGCATCGGCCCAGGTGAAGCCCAGTTTCTTGAGAATCAGCTTCAAGACCTGGAAGTGGTAGTTCTGTTCGTTGCCCACCACATAGATATGCTCATCCAGGTTGTATTCTTCAAAACGCTGGCGGGCGGTGCCCAGATCCTGCGTCATATAGACCGAGGTGCCGTCGCCGCGCAGCAGCAGTTTCTGGTCGAGACCGTCGCCGGTGAGGTCGCACCAGACGCTGCCGTCTTCCTTCTTGTAGAAGATGCCGCGTGAGAGTCCTTCGGCCACCAGTTCCTTGCCGCCTTTGTAGGTCTGGGATTCATAATAGGTCCGGTCGAAGCTGATGCCCAGCGAGCGGTAGGTCTCGTCGAATCCTTCATAGACCCAGCCGTTCATCTTTTTCCAGAGCGCCACGGTGGCTTCGTCGCCCTGTTCCCACTTGACCAGCATGGCCTGCGCCTCCTTGAGAATCGGGGCGTTCTTCTCGGCCTCTTCTTCCGGCATTCCGCCGGCCACCAGCTGCGCGACTTCGGCCTTGAGCAGGTCGTTGAACTTCACGTAGTAGTCGCCGATCAGGTGGTCTCCCTTCTTGCCGGCCTGCTCCGGGGTGATGCCGTTTCCGCACTTGAGCCAGGCGAGCATCGATTTGCAGATGTGGATGCCGCGGTCGTTCACCAGGTTGACCTTGAGGACTTTGTGTCCGTATGCGGCGAGCAGGTTGGCTACCGAGGCGCCCAAAAGGTTGTTGCGTACGTGGCCCAGGTGGAGCGGCTTGTTGGTGTTGGGGGAGGAGAACTCCACCATCACGGTCTTGCCCGTAGCGGGCAGCTGGCCGAAGGCCGCATCGGCCGCCAGGCGCCCCAGCGTGTCGCTCCAGAAGGAGGGAGCCAGTTTGATATTGAGGAATCCCTTGATGACATTGTATCCTGAAACCTCCGCGTCGTTGGCCTTGAGCCAGCTTCCGATGGCCTCTGCCGTGGCTTCCGGGCTCTGGCGGCTGGTGCGCAGCAGCGGGAACACGACGAGGGTCAGATCGCCTTCGAATTCCTTGCGGGTGGCTTGGAACTGAAGCATGGAAACGGGGATTTCAGCGCCATAGAGCGCCTGGACTGCCCGGAGGCAGGACTGGGACAAGTATTGTACAGGATTCATTTCTGGGTAGAATTGGCAAAAAAGGTTTTAAAGGCTGCACGGGCTTTGGGGGCGAGCAGAATCAGCGTCGGAATCGTGCAGAAGGCCATCAGGGCAAAGGCAATGTCGATGATGCTCACGGCCACGCCCAGCGGAATGACGGCGCCCACGATCAGGACCAGCAGGTAGGGCCAGTTGTAGTAGTGGGCCTTGTCGGCTCCGATCAGGAAGCCCAGGCACTTCTGTCCGTAGTAGGAATAGGAGAACATCGTCGAAAAGGCAAAGCAGAGGACGATGACAAACAGCAGGTAGCGCCCGATGCCGGGAATGGCTGCATCAAAGGCGGCCAGCGCAATGCTGAGCCCCTGTGCGGAGCTGAGTCCGCCCCCGGCGGGGAGGATGGTGGGATCGACACTCCGGCCCACCAGGATGGCGATGGCCGTCAGGGTGCAGATGAAGCCCGAATCGATGGAGGGGCCCAGCATGGCCACCAGTCCTTCATGGACCGGTTCCTTGCTGCGGGAGGCTCCGTGCATCATCGAGGCGGAACCGACGCCCGCCTCATTGACGAGCGCGGCCCGGCGGACACCGGTGAGGGCCACGAAAATGACGCCGCCCGCCACGCCGCCGCCTACGGCCGACGGGTTGAAGGCACCGACGAAGATGTCGCGGAAAACCCCGGGAACGGCGCCCAGGTGGCTGAAGATGATGTAGAGAATCAACAGGAAGTAGAGAATCACCATCACCGGGACGATCCGCTCCGCCACGCGGGCGATCCGCCGGATGCCGCCGAAGATGACAATCGATACAATCAGGCAGATGGTCAGGCCGATTCCGAAACGCAGGCCCACCGTGCCGTTTTCGCCCGCAAAGAGGGAGACGACAGATTCGGTGAGCTGGTTGGCCTGCATGAGGCAGAAAGAGCCGACCAGGCCGGCGATACAGAAGAAGACGGCCAGCGGTTTCCACTTGGGGCCAAGCCCGGTGGTAATCATGTACATCGGGCCGCCCTGGAGTTCGCCTGCGGAGTCGCGGCCCTTGAACATCACGGCCAGCGTGCCTTCGAAGAGTTTGGTGGCCATGCCCACGATGGCGCTGATCCACATCCAAAAGATGGCGCCCGGACCGCCGATGCAGATGGCGATGGCCACGCCCGCGATATTGCCCAGCCCCACGGTGGCAGCCACGGCGCTGGCCAGGGCCTGGAGGGAACTGATCTGCCCGTTGCCGCCTTCATCCTTCCGGCGCAATTCGCCGATGGCGCGGCCGTAGCGGCGGATGGGGGTGAAGCCCGAATAGATCAAAAAGAAGAGTCCCCCGCCGATGAGCAGGAAAAACAACGGATAGCCGCACAGGAAATCTCCGAATGCGACAATCCCGTTTCCGATGGCGGACCAGAACTCCATCGCCTCCGGTTAGCCGAGGTAACTCTTGAGCAATTTGCTGCGGGTGCTGTTGCGCAGGCGACGGACCGCCTTTTCCTTGATCTGGCGGACACGTTCGCGGGTAAGACCGAACTTTTCGCCGATCTCCTCGAGGGTCAGTTCCTGGCAGCCGATTCCGAAGAAGTAACGGATGATATCCCGTTCGCGTTCGGTCAGCGTCGAGAGGGCGCGCTCGATTTCCGTATTGAGCGACTCGTTGACCAGACCCCGGTCTGCGTTGGGGGAGTCGGGGTTGACCAGCACGTCGAGCAGGCTGTTGTCCTCCCCGTCCACGAAAGGAGCGTCCACCGAGACGTGACGGCCGGAGACGCGCAGCGTGTCGGCAATCTTCTCGGAAGGGATGTCGAGCAGGTCGGCCAGCTCGTCGGGCGAGGGCATGCGCTCATGCTCCTGCTCGAACTTGGAGAGGGCCTTGTTGATCTTGTTGAGGGAACCCACCTGGTTGAGCGGCAGACGCACGATACGGCTCTGCTCGGCCAGGGCCTGCAGGATGGACTGACGGATCCACCACACGGCGTAGCTGATGAATTTGAAGCCGCGGGTTTCATCGAACTTCTCGGCTGCCTTGATCAGGCCGAGGTTGCCCTCGTTGATCAAATCGGGCAGGCTGATGCCCTGGTTCTGGTATTGCTTGGCAACGCTGACCACGAAGCGGAGGTTGGCCTTGGTAAGTTTTTCGAGGGCGGCCTGGTCTCCCTTGCGGATGCGCTGTGCGAGTTCAACTTCTTCTTCTACCGAAATAAGCTCTTCGCGACCGATTTCCTGCAGGTATTTGTCGAGGGAAGCGCTTTCGCGGTTGGTAATGGATTTGGTAATCTTTAACTGTCTCATCTTTTCAAAAATTGCATCTATTATACGCAAGATTTGAAATAATGTTTCACACCCTTAAAGCGTAACGAAAATTTCTTTCCGTTCCCCGCCGCGGATCACCGTGATGACGGCCTGCTCGCCCGGGCGGAGCTTGCTCATCTGCTCCTGGACGGCGGCGGAGTTGCGCACTACGTTGAGGTTGATTTCCGTGAGGATATCCCCGGCCTTGATGCCTGCCTTGTCGGCCGGACCGTCCCGTCGGACCTCCTCCACATAAACGCCGCTGACCTCCAGCAGCCCCAGTTTCTGGGCACGCTCGGCGTTGATTTCAGACATTGTCACACCGAGCATGGCCCGCTGGACGGAGCCGTAGTTGATGAAGTCGTCGGCAATCTTCTTGACGATGTTCACCGGCACGGCGAACGAATAACCGGAGTAGGATCCCGTCAGCGAGATGATGGAGGTGTTGATGCCCACCAGCTCGCCGGCCGTATTGACGAGGGCGCCGCCGCTGTTGCCGGGGTTGACGGCCGCATCGGTCTGGATGAAGGATTCTACGCGGAACTGACCGTCGTAGTTGGGGAGGGAGCGGCCCTTGGCGCTCACGATGCCGGCGGTGATGGTGGAGCGCAGGTCATACGGAGAACCGATGGCCAGCACCCAGTCGCCCAGCCGCAGCTGGTCTGAGTCGCCCATTTCGATGCAGGGCAGATCCGTGGCATCGATCTTCAGCAGGGCGATGTCGGTGGCCGGGTCGGTGCCTACGAGCGTAGCCGGGTACACCCGGTCGTTTTCGAGCGTGACCTCAATCTGGTCTGCGCCGTTGATTACATGGTTGTTGGTGACGATATAGCCGTCCGGACGGATGATGACGCCCGAACCGAGTCCCACCTGTTCCTGCGGAATCTCCGCGAAGCCGAAGAGCATGTCGAAGAGCGAAGAGGGGCGGCTGGCCTTGGCCCGCTTGACCACTTTGACATAGACGACAGTCTGCACGGCCGTTTCGGCGGCGTCGGAGAAGGAGGCCACGCCCGTGGCGGAAATGACACGCCGGGTGTCATTCTGACGGACGGTACGCTCGCCTGTGGCAGGTTCCACGGCGGCGAGGCGGTGCTTGACGACAGAATCCGAAACGAGCCAGGCGGCTCCTGCAGAAAGGATAACGGTGAGGAGGATGATGAAAAGAGTTTTCAGTTTCATATTTCGCAAATTTTCTTGTCGGAAAAACTCAAATTATATGCCAAATTTACGTATATTTGTAGGCTGAATATTTTTGAAACAAAAGTGCATTACATATATGAAATTCACAGTATCAAGTTCCGAACTCCTCGAAGGCCTGGTATCGGTCTCGAAGGTCATCTCCAACAAGCCCACCCTCTCCATCCTCGAGAACTTCCTCTTCGAACTCAAGGACAACACCCTGACGGTCACCGCTTCGGACGGTGAGACTACGCTCAAGAGCAACATCGCCATTGCCCAGGTCGAGGAGGAGGGCCGCACCGCCGTCCCCGCCCGGCTGCTCACCGATTCCCTCAAAGAATTTCCGGATCAGCCGCTGACCTTCAAGCTTTCCGGCGAGAATACGATGGAGATCACCTGGAGCGCAGGCGCTTCCAAGCTCCCGTGCTACGATGCTGCGGATTTCCCGAAACTGCCGGAGCTGGGCGGCGTCTCCGAGAGCCTCTCGATTGCGGCTGAAACCCTCCTGACGGGTATCAACAACACCATCTACGCCACGGCCGAGGAGGAGCTCCGTCCGGTGATGAACGGTATCTTCTTTGATATCGACGCGCCGACAACCACCCTCGTCGCTTCCGACGCCCACAAACTCATCTGCTTCGAATTTACGGGCGCGCAGGTCTCCCAGAAGTCCTCGTTCATCCTGCACAAGAAGCCGGCAGCCGTGCTGCGCAGCATTCTGGCCAAGGTGGAGGGCGATATCTCCATCCAGTTCGACAACAAGAACGCCTACTTCAACTTCGACAACAACATCCTGGTCTGCCGTCTGATCGAGGGCACCTATCCCGCATACCGGACCGTCATCCCCAAGAACAATACCAACAAGATGACCATCGGCCGCGCTGAACTGCTGAATGTCGTCAAGCGAATCGCCGTCTGCTCCAACCAGATTTCCAGCCAGATCAAGCTGAAACTCTCCTTCAACCAGGTTCTCGTTTCCGCCCAGGACCTGACCTTCTCCATGTCGGCCTACGAGACGCTGCCTTGCCAGTATGACGGGGAGGAGATGGAGATTGGCTTCAAGTCGAACTTCCTGCTGGAAATCCTCTCCAACCTCCCGTATCAGAACATCTGCATGGAACTGGCAGACCCTTGCCGCGCCGCCCTCATCGTCTCCGCAGACGAGGCGAACCCCGACGAGAACGTCTCCGCCCTGCTGATGCCGGTGATGATCAACGCCTAGCCGAAGCTTCCCATGCAACTGAACCTGAAGCGACCGCTCGTGTTCTTCGATATCGAGAGCACGGGCTTGAACATTGCAACCGATCGCATCGTGGAGATCTCTATCGTCAAGGTCTCGCCCACGACGCCCGGCGCCCCGAATGACGTGGAGGTCAAGACCCGCCGCATCAATCCCGGCATGCCCATTCCGCCGGAGGCGCAGGCCGTCCACGGCATCACGGACGACGATGTGAAGGATTGCCCCAAGTTTGCCCAGATCGCCAAATCCCTGGCCCAGATGCTGCAGGGGTGCGATATCGCCGGATACAACTCCAATCGGTACGATATTCCGCTCCTGGCCGAGGAGTTCCTCCGCGCCGGTGTAGACTATGACTTCCACAAGCGCAACCTGGTGGACGTGCAGAATATCTTCCACAAGAAGGAGCAGCGCACGCTCAAGGCGGCCTACAAGTTCTATTGCGGAGAAAACCTGGACAACGCCCACTCCGCCGAGGCGGATACGATGGCCACCTACCGGGTGCTGGAGGCGCAGCTGGACCGCTATGCCGCCGATGAGGAAGAGCCGCTCCAGAACGATGTGGAGTATCTGGCCAAGTATTCCACGGTGAGCCGCTATGTGGATTACGCCGGCCGTATCGTCCTGAACGACCAGGACGAGCCGGTCTTCAACTTCGGCAAGCACAAGGACCGTCCCGTCCGGGAAGTGCTTCGCAGCGAGCCGAGTTATTACAACTGGATGATGGACGGGGATTTCACCCTGGACACCAAGCAGCAGCTGACCCAGATCAAACTCTCGATGCGATGAACATCGTCGTCGTCCGCCCGGACGGCTCCTTCTACACCCGTCCCGACACCACACTGGTCCGCGGCGCGCGTGACTATTATCTTCCGGACGACCTCACTTCGGTGACGGTCTGCCGCTGCCGCTGGATTTCCCTGAAAAAGTCTGCCAAGGCGGTTTCCGCCCGCTTTGCCCCCCGCTATTATGAGGCGATGGGGGAGGGCGTTCTGCTCTATGGCGAGGGAACGATCTCGTATCTGGACGCCTCGACCTGCATCTTTCCGGAAACACGCCCGGCCGAGGCACTTTCGGAGGAGGAGCACGGCCGTATCGCCGGAGCGCTGGAGAAGGTCACCCGCCACCAGTTGCTCAGACTGGCTGATCTGCTGGTTTTTGAGGAACCCGGATCCGTCAGCCTCACCCGGGGAGCGACGGTGGATCTTTACGCCGGTTTTCCGGCGCGTTGCTTCAAGATCTGCTGAGCGGCGCTGGCCCCGGCCAGGGCACCGGTGGAGAAGGCAATCTGCAGGTTGTATCCCCCGGTATCTCCATCGAGGTCGATTACCTCTCCCGCAAAATAGAGCCGGTCGTTCAGCCGGGAACGCATGGTCTTGGCAATCAATTCTTTCTGTGAAACGCCGCCGGCTGTCACCACCGCCCGTTCGTAGCCGGTATGGCCGACAATCCGCCAGCGCCATTCCTTGAGCCGCCGGGCCAGGTTGCGGCCGTTCAAATCGGGATTTGCGTGCAGAAACGGGGCGATGAGCCGGCCGGGCATCAGTGTTTGCAGCAGGGCTTTCAGTTTGACGGCACCCAGTTCCTCCCGCGTGGCGTGGAGCGCTGCCAGTTCGCGGTCGAGTCGGGCTTCCAGCTGGGGCATCGAAAGGCCAGGCTTGAGGTCGAGAACGACCTCCACCCGCTGTTTGCGGCGCAGGGCAGCCACCGCTTTGCGGCTGATGCGGAACCCCAGCGCCCCTTCGATTCCTCCGTCCGTGAAGGCCATCTCACCCTCTTCCAGCTGCACCGGATCCCGGTCAATGAAGAGCTGGAGCGCCACATTCTTTAATTCGATGCCGATCAGGTCCCGGTCGAAGTGTTCGGGCATCAGGGCTGTCAGGGAGGGGAAGGTTTCGACGATGCTGTGGCCGAAATCCCGGGCAATCTCGTAGCCCCGGCCGGTCGAACCGGTGGAGGGGTAGGAGAGACCGCCCGTCGCGACGATCACCGCCTCCGCCCGGACCGTCTCGGTGCGCAGAAGCGGCTGGGAGAGGGCCAGGGTGCAGCAAAGGGCATCCGGAGCCGGCTCCACGCGAAGCACCTCGCAATCGTAGAGAATCTCCACACCCAATGCGAGGGCATGGGCCGTCAGGGCTTTGGAAACGTCGCGCGCCTGCATCGACCGGGGATAGACCCGTTCGCCGCGTTCGACGACCGTCTCCAGCCCGATCCGGTGGAGCATCTCGAGCAGGGCTTCGTTGGAAAAATGATAAAAGGCGCTGCGTAAAAACGCGGAAACGGGATGGACGTGCGGAGCGAACTCCGTCCAGGGACGGGTATTGGTGATATTGCATCTTCCCTTGCCCGTAATGTTAATCTTCTTGCCGCAGAAGCTGTTCTTTTCAAAGAGTACCACGCGGACACCCGCCTGGGCTGCGTGGATGGCGGCCATCAATCCGGCCGCGCCTCCACCGACAATGGCGATATCGTATTTCCGCTGCATGACTACCGATCGATGACGCCGCTGCCCGCCAGTTCCCCGTCCGGGGCATACCAGGCGGCGAACTGTCCCGGCGTTATGCCGCGCTGCGGCTCGTTGAACAGGATATAAAGGCCGTCGGGGCGGCAGATGAGGCGGGCCTCCTGAAGCGGCTGGCGATAGCGGATGCGGACCTGGTAGGGCCGTTCTTCCCCCTCGCGCAGGGCGCATTCTTTCCGGATCCAGTGGACCTCTTCCGGCGAGATTCGGAGCGCCTCGCGCCACAGGCCCGGGTGGGAGTGGCCTTCGCCCACGAAGATCAGGTTGCGCGCCATGTCGGTGCCGATTACGAAAAGGGATTCGGCGTGTCCGCCGATATTCAATCCCTTGCGCTGCCCTACGGTGTAGTACTGGGCGCCGATATGGTGTCCGGCCAGGGTTCCGTCTTCCCGGTGATAGACAAAGGGTTCCGCCTTTTCCTCCAGTGTGTTGCGGGGCGGCAGGGCCTCATAGTAACTGCGGGGGATCTCAATCACGTCCCCCGCTACGCTGCGCAGTTTCTGCTGCAGGAAGACGGGCAGATCCACCTTCCCCACGAAGCAGATGCCCTGGCTGTCTTTTTTGTCGGCGCTGGGCAACCCGGCTTCGTGCGCGATGCGGCGGACCTCCGGTTTACAGAGTTCCCCGATGGGGAACAACGCCCGCGAAAGCTGTTCCTGCGAGAGCTGGCAGAGAAAATAGCTCTGGTCTTTGTTCGGGTCCAGGCCGGCCAGCAACCGGTAGGAGGGCGATCCGTCGGCCCCGGGAACCGTATCCACCCGGCAGTAGTGGCCGGTGGCGACCTTCTCGGCGCCCAGACGCAGGGCCTCCTGCAGGAAGGCGTCGAATTTGATTTCGCGGTTGCAGAGGACATCCGGATTCGGGGTGCGGCCCCGGGCATATTCATCGAACATGTAGTCCACCACCCGTTTGCGGTAGGTATCGCTCAGGTCGACGAAATGGAAGGGGATGCCGATCTTCTTGGCCACCATTTCGGCTACGGCGCGCTCCTCCTCCCATTCGCAGTCTCCGTGCAGCGTGCCGGTCGTATCGTGCCAGTTCTGCATGAAGAGTGCGAAGACCTCGTGCCCCTGCCTTTTGAGCAGCAGGGCGGCCACGCTGGAGTCCACGCCTCCCGAAAGTCCTACGCAAATTTTCATATTTCTAAAAAAAAACTACTACCTTTGTCGCGGGGTAAGTCTTATACGACCAGCTCCCACTGAACTCCCCCAGGGCTTGACCGCAGCAAGGGTAGGTGGTTGTAGCGGTGCGATATAAACAGCTTACCCTTTTTTTGTGCCCGGACCTAAATGTCGGTAAAGACAAAAGGCAGCAGGGCGGAGACATTCTCGAAGACCTGAATCTTCTTTTTGCTTCCCACCAGAATCTTCATCGGCTTGCCGAATTTGGTTTCGTACTGGGCCATCACCTGCCGGCAGGCGCCGCAGGGATAGCTCGGAGCGGGCTGCAGGTCGCCGTTCTGGGCGGCGATCAGGGCGATGGCGTCGAATGACTCCTGCGGGTAGCGGGCCGCCGCGGAGAACATTGCCACGCGCTCGGCGCAGAGGCCGGAGGGAAATGCGGCGTTCTCCTGGTTGGCCCCTTTGACCACAATGCCGTTGCGCAGCCGGACGGCCGCTCCGACATTGAAATGGGAATAGGGCGCATAGGAGCCCTTGAGGGCCTCCGTAGCCGCCTGCATCAGTTCTTTGTATTTCGGCTCGAGTTCATCGACGGAATCGTATTCGGTGTAATCGATGGTCAGGGTCTTCTTATCCATTTTATTCTTTTTATAATTTCCGCTAAAATACGACTTTTTTTTGGTTGGTAAACCAAAACTCCCTATTATTGCACCGTCATTAATACGAACGGATATGGCAGAAAATGCGCCCATCAAACGTGCAGTGATCAGTTACGACAATATGTCGCAGGAACTTATGGATGCCTTCAAAGAGAAGTATCCGAAGGGTTACGCAGACTATTTCAGTGACATCATCAAGGTGGAAAAGCCCAACGGAGACTTCTTCCACGCCGTTTCTCTCGAAGTTCCCGGCGCCCACTACCTGGTCAAGATCAAGGTGAAGGTGGACGATATCGAAGATATCCAGGAAGACCTCTTCAAAGACGGGGACAACGACAATAACGACTCCGGAGACGAGGAGAACGGAGATTTCCCGCCCGTTTCCGACGAGGATCTGGCAGCGGCCGGCGGCAGTTCCGACGGCGACGACGAAGGGGATGAGTAGGGAGCGATGCGCGGATTCTTCAAAAAGTTCAGCGACAGATTCAAGGCCCTGCCGGAGAAGACCATCCTGATGACGCTTGCGCTCGTCGTCGGATTGTTCAGCGGCGCGATGGCCGTCATTCTCAAGAAACTTATTGATTTGATACGCTGGGGGTTGACCGACTGGTTCGACGCCCCGGGGTACAACTACCTTTACCTGATTTACCCCGGCCTCGGTATGCTCTTCTCCTGGCTCTTCGTCAAGTACGTGGTCAAGGAGGATATCAGCCACGGGGTGACCAAGGTGCTGCAGGCGGTCTCCAAGGAGAAATCCCATATCGGTGCCCGCAATACCTGGTCTTCCATCATCTCCAGCTCCATGACCATCGGATTCGGCGGCAGCGTAGGTGCCGAGGCGCCCATTGTCTATTCCGGGGCGGCGCTGGGTTCGTCCATCGCCCGCCTGTTCCACCTGCCCTACAAGGATGTCACCATCCTGCTGGGATGCGGCGCGGCCGGTGCGGTGGCGGGCATCTTCAAGGCCCCACTGGCCGGCGTGCTGTTCACGCTGGAGGTGCTCCTGTTCAATATTTCCATGACTTCCATCCTTCCGCTGCTGGTCTCCTCGATCACGGCGACGGTGATTTCCTACCTCTTTTTGGGAAATGCCGTGGCCTTTACCAGCACGCTGGAGGAGTTCTCGATGGGCAATCTGCCCTATTACCTGCTGCTCGGCATCTTCTGCGGCCTGATGTCCATCTATTTCATCCGCACCTCCCTTTGGACGGAAGACAAGATGCGCGCCGTGAGCAAGCCGGTTTACCGCTGGCTGATCGGTGCCGTCTCGATGGGTCTGCTGGTCTTCTTTTTCCCGCCGCTCTACGGCGAGGGGTATGACTCGCTCAACCTGATGCTGACCAATTCCTCGACCAACATCATGGGCGGACAGCTGACCGGCCGCCTGCTCGAGGGCAAATGGGCCATCCTGATCTTCTTTGCCGCCATCCTCTTCCTGAAGGTTTTCGCCACGGCGATGACCAATGCGGGCGGCGGTGTGGGCGGAACCTTCGGCCCGACCCTTTTCACGGGGGCGATCGCCGGTTTCGTGCTGGCCCGCCTGATCAACCTGACGGGCATCCACGCCCTGCCCGAGGCCAACTTCGTGCTGGTGGGCATGGCGGGCATGATGGCCGGCGTGATGCAGGCCCCGCTGACGGCCATCTTCCTGATCGCGGAGATTACCGGAGGCTACAACCTGCTGATTCCCTTGATTATCTCCTCCATCGTATCCTTCGCCACCATCCGCTACGTGGAGCAGTACTCCATCTATACGAAACGCATCGCCAAGCAGGGTGAACTGCTCACCCACGACAGCGACAAGGCGGTGCTGACGCTGCTCAAACTCTCCGATTTCATCGAGACGGATTTTGCGCCGCTCGTCGGGGACCGCTCGCTGGGCGACCTCGTCAAGGCCATCTCCACCTCCGAGCGCAACATCTTCCCGGTGATGGACCAGGAACGCCATTTCCTCGGCGTCATCTTCCTGAACGATGTCCGCGAAGTGATGTTCGATACCTCCAAGTACTATACGCATACGATTTCGGAATACCTCAAGAGTGCCCCCGCCACCATCAATGTCCATGAAAAGATGGAGACGGTGATGGAGAAGTTCGAGATTACCGGCGCCTGGAACCTGCCCGTCGTGGACGACCGGGGCTGCTATGTGGGCTTTGTCTCCAAGAGCAAGATCTTCTCGTCGTATCGCGAACAATTGCAGGAAGTTTCCCATGAATAAGCTCTATGTCACCCGGATCGCCAGTGTGATGCAGATTGCGCCCTGGCAGGTCGAAGGGTGTGTCGCCCTCTTCGACGAAGGAGCCACCATTCCCTTCATCAGCCGTTATCGCAAGGAGCGGACCGGCGCCCTCGATGAGACACAGGTGGCCGAAGTGCGCCATTGGTACCAGCTCTTCACCGAGTTGGAAAAGCGCAAGCAATCAATCCTTGAAAGCATTGAAGAGCAGGGGAAACTGACCGACGACCTGCGTGAGGCCATTGCGCGTTCGGTGGATCCGCGGGAGGTGGAGGATCTCTACCTGCCCTATAAGCCCAAACGGCGCACCCGGGCTTCGGTGGCGCGCGAACTGGGGCTGGAACCCCTGGCGGACGCCCTGGAGGGGATGGCCGTGGAGGATCCTGCCGCCCTGGCCCGCCGCTATGTGAAAGAGGGGGTGCCCGATTCGGAAGCGGCGCTCGCCGGTGCGCGCGACATCCTCGCCGAACGGGTGGCGGAGACCAGCCGGATCCGTGCGGACCTGCGCGATCTGTATCTCAGATGGGGGACGGTCGTCAGCCGCCTTGCCCGGGGCAAGGAGGCGGATGAAAAGGCCGACAAGTACCGCAACTGGTTCGATTTCTCCCAACGGCTCGATAAAATACCTTCGCACCGCCTGCTGGCCATCCTGCGCGGCGTGAGCGAAGAGATGCTCTCGGTACGCATCGAGGTCAACCCCGACCACGCCCGGGAACGGATCGAGCGGACCGTCTTTGGCGGCAAGAGGCGCCCCTCGGCCGCCTGCCGCAGTCAGTGGAACCTGGTTCTGGCGGATGCCTACAAGCGGCTGCTGCATCCTTCCATTGAGAATGAGGCGCTCGGCATCGCCAAGGAAAAGGCCGACATCGAGGCCATCCGCGTCTTCGGCGAGAATCTGCGCCAGCTGCTCCTGGCGGCGCCCATCGGGCAGAAACGGACACTGGCCATCGATCCCGGTTTCAGGACCGGCTGCAAGGTGGTCTGCCTCGATGCGCAGGGGAACCTGCTGCACAACGAGACCATCTATCCGCATCCGCCTGTCAGCGAGAAATTTGCCTCGATGAAGAAGATTTCCTCGATGGTGGAGGCCTACGACATCGAGGTGATTGCCATCGGCAACGGCACGGCCGGTCGCGAGACGGAGGAGTTCATCAAAAAGATTGCCCTTCCTGAGGGGGTGCGCGTCTATTCGGTTAACGAGGACGGCGCCTCGGTCTATTCGGCTTCCGATACGGCCCGGGAAGAGTTTCCGGACTACGATGTGACAGTGCGCGGCGCGGTTTCTATCGGCCGTCGCCTGATGGACCCGCTGGCCGAACTGGTCAAGATCGATCCCAAGTCGATCGGCGTGGGCCAGTATCAGCACGATGTGGACCAGAACCTGCTCAAGGAGACCCTCGACAATACCGTGGAGGCCTGCGTGAACAGCGTGGGCGTCAATCTCAATACCGCCAGCCGCCACCTGCTCGCCTATGTGTCGGGCATCGGCCCGGCCCTGGCGCAAAATATTGTGGAATACCGCCGCGAGAATGGGCCCTTCGCTTCCCGAGAGGGGCTGAAAAAGGTCAAGCGGCTCGGCGACAAAGCGTTTGAGCAGTGCGCCGGATTCCTCCGGATTCCCGGGGCAAAGAATCCCCTGGACAATTCCGCCGTTCATCCCGAGCGCTACCCGCTGGTTGAAAAGATGGCGCGTGATGCCGGGGTGACGGTGCCCGAACTGATGGGCGACAATCCCGCACGCAGCCGGATCGACATCACCCGTTACATTTCCGACGAGGTGGGGCGCCCGACCCTGGAAGACCTGATGGCCTTTCTGGCCAAGCCCGGACGCGACCCGCGAGAAGGCGTCAAGGTTTTCGAGTTTTCGGATGAAATCCGCAGCATCGAAGATGTCCGGGTGGGCATGGTGCTGCCCGGCATCGTCTCCAATATCACCAACTTCGGGGCATTCGTGGATCTGGGCATCCACGACAAGGGATTGATCCACGTTTCGCAGGTCAGTGACCGGTTTGTCTCCTCGCCGTCCGAGGTGCTCAAACTCAATCAGCAACTCTATGCAAAAGTCATCAGCGTAGATGTGCAGCGCCGCAGGATCGGACTCTCTCTCAAAGGAATGGAGAAGAAATCGTGATGAGAACCCTTCTGAAAACCGTCCTCACGGGGCTGCTTCTGACAGTCCTTTCGTTTCCGGCCTCCGCACAGAAGCGGGTGACGGTGAGCGGCTATATGATCGACGCCACCTCGGGCGAGCCCCTGCTGGGCGCCGCCATTGTCGAACCGGATACCCGGCAGGGGGCAGTGACCAACAATTTCGGTTACTATACGCTGACCTTGCCTGCCGGTCCCCACAGACTGGAATATACCTATATGGGATATGAGTCCCGGACGCTCTCCGTTGAACTCTCGCGCGACACGCTGATGGACATCCGCCTGACGCCCGTTCCGATGGAATTGACAGGTGCGGTGGTGACGGCCACCCACTCTGAAATCGGCGTGCGCGGCACGCAGATGAGCGCCATCGAAGTCCCCATTTCCCAAATCAAGAGCATCCCGGCCATCGGCGGGGAGGTGGATATCCTCAAGGCCCTGCAGCTGTTGCCGGGCGTGCAGTCCGGAACGGAGGGCTCCGCGGGGATGTACATCCGGGGCGGCGGTCCGGACGAAAACCTGCTGCTGCTCGACGGCGTACCGCTCTACAATGTCAATCACATGATGGGTTTCTTCTCGGTGTTCGATGCGGACGCCATCAAGAACGTAACCCTCTACAAGGGGAGTTTTCCGGCCCGTTTCGGCAGCCGGCTCTCCGGCGTGGTGGACGTCCGTCTCAAGGATGGCAACGACCAGGAACTTCACTGGGGACTCGCCGTGGGACTGCTGGCTGCCAAATTCAATATGGAGGGACCGATTGTCAAGGGCAAGACCACCTTCAACCTTTCGCTGCGTCGCACCTATTACGACCTTTTCACTGCTCCCATTCTGACAGCCCTCTCTCTGAGTCAGGGAGATGTCGGGGCTACGGCCGGTTACTATTTCTACGACCTGAGCGGCAAATTGACGCACAAGTTTTCCAACCACGACAAACTTTATATAAGCCTTTACAGCGGCGATGACGATGTTTACGCCCGCATCCGGGAAGGCTACGACGAGAAATACGACCGCAAGGAGGATGACGGCTCCATCACGCACGTCAAGGACAGCGAGGCGATGCGTATGAAACTGGGCTGGAGATGGGGCAACGTGGTGACAGCGGCCCGCTGGAACCATATCTTTTCTCCGAAACTCTTTATGAATACCACCCTCAATTATACTCGGTACCGCCACCGTCTCTCCATCGACCTCTCGGAAGAACAGGAGACCATCCTCTCCGGAAGTGAAAATTCTTTCTCGGCGGATACGATGAAGGTGAATATGGGCTACAACTCCCTGATCAACGATATCTCCGTGGGGGCGGATTTCGAATACAGGCCTGCGCCGGAGCACGACATCCGGTTTGGAGCCGACTATATCTTCCACGCCTTCAAGCCTTCGGTAACCACGATCGGGATGAAGGCGGGCTACTCCGACGGCACGGAGACCGTCTCCCAGAAGCAGGATACCACCTTCGGCGACACGCCGCTCCATACCCGGGAGGCGGCCCTCTATGCCGAGGACAACTGGTCGCTCACCGACTGGCTGAAACTGAACCTGGGACTGCGAGGCTCCCTGTATCACACTGACAAACGCACCTATAAGTCGCTCGAACCCCGCGTCAGCCTGCGGTTCCTGATTGACAACGACCTCTCCCTCAAGGCCTCCTATTCGGAGATGAGCCAGTATCTGCACCTGCTCTCCAACAGCAATCTCTCTCTGCCCACCGACCTCTGGGTGCCGGTCACCGACCGGATCGAGCCGATGCGTTCCCGTCAGGGGGCGGCCGGCGTATTCTATACCCGCGGCCTCTTCGATTTCTCCGTCGAGGGCTACTACAAGACGATGGAAAATGTCGTGGAATACCGTGACGGTGCCTCCTTCCTGGGCACCACGGCCGGTTGGGAAGACAAGGTGGCGATGGGGCGCGGCTGGTCCTACGGCGTCGAATTCCTCGTCCAGAAAAAGAGCGGCAACACCACCGGCTGGCTGGGCTATACTTGGGCCAAGACACTCCGACGCTTCGACCGGGAGGGCAACGTCATCAACTTCGGCGAAGTCTTTCCGGCCAAGTACGACCGCCGGCACGACCTGAGCCTGGTGGTGACCCACCGGTTCAATCCCAAGGTCGATCTCTCCGGTACCTTCGTTTTCGGCAGCGGCGTCTGCGGCTCGCTGGCGATGCAGACGGTTTTGGCGCCCTCGTATGACGAGGTGGAAGGCTTCCATTTTTCCGAGCAGACGCCTTATTTCGAGCAGCGCAACAATTACCGGATGCCGGCCTATCACCGGCTGGACCTGGGGGTGAATTTCCACAAACCGCTGCGCAACGGGGGAGAGAGAATCTTCAATGTCAGCATCTACAACGTTTACAGTCACCAGAACCCCTTCCTGGTCTATGACGGGAACAAGACAGAGTATAACGTGGAGCCTGACGGCACGCTCAGCGTCCGTTCGCGGAAGGTTCTCAAGCAGCTTTCCATTTTCCCGATTATGCCCTCGGTTTCGTGGAGTTTCAAGTTTTAAGGAGGTATAGAAATGAAAAAGAGACTGATTCTGTTTGCGATGCTGCTCGGCCTGACGGCCCTTGCCTCCTGTACCAAGGAAATCAAGTTCCGTGGCAGCGAATCCGAGCCCCGTCTGGTGCTCTATTCGCTGGCCCGCGCCGGCGAGCCGTTGGAGGTGGAGGTCTCCGAGTCGGTCTTCTTCTTGAATTCGGAGCCCTACACGGCCTTCGCCGCCGACCTGGATGTCACGGCCGGCACGGTCAAACTCTATGTCAACGGCGGCAGCGTCCCGTATTCGCTGACCCGCCGCGAACCGCAGAAAATCGATGTGGACGGAGACGGTATCCCGGATTATGAAGATCTTCCCGCCGCTCCGCTTTATTATGACGCCCCCTACGCTCCGAAGGGAGGCGACAGGCTGCGTATCGAGGCGGATTTCCCGGGTTTCGATCCGGTGAGTGCAGAGATCACCGTACCGGTCTGCACCTCGCTGACCGTCGATTCCGTCACGGAAAAGGAGGGCGTCGCGAGTTATTGGGGGACTACCCATATCTGCGAAATGACGCTGACCGTCAAGCGGGGGGCGGATCCTTCCTGTTACTATGCCATTACGCCCTGTCTCCGCTCCACCGACCCTGACAACGGAGAGATTTATCTCAGCACCCTGACCCTGGAATCGGACGATTATATCTTCCAGGGCAACGGGACCCAGGACCAGATTAACCAACTTCTCAGCGATGACAGCGTGGACAAGGTTTTCGCCGATACGATGCTTCCGTCCGATACATACACTTTCCGCTGCCGTTTCGAGATGCCTGATTTGCAGTTTTATCGCGACGAAGGCGTCTCCATCGATGTCTATCTGCTCTTCACGACGATGGGACGCGACCTCTATTATTACCGCCTTTCCCGTTCTCAGGTAGGGTACACCTCGTTCGGCTTCCTCTCGGAGGCGACGGAACTCTATTCGAACGTCGTGGGCGGATATGGCTGTTTCTGCGCACGTTCTTCGGTGGAAATACCGCTTGGTTTGTGATTTTTTGTTATCTTCGCAGGAAGAAGTGAAAGAAATGGACCGCAAAGTCGTCATCATCCCGACCTACAACGAGAAAGAGAACATCGAGGCCATCATCCGCGCGGTGCGGGCCCTGGAAGAGGATTTTCACATTCTCGTGGTGGACGACGGCTCTCCGGACGGTACTGCCTCCATCGTCAAGGGCCTTCAGGCCTCCGATTATCCTGACTCTCTCTTCATTCTCGAGCGGGAAGGAAAACAGGGGTTGGGGACTGCCTATATGGCTGGTTTCCGGTGGGCGTTGGACCACGGCTATGATTACATCATCGAGATGGACGCCGATTTCTCCCACAATCCGGAAGACCTCCCGCGCTTGTACAAAGCCTGCAGCGAGGGCGGTGCGGACCTGGCCATCGGCTCCCGCTATTGCAACGGCATCAGCGTGATCAACTGGCCCATCGGCCGCGTGATCATGTCGTACTTCGCTTCGAAGTATGTCAAAACCGTCCTGCGCATGAAGGTGTACGACACCACCGCCGGCTTCAAGTGCTATCGTCGCAAAGTATTGGAAACCATTGATATGGATCGCATCAAAATGCGTGGCTACGGTTTCCAGATCGAGATGAAATACAATGCTTTCCGCCTCGGATTCAAGATTGTCGAGGTACCCATCATCTTCGTGGACCGCAAGAAGGGAACCTCCAAGATGAGCAGCGGTATCTTCGGCGAGGCCTTCTGGGGCGTCATGGCGCTGCGTTTCCGCAGAATCAGACCGAAATCATCAACCTTAAACAATAACTGACCTATGAAAAAACTTCTGACTTTGGTTCTTTGCGCATCCTTCGTGCTCAGCGGATGCGGCAACATGTCAAACCTGGGTAAAGGTACCGCCATCGGCGGTGGCAGCGGCGCAGCCGTCGGTGCAGCCCTCGGTCTTCTCCTTGGCAAGGATGCCAAGAGCGCAGGTATCGGTGCAGCCATCGGTACGGCCGTCGGTGCAGGCGTGGGCGCCCTCATCGGCAACAAGATGGACAAGAAAGCCGAAGAACTGGCAAACCTCGAAGGGGCAAACGTCGAGGTGGTCAAGGACGGCAACGACCTGGACGCTATCAAGGTGACCTTCGAAAGCGGTATCCTCTTCAAGACCAACAGCGCTACCCTGAGCGATGTCTCCAAGAAATCCCTCAAGGAGTTCGCAGCCCAGATGGCCGACCTTCCTGACACGGACGTCACCGTGCTCGGTCACACCGACAACACCGGCAGCGAAGAGTACAACGCAAAACTCTCGCTCCAGAGAGCAGAAGCTGTGGCCAGCTACCTGAAGACCTGCGGTATGGCCAAGAATCAGATGAAGCGCGTGGAAGGCATGTCCTACAAGCTCCCCATCGCAGACAATGCAACCGCTGAAGGCCGTCTCCAGAACCGCCGCGTCGAAATCTACATCTCCGCAAGCGAGAAGATGATCAAGGACGCAGAGGCCGGCAACCTGAAGTAATCCGGGTTACTCCTCAATAAAAAATCCGGTGCCGCAGGGCACCGGATTTTTTATTGCTTGCCGGCGAACTTGACTTCGCGCGCCTGCGTCACCAGGTCTTCGAAGAGGGTCAGGAAGGCATCTTTCCCCAGCAGGGCGTAGAGGTATTCCGGATGGAACTGGACCCCCAGCAGACGGTCGCCCGGGTAGGTTCCCTCGAGGGCCTCCGGCACCCCGTCATCCGCCGAGGCGACAATCCGGACCCCGGCAGGAATCGTCTTGCAGTAATGCTTGTGGCTGGAGTTAACCTGGATGGTCTTGGTCTGGAGCAGCCGGTAGAGGGTGGAAGTCTCATCAATGGTGATATCGTGGTTGAGGTAGGCCCCTCCCTTGTAGTGGTCATAGGGAGAATCGGGAAAATCTTCCGTTACCGTCCCCAATGCTCCGCCGCGCATCAGGCAGATGCGCTGGCAGCCGAAGCAGATGCCGAGCACGGGCTTTCCCTGGGCGATGGCGGCGCCGATCAGTCGCTTGTCGCAATTGCTGCGGCCGGTTGTGTCTGCAGCCGACGATCCCGGAATAATCAGTGCATCCACGCGCTTCAGATCGTTTTTCGCCTTGTTGTCGTTGGTGGCATAGTTTTCAAAACAGACCATCTGCCCGCCGGCATCCTCGATACATTTTTTGAAATAATCAACGGTCTTGGCGTTTTCCTTCACGATGCCGGCACATCCGATTCCGACATAGATCGTGGGATCAATCTCCTCCGGAGGCGTAACGGGTGTGGGTTCAATCGGATCGCTGCCGCAGCCGTAGAGCAGCACGGCAGTTGCCAGCAACATCAAAGCTTTTTTCATAGGTCTGCACATTATTTCAGATACTTTTTGTATTCCAGTTCAAAGTTGGGGGTGAAAACACCTTTCCCCAGGTTTTCGTCTATTTCGGAGCGCGTCCAAAAACGTCCGCTTTCGAGTTCGTCGCTCGGAACGGGATCTTCGTCGCAGACGGTCCGGTAAAGATAGACATATTCCCGTTCCCGGTCGGACTCAAAGAGATACTTTTTGATAGCAACAGGTTCGAACTCCTTGATTCCCAGTTCTTCCCGCACTTCTCTCTCCAGCGCGGAAGAGGCAGGTTCGCCAAATCCGATGTGGCCGCCCACGGCCGTGTCCCATTTGCCGGGTTGGATGGTTTTCCACAGCGGACGCTGCTGCAGGTAGAGTTCGCCGCGACTGTTGAACAGGTGCAGGTGAACCACCGGATGAAGCAGCTTGCTGCCGCCATGGCACTCGCGGCGGGTGGCTTTGCCGACGGTAAGCCCCCGGTCGTTGACAATCGGGAGGACCTCCTCGCCGTCGTCCTGTCTTACGGGCTGGGGTGCCGGTTCCGGTTGTCTGGCAGGCGTCGGAACGACCACCTCTTTCACCGCTTTCTTGACAGGAGCGGGCCTGGGAGCTGCCGGACGCGTATCCGCGATGAGCGGCGTGAGCGGCAGCGGATCGTAGGAAACCGTTGTCAGAATCATCCTTCCGCCGGAGTACTCAATCAGTTCCCCTTCGCGATGCCCAATGAGTGCTTTGGCGATGGGGGAGAAGAAGGAGATGAGTCCCTTCCCGGCATCCGCTTCATCCGCGCCGACGATTCGAACGGTACGCGTGGCGCCGCCCGGGAACTGCAGGGTGAGATAGGCTCCGAATGCAGCCAGGGCCACGTCGGCGGGCCGTTCCTGCAGCACGGCGGAAGCGATGCGTTCGTCCAGCAGACAGAGCTTTGCGCTGAGGTAGTTGCGCTGTACGCGGCGGTCTCCTTCGTTGCCCGAGGCCGCCTCCCGTCGCGAGAGCAGTTCCTCCCGCTCCCGTTTCAGGGCGGCGAGGCCCTCCGCGGTCACGTAGTTGGCCACGCCTTCGGGAAGAAAAGCCCGCTGTTCGACAGCGGGCGTCTCTTCAATATCGCCGTCCTTGACGAATCCCCGGCTCATATTTCTTACTTCTTCTTGGCCGTTGAAGCGCTGTGGAGCGCGGCGCCCTGATGCGGGACGATCGACTCGCTTGCGTTGAAGAACAGGCGGGTCATCTCGTCGTGGACATTGTAGTTTTTGAGCGGGGCCCCGTTGTAGAAATAGACCAGGGTGCGCTGCGTTTCCGGCACCAGGATGGCCATGCCGCGGAAACTGCCGTTGTTGCCGCCGTGGTGGATGTAGTGCCCGATCTGGGCGTCATCGACCACGACCCAGCCCAGGCCGCGGTATGACTTGCCGGCTGCGCCGAAATCCTTGACCGGCACCAGGCCGGAGGTCATCTCGTCGTACATCTTCTTGCTCAGGTCGCCGCCCTTCATGAAGAAGTGGAGGAACTTGGTGAACTCCTCGGCGGTGGTGCGCATCGAGTAGGCGGCGTTGCAGCCCGGCTTGCCCTTGGTGTTCCATTTCTGGAAGGTCGGGCCGCTCTCGCGGAAGCCCCACGGGAAGTATTCGTCGTAATAGGGAATCCAGGTGTAGCTGGTATGCTCCATGCCGAGTTTGTCAAAAAGGACGCGTCGGGAATAGACATCCAGCGTTTCGCCCCAGAGATGTTCCAGGGTGCGCTGCAGAACAAAAATGCCCGGGCCGGAGTAGTTGAACACGCCGGTCTTGTACTTGAACTCCATGTTGCGGTAGGTCTTGTTGTCCAAACCGGTGCAGTGGGTCATGCAGATGCGGGCGGTGAGCTTTTTCGCGCGCTCCTTGTTGGCCTCGCCGGCAAAGAGGTCGAGGACCTCCGGGTAGTACTCCCAGAGCGGCTTGTCCAGATTCAGTTTGCCCTCGTCGGCCATCTTGCAGGCCAGGTAGCTGAGGGGAACCTTGCTGATGGAGGCTGCCTCATAGACCGTCAGGTTGTCAAAGGGGCGCTTGAGGTATTTGGCGTGTTCCTGGTCGGCATAAAAATCCTTGTTGGTGACCACGAAGGAGACGGTGCGACCCGGCTCGGTGTAGCACACCTGGATGGAGGGGACATTCGCCGCCTTGCAGATCTTCAGCACGGCTGCCTGCAGATTCTTGTCGCTGGCCTTGAGCAGAGTCTGCCCAGTCGCGTCGGCCGTCGTATTCTTGGGCGTGCCGCACGATATGGCGGTCAGCATCAGGGCTCCGCAGAGCATCAGCAGGGCGGCGCCGCGAAGGATGGATACGTTGTATTTTCTCATGGATATGAATGACTAATAGTTGACTTCCAGAACATACGGGACGCCGTTGAGGACGTCGAGCCGTCCGTTATAGCGGGTGCCGTAAACCGGCGAGAGGACCGGTTCCACCGTGGTTTCGCAGAAGACCGATACGTAGAGCGTCCCAGCCTTCGGGCGGATGACGGTGAGGATTTTCTCCGTGCCGTTCATGACGTTTTTGTACTTGGAGGTCCTGCGGAATGCCGGTCCTTCGCTGCTGGCGAAGAGGTGCAGGTTGAAATCTTCATTTCCCTTGACCGGTTTGAGCGAGATGCGCAGGGTGTCGGTTCCTTCCGGCACGCGGACCGTGAAGTGATGGTACTGGCGGTCGCCGATCCGGGTATAGTCCGGGTTGTTGTCCTCCGTGCGGCAGGTCATTTCCCGGGCTTCGCCTTGGGCGAGCTCTCCCTTGATGCGGGGATGTCCGTTCCCCTCGATGGCGTAGAGCACCATGGCGGAGAACATCTCCAGCTGCTTGCCGGTCACCTTGCCCTCGGGGTGCGGTCCGCAGCAGATGACGCGACCGGTGGCCTCATTCTCTTTCCAGGCCCAGACGGCGGCATTGCCGTGCATGGACTTCGGGGGATAGTTGTAGTCGAAGAGCGCCTCGCATCCCGGAATCATCTGGTTGTAATCCATATAGCATCCGCCGTTGTGGTAAACGCTGTCGATGAAGCGGTCTCCGTCAAAATCGAAGTATTTCAGGGCAGGGGAGTTCTCCGGAATGGTTACACCGACATAGGTGTCCGCCAGTTTGGCGTTGGTGCAGATGCCGGGATAGACCCCGATGTATTCAGGGTGGAGTTTGGTCGTCGTGCCGGTCGTAGCCAGATAGGCGCCGGCGCAACTGCCCAGGTAGCTGCCGCCTGCCTTGACATATTCGCGGATCCGGGCCCTTCCGGCCTCGGTCAGCGTACGTCCGTGGTGACCGGCGCTTCCGCCGTTGACATAGAACAGCTTGAAACGGGGGGCGCCGTCGGGGTAGAGCAGCAGGCCGTTGGTGTCATAGACGTCCCCGATGAGGGCATTCCACTGCTGCAGCGTATCCGCCAGGGTACGCTCCTTGTCCTTGGCGCTGCGCAGAATCTCGAGGCTGAGGCCGAGGCTGCGGGTGGCGGGCAGATCCTTGCGGGAGGAGAGCTCCATGCCGCCGTCCATATAGATATCCTTGTAATACCCGTCGTCATTCTGGGCGGAGAGGCTGGCTGCGGGAATCAACAGCGATGCGGCCAGCAGGAAAAGAAAAGTTCTTTTCATGGCTTATTCGTTGATCAGCGTGGCGGTGAGGATGTAAGGAACGCCGTTGAGGACTTCGATACGGCCGGTATACTGCTCGCCCCAGCGGGTGTCAATCGTATCGACCGTCGTGTCGCAATAAACCGATACATAGAGGGTTCCGGCCTTCGGAGCGTCGAGGATCAGGGTCTTCTCCGCACCGTTGTTGACATTGTGCCAGGTGGCGTTGTCGTTGAAGGCGGGCGTCCCGGGCGCGGCAAAGAGGAAGAGGTCGAAGTTGGCGTACCCCTTGCCGGGCTTGAGGTCAATCTTCACCTGTTTCGTTCCCTTGGGAACGTTGAGGGTAAAGTGGTGGTACTGGCGGTCTCCGATGGCGGTATGGTCCGGATCGTTGTCCGGGGTGCGGCGCGTCATCTCGCGCTTTTCACCGTTGACGAGTTCACCCTTGATGCGCGGAGAGCCGTTGCCCTCCATCGCGTAGCGGATCATGCCCGAGAACATCTGCAGGCGGTCGCCGCTGATCATCCGCTCCGGATGCGAGCCGGTCACGACCACGCGGCCGGTCGTGGCATCGGCCTTGTAGGCCCAGGCGTTGACCTCCTGGTGGATGGGACGTTTCAGCTGGCGGAGAGTGTCGCCCACATAGCGCAGCATCAGCTCGGTTCCGGCAGGCAGGCTGTCGGTGCACAGGAAGCAGCCGCCGTTGTGGCGCACGCTGTCAATCATCCGGTCGCCTCCGAAGTCATAGTACTTCAGCAGGGGGGATTTCTTCTCCACCGAGAGGGAAGTCGCGGAACGGTTGAGGCCCGTGCTGACCGTATAGCCGGGGAAGATGCCGCTGTACCAGGGGTTCGGGTTGAAGGTGCCGTCGGCGCGGCTGTAGGTGCCCTTGCTGGCAAAGAAGGCGCCCGCGCAGGTTCCCACATAGCTGCCGCCGGCCGCCACGAACTTGCGGATGGTCTCGATGCCTTCCGCCCGGAGTTGCTTGCCGTGGGTGGTGGCTTTGCCGCCGTTGAGATAGATCACCCGGAAACGGGGCGCGCCGTCCGGATAGAGCAGGCTGCCGTTGCAGTCAATCTCGCTGCCGATGAAGACGTTGCTCATCAGCACGTGCTCGTAAGCCGTGGCGGCGGTGGTGTCGCCGTTCTCATAGGTGGAAATGCGTTCCATCGTAAGATTCAGGAACTTGGCGGCAGGAAGATCATCGTATTCGTTGAGGCCGATGCCGCCGTCCATGAAGAGGTCTTTGTAATAGCCGCTCTTGCGGGACTGGCCCTGGAGCGTGGTCGTCAGGAGGACCAGTGCCAGGCAGAAACTGAAAGTGAAAAAGCGTTTCATATAGGGAGTGTCGAT
>JAEEGL012776854.1_pt1 | contig 53970 bp, 69 predicted proteins | sample 9134231 | NCBI WGS metagenome assembly JAEEGL01 (sample SAMN16246548, study PRJNA631951) | gut metagenome | biome: gut microbiome; feature: rumen; material: fiber-attached | host: Bos | place: Iran: Karaj | collected 2018-10 | reverse complement strand
TAAAAATTAATGATGACGGAACAATTGACGTTATAATTACAAAACCTGATCTATTAAGCAACTCTTCCGCACAAACTGTTATGCATTATGACAAAGACGGAAATTTGCTAACTCGTACCGAATACAGTGCTTTTAATGAAAGAACAGGAACCCGTACAACTTTAATCTATGATAAAGATGATAATATGACGGGCGGAGAAATTAAATTTGCAAACGGAAAAACCGTATCGTTACCTGCAAATTCAGTAATTAAATATGTTCAAAAAATAAACGACAACATTATGGAAACAAGCATTGATGTCATTACAACAGAAAACTTTAGCAATATATGTGTTAATGATCCGACACAAACTTTTATCGACCAAAAAATTACAACAATTCACTATGACACAAACGGCGAAAAAACAGGTACTAATATTGTTACCAAAACCAGAAATCCAAACACAACTATCGATATTAATTATGGTGTAGCACCAGGATATCTTTATGTACAACCTCCAGTTCTTGGCGGAAAAATAAGTTTTGACACCGGAGCAAAAGATTTCACAATTCCTGAAGGTGCAAACATCAACTTTAAAAACGGAAAAATTATTGTTTCTTATGAAAAGGGAACCCAATTAATCAAAGTCACCCTTGGTAATAACGGAATTGAAAAAATAGAATTTGAACCGCTTAATTTTGCTAATGACAAAGAAGAATACAAACTTTCAGATTTATCTTATCAATTAGCTAATGATGAAGAAAATTCAGATACTGATATTCAACCTGAAGTTAAAGCAATATTGGGAAACAATAATCCGTTTGTACTTCAAAAACAATTTAAAACCTTCTAATTAATCTAATATATATAATCGTACACACCCGGGAATAGTTCCTTAGAATTATTCCCTTTTTTTTATTAAAAATACACAATGGTTGTTTTATTTTCAAACCATTGTGTACAAAGTTTTTATTAAATAAATTATTTTATTTCGATATTTTTACCCGCTTCTTGAACAAATTCATAAATTGCTCTGGTTTTAACATCTTTAGATACAGGCTTATAATACTTCTTTAATATAGCTTCATTCTTTATTTTTCCAATAAGGCTTTTAACATCATTTTTCAATGTTTCAATATCTTTATGTTCAGGGAGCAATCTATAACGTTCTTCCGCTTCTTGTAGCGCTTTCTTATTTTCTTTTAAAGCATCTTCCTTAGGAACTCTTTTTATGAATTGCAAAAATGTCCTTCTCCCTTTATCTACAACCTTTTTGGCTTTTTTTACATCAGAAGCATATTCAGAATGTTTTAAAACAGTTTCTTTACATGCAATTTGTCTCAATTTATCTTTCTTCTCCGTTACAAATTTCTTGATATTTGTATTTATATCATGCCATATAGTAGAGAAATTCTTAACTTGTCCCAATCTGTCACAAATAACTGTTTCTGCGAAAGCTCTGTTTTTACGATTTCTGACTACTTTATAAGCATTTAATGCATTAATATTATTTTTTTCTGCCAAATTTCGTTTTGCAATAAAAGACTCAGGATTTTTTTCTAGCGCATACTGTGTAGATTCTAATACACGGAGTTTCCAACCTCTTTTTTCGTCAAAATATTTTTTTAACGGTTTTATAGAAGAAAATGTTTTTTCCCAAAAAGATATATGATTTATTTTCTTTTGTTTTGCTAAATAATCTAAATGTTCTTTTGAAGTAAGCCAACTTTTTCTGGCATTAATAAATATATCCTTTGTTGTTAAAAATTTATTTTTAAATTCTGATGCTTTTTTTGCTAGTTCAGGAAATTTCTTTGCACTTTCTTCCTTTAATTCTTTTGCAACTCTTTGATAAATAGATTGCAACTGTACACCTTGTATTTGTCTTGCATCTAAAACCATGCTTCATTCCTCACGTTACCTACACAAATATACAAAACGTCACAATATAAAAATTTGCTAAAATTTTGAATTATTTTAATTTTATGAATTTTCTTCCATTTCCCATATACCGCAAGGACATAATCCTGCACAAATGCCACAGCCTATACATTTATCAGGGTCAGATACATATTCAAACTTACCGTTTCCTTTATCAATTCTCGAAATAGCATTTTGAGGACAACTTTGTCTGCACAATCCGCAATCTCTGCAATATCCGCACGACATACATCTGTTTTGTTCATTATCACAAGTAGAATTGTAGCATTCATAGTATTCTGATTTAATCCTTTTTGAAGGTATTAATTCTTTTTCTTTTACGGGTGTTAATTTCTCATTATTTAAAAATTTAATAATATTCTCAGCGGCGTGTTTACCATCAGCTATTGCGTTTGTGAATAATCCCGGTTTTATACTGTCACCTATTGCAAAAATTTTATTATTTTCTGTTTGCATAAACTCATTAATTATTATTCTTGATTTTTCATCTAAATAATTTTTATTCAAAAAATCAAATATCGGTCTGTCACCTACGGAAATAATAACACTGTCAGCTTCTAAAAATCTTCCGTCCTTTAAATAGACACCTTCTTCTGTTATTTTTTGCGTAAAACATGGCCATAAAATTTTTGCACCCAATTTTTCAGCCGCTTTAATTTCTTTTTCAAAAGCGGATGGTTCCTGAATATCTATTGCGGTTACTTCACTTACTCCTTGTTTATAAACTTCCGTTATAACATCCATAGCTGCATTTCCTGCACCTATTACAACAACTTTTTTACCAAGATTATACTTTTTACCATTTTTAGCATCTTTTAAAAAGTTTAAACCTTTTATTAATCTTTCATAACCTTCAAAAGGTATTACAACGGGATTATGTCCTCCAATTGCTAAAATTACGGCATCAAATTCCTCTTCAATCTTATTAAATAATTCAGGAGTAACCTTTACACCGGTATGAATTTTTACACTCGTACTTTTAAATCTTTCAAGTTCTGCTTCTAAAATTTCTTTATGCAATCTTTCCTCAGGTATTACTTGAGAAAGTTTTCCGCCTATTTTATTGTCCTGTTCATATATTTCAACAGCGTAACCCCTTCTCGATAACTGCCAAGAAGCGGAAATACCAGCAACACCTGAACCGATTATTGCTATTTTTTCTTTTTTGGTAATTTCAACAGGCTTTACTTTTATATCTTTAGACAAAGTTCCGAGCATCTTTACATCCATTGGTTCATCAAATGTTGCACGAGAACAATTATTCAAACACAAATTAGGACAAACTTGCCCGCAAACACTTGCAGGGAAAGGACTATAATCTAAAACTAATTCAAGAGCTTCCTTTATTTTTCCTGCTCTTAAAAGTGAAAACCTCTTTTGAGTAGGAATTTTTATCGGACAATTATACTCACATGGCGCAGAATATGCATAATTTTTCCAATTCGGTCTTCTTAATCTTGATATACCTGTTTGAACCAAATCATAAGCCTTAAAATCATCTGTTATTAAATCGGAAAATATCGAACCGCCTATTGCCTCCATCCATTTATTTATTCTAAAAGATTTTAAAGAAATATTGTTTTGCTTCTGTCTTTCTTCATAGGTTTTTGCAACAATTTTATGCCAATTATTAAAGTTAATTAACTCCTCATAATAATTTTCCTTTTTTATCTCAGAAAGATATGATTTAAGTCCATTTCTTAGAAATTCAGTATCATTTTCATCTAAATCCAATAAAAATACATCATCAGATAAATTTTTAATATTACCTCTGACGTAAACAATACCGCCAACCATACCTACACAAGCTCTGTCACCCAATACGGATGTTTTATTTTCACAATCAACACCGCAAATAACCGCAATACCACCGCCCATAAATTCAAAAGAGAAAGAACCTGTTGAACCTAATACCCATAATTCCGGAGCTTCAAATTTAGGGTCTTTTTTCATTAATGCTCCGCTTCTTGTTCCGACATTTCCTGCAATATAAATTTTACCTGAAGCCGCACAATGACCCGTAGTATCACCACTATCTCCATTTACAACAATTTTAGCTCCTGAATTAAGCCATCCTGTATCAGCCGGTGCAGAACCTTCAACATAAATATTAGTACCTTTTGCACCCATGGCACCTACACGTTGTCCCGGATTTTTGATATAAAAATTCAACTCACTTCCGTCTTTTGACCAAACGGAACCTCCAATATTATGCTGTCCGCACGCATCTATTTCAAAATCATTATATCCGTTATCTATTGCTGCCCAAATCTCTTGCATCAAGTTTTGTGTTGATTTTCTTTCACTATTTTCAATTGTATTAATTATCTTTTTCATTACTTATTCACCATTAACAAACATACTGTATATCAAGCCGATTTGCTACATTTTTATCTACACAAACGAGAGCATCGCTTCTTCCTATAGGTAAAGTTGAATTACCGACAGGTGCAAGAAGTTTTTTCAATTCTATATCTGTCGCACAAATATAGTTAACTATATTTTCCGCAACTCTGTCTACATCAAGCCTTTGCATAAGTTTAGGATTTTGTGTTGTAATTCCGATAGGACATTTACCTGTATTACAACCGTTACATTTACCAAAATCATTACCGACACATCCTGCAATTTGAAGAATTAATTTTCCTATAAATACTCCTGAAGCACCTAAGCAAATCATTTTAAATGTATCAGCGGCTAAATTGCCGTTCATACCAATACCTCCACCGGCAAATATAGGAATTTGTCCTTGCTTCCCTTGATGTACTGCCGCTAAATAACAATCTCTTAATTTTGAAACAATAGGATGTCCTGTATGATTTAACGAAATTTCATGTGCGGCACCAGTTCCCCCCTGTAACCCGTCTATGAAAAATCCACCGACAATATTATACGGGTCACGAAGCAAATTATTATAAACACTCACACTTGTAGAAGAAGCAGCAACTTTAATTGCAACGGGAACCTTAAATTTGAAAGCACAGTTCATTGATAAAAACATCTTCTGAACACTTTCTTCTATTGAGTAAAGTCCTTGGTGATTAGGAGGTGAAAGTAAATCTGCTTTAGGAACCCCTCTGATTTCCTGAATAAGTTTAACATTCTTTTCTGCCATTAAAAGTCCGCCGTCACCGGGCTTTGCACCCTGTCCGATTTTTATTAAAATTCCGGCAGGATCCTCCTGCATGTAGGGCATTGAATTTATAATTCTGTTCCAACCAAAATGCCCAGAAGCAATTTGAAGTATCATATACTTTAAATATTTTGACCTTAAAAGCTTATCAGGTATCCCTCCTTCACCTGTTGCCATCCTGATTGGTATATGTTTAACCTCATTCAAATATGTTGTGGCAATAGCTATTGCTTCCCACATTCTTGGAGATAATGCACCGATTGACATATCCGAAAACATAATAGGATAAATTGAGGTATTTACAGGCAAATTTTCTGTCTTATTCTCTTGAAGTTCACCGTCTACGATATCAAAATCAAGATTATTCGCACTTATTACTCTTCCTAAATTCGTTCTTAAATCAAAAGTATGACGAAGAGCATCAAGTGAAGGGTCTGTCATTTGAGAAATTCTTCCGACTTTTATTTTATCTAAAGTCCTTCCTTCTGTATGTAAATTACTTCTTCCCCCTCTTTTTACCGATTCGGAAGTTTTTGCTCTATACCTTGTTCCGAAAATTTCAGTTCTGTTTCTGACCACTCTGATTGCGCCGTTCGGACAAACTTTTGTACAAATGCCGCAGCCTCTGCAAAAATTATGTGCATCTATTACCTGTCTTATAACCGGAATTGCTTTTTGGTCTTCATCTATTTGAAATCCTTCTTCATTTGATATAGCTCGAACTTTTTTCCTTTTTTGCACATCAACTTTTATTGCCCCAAATGAACAAGCCGCAACACAGTGCCCGCAAAGCATACACTTTTCACTGTCATATTCAATTATCCAAGGTAAATCATCTTTTGAAATGCTGTTTATATTTACTGTTGTCATTGGTTTATCCTTTGTATATTCAAATCATTATCCACAACAACCAATTCACGCTCATTTGTGTAAATATCCTTTGTTATATCTCTGTTTGGTAATATTTCATTTGCACCGCAAACTTCTGATGTCATAACAACAATATCATCGTCTTTGCAAACAACTGTTGGTCTTAATTTTTTTGAATCAATAACATTGAACATCGTACCGTCCGGCAATACTCCTATTGTCGTATTTGGACCGTTAATTTCTAAATTGGATAATGATGTTCTAATTCTTTCCAATACATTTCTATTATCTCTTTTTTCCATCTCTTCAAATGGAAGCGGAGTCAAAACATGTTTATAATATTTTAAAGGCCATTTCAAAATTTTATGAACATAGTGCAGAGTATATAAAAAACACTGTGAATCACTTTCAAATCCGATATAACCTTTGTGAAGTTTTTGCTGCATCAATTTATTTTTCTCATAGAAAGTATTTTCTCCGTTTGTTAAAGTGGTATACCCTTGCAAAAAGAAGGGGTGAGCTGCATAGCGGACAATATCATAGTTTGTATTTTGTCTGCACTGAGCAGTAATGATTTTTGCTCTTAAATCTACAGCCTCACTCCACAAATTAAAATATTTACCTATGTCGTTAGGATTACCAATTTCTTTTAACGAGATAATATCTTCCCAAAATGAATAAACAAAACCTTCCTCATTTTGTTCTAAATAGGCTCTTAATTTGAGCCTTGTATCAAGAAGCAATTCTTCTTTTTCATTCTTTGAAGCATTTTTATAGTTTTTTGGATATTGAAAAACCTCAAAAACATAGTTTGGCATAGTTTCTATTTTTAAAGATTTATCGGGATAAACTTCAGGAGTATATTGAAAAACCCTTACAAAACCAATTTGGTGAAGCAAATTCTCAGCATACTTCATTCCTTCATCCGTTACAGCCATTGATAAAATCGGCAAATCTTTGTAATTTTCAAAAATGCCTCCCAAGTTCTGCATTATAAATGCAAAACCTGAATTATCGTGCCCCTTTTGTTGTGATCTCATTAATTTTAATGCCAATGATGGGTGTATGTAATGTTTTGATTTAATTGAACCTATTCTGCACATATTAATATTTTCTTATCTTAGGAGTTTACCGTCAAATTGTTACTTATATTAAGTTTTCTAAAGTTTTTAATTTTTTGACAATTTTTAGAGATTTTACTTTTAATTTTTTGCTTTTTTATTAAAAATACAAAAAATTTTACGAATTTTGATTAAAAATTACATTAAAATATTAAAATAATACAAAAAAATATTTGTTTTACAGTTATTTACAAATTAAAAAAGTAGATATTTATCTATTATCCATTTTATTATTTATATTGTTTAGTTTTGGAAATGATATTATGACAAAGATAAAATTTACTAAAATGAACGGTTTAGGTAACGATTTTGTTATCCTCGATTATGAGGAATACCAAAAAACAAAATTCTCTCCCGATAAATTGGCTTTGAAATTATGTAACAGAAATTTTGGTATCGGTGCTGACGGATTAATTATAGTAAATCCAAATACCGATAAGGCAGATATCTCCTGGATATTTTATAATTCGGATGGCTCCATTGCTCAAATGTGCGGAAACGGCATGAGATGCTTTGCAAGGTATATTTATGATAAAAAAATTATTGATAAAAAAGAATTTTCCGTTGAAACTAAAGCAGGAATTATTGTTCCTAAAATCATTTCCGATATTGAAGTTTGCGTTAATATGGGAAAACCAATTTTAGAACCTGATAAAATACCTTGCAAAGCCGAAACAAATCTGAATATTCCTTATACTATTGATAATAAAGAAATATTACTAAATACCATCAGTATGGGTAATCCGCATTGTATTATTTTTGTGGGAAAAAAGAGCAAAGAGCTTGCTTTAAAATACGGTTCAAAAATAGAAAATGATAAATTATTTCCTGAAAAAACAAATGTGGAATTTGTTGAAATTTTATCAAGAAATGAAGTTACAATTAATGTTTGGGAAAGAGGGTGCGGAATTACTTTAGCCTGCGGAACAGGTGCTTGTGCAACAGCGGTTGCGGGAATTTTAAACGGATTTTTGAATAACAAGGTTAAAGCAAACCTCCCCGGAGGAAGTTTAAAAATCGAATGGCAGGGCAGCCGGAATGATACAAAACATGATGTCTATATGACAGGCAGAGCGGATTATTCGTTCGAGGGAGAAGTTTGTATTTAGTCTCGTGTTTGTAGCGTGCAAAATGCACGCTTGTAACTAGGGTTAAATAAAAGTTTTAACAAAATTATTTGGCAAAAAAATTTTTGTACTTTTATATCTGCTCAGGTACGGGTATGTATAGTTTTTATTCAACCCGTATAGCTTTACCTGTTGTTTTAATTTCTCTTAAAATATCTTTTAAGTATTTTTGTTCTCTAGTAATTTCAATACGATCATTTGGATTTAAACTTGTATCTCTAAGTTTATTATCTAAAAAATGTTTTTTTAGTATTATATTACTGATACTGTTTTGTGTATATACCTTACCTTTGAGTTTTAGAATTTTATTAATACATTCCACAAAATTATTTTTATTACCTTTTTTTGTTCTCTTAGAATGCTTTTTTCTACAATAAATATCAAATTCCTCCGAATGACAGAGTTTTCCATTGTAGGAAACATTAGCACAAGCAATGTCAACATAATCAAAAGGTTTAACCTTTAACCAATAAACATCTACATCAAAATTTTCAGGACATTTTGAATTTAGTTTGCTAATATCCTCATCTGTTAACTCACAATGTTCCTTAACCCAATCGTCAACCTTTATATCTCCGAAGTTAACCTTCTGAGCCTGTCTTGTGGGAGTATATCCTGAAATTCTTGGTATCATCATAATTTATCTTAGCTTTCCTTAATCTGTAACCTTGTTTTCCAATTTGGTTATATTAAAGTACCTAAAAATAAAATTTGTTACATGTGTAACACAATGTTAAGTAATTTATTATTTAAACAGCTCATAAAACCTTTCCATGGCTTCTTTGGTTTTTTCTAAACTGTTAAAGGAGGTCAATCTGAAATCAGCCCTTACAATATCTTTAAATGCGCATTTATGGACCCTTCCAAAGATATTTTTTACGTAGAATATTTCATCTTGTAATATTACTTGTTCGCAAAATAACAAAAATAATATAAAAACTAAAGTTGCCATACCCCAACAAAGAATAATAAAACCGAGTTCATCACCTTCTTGAATATTGCCCGAAAATGGTAAAATCAAAATACATATAATACTGATTAATAAAAAATTTTTAACTTTGTTACTAACTTTAAAAATAATCTTTTTATTATCTAAATTATACATTTTGAAATTCCTAAAATAAATTCTTGTATAAAAAAATCGGAACGACAGGATTTGAACCTGCGACCCCCACCACCCCAAGACGAACCGATTATCAATTTAAAAATATACAAACGTATTTAAACGAACATCATTATTATATTTCAAGAGTTTTGTTCGTTCAAGTATTTTTCTATATTTTTAAATATTTTTATAAAAAAGCGTCGCAGAATAGTCGCAAAAAAATACTCCTTAAAATCAATTTAAGGAGTATGAACATGGAAGATAAGGTTAGCCCATAAAAACTTCTAATTCTTTTTTATCGGTCCTGAAACTATCTACATGACACCAATTGTATTTTGTTGTTAAAGGACTTTCGATTCTTTTTATTGCTTTCAATTTTCCGCCTGCAAACAAAATATTTATGTCCGAATACAATTTTTTAATATTAGAACTATGTAAATCGAAAGCTTTACCCATTAAGTGAGCTGAACAATATAATTTGTTTTTTTCATACAAATTTGTTCTTAATCCGCAATTTCTAAGATTACCGCCGATATGCCAATTATTAATCGTAATCGGACCGTGTTTTTCTCTGATAGTATCTAAATCTTTTAAAATATCCTCATCAAAAAAACACCACGCAAAATTTCCGAACCGATTAAACACATCCGGAGGAACAAGTTCTTGAAGTTTATAATACTTACATTTATACATATTACCCTCTGCAATTTTTAAAAGCTAAATATACAAATTTCCACATTTCAATATATTTACTTTTTCCACACAAACAAGGCTCAAACCCATAACAATTTCGGCATACTTTAATCGTCATTTTTCCACCCTCCGCATACTTGCTGCCAAAGATACACACAATACCCCATAATAAAGGCTTTAAGTTTATTTACTCCATAATGTATAAGCAATTGAGTAAAAATTTCGCTTGCTTCTTTGTTGCTGAATTTCTTTTTATGTTCACACATCCAATCGTGCACAAGTGCAGGTTTAAGAAATTCTATTTCTCCTTTACTTCCAATGATTCTATAAAAAAATCTAGGTATTGTTGCCCCGTCATAGTTATAACCTCTATGAATAACAAACTTAATATCCTCATGTTCAAATATGACCGTATTCATTAAGCGATACGGTCTTTTTTTGTTATGAAAATCTATTTTTATACGAGGTTCTTCATTAAACATCAAAATTTTTTCTCCACAAAAAATTTTATCTGCTTTCCGGAAGCAGGATAAATAATCACTCTTATGCCGTTTTTAACAAAAAACGATTTAACTTTTTTGAAGATTTTCTTTATCATCATTAACCTTTTTCTCGAAAAATGATGCAACAACAGAACAAATCAAGCCCCATATTGCACTTAATACTTCTTCTTTATGAGCAAGAAAATACTCAATGGCTTGTTCCTTAATTTGCGGCAACTGTGATAATACTTCTTTGATGATGTTTTCAACAACTTTCTTTTTTAACCATTTAAACATATATACTCTCCTTTCGTTTTGCCGCAGCTCTGCCCTTTGGCTACGTTACAAAGGGCATTGCCACGTCCATTACTTATTATCGGCGGAGTTTTTATAAAATTCCGCACATCTGCTTTATCTTTTAATAATCTGTAACTGTAAGCTGTAATTGGTTGAATCATATCTTTTTATTAATCTTATTGAGTTCCTGCATTATTTTTTCATACTTACTTTCTAAACGGTCAAGTATTTCTTTGTCATGTGTATCTGTATACTGCTGCAATTCAATTTTTTGCTGCAAAACTTCACCTCTTAACTTTTCAAGGTCTAATTTAGTAGCAAAATAATTACTCTGAATCAACGCATAAAATACAAGAACAATAATAATCAAATTCTCTCTTGTTAAAAACTTCTCCATTAGTCACCTTCACCTTCTTCCTCAACTTCTTCCTCAACCCAATGAACCTGTATATGGTCGCCACAATCTTCATAGGTTGGTCTTAAAATCATACCCTCGTTTACTTCTGTTACTTCATCCTCAATAACTTCAAAATAACCTCTGCTATTAAGTATTTCAGGTGAAGCCTTATCGAAATTGAAACAGATGAACTCGGTTGTTTTTAGTGTGCGAGGAGCATATTTTATGCAATCCTCACTTATAAATTTTGCGTATTTAGCCATAATATTTCTCCTAATCTAAAGCTACAAATGTCGGTGTTCCACTACCCGTATTAGGTAATGAAGTATTATTTGCTCTGTCGAATAGCATTAATGAACTTGTTAAGGTTGCATTACGAACAGGAATACAGTCATACCATACATCGTTATCGTCTTGTAGGTATTTGAAATAGTGTACATCCGCACCATTGCCAAGCCAGTTGCTAGATGTTGTATGTAACACCGTCAATGGCTTTGTATTATTTGCTATATCCCTAGTTGCAGTTACAACGGTTACATCTGATGTTTTTTGGTTATTGAAATCATAGAATGAAGCTGTACGTTTGAATGTATTGCCCTCTTTGTAACCAACCAATAGTTGAGAATATGTATAGTTTGAATTTCTCTGCCAATTAGTACCATTGGTTGCAACAAGCTGACTTTCACCTTCACACTTCCAATTCACAGTTGCACCACTTGAAGAACCGCCAATACCAAATTCTTCTTCGGAGTTGCTTCCTGTTTGATAACGAGTGTCTAGTATATAGTATGAACCTGTTGTAGTTGCTCTTGTAAGCAAATCAAGAATGAAATTACTACTGTTCGGAGCATCAAGAGTAAATCCGTTATTTGCAGGAAATTTGATAGCTTTACCTACTTCATATATAGTATCATCTGCACCTATAATATATGCCTTAAAACTTCCTGTACCTGCATTATCATAGGCTTTGTTGTACACTTCATCATATAAAAATGCTTTGGTTACAACAGAAGTACCGTTATTGTATGTACGGACAGAAGGTTTGTAATCTCTTACGAGTGTGCCATTATCCCATAGCTTTTGACTCTTTACTTTGATTTTAGCTTTAGCTGGAGCTGTTGCAGTTCCTACATTTTGCCAAAAGATATAGAAGTCCATATTAGGCGAAGTCAAAGAGGGAACTGTCGGTCTATCCGTATCGTCAATGCTCATTCTTGTAGGTGATTGATAATAAGTGTGAAATTCTGTATCGTAAGGAATATATATTACATTCTCATTAACATCATAACCACCCCTTTGTAATAATAAGTATTCTCCTCTTAGCACACTAGGTGCGGAGTAACTATAATCTACAATACGAGCATTTGATGTAGTGTCAGTATTATTTCTTGCACCACAGAGAACTGTACTAGACTCAAAATCTCCAACTTCGGCACAAGTTATCTCAAAAGCGGATGTATTTGTAAATTTAAACCCTGTGTTAATATATTGCGTACCCGAACTTTCGATATAATCAACCTCAAACTTATTCCACCGCTTAAACCCTAAGTCATAAGTTGTTGTATTGTCTGATATTTTCTTAGCATAAGTAAAGGTTTTGCTTATTTTATCATACAAACAAGGTCGCATTTGGTTATCTAAGGCAGGGATATAATCCTTTGTCATAGTGCCATTAATATAAACCTTACCGCATTTGAAAGTATAATCTCCACCGTATGCTTTTTCACCTGTTGATTTAGTACCTGCACCAAACAATAAAGGAAAGTCATAATATGTAGGTGTAGAATATCTTTGAGTTATTGTGCTTGTTGCAGTATCACTCGTTACTGAACCAGTTATTGTGAATGTAGGTTTGTTTGCATTACCGCTAAGTGTAATAGTTACATCTGCCAATACTTCTTCATTAAAACTGATTGTAGATTGCATTGAAGAACCAAAAGCATATTTAGTTCCATTCTGTGCTTTACCTAGCCATTGTCCACCGTCATTACCGAGTGAATACATTAATTGAGAACCTGATGAAGTAATAGTACTTGCATCTGTACCTTTTACAATACCTTCAAAGCGGATAGTGTCGCCTATTGAAAAGTCAGATACTTTATAACCTAACTCAAAATATTCTGCTCCTGTTAGGGTTATTTTTTCCAATGTTTCTTTGTAAGGTTCAATTTGTTCTTGCTCTTGTGCTAACCTAAGTAAATTTTCAATTTGTGTTTTAAGATACATACTACACCTCATAAGAAATTATGAAAAGTTCCCACGTAGAGCTAAGCGGATTAAATTGACCTGTTACTGTATATTTCTTTCCTGTTTGTATTGTAGGATTTCCGCTTATAACAATACTTGTTGCAGGACTTCCGTCAGTTTGGAAAGCTATCGTTGCACTATTAGTAGTGTCTAACATAAAAATAAATCCGCTATATACGTTAGTTGCATTCGGTGTTGTTAGCGTATAAGTACATCCGCTTGATGATACTGCGTGAGCATAAGTAGAGTTTGCTGTTATCGTTGCAGTTGTACTTGAAGCTGTAATAGTTGTGCAAGCAGGACTTACTTCCCTTACAACTGTTTTAAGATTGCTTGATGTAATATTAGCAACTCCATCATCTAAAATTGAATTTCCTTTTATTTGTACGTCATCAACCGCTCCGGTTCCGCTTCCTCCGGATGATGGTTTTGTTTCGTCTATCATTCTTGATGTATACATTATTTGCACTCCTGTACTGTTATTTTTACCGGCTGTGTTGTTGTAGCAAAATCAACTTTAATCACGTCATCTTCATAATACTTATGTTTTCTGTATTCATTTCCGATAACAGGTACTCCATCAGTTGCACTATCCGGATTACTACTTACTGAATATCTCCATACTAACCCCGGATTAATCGGAGAAGATATTGCAAAGCCATAAGTTTTTCCTTCTTCTAAATTTAAGACTGAAAGGCTTGTCCAATCAGTATTTGTTAATGTAATTTCCATATTTACCCCCCTATTAATTCTTCTTGTGTAATTTCACCATTTGCATATTTAAAAACTTGATCGAGTTGTTTCGGTGTAATATTTAATCTTGCGGCCATACTATCAAGCAAAGGATTTTCTCTTTTTAGCTCGACACACAAAAGCCATTCTTTTTTTGCCTGTTTATTTTGATTTATTAAAGGTTCTATATCGTCAAAATAATCAATGTTAAAAGCCTTTTCTATTATTTCGACAAATACCCTTTTAGTACATTGCAACTGTGAAATTCTTTTAGCTTCTCTCCTTCTTAAGATTTCCTGATATTCTTCCGTATCTGAAATATCAATAAACTCACCGTCAATAACTTTATATTTCTCATTATCTTTTGAATAATCTTCAAAAACTTCATCCGTAATAAATTGATAACCTTCGTGAGCTTCTCCGATATAATCAACTTTAGAAAAGGTTATATCTTCTAATTTAACCTGATAATGCTCTCTGTGGTCCGCAAAAATATTCCAATTACCATTTATAAAACACGCTACCTGTTCATTCTCTGCTTGCGGAGGGTTTTCAAAAGTACAATTATCAGGCATTAAATACTCTGTTTCATTTAACGGATCCTTCATTACAAGAATTTCATTTAAGAACTCTTTTGTTTCGCTATCATATTTGTATGCTTTTTCTGCTGTTACCATAAAACCTCCTAATACTTAATTACATAAACAGCACTTAATGTATTGTAGCCTTGCAAAAAGCTCGCAGAACCGCTGCCACTCCAATAATGATTATGTGCACCGGCACCTGCTGTATAAGTATTTCCGCTCATGCCTGCAACATACGCATGTGAATGGTTATCAACAGAGGAAGTCCAACCATCCATACTTATAGTTACAGATTGATAACTTTGTTGACCCTGACTTCCCGGCTGAGTATAACCAATTAAAACTCTTGAATCACTCAAATTAGGCAGATTAAAGGTTGTGCTTCCATCACCTGTTCCAAACCAAGTGCCAATTTCCGTAAATAAATTTGCGTAACTTGTTCTTGATACAGCAGCACCATTACAAAGTAAATACCCCGTAGGTACTTTATAATTGTATCCTATTGCCATTATTGAACCAACCGGCACAATACCGCTTGAATTAATGGTGTTAATGTTATTATTTATTGTATTTATACTGCTGTTTATTGATGTAACGTTAGATGAAAGATTACTGTTTGTAGCTGTTATATCGTTGTTTAAAGCAGCAAAATTATAATTTACATCTGCAGAAGCTGCGGTTATATCTTTTTCAAAAACAATAAGTGTCGCCATATATCTCCTTTCTAGCTTGCTTTCTTTTTCTTTTTAGTTTTAAACGGACTTGGCAGCGGATTAATTAATTTTTTATCATCCTTTTTTAACCACCAGTTATACATTGGTCTACCAATAAGAGGAATCTTTGTTACTGCATAAGGACTATTCAGATTATTAACTAAACTTAATCCGGAGAATAAATATTCTGCAAAAGGTGCATATAAAGGTTGTGCTTTATATTTCTTTTTCGGAGAGAAATAATCTTTTGTATTACTAAAAAATTTGTTTGCTGTAAATCTGCTAAATAATTGAGCCGGAATTAAGTTATCTAAAATTGAACCTAAAATATCTACTTCCCTGTTTGAAAGTAAATCTTTTATCGCATCTTTCGGTATACCTAACATCCACAATAAACATTGCAATCGAACAAGGTTTTTAACCCCTTTTACAATTAAGTCTTTATTTTTTGTTTTAATACCTTTAACAAGATTATCAGTAATATCTTTTCTTGCTATATCTATTGCTTTTAACCCATAAGATTTTAAAGTATACATGAGTTTCGTCCAATTTCCGCCGGTTGATTGCAAAATAGTTTGTTGATCCGGACTTATTGGTTGCAAGTCAGCCAATTTATCAAAAGCAAATATTTTTACGTTAGTTGTAATTTTACCGTCTAAAATATCTTGTTTTACTTGTTCTGTTTCATCTCCGAACAAATCAGATAATCTCTTGTTAATTTCTTTATCATTTTTCTTTATCTTATCTTGTGCATCATATAATGAAGCATTAATAGAAGCATTTTTGCCAAATGCATCTATTAAACTTAATCCCTCTATTTTGAAAAGATTTTTAACATACTTTTGTATTACGGAAGGTTCAGAAAATTCATAAGCAAGTTCATTTAACCCTATATCTTCTTTAGTTATATTAAATTTATCTGTTATCCCCTTAATGGTATTATTTATGCCATATCTGTACATAGAAAAAGATAAATCGCCAAATTGAGTAATGGCATTTTGAATATCATTCATGGTGAAGCCATAAGTCAAATCTCTTATACTTCTAAAGAATGTATTCATGTTTCCCGGATTAAATCTTGCTTTTAAAACTTCTTTTAAAATATCTTCTTCTTCTTTTGTAATTTCTCCCTTTTGTTCCATTTCTAAAACTAAATTACCGATACTGTTGTTTATAAAACTTGTGTAATCAGTATCTTCTTCTACTCCTCTGATACTTTGAATTTCTTTTTTGAAATTTTCTAAATCACCTTTTAATCTTTTTATGACAATATTTTTAACCATAAACGGGTTAGCTTTTTCAAAATAATCAATCTGTTCTTGCAATCTGTTTATTTTCTTTTTAAGAGCTTCTTTTTCTTCTTTGCTTCCGCTATCTTTTATAATTTCAAGTTTAGCTTGTAACGGAGCCATTTCATATTGTAATCTTGCTATTTCTTTTGCTTTGGCTTGCGAAACAGGTCTTTTTCTTACTTCCTGAATCATCTTATTTTTATTCTTCATTTTTGTTCTGATTTTAGCAATTTCAGAATTTTCACCGCCAAAAAACTCTTTTGTAGCAATTAATTCTTGTACTCCTGTAACATAACCCATTAAAGCTGTCATGCTATCTTCATAAAAAGCGTTTAATTCATCATCTAATTGTCCTATTTTTCTTTCAAATTTAAGATTACCCGGAGTATGTAATTTAAGAATATTCCTGTCATTATATCCTTTTATAGCATTGTTTATAAATTTGGCTTTATCTTCCGTAGTCCAAACATTATGAGGGTCTTTATCTCTTAACATTCTTAACGTTTTGCTGTATTCTTCTTTAGATATACCAAACAAAGATTCAAATACATCAGGTTTTAAGCCGTTGAATTTATCTTCAATGAATTGTAAATATTTGTTTTCATAACCTTTTTTTGGAGTTCTCGGGAAGTATTCCGACAAATAATTTACGTCTATTCCTGCAGCAACCGCATCAGAATACATATCATCAAGTAAATGACGAACCTCTGCAAAATCTTCCGCCATACCGTTTTTGTTAAGAATATCATCTATTGTAATTCTCTTATTGTTTTTAAGTGCTAAATCTAAAGCCGATTGAGTTTCTTTATCTAAATTTTTCATTTTATCAAGAAATGGTTTTATTCTTTCAATGTTTTCTTGTATCTTTATATTCGTTTTGGCGGTATGTTTTCTTAATTTTGTTTTTAGTTTAGGGTCTATTCTTTCAAGTATTGTATCCATTGGCACTATTAATTTATCCCAACTTTTTTTACCTTCATGAATAAATTCTTGTACTTTTATTTTTCTTACAAACGGACTTTTCTCAAACTTCTCAATTTTGGCTTGTAATTTTGAGTTCTTTTTATATAATTCATTAAATTCTTTATCGGTAGTAAATATTCTGTCAAAGAACTTTTTAGTATCTTCATTCATTGGAACATCTAAATCTTCTGCAGATTTATAAATATCTCTTAACCAATTTCTGAATTTAATAAATACTCTGCCTAAATTATCAGTTGGTGCGATACCTTCTCTTAAATATGCTTCAAAACCTCTTGCAAATTTTTCATCAAATTCTATTAATTCATCTTGAGAATATTCAATATCCGCTTGTTTTCCTAACCAATTGTTAATTTCTTCAAGTTCTTTTTGTGCCCTTGTATTATCTTTTTGTGCAAGTGTTTCAACTGCATTCATATAAAAATGAGCAAGTTCATGAGGTATAGTTGATTCATCTCCCGATTTAAGAACATCAATTATTGCCTTGCCTGTTTTGCTATCAATAGTCAGACTTCCTCTTACTATTGGTTCATCTTTTCTGACAAACGGAGAAGGCTTTTTATTTTCTTGAAAATAATTTTTCCCGTTTGGATCCACAACATTTTTTAACATATCTTCAATAGATATCTTGAAATTTGCAGCACTATTTGATATACTGTTATTAGATGTCGTTTGGTCACTTAGGCTGCTTCGAGCGGCTAGGCTAAACGGCATCTTTTTTTCTATAATGACATCATAAACATCTCCGCTTAATATATTGAAATGGTTTTTACTCGTATTGTTCTCTGCAACTATTCTTACAGTAAAAATATCATTTCCAATTTTTACCGGAACATAAAACCTTAAATAATTATCTACGGTTGGTTTTGATTTATCTGTATTTGGTTCTATATCAATTAATACAGAATTTTTTATTAAATCCGTTAAGCTATTTACAGCGGTAGTCCTTTCCTTTAAATAATTATGTTCTGCTTTACTGGAATAAGCAATATGAGCTGGAACATTTACAGTCTTTTTACCATTTATTCTTACAGATTTTTTGACAAAATCAGCTATTGCCTTATTATCTTTTGTTGTTAATTGTGTACCTATTAAACTATTTATATAAGTTTTTAAATCCTTAGCTGTCAAATTTTTATCTGTTGCAAATTTAGAAGTTAAGTCCACTACATCTATTTTTTTCTTAGGGTTTATTCCCGGTATCATAGATTGATTATACTTAACCTCACCTTTTAATCTGAACGGACTTTTCTGATTATAAGTTTTTTTATTGTCCATATAATTTTGAACTTTTTCCAAACTGTCAAAAAGCTGATTATAATAATCACCTTGTACTTCTTTTGGAAGTTCTTCTATTAATTCACTCATTCTTTCAGCGAATTTAGCAACTCTTTTACCTTCTTTATAACTGTTTGGATGATTAAGAATATCTTTAAGACCTGTTCTCATTTCTTTATCTACATTAACAAGAGCATTATTTATAACATCATCTCTGCTTAAATTGTCATAAAAATTGTCAGAAGCAAGATCATCCCACGCTTGATAAGCTAAATCATAACCTGCCCCTGCTTCATCATTATCATAAGTTAAACCGTTTGTATTATAATATTTGCCTATATTTGTTCCAACAACAACATCAGAACCGTTTAATCTGTCTTCTGTGTCTTGTAAGTTGTCATATAAATTTTCACGTCTTTTGGCAAATTTCTGACTTCCGCTTTTTGCAACCATTTGAACATAATCATACCCTTTGCCTGTTGCGTTTGATACAATTTCAGTAGCAATTTTTCTTTTTTCATTATTATATTGAGGTTCAATAATATTTAAGTCATCAGTCTTATCAAGCAATAATTCATCTGAAAGTTTCTCCAAATTCTTTTTATCAACTTTTCTTTTGAAGATATTCAGATTTCTTTTATTAAATTCTTCTGCTTCTTTAATCCTTGCTTGTTCTGCTGCTTGTTTTTGCTGCTCTAATAATTTTTCGTTTCTGATAGCTTCCGGAGTTACAGGAATACCATAAGCATTATATCCATCCTGAACTTCTCCGGATTTATTTTTATAATTACCTTTAATATTTGATTTTACAGTCTTAAGAGCTTCTACATTGAGATTATCCAAATTCTGATTAATAAATTCTCTCTGTGATTCAAAGCTGTTTTCATAATCATGAATTTTTCTCTTAACTGCTTTTAATTGTGCATTATCAAGTTTTACTCCGTTATAAGTTTTACTATCCTGAATAGACAATAAATTCATGTAGTTGTTTAAATCATTATTGATCTCATCAACCGGATTGTTCTGCTGCAACATTTCCGGAGTAACATTTCTGATCTCTCTTAATTTATCAAAAGCTGTAGGCTGATTAATAAAATCATTAAAACTTTGTATTACATTAGAAAAGAAGTTTCCTTTGTTTTGTTGTTCTTCTGCAGGCATAGTACCTTCATCAATTACTTTACCTGTATTCTGTCCGATAATTTCTCCTGATACTCTCTTTTCAAAATTAGCGTCATTATTTACATTTAATTGAAGATCTCTTTCCTTCAATAAATTTACTGCGTCTTGACCGTATTTATCGACTAAAACATTTTCTACTTGTCTTCCTATTTCTGCTTGAGCTTCTACAGTATTAGTATCAACCCCTGCTTGTTCAAGTTTAGTTTTGATTTCATTATAAATTCCGTTTATTTCCGGAGTAGAATTAGTTCCGTTAAATTGACTTATAACATTAGCACCACCGCCCATAGTGCCACCAGTCAAGAGAGCTATTGCACCTTGTCCTGCTGCTCTATTGAGTTTTTCTTGTAAATTATAATTCGTTGTTCCTATTTTGTTACTACCGGTATCTTCAATTAAACCTTGTATGAATTCGGTACCTGCTTCTTCTGCACCTTGTCCTAATACATCTTTTCCTAAACTTTTTGCTCTACCTAAAACACCTACAGGATTTACAACTTTTTTACCTGCTCTTTCCAATAAACCGCCAATAGGTAAAGCGTCAAAAGCTGCAGAAGCAAGTTGTGTTTGTGTTGCTATGCTTTTTACTCTTTCATCTTCTTGAGGAGTAAGTGGTCTGCCTAATTGTTGTTCTAATGCTCTTTTTTGTTCAGTATAAATATCTTGCATTAAGTAAGATCCTGAAAAGGCCCCTAAGTTTGCTCCGGCTGTAGGAGCTATTTGCGCTGCTTTTGTTACAAGATTTTTACCTGCTCCGTTAGCCATATTTGCAGCAACTTCACTTAACCCTGTTCCGGTCCTTACACCTGCCGCTTTACCTGCCGCACCTAAAAAAAGTAAAGGCGCATTTTCAGCAATAACTCTTGATGTCGTAGGAAGAATTTTATGTGGATTTTGAACTAAATCAGTAAAAGATTCAGCCATAAGATCTTCATTCGGAGCAATTGCCCTGCTGTATTTACCAATTGCTGAATCATTATTAATTTTACCGCTTTTTATATCTGAAAGGCCTACAGCAGTTTCATTAAGCTTATTACTAATATTTTCTAATCCTTTTTGTCTTGCTTCTTTATATCCGGGTACAGTTGCGTCTAAAACATTAGCAAGTGGATTATATTTTTGAGTATCAACCATAAGCCGGTTTAAGTTATTACCCATTTCTGCAACAGTAACAGGAAGCGCAGCAATTCCTTTCCCAAATTCAGCCGCACTTGCTTTTACTTGCCCCATAGGAGAATTAACCGGAGTTGCAGGTTGATTCCATTGCTTTAATCTTGAATCTATCTTAGCTCTTATTTGTGTATCACTTAATCCTTGACTGCGGTAATTATCAACAGTTGCTTTCACATCTGCGTCACTAAAACCATTTTTATTAAATATGTCTAATTCTTGATTGGATATATTAACAGGCATTTTTTCTCCTAAAAAGCGTTTGTACTATGAGCTTGTGCAGGTACATTTTTCTGTACTGGTATTGAAGGCATTCCGTTTCCTATCCCTAAAGATAATTCCGGATAATAATAAGACAATTCATTTGCTTGTTGTAAATAGAAGTTTGCAGTTTCTTTATCTCCATTATCTACTGCATTTTGATACATTTTTATAGCATTATTAAACTGATTTTGAACATTTTTCATTTCATTTAATTCTTGCGCTTGTTTTTGAAGATCTAACATTTCTGCTTGTTTCTCTTTTTCGTAAGCAAGTCTATCAAGCGCATTCTGTCTGCTTACATTGTGTCCATACATGGAAGCAGCATAACTGCGCTGACTATTCTTATCACTCTGTATATTGTTTCTTATATTATTCTGTTCACTTGTATAATCTCCACTATAAGCTGCAACTGTAGCCGGATTATACAAAGTCATAGGTCTGTCCGGAGTGTAAGCAGGTTCATTTTCTACTACTCCCCCTTGTAAATAATTTACAGGTTGAACATTCGGTAATGCTTCACCAGTTCCCGGAGGTTGAATCTGCAGTTCAACTCCCTTTTGAGGTACTGCATTTGTTGCAGGCACATTAAAACCAACTATTTGATTTCTGTCCTGAACTGCATTATATGTTCCCTGATAAGGTAACAAGTCTTTTATATATTGTCCTAAATGATCTTTATCATAAGTATAAGGATTTATATCATTCTCATTCTGTGGTAAACCTTGAAGACCACTTGTCTTTAAGAAATTATGAGTTGCTATTCCTGCTTGTCTTAATTGTTCATCTTGTGCAGCTTTTTCAGCTTGTTGCTGTAAATAGTTTTGATAGTTATTAGCCGCAGCATTCATAGCGTTATGCCTAGCATAAACATTTTGAAATCCTTGTCCTATTCCTTTAACCGGATCATCCAATCCACCGGATAAAGCACCGATTCCAAACATAGCAATATCCCCAAGTAAATCACCAAAAGTTTGTCTAGCTTTACTCCAATTAACCTCTTTTTTACCATCATTGTTACTATCAACGGTCCAAGAAGTATTTCTTTTATTATATTCTTTTTCACCATTATAGCCGCCTAGCATATTTGCAAAGGCGGTATTTTTAGTAACATTTATATTTTGAGTTTTAGTGTCAGCCATTAACGGTATCTCCTTAAGTTATTGACATAATTATTCAACTGTGGAGATTGATAAGCTTGCATTTGTATTCCTTCACTTTGAGGTAATTGAGCATAATTGCCTTGTGAAACTTGAGGATTTCCCGGATCTGCCATTTGCATAGCTGTTTGTGGTAACTGATCTCTAAAATTAGTTCCCATTGCCCTCGCCCATCCGGGATTTTCTTGCGTACCTATTGCATTGTTTATACCAGTTTTAAATAAATCTCTTGCATTACTTCCAAAAGTTTTAGCTCCAGTTGCTATATTACTTCCTAATGTTTGCGCTCCATTTGCAATTGCTCCTCCTGCTGTTTTAGCTCCAGTTGCTAACGCTCCCACTGCCGCTTTTGCTCCTGCTGCAAGGCCTGCTCCTGCTTTTGCTGCTACACCTCCTGCAACTGCTGCGCCTTTTGCTATTGCTGCACCTATTGCCGGTAATACTGCTAATAATGGTAATGGCATATTATTTTCCCCCTTTAAAATTTCCAACGTGAACTGCTTGTAGAACTTTCATTTCCAAGCCCCATAGTGATTTTATTGCCTGAATTGTATGAATTGTAATTGTTGTACATATTGGCAATATAATCATTAAGCATTGCTGCATTCTGATAATTATTTTGAAAGTCTTGTGTCCTAAGATTGTTTACATATTCATTTGCTGATAATTGAGCTTGATTATAAGCATTTTGCAAAGCGTTTGCATAATTCTTATCAATCTGATTAGCCCTATAATTTTGAAATCCTAAACTGTTTAATGTACCCATAGAATTTGCTTTATTAATTGCAGATCCGGTATTAGAATAGTAAGTATCCGTCAATTGTTGCTTTTGAGGTTCATATACTGCATTGATATAATCTTGATAAGATGTCTTATCATTTATATCCTTCCCCATAAAAGTATATGTCGGAGCCTGTGCAATTTTAGCGGCAGGCGCCCAAGCATACGGAGTTGTGTTTTGAGAAAATCCAAAACTTAATGAATTGGATTCAGTTCCTTGCTGTTTTCCCATTTTTTATTAACTCTCCTATATTTTTCATCTGTTTTCGTGACAAAATATGTTGTTTCCTTTCGTATTCACTTTTAGTAAGTGATAACAAAAGCATGTTTTGAGCTTTACCTTTTTTATAAATTTCTTCTCTTAAAATTGCTTCTTTTCTAAAACCTAAGCACCTTGCAACAAATTCAGCATTGTTATCATAAACAAGAACTTCTACTTTAATTTTTAATACGCCGATAGTTTCAAAAAGATATTTCACGAAATATTTTAAAATTCTTAAATTAGTAAAGAAGTTTCTTTTTTTTCCGCTGCAGGCATGAAGTGTAACTATCCTGCACAATGAATATTCTGCATAAATAATTCCGTAAGGTTCGTTGTTTTCATAAACAATAAATATCGGCTCTTTTGCTTGAGATAAAACATTTAATAATTCTTGTCCGCTTAAACAATCATTTAAAAATTCCATCCGATTATAATTAATCAAATAATTTAAAAATCTTAAATGTTCTTTATTATCAAACTTTAAAAGCCTTACATCCATTATTTACCCCTTTGTTACACCCATTGGAGTGTAATATAACTCTATTTTTTTTATTCTTATAAATTGATTTGTCGTTGTTGTATCTATTCTGAATTTTATTGCTTTACTTTTACCGAGATTTTTAAATCTAACTAACTGTACACCTAACGAATCCCAACGTGCATTATCCCAATAAAAATTATCCCAAGTCGCAGGAACGGCAATTTCCCTATTTGTTTCCCTGTCGTCTGTCGCTTTATAATCCCTTTTAAAATGCTTTATGGAAAGTTTTATTTTATCTACATTTGTAGTTGTTTCAAGATAAATAAGAATTTTATTCCATTTTTTTACCGTACCTAAACCATATCTTGTAGGATAATAATTAAACTCAAAATAACATTTCTTATGGTTATAATATTCACTGGCTAAATTGTATATTGAACCATCCTCACATCCGAAAGTTAATACATCATCAATAACATTCATATAAGTAAACGCTTCTTCATATTCCGTATATTCAATAGTTTGATGAATAACATCATAACTGTATAATACCGAATTTCCTTGTAATGTTTTAAACAGAATGTGTATTTTATCACCCAAGAAGCTCATGAAACAATATTTTGAATTTGCTTCATTTTGAATATAAGGATCTATTAAACTTTTGATTTTATGGAACACATTAACATATTCGATATCTCCATAAGTTTCAACGGTTGAAAGTTTTTCTACTCCTCTTGTTGAAACAAAATATATTTCGGTTCCCGTATCACAATTAGCAAAAGTTGAAAAAGCTCCGATATTATCAGTAATTAATTTTAATACATGCGGATTGCTTGCAGAAGCACTGTAAGGCTCACTCCCTAATAATTTAAGCGTTTGTTTGTTAGCAAGAAAAACAATTAATAATTGTCCTGCTAATTGTTTTAAACCTATTATATTTCCACCTTGAGGAGCAAACGGAATAAGTGCATCCGTTGTTCCCAACGTGTTATCAAATTCATTTGTAGTATTTGGATTTGGCTTGTAAATTGTTGTATTAGTAAAATAATACAAGCTGTTATTAGATATTTCTGAACCTTTAAAATTATAATCCGTATCAACAACACTCTGAGGATCTATTAAACTTTGAACTGAACATGTGGCTCCGTCAAATTCAATCGGTTTTTGTACTCCGTTTTGAATGATTAATTTTCCTGCATAAACCGTAAAATCACATAAAGCATTTACATCCAATTGTGTATCATAAATCTTTTCAAGAGTGTTAGTATATTTGTAAATCCAACCGTTAATTACATAAATATAATAATAAGCTCCGTTTATATAAAATTTGCCAAAGCCATTTACAACATACTTATCACTATCTGTATTATTAATTTTATCTGCTTCCGGTATAGCTATATCTGTTACTTTCGGGCTCCTTGATACCTCAAGAATGCCGTCTTTTATAACGAAATTTTTACCGTCTGCAATTGTATTAATAGTTTTATCGGTAGCATAAACAGACGTCTTTATTTCATCTAAACCGTCAAAAGAACTTATTTCAACACATCTAACTTCACTCCTGTTCATTGGCGTACCAACCTTTATATCCTATTTCGGGTAATTTTTGTTGAAACAATTGCGTATTTCCTAAAGCTGTAATTTCTGTCTTTAACATTTCATCAAAAATCATTAACGAGTTCATATCCGTGCCGTTATAATCTAAAGAATATTGTTTATGTATTCCGTAAGCTATTAATAATTTTGAATTGATAAGCGGCACATCATCATCTTTTTCAAGCGGCTCTAAAATCTTTGTACCACAATAATAAACATCATACGGTTGTATTGAAACAGGTTTAAAATAAAGTTTGCCTTTATAAAACGTATAGAATTGCGGTTTTCCAAAATCTTTATAAATTTTTCTGTTAAATTCATCAAACGGTAAAAAAGTTAATTCTTCACCGTCGCAAATCATATTATTATATTGAGTTAATTTCTCAATAGGACTTAAACTTTCAGGTTCTGACGGGTCTGTATTATTGCTTCCGCCTACTGTAAGCCAACCATCTTCTTTAAACCAAGTTGTTTGAAAAATCTTTTTAAAACAATAATCGTATCCTTCGTTAACCCATTCTTTTACCTTGACTGTATGCGGCAATAAGTTATCACTTTCAACCGTAATAACCGGTTCATCATCAGTATCCGCTAATATTCTGTTTACTATCTCTAAAAAAGTTTCGTTCATTTTTACTCCTGTGTTTTAGAGGACCGGCAGAGAGAACCCCTGCCGGATTAAGTGTAGATTTATTTGGTTATTAATACTTGAATATTACCTGCAACAGCAGTAACGCTCGTGTTTACTACTTTGAAGGCAATTTGTGAACCGATATTAGAAGTTGCACTTGAAGCACCTTCTCTTGACATTGCAACAATTTCAGTTGCAGCTGCAGTATTTTCAGCCCCTGCAAAAGCGTTTGAGCCATCACCTTTTTTTGCTGCCGTATCTGATGTTGTCATTGCTCCTGTTTTAACGGAAGTCAAACAAGCCACTTGTGTTTTGGTTCCGGTTAAACTTGATACGGTATTTTGAAACGTAATATGTTTCCAATCCGGCATTTGACTGTATAACGGAATTTCTGCACTAGGTCTTGTTAATCCGGGACCTGTAAACAGAACTAACCCTGCATCAGAATAAGTACCGGTATAATATAAAAAATCTTTACTCATCTTTACACCTTCCTTATGCTACGTTAATACGTCTTAAAGCTCCGCCTTGAGCCCAATTATGACATTCAAGAGTTGCTTCTGAAACTACCATTTTACGAGAACTATCACCGGTTATAGCAAGTTCTTTTGTTTCTAATGCTCTAAAGAATTTGAATTGAACACTATCTTTATCAAACAAATAGTATTCGTTCGGATTAACGGCATTACATAAAGGTGCTAATGTTACTTTATTCTTACCGGGAACTACTATTGTAGAGAGGTTGAAATCTAAATCTCTGATTTTCATATTCTCTCTTACAATGTTTTCTTTATAAGCATTAATAGAAGCAAGAACTCCTCTACCTGCTACCAAGAATAAGTTTTCAGGATTTACACCGTTGAAAGCTAATTCTTCAACATCATCAGCTAACTGATCTAAAGAAAATGCGTTATTGCCATTATCCTTTTTCATGTCAGCTGCAACATAATAAGGTAAACCTGCCATTATTCTGTTATCGGATGAAGAATAAGGAGCATTAGCATTAAAGCAAGCATTTTCCATTTGTTGAAACAACGCAGGAATTTTTTGTATAACTTGTCTTTCAAGAGAGTTTTCATTGTTATATGTTTTTGTTGCTTCTGCTGAACCTGTAATTTTTACGTCCGTACGGAATATTTGACAAACGTTTGTATTAAATTCGCCTTTATCGTTGTCATAATTTGCAGCATCTTCGCCTTCTGCCCATAATCTCTGAACTTTAACTAATGAACCTGCTTTATGTGCTGCTGCAGTTGTACTCAATGCACCTCTTGTAACCGTCAATGTCCAAGTGTTACTATTTAAAGTTGCTGCCGTAACTGCAATAACTTCATCATCAATTGAGATATAAGACTTGTTTGCAACAAAGTTCATATATTTATTATCAACATAAACGGTTGTAGCATCAGCAGCAATATTAGCTGATAATATTCCTCTCGCTGAATTTAATCTTTCATTAACCCATTTGTGTGCTTGTGGGTCTTTTATATTAGGGTCTTTTTTTGTACCTGCAGGAGTAGGATTAATAAACAAAGAAATAAATCTATTGTCACGATAAGCAAGCGTTTGCATTAACTTGCTTACGGAAGTAATCTTAACTCCGGAGGTGTAACTTGATATTGTACTCATGTTTTTACTCCTTCTTTAATGTTTGTAACGCTTTGACGAAATCATCATCAGTAGCGTTTTTAGTGTCAATAACGATTGCGTTCTCACTTCCCAAATTGGTAGGTGTTGAACCTGTTTCTTGCATTTCTTTCAACTTTTTATCTTTCAATACATTATCAACTTTTGTATTCTTTTGAATACCAAACTTTTTTTGTAAAGCAGGATATATTTTCTTATATTCCTCTTTTGCTGCGTTGTACATTTTTTTTAACGCTTCTTTATCCGATTGATCTTCTTTATCTAATAAAGAAATTTTGTTTTTGAATAAATTTACAAAATGAGAACTTAAAATAATACTCTGCTTTTCATTATTATTTAATTCCGGATAATCCTTAAAAAAGTCTTTTTCTATCTCTTGAACAAAATCATTCTTAGCATTAACCAAAGCATTATAATTGCTTTTAGCTTTTTCTATCTTTTCAATATAGCTTCCAATTGTTCTTCTGTAACTTTCCATTAAGTTAAGTTTGAACATTGCATTTGCAGTTTGATCTTCATAAATATCTAAGCTGTCAATTTTTCCACCAAAAAGTTTTTTAAGTTCCGGAGAATTATTCAAGTGGAATAGCAACGCACTATCAGGCGGATTCTCAAAAGCTGATTTTAGATTCTTTAAATCTTCATCCGGTACAAGAAATTTTTTTTCTTCATCAGACAAATGACTTAACATTATGTCTTCTTTATCATTCTTTTGAGAACCTGCAGAATCAAAAGCTTCTTTATAAACTTTATCTTGAGCTTCTTCCTCTGTAAATCCGGATTTAATTAAAGCATCATATCTCTGAATCGTTTTATCATCTTTAATTAAATATTCATCTGCTTCCGTTTCTGTTTCTGATTTTCCAGAATCATCCTTCTTTTCTTCCGGTTGCGTTTCTGTTTTTTCTTCTCCTTCTGTCTTCTCTCCTTTCGGTTCCGTAGGTTCTTGCTTTTCTTTTTCTTCCTTTTCAGTAAGATCTTTAAGCAAAGCTGCTGCAAAAGGATCAGTTAATTCTTCCGTTTTTACATCTTCAATTAGTTCCGTTGTTTCTGTTGGCATTATTGTGCTCCTTCATAATACTCAATGACTTTATTCGGCAATTCTAATACGGAATTAATTGCCTGCATTTTTGCTTGTTTAAAAGCAAGTTTTTCCGTTAATGTTCCTTCTTCAATATCAAAAATAAGATTTTCACAATATTTTTGAAAAAGCTCCCATTCTTTGGATTTAACAAGATTTTTAAACAATTCATAGTCATCACCTAATACATCTTCAATTTGTTTTTTGTTAAAAGTAGAAATTCTTTCGTGAATATCCAATAAATCTTCTTCACTTAAACTTATTCCCGGAGAATTCGTATCGGGATATTTTTCATAAGCTCTAATTTCTAACTTTTTAACTTCTTCATCAACCGATTTATTAATCCTGTTAATAATCGACTGAAAATAAGGAAATTTAATCATTACGCATTAATACTCACTATTTTTTCATCTTTAATTTTTGTTCCCGGAATAAAGTTTTGAGCAAAACAATCTTTGTAAATAGATGTAACTAAAACACCTACCCCTTTGATTTCTTCAAAAGTTGTTTTAACTTCTTCAAGAGTTGTTTTAACTTCTTTTTCTTCTGTTTGTTCGTTTTTAGCCATTTTGTACTCCTTCTTGTTGTTGCGGCGGTTGTGCTTGTTGCTGTTGTTGCTGCATCATTAGCATAAGCATGTCGGGATTAATTCCTTTTTGTATTGCTTCTTGTTGAATTATCTGTGCTTGCTCTGCTTGTTTCCGTGCTTGCAACTGAACCGCTGCATTTTCTACCATACTCTGTGTTTGCATTTTAAATATTTCTAATTCTGCTGCTTGCTGAATATTCTTCATTGTATTTTCTTTTGCTTCTTCATCAGAAAATATAAAATCATCATTATCTAAATCAAGCGTTAATAAAGCTGTGTCCAATATTCCTTCTTGATTAATTTTTTCTTTTATATCATCACTTGCCATTGGCAGCATTTGACACAAAACCTGAATATTCTGTAACATCTTTTGTTTATTGATATTAGTCTTAAATCCGTCAATTGCTACATCAACTCTATCCATTGGAATAATTTCGGATAAATCTTCCAATAATTCTTTATCAGACTTATTAACTTCTATTTCTTCTGTTTCTCCTGTTTCGTGTCCTGTTTCATCAATAACAGGTAATTGAACAGTTTTAGTGCAAGGGCAAGCAATTCTTGCTATTTTTAATCTTACGGTATCATCTAACTGTGCCCTTTGTCTGTATAAAGTATAAACAAGCTGAATTAACGGTTTTAATAATAATTCGTTAAAGTTTTCTGCTGCAATACCTAATCTATTTTCACCGCCTTGAGCTACCAAAGTATCTCTTGTTGCTGTTTCCTGTCTTTCAGGTCTTACACCCTTAATAAACTCCGGTACGGTCATTGCTTCAAATTCACCTTTTAAAGTTTGAATACTCTCAAAATTAAAAGGCAAATTAGATAAATCAATATGCAGCGGTTGCGGTAACATTCCCTTTTCAAAGTTCTGTCTTGAATATTTTATTATTGCATTTGGTCTTGCAACAAACTTTTTATCATCTTCATCATCAGGAATAATAAGACTTGAGAAAGTTCCTATTTTTTGAGCATCCAAAAGCATATTAATAAACAAATTAGCCATATATTGTAATGGCAGTGCATCAAAACATAAGCCCTTACCTAAATTTGTACCTTCTATTGCTTCAAATGGAGCAAATAAGAATTGGTTCAAGCCGTAATCTATCGGCATAGGTCTGTATTCAATAACATATTTATCATCCGCTATTGTTACAATAGCATTTGATATTTGTATATCATCAATATACGCATTAACGATATGAGCCGTTTTAAGCTCTATCTTTTTCGTGTTTATATCGTTATCCTTATATGAGTTCTGATAATATTCAATTTCATCAAGATTAATGTATCTATCTTTGAGCTGCATTAATTCGGCATAAGTCTTTTGCGTTCTATGTACTTTTGTTGCTAACTTGTAATCTCCGGTTATTGGATAAAACTGAAAATCATCAAAATCTACATATTCAATAGCAACATCATCATAAATATTAGTTTCTTTTTTAACTCTCTTATATCCGCTAAATAACTGTATTGTTTCACCTGTCGATTCGTTTATGGCTTCTTCATAAACTTCTTCATAATCAGAAAGATAAGTTTGAATAACTTGCCAAAATCCTCTTATAACAGTATTACCTTTTTTAACGAATTGACTTATTGCTTGGTATAAAGTTTTTCTGAAATTAAAATCCGTATCAAACAGATATTTAATAACCTTAGTCATTTTATCTGCATTTTCTTTATCTTCTTCCGTTCTTCCGGTTAAAGCAAAGAAATCTCCCGAAAGGATATTAGCAATTAAATATGCTGTTGTTGATATATGAGCTTGCTTCACCCAGCCTAAATATACTCTTGATTGCCATTTAGGAAGATTTTTTATAAAAGGTTGATGTTCAAGATTATCAGCTTTTTCAACTTCTTTTATTTTTTCCGAAAGATTATAACCGTTACAGTTCTGCCTTGCTTGAATAGATTGTGTCCATATATCAATAACGTAATCCTTCAAATCTTCTTTGAATTTATTCGTTAATTCAGGCAAACTGTCCGATAATATTTTTAAATCTTGAAAATCTTCTAAAGTTTTAGTATCCGTCATATTGCAAACTCACTCATATAAATAACTTCTGAACTATTATTTTGTTTTTTCGTAAACTGCATAGGTCTGAAAAATCTCCAAATATGATACCTTACACAGTCCATAACATCTTCATAAGGATGTATTTCTACAGGCGGCATCTCCTTATTTTCTCCGCTTTTATCTTCTTTACGATAATAACCGCCCTCAAACGCTTCAATAGTATTATAACAGCTACTATCAATAATTAATCCGTCAGGTCTATCAAGTAATGCTTGAACCGCTGTTATTCCGTCCTCTATCGGCACTTTATCAGAATAAGGATAAATGCCTGATTCATTAAGTATTTCAATATCCGTTTTATTGGTCTGTCTGTTAGTTTGATTACCTGCAATATCGCAAGCATCATCAAACTTAAATCCGGAGAAGTGTTTTTGCGAAAAATGTTCTACTAAAGTAATAAGTTTGTTAGTTGTAGGCTTATCATCCGGAACCAATTCCCTTAATAAACGAGGACCGTAAGCAGTGTTAGCAAAAAACAAAACAGCCGGATTTAATCCAAAATCCCATATCCTATAAATAACCAACTCTTTATCTTTTGTTACTTCTTCTTTTAAATTTTCCTGAACGTGATATTTTGGTTTAAAATTATACACAGCACCTTCCCTACTGGTTAAATAATCTATATCCAATTCTCTAGCAATTTCAACGGAAGTCATCTTTTGTTTTTGTTCTCCATACCAATCTGAACTAAACTTCCCATCATCTGTTTGAACAAGATTTTTTATTTTCCTTGGATGTGAAGTCCAATGCCTTGTAATTTTTTTAATCGGTGAATGGAACCTCAAATCTGCAAACTTATTAGTTTTACCAAACGGAGTAGAAAGAGCAATTCTGCATAAAGTTGATTGTGAGCAGCTGCCCCAAGCCAAATTAGCTTGTTCCCAAAAAGCAAACTCATCAAACAATATAGCTTTATATCTTCCGCTTCTTCCAAAATTTGAGTTGGAACTTTCGCCAATAATAGCGTTATTGTTATAGGGATTAACGCAACGGCAGAAGTTTAAATGCTTATTTGCTTCAAACCCTGCCGGTAATAAAAATTGAGGTTGCTTTTTGATATTGAAACGTATTTTTTCGAAGATACAAGACTGGTCGCCCTGTTTGTCAACATTTTCTAATTTTTTTGAACCGATTAAAAAATTGCTGCCATCTTTAAATTGCCAATACCATTGAAAAATAAAACAGATAAGCCAAGTAAAGCCCATATCTCTGCTTTTTTCAATCAATACATCTTCTCCGCTGTCAATAAGCTGTATTATTGCTTTGGCATCTTCCACTTGATAATCATAAGGTATAAAAGGAAAGACAGTTTTTACGGCATTTGGACGTGGGTCATAAGAATGACAAAAAAACTCTAACCAAAAGAAAAAATCGTTTTCGCACTTATTATTGAGCATTTCTGCAAAATCAGACGAGCCACAAGCCATTTTAAGGAGCCTTAAACGCAGGTTCACGTTATTTGCTACCTGTGATTTTATCGTTTCATCATCCAAAAATTGAACTGACATTATTTCTTCCAATTATTGATTAAATCGCAAAGTTGAGTATATTCGTCTTTATCTGCCGCAAAATTAAAATTAGTGTTAGTATTTTCAGTTTCAACTTTATCCGCTAGTAACCTTCTTTCATGTTCGTTTGACAGCAATTTATATAAGCAAAGATTTAGTGTGGCATTATCCGATTCAGCCCATTTCTGTCTTAAGGCTAATTTTTTATTTATTTTATTTTGCGTTAATTTTTCTTTCAACGAAACAGCTTCTTGACTTTCTGCAGGGAACAATTCATAAAAATAGCTTTTACCGACAGGAGAAGCAGCAATGACATCATCTAAAAAAACAACATCCGGATTTTGTTCTATATACTCATAACAATTTTGATAAAAGTTTTGTTTTGTTGCTTCTTTAACTGCATCATAAGCATTTTCGCCGATATTGCGGAGTTCTTCCGTAGTCATATCAAAATGAATAAGAACATCAGCAACATTAATAATTTTCTTATGTTTTTTAATGTATTCTAAAATTTCATCCACTACAAAAAACCCCTATAAAAAATCAGTATGTCCGTTGACAAAAACCCCAAAACAAACGGACATACCTATACTACTTTTTTTGGAAGTGTGAGCCACTTTTCGTATCCACACCTTCCTCGTTTAAGATTATAAAGTATTCCAAAAAAAATACAAAATTTAAAACACGACGAGCGGTTAAAAACCGCCCGATGGGATTTCTCCCGAGTAAAAATTAATAAAGTCTTGTAATGCTTCCGTCTAAATAGGGAGCTATTGTATCAGTAAAATCAGGTACTCTGTTTTTCAATCTTAATAATAATTCTTCTCTTAATATTGGAGGATTTTTAAAGGATTTTTCTGTTTCACAATATACATCTAAAACAGTTTTAAAAGACAACTGCAAAATGTTTATCAAAAAGACATCAGGAGTTTGTATTTCTATTGAAAATTTTTCTAAATCTCCAACCGGAAAATGTTTTGTATTGTACGTAACAATAACTTGAGAATTACTTCTTATTGCAGTAGTAACAACGTGATGATCTTTTTTGTCTATACCGGTTTCTTTTAATTCTATACTTTTTGTATTTGTAACCATAGCTGAAGGAAAAACTTCATTCAAAGCAATTATAAGATTTTTAACTTTATCTTCTTTTATTTTTTTAACTAAATTTCGTTTTAATTCATCTAAAATTGTATTACTCCAAACAGGTCTATAAAGTTCTCTTGCTGCCAAGTTTAATAACAAATCCCTTATTAATGAATCATACAAAACGCAACTATCTAAAACCGCATTAAAATTACCTAACCTAATCATACAATCCTAATTCCTGACTTAATTTAACTAATTCCGCCATTTTTTTATCTCTGTTTTTTTTGGCTTCTTCTTTATATTCCATTAAATCTTTCATTAATATTTTTCTGTGCGTTCCGACTTTTGTATAAGGAATTTTGCCTGTTTTTAATAGTTTATTTACTAAATAAGGTCGAGATACATTTAATATATCTGCTGCCTGTTGAGTTGTAAGTTCTCTGCCCATTGGAACAATAGTCATAGCTCCGCCTTTACTCAATATATTGATAATTTCATACAGTACAGGTGTTATCATATTAGGCATTTCAATACTTTGCCCGTCGGTTTTAGTAATAACTACTTTATCTACATTTGATATTTGATTTACAAGTTCAACAATTTCGCTTAATTCAACCGCATTTTTAGGAGGTTGAATTATTAACGGGGTATTCATAATCTCGCTTTCTTCCTTTTTGTATATACACCCTTATATTATATCATACAACTGAAATAAATGCAATATCCGAAATAAACGAAACATCCTATCCCCCTTAATTACCGGATGTTTTGGGTTATTTTATTTAAAATTCAATTAACTTACTTAATACCAAAATCTTCTTTGATTATTACCTGATTTAACATCTATCCAAGAAGACATCATAATAAGACTTCCTAAAAAAATAATTACTCTTATAAAATAAATAACAGGAGAACTACTTCCTTCTTCCCTACTCCAATCATCTATAAAAAAGGTACAAATAAACAAACAAATAAAAAAAATACCAATAATAATAAAACCAGTTTTTTCTTTCATGTTTTTTATACATTTGTATCTATTACAAATTTTTTTCAAAATTTTGGTAACAATATCATTTGCAAATTTTAATAGTATCCCAAAAATGACAAAAAATAAAGGAAGACAACAAACATAAATTAATGACAATATAATTGTTTTTACATATTCCATTTACCTAAAATCCCATCAATTTATCCATGAACTTTTTATAAAAAATTTTCCAATACAAATGACCTAATATTATCCATATTAATAAAATCCACCATTCAGGAAAATTAAATTTATAAGCTGAAAAGAAAAAAGAAATTATAGTTAAAAAGAATATAACCCAAATTGCTGTTATGTATATTCCATAAACTATCAATGAAGCATCAGAAAGTATAGACATATTTTTTGCTGTTTTACTTTGCATAATTAATAAACCGGAAAGAATTGGAGAGAAAAAACCCAGAGAAAATACAGGAAATATAACACAGCAAAACAGCAATAAACCTATACCTATGCCAAAGAAATGAATAAAGTTAACTAAACATAAAATCCAAAAAAATAAATTAAAGATAAGAAATCCAAAAGAATAGGGTAAAGTTCTTGCGTTATAAAAACCACTCAAAAATTGATGAAAGCAAGTATTAAGTATAATTAAAATTAAAATTGAATAAAATAAAAAAGCACTCACTATCTTAACTCCCTTACAATTTTCTCACGCATCCGACCACTTCACCAATAACATTTACATTATCCGCATAACGAGTAGGATAATCAGGATTAACAGATTTTATAACAATTTGGTCAATGTTATTAGCCAAAAATTTTACATACATTTTATCTTCATAATAAAAAACGTGTATATGATTATCATTAATTGTATTACTATTTTTCACTATTAAAAAATCATCAGGCATGAGTAAAGGATACATACTATCACCAACACAATTAATAATTGAATATTCGTTGTTAGGATTAAAACCTCTAATAAAACTTTGATTAATAGACACGAGCTCAAAACTGTCAGAACCAAACCCACCATTACCGGCAGCAGCACAAGCATTTTCATAATATTTAATCATTACGTTGTTATCAAGTTCTTTATGAGTTTGCTCAAGCCAAATATTATAAAATTGCTCAATTTTTTTTAAATCGGTTCTTTTAATTTCTGAACCTAATCTTTTTTTTCTTGAATAACTTGTTTCGTCAATACCTATTAATTTGGCAATATCTTTACTTTTAAAATTTATTGCTTTTTTTGTCAAATTTTCTTCCAACTCTAACACATTCATTTTTCTATATATCCTCTAATTTTATAAAAATAATTTTAAAAATAAAAATATTTCTCTTGACAATTTCTGTCAAGCGTTGTACAATATTGACATAAAATGTCAGGAGAAGAAAGAACATGACAACTTCCAAAAAAAAAGAGAGAATTATTGCAGAAGTCAGTAAAGACTTTAAACAAAAATTCATAGAAGCTGTGAACAGAAACGGTCAATGTCAATGTAAAGCCGTTATCTTGGCACTTCAACAATATTTAAACATTTCATAATGTACAACCCTGTACATTAATTGTAAACAAAACACAAATTTTATTCAACTTCATTAATTAATGAGGGATGGATACCTTTGTGCCAAAATTCAGCACCTTGAAAACCTCATAGACAAGACAGACAATCGAGAGATTAGCAACACTTCTCCGCTACGTAAAAAAGTGGACCCATAAACCGAACGGCATATCACTATAAAAGGTACTGGAAGCAGTATAAACTTTAAAAGTTTCAACTTATCCGTCAGCAATGGCGGATATCCTCAAACTTTTTATGCCGGTTTACTTCTATATACGACCAGTCAAAATCATCATTCCCAAACCGGCTTTTTATGGACTTCTCTCTCAAGTTATTCTTTGAGATATTACACTCCTGTACGACCACAGGAGTTTCTTTGCATTTAATCCGTATCGAATTTTTCATTGAATTCTCCTTTAATTTCCATGACTAACAGATACGGATAACCTCTATTCCACTCTCTTTAGTTCCCTGTAAGAGAGTGGAAAAACGAGGACAAACAGTATTATAGGAGCTTTATTATGAAAGATGATTTATTGCTTTTTGCTGTAATTATCACCATTATTTTCTTTATGTGGATTATGAACGGCAACGTCCAAAAAGACTTAAAAAGATGTGAGGAAATGTATGTTAATCCTCATCAAATAGAATATTGTCAGTTATCTATTTTGAAAGGACTATAATATGGAAGATCAGATTTATTGGAACAAAGAAGGTAATAAACTTGTATGCTTTTACGGCAAATTAATTTCAATCAAACCCGGTAAAACTCGGCAGCTTACATTCCCTGAATTTGTCAGAGAAATTGATATTATACCGGAGCTTGCACCTTCACAAAAAAGAGCATTAATATTAAAAGCTGCAGAAAATCAAGGGTGTTTTGCATGACTGTTAACTTTTATTGTCAACGGTGGACTAAAGGTAGTACCGAATGTTATGAAAATAACCTTATGTGTAGTCCGAATTGTTCTAACTACAAATATTGCCAAAAGTATAAAAATATGAAAAAATCTACAATACTTTTATACACAAAATTTGGTAAACCACCGAAATATTTATTGGAGAAAAATTATGATTATTAGCTGTTCAGAAACAAATGAGAATAAAAATCACAAGGAATTACTGTTAAAAATTCTAAAAAAATGCAAAGAAGATGACATTATAGGCATATCTTATGAAGATATCGAAGATAGAAAAAGAAATTATGCAAATTTAAAAATTTCTATCAACAAAAAAATTTTTGATTTAACACTCAAAAAAATTTTGGGTTAGTTTCCGCCAGTTCACCTGTTTAGTTTTCCCGTTTTCCTGTTTTCCCTTATAATATATATTTTTAACTTTTATTATTATTATTATATATATAGATATAATAATAGTTTCAGCCATTTTTTTATGTTAAAAAAATTTTTCATTTTTTTATATGTGTATATCCTTATAAGGGTACTTTTTGAGAAAACAAAATGAAAAACGGCTGTATTTCAGTCGTAGCTTGATTATCGGAGATTTCCCATTTTTTTTCGTGTTTTCTTTCGGTCATCTTTTTAGTTCAAACTCAAGTGTAACAAGGATAAAAAAATATGTGTAACTTAATAAATAAACTATCAGCCGCTTTTACGGTTTTATCCGACAGAAAAGTTGATTTTTTAGCGGTTCAAAATGTTATTCAAGCGGAATTAACCAATATTTTCGCTTTTAAACACATTACTTTTGAAAGTTGTAACAACATGAACAAGCCAATGCAGCTTGCTTATTATTGCTTTAATTTCGTTCCGTCAGGCGGAATAAAGACAAAACTCATTCAAGACCTTCATTTTTATTGCTTAAACTTTTTTGATGATGCTCTTGATACGTTCAACCGTAACAGATATGACGATATGTGCAAAACTCATGATGATGAGCTTATTAAAACAAGTGATAAAATCGAACGCAGACAGAAAAAAATAAAATTTGCGGAAGAAGAAAAAAAGTTCATCAACATAAAACGCTATTTATCGGATTGTACACAATCAAAACTTTATGAGTACGCAAAAATTATAGACCGTTTTAATCAAGGCGGTTTATTTTTTATTCAAGATGAATTTGCTGATTATTTTTATGATGCAAAAATTAATCGTGATTCGATTAAAAACAGTATTTTGAATTGCTTTTTTGATTTATATGACGGAACTTTAAAACCAACGGATACTACCGGAACAGACAGAAACACAATTAACAATATCCCGACAAGCATTATTCTGATGAGTGATTATTCATTAATAGCAAATGAAAAAAAATTGCTTGAGCAATTCCTTTTATATCTCAAAAGAGGTATGGCAAGAAGAAGCTTCATTTATTACAACGAAAAAAACAACATTTACGACGACATTCTTTACACTTCACCGGAAGAAAAACAAAACGTAATTAACGAAATAAGGCAAATAGGAGCGTTGTTAAGCCGAATATATCAGCAAACAAAACCGCACTATATTTTTTCGGTTCTTGCGAATAAAAAAATTGTTGAATATAATCTCAATCTCAATAAGCAGCTTAAAGAAATTAATGCTTATGATGCAAAAATGCCGTTAGAAGATCAGATTATCAGTATCAACCTCGAAAATTCAACTTGGAAAATTATCAAACTTGCTGTTCTTTATCACATTATTGAACATCCATTCAGTGATGAAGTTCAGCCGTTGGCAGTTGAACAAGCAATTGAATTTTTCAAAAAAACACACGATTGTTTAAGAAGTTTGCTCAACCAAAAAGCCGCTTCTGATTGCGATAAACTTTTTTATTACTTGCTCAAAAATAAAAATAACCTTATTCCTAACGCACAAATAAGGGCACAAAATTTTGTCAGCAAGAACCGATTTAAACAATGGTATGAAGAATCGAAAGAAGATATTATTGCTCTTTGCAAACAAAAAGGTTTAGGCTTCATTGAGACAGTCGGAGCGAGAAACGCAAAACATATCGGAATTTATACGAGTAGTTATCGAGTTGAAAATAACAAACTTGTTAGAAATGACTTTAGCGATATAGAGATAGACGAACTTTGAGCATGATAGCAAGTCATTTTTCATGAGTTAAATTTACTTTAGGTTTTAATATCTTTTTACAATTTACCCCATGTTAAATCGCTTGCTAGCGCCCTCAAAATAATTTACTTTCTCTCCCAAAGAACAGGAGAGGTAGAAAGACAAGAAAGGAGATTTTTTTATGTCAGAAAATTGGCTAGGTATTGACGTTGATTTTTCAAACGTCGAGGACAAAGTTGCATCCGCAGGTTTTGAACTGTTGCCTATCGGGTGGTACAAAGCAGAAATTAAAAGTGTAAATAAATCTGTTATTGGAGAAAATAACAAATCCGCTCTTACTATTGCACTTGAATTAGAAGATAGCAAAAAAGAAATAGTTCACAATTTATTTTTACCGCAAAATGGAGATCCGGAAGATAAAATTCAGTTTAAAAAAGAAAATTTACGTAATTTCTTCTCAAGATGTGCTTTTAACAAATTGACAAAAAAAGAATATCAGGAATTGAAAGAAGATGAAAAACAAGTAGGTATTTCTTTGCTGCAAAATAACCCAAAAGGTACGGAACAATTCAAAGGAATAAAAGTTCAAGTCTATATTGAGCAAACTCCTTTTATTTCCAAAGATAAAACTTCTAACGCAATTAATTTTACCGAAAAATTAACAGCAAATCTTATCGGCACCATGCCTAAAAAAATATTAACCCTTATTAATGACAATGAAAAAAAAGGTATAAATATGGATAAAATGCCCGTAATTTTATTTTCAAATAATATTGCTGCTCACGGCTTTAATTTTTATGCAGATTACGAAGAAAAAGAACTTAAAAATTCAGCAACTTATGAATGGGTGCAAGCAAATCTAAAGGGAAATGACAACGTTACTACTAATATTGAACCCGCAAAAGTAACTCCGAGGTTTTAATTATGACTACTTATGAAGAAATGTTAGGTCCCATAAAAAAGAAAAACGAGTTTTCAACGGCTCGTTTTTCTATTATTTACGGAAATGCCGGATGTGGAAAAACAGTATTAGCAACAACGGCACAAGAAATTGGTAAATGTGTTTTAATCAATTTTGAAAACAGAATCAGTCATATTGATGAAACAGAAAATCTACGTTTTGTCCCGACTTCTCCGGGAGAATTTAGAGAGGATAAAGCGTGTGATTATGAAATGTTTTTGAATTTTCTTGCTTTTATTGAGCAAGAACAAATTAAATTCAATTATCTGATTATTGACACTATTGACGAAATGTTTAATAAATTTCATCTTGGAATGTTGAGAAAAGGTGAAATTCAGGATAAATATTACGGTAGGGCGGATGTTTATCCCAAAATGTGGGAAGTTTTCAAGCGAATAAAAGATTTAGGTATTAATATCATTGCAACCTCACATCAAAAATCAGAAGGTGGCTTTGATTTACTTTTGCCTGACAAGCTGAAATTCAAAATCAACATGACGGTTGATAACATTTTCTATCTGAAAGCGAATGAGGAAGGCAACAGAGTATTACAATTAAAAACCAACTCGTTAATTGCTTCAAAATTAACGACTTCACCTAACAAATACAATAATATTCAAAGTGAAATCATTAATCCAACGTGGAAAATTGTAGAGGATACGATTTATGGCAGCAATAATTCTTGAAGCGGACGAACAAAAAGCTCTTGTTACAAGATGCAGAATTGAAGGCATAACGGTTATTAGTATTGAAAATAGTTTACAATTCCCAATTGAAGCAATATTGGAGATTGTAAAGCCTTATTTAAGTTCAACGGCAGTAGGATACGTTAAACCGCAGCTGCAAAAACTTTTATCAATGCTAACTCAAAAAAGAAAAAATCAGGGTATGCTTATCGGTTGCCCTGATTTATTTTTTCCTGAATACAGACTTTTTATAGAACTTAAACGCAGAGATGGCGGAGTGGTTAGTTTAGAACAAAAAAAAATACATGAATTGCTAAAACAATTCGGTTACAGAGTAGAAGTCTGCCATGGTGCTAAAGCCGCTTGGCAGGTTATAGAAGAAGAAAGGAACGAAATATGATTAAAGAAAAATTATCGTGCAAATTTGGTATTCACGATTGGCTTTATGAACCAAAAGAAAACGGTAAGCTATGTAGATATTGTGCTAATTGTTACAGATTTGAGCAGCAACTAACGGAAAATAAAAAATTTTATCACACATTAAGAGGAATATAAAAATGAAAACTATTTCTATTGATATTGAAACAATGCCTAATACAGACATGTTAGAGCGATTACCGGAAGTAAAGCCGGATACAAGATTAAAAGATGAAGAAAAAATCAAAGCGGATATAGAAAAAAAGAAAGCTGACCAAATAGAAAAAATGGCTCTTAATCCGCTATATGGCAAAATTGCAGCAGTCGGTTATTATAATGACGAGGTTCAAAAAGCAGATATAAAAAATGAAGCTGAAATGATAGAAGACATTCTCGGCTGTTGTTTGTCGAATTATATCGTTACTTGGAACGGTAAAAGCTTTGATTTTGATTTTATTATCAAAAGAGGAGTTATTCTTGGAGTTTGTGATTTAAAATTACTCGACACTTACGCAAGCAGATATGCTCATACTCATTTTGATTTAATGGAAAAGTGGTGCGGCTTCGGCAAATTCTTGAGCTTAAATGAAATATCTTATGCTATTTTAGGAGAAAAAAAAGAAGAATTTGATGTAAAACAAATTCCTGAACTTATAAAAACTCCTTCCGGACAAGAATTAATCAAAAGATATTGCCTAAAAGATTGTGAGCTTGTTTATAAACTTGCAGATAAATTTGGTTATTTAATTAATTGTGAAATAAAGGAATTTAATTGTGATTAGAATAGATATAGAGAAAAGAACTTTTACTGATGTTTTAAAAAATCATTTAAAATTTATAGAACTATCATCAAATAATATTCTTTCAGGAATAAATTTTAAAACAGAAAAAAATAAGATTATTGTTTGTTCAACAAATGGCAATATTTTATTGCGAACTGTTTTAAATGTTCCTTATATCGGTGATGGCATTAATAGAACATACAGCGGAGCAATTTTAAATAAAATTAACTTTGTTAAATCAAAAGGATTTAATTTATTAACAATAACTATGGATAATAAATTCATGGAAATTATAGATGATGCTTTTATGTTTACTTACAAAGTTCCTGTTTTAGAAGGCAAATATCCGCAGACAGAAACTTTATTTCCAAATAAAAAGAATTACAAAGAGGTATGGCTCAACAGAGATTATTTGAAGTGTATTCCGGAAAGCGATTCAAAAACAAAAATTACAAAAATATGTTTTAATCCAAAAAATAACAATCAATGCTTATTAATTGAACCGCATCATTCTGATAGTTCTGAAATAACACAACAAACTATGCTTTTAATGCCGATACAAAATAACAAGGATTAAGAAATGCAACTTCCTAGAATAACTTATACTTGCTGTCATATAACTTATAACAGCTATATTGATACTGAATATTTTAAAGCTTTTAAGCACAAACCTGATAACGATAAATATACTTATGGTATTACGGTAAGGCTCATTTGCAAAAATAACAATTGCATAATGAGCTTTACTTTTTGTTTTAATGACAAAAACGAAATAATTGAAACAAGAAAAATAAAAGGAAAAAAATATTTGCTCAAATTACAGCAATTATATATTGAGGAAATACCGCTTAAAAAAGAAGAAAACAAAGTTCCTAAAATAAGTAAAAAAGATGATTGGGTTTATACAAAAGGCAGCAAAAACGGTAATAGCGGGCTTGTTTATAAATTCAAAACAAACAAAAAAATAAAAAAAGAATTTTCACCAATAAAGGAGAGCAATGACATCACTAATAGAAATAGCAAAAAAACTTGATTTTAAATACAATACTTTTTTATATTGGTTGAATAAAAATAAAAAAGACTTTGCTGCAAAAAAAACAAAAATAAACCTGGAAAGTTTATATTATGTTGTTCACGAACAAAAAAAAAGTGGTTCTAAACATTATGTTATTTCTGATGCCCAACTTTTTGTAAATTCATTCAAAAAATATAAAGAAGAATATTTATCAAGAAAAAAAGCTAATAAAGAAAACAGAAAATACAACTGGACTGTCGGAGCATACGAATGCTACTTGCTAAAAGGAGAATGTTCAAAATGTTCCAATAACTTTTTTTGTTCTCGTTATAAAAACCCCCCAATGAAAATGACAGTAAAGAGATTAATTGAGATTATTGGAGAACCGTGTAATAATGTTTGACAACTTTACAAAAATCTATCAACCGGTTTTAACCGGCAGAGAAAATTTAAACGCTTCTGAAATACAAGTATGTTGTCCGTTTCATAATGATAAAAATCCATCAATGAGTATTAATACTAATAGTGGACTATTTCATTGTTTCGGCTGCGGGGTTTCAGGTAGTGCAATAGGTTTCGTAATGCGTTATCATAACATAGGTTATTCGGATGCACTTAAATTCACGGGAGAGAATAACAATAATGTAAACATATTTCCAAAAAAAGAGAACAAGAAAAAAATTGAAAATACTATTGTTGATTACTCCGAATATATTAATAAAGTTCTTGAAAACTCTACTTTTCATGACGAATTTTATAAATTTTATTGCAAAAAATTATATGAACTAAGAGGAATAACGCTCAACACTGCTATTACTTGCCTTATTGGATATAACCCCGACAAAGGCTGGATTTTTCCCGTGTATCGTTATCCTGATATGCAAGCTGTTGGTTATGAAGTTAGAAAAAAAGATTTTACTCTTTTTGATGATGGCAATAAATGCTACAAATCGAGAGAAATACCTTCCTGCTTATCAGTCGTGTATCAGGGTTGGAATAACAAAAGGGCATATATTTGTGAAGGGTTTGTTGATAGTTACTTTTTGTATCAGTTCAAGTACGAACAGAATTACAAATTTTATAAAGGACATAATTTTCAAATCAATGAATGGATTATGACACCGACAAACGGAGTTCATACAATACCAAATTTAATGAAAGAATTAAAGCTGTGGCAAGATTTTGATGAAATTATTTTTTGTCTTGACAATGACAAGGCAGGTAATGACACAAAAGCTATTTTGGCGGAATTGCCGCATGAAGGCAAATTCAAATTTTTTAATCAACTTAAAGAGGGTGATGATATAGAAAAATGGTACAAGCGAATACGCAAATTAAATTAAGAGATTATCAGCAGAATACAGTCGATTATATAATAAACAATACAGAAAACGGAGTACATTCACAACTTATTAATGCTCCGACAGGTGCAGGCAAAACCGTTATTGCAAGCGAATTAGTTAGATTATTGGTTAAACAAGGCAAAAAAATATTTTTTGTTGTAGCTAATCAACCTCTAATTATGCAAACTTATAATAAATTTGTAACAAACGGAATTTTTCCTTCAATTATTCAACGTGATTACAACAGCTATTATAATCCGGATAAAAAAGTTCAAATAGTAATGATACAAACTTATTCAAGCAGAGTAGAAAAATTGCCCGATTTAAAGCCTGATGTAATTATTGTTGATGAAGTTGATTTTGGATATAAAGGGCAAATGCTCAAAAAATTATTAGAAAAACATAAAAATTCTCAAATTGTAGGATTAACAGGTACACCCATAACTTTTAAAGGTTGTTTACTTCCCGGTTTTGACGTTTATCACGAGGTAATAACAGTTAGAGAATTGCAGCAGCAGGGCTTTTTAAGTATTGATAAAAATTACATCCCTGTTGTTTGTGATACGTCAAATATAAGAGTTATGACTACCGGAGAATTTAACGAAGATGAACTGGAACAAAAATGCAGCGAATCATATTTTGTCAATGACATTATTACAACGTATAAAAAAGTTGATAAAGGTTATAAAGGTATTGTTTTCGCTATCTCAATAAATCATGGGGAAATATTGCAAAAGGCTTTTAATGAAGCAGGAATAAGGACAGGATTAATTCATTCAAAAATGAAAAAATATCAACAAGATTATTGGTTAGAAGCTCATAAAAGCGGAAGAATACAACTATTAGTTAATGTAGGTAAATTAACAAGAGGATATGACGATACGGAAATTATTGATTGTATTATGACACGTCCGACAATGAGCTTAGCTTTATATCTTCAAATGGTGGGTAGATGTGCAAGAGTAGATAAAAGCGGCAAAAAATTTTTCAGACACTTTGATTATGCCGGAAATATTGAGCGGTTTGGATTATGGTCCGAGCCGAGATTATACGAAACGGACAAAACTCCAAAAAAAGAAAATGACTACAATCCTGTCGTTTGCCCGTTTTGTTTTTCTGTTGTTTATGAGCGTACGAACAGATGCCCCGAATGCGGAGAAACATTAAAAGAACAACATGAAAAAAGAGAAAGAGAAATTAAAGATAACCTAAGAGCAAAAGAAATTGTTGAAATAAAAGCACAAACAGGTTCAGACGGAGCAATTGAAGCACTAACAAAATTGCTCAATAGAAATGGTAACAGTTTCTATTACATGAAACTTTTGCCAATGAAAACCGAAAAAATACCGAACGAAACTTTTAACGCAGAGGTTATAAGACTTGCTAATTATGCAAAGAAAAAAGAATATAACCCAAACTACGTATATTACAGAATGAAAGAAAAATTGGAGAATTACAGATGAGCAAATATGATTACAGTTACAATGGTAACGAATACAAAACACCACCGGAAATATACAATCAAGCTCTTCAATATTATGGTCTTGATGAATTTGATGTAGATGTTTGTTGCAGCGAAAATAATATTCCTGCAAAATATCACATCATAAACGGTATAGAAGACGGATTAACTGCTGAATGGGGGAGGTACAATTGGTGCAATCCTCCATTCAATGAATGTGAAAAATGGGTAAAAAAAGCTTATGCAGAATCTCACAAAGGTAATAATACTGCAATGATAATTCCAGTAAGAACAGAAAGGAAATATTGGCATAATTATATTTTATTTGAAGAGAATGTTTATATAAAGTGGTTAGTAAAAGGCTTGCGGTTTTTAGATGAGAACAATAATTATATGGGTATATACAAAAATGCTTTAGCTTTTGTTTATTTTAATGCAGTAGAAGGAGCGGAGGTAAGCGAATGACGGAACAATTACATTTAGTCAAAGTTGCAGAACAAAAAATCATAACTCCTCGTTCAAAATATCAAAGGTGGAAATGGGAACATAAATATAAAAAAGCGGAGAAAAATTCTTCTGTTAGATGTAAAAACTGTAAACATTTATTCGCTAATATGCCAAATTGTACAGGTGGCGGAAAATATTATAAATGTGAATTATTAGGTCGAAGTTCAAGTTCTGCAACTGATATTAGATTAAGTTATGTTTGTAACAGATTTGAAGAATATATGGAGAAGTAAAATGACGGAAATAATAGACGGTGTAGATGTTAGCGGATGTTGCTTATATAAAGACGGTATATGTTTAACCGATAAAGGCAAATGTACTTCTATGTGCGATTATGGTGCTTATGCTAGAGAAGAAAAACTAAAAAGACTTGAAACAGAAAACGCAAAACTGAAAGAATTGCTTGAAACGAGATGTTATAACGAAGTTGAATTTGAAAATAAAAAGCTGAAAGAAGCTCTTGAAGAAATAAGGGAAATGGCTATATATGATTGTGTGTATGAATGTAGCAATAATAGCGAAAATTGTACTATTGGAAGTTGCTTAGAAAAAAGAATTGAAAGAAAAATAAACGAGGTGCTGAAAGATGAGTAGAACTGAAGATAAATTTTATAACACTTTTAATTTAAAAGAAGCGATGCATAAATTCTGGTGGAATAAACCCGATTACAAACCACCTATTACCGGAGAAGTATTATTGAAATTAATAATTGCTTTGAATTGTAGTCGTGAATATACTTTTGAATTAATATCAATTAACTACGAAGATGCTAAAAAAGAAATTTTAGAAGAATGCATGTCTTGTTATTCTTTATATCCTGAAATAAAAGAAAAGATATTAGATGTATTTAAGGAGAGCAAAAATTGAAAGGTCAACAACTTTACTATTATAAAGACGGATTAAAATTGAAAGTCATAACAACAAGAATAGCTAAAGATTTATATGCAAAAGTTTATGATTATCAAAAGTATAAAGAAGTTTTTCTTTATGCAAAAGATTTACTTATTTATCAGGGAAAAATATATTAAAGGAGAAAAAATGTTTAAAGATTTAGATGATGGACAAACGCAATATTGTCCAATGTGCCATGAATACGTGGAACAAATTGAAGAATTGAGTAAAATTATTCAATGCAAAACAGGAACAATAGCCACATTAGTGGAAGAAAACAAAAGATTAAAAAAAGAGATAAAATTACATGATTGCATCGATAAATGGGGAATACGAGAATGCCATTGTGCTTGTAGATGTTTAGGAAATGAATTTTGCACGGATGCAGAGAAGAAAATAAATGAATTTAAAACAAAGTTAGAGAAGATTAAAGAACTGTGTCAAGTTCCAAACGAACCTTATTACAACTCTGAATGTGAGTTCGGAAAAGGCAGAATCGACTTAGGGCAAGAAATTTTGGAAATTATCGAAAGCGAGAAATAAATGAATATGCTAACAAAAAATGAAAATAAACTTAGTTATATTGAACTCAATGGCATTCATATCGGGGATGTTTACGAATATGCTAATTCACAAGGCATAATAAATCATTATGTCATATCTTATTTATTCACTTCAATGAAGTTAAATTTTGCGACTATTTTATTTCCTGATGGATATTCAGAAAATATAAATATTGATTTCTTAAAAAAAGATAAATTTATTAAAAATATAAATTGGTGGAATATTCATAATGAATATATAGAAGAAGCAAACAGATATTTATAGAAAGGAATTAATCAATGACAACATTTGAAGAATACGATATTTTAGTAAAAACTAATTCAAGATTAAGAAATGAAATAGCAACGGCAAAAGCTGAATTAATAACAATAAAAAATAAATGTTTAGACGTAGTAAACAAAACTGATCCACATGTTAATAAAATTTCTTTTATTGGCGGAATGTACAGTTTAGCTAATCAAATATTAGAAATAATAAAAGACATATAAACAAAAGAGAGTAACACATGACCGAGCAAGTTTACGCTTGCTCTTTTTTTAGCTTCACGAAACTTCATGAAATTTTGTAAATATATAGGAGAAAGATTATGCAAAATGATATAAAAAACAATGTAGAGGTTGAGATTTTGACAACAATAGAAGTTGCCAAATTAATCAGGGAAGATAAAAGAACTATTGAGATTAAGGCTAAAAATGGATTTTATCCGCCTTCTGTTTGCAACAGACAGGGCAGATTGTATAAATTCCACAAACAAAACCTTTTGAAATTTTTATTTCCTGATGATAAGGAAAGTTAAAAATGACGGTTTATAAAGACAATAGAAACGGACATTATTGCTATAAGTTCAAATATAAAGGTGTTCAATATCATAAATGTTTCAAAGATGCAACTTATAAAGACGTTACAGATTATGAGCTTATAGCAAAGTCAGAATTAAGAAAATCCGGTTATGACATAACAAAGCAAAGATATGATGTTATGTTATCAGAGCTTATTGATGATTATAAGGTTTATGTAGATAATACTTATACACGTCCGGAAGATGCTAAAAAAATTGTAGATAAATTTTATAAGTTAATTGGAAATAAAATTGCTGAACAAGTAACAATTAATGATTTAGAACAATATAGAGCTATAAGAAAAAAGAAAATTAAAAATTCTACAATAAACAGAGAAATGAATAATATTTGCAGGGTATTTACTTTAGCAAAGCAAAATAAAAAAATAAGATTTAATCCTTGTGAAGATTTAAGAAAGTTAAAAATTGAAATTCCAACCAAAAGATACTTAACAAAAGAAGAAGAAAAGAAATTATTAAAAGCTGCAAATCCTATTATGAAAGTTATTATAATTACAGCTATTCATACTGGAATGAGAATTAATGAAATAATAAATTTGAAATGGAGTGATGTTTTCCTTGAACAAAATTATTTATGGGCTTTAAATACAAAAAACAATAAGCCAAGAAAACTTGTTATAACAAGACAAATGAAATGGTTGTTTAAAAAATTGAAACATAAAAGCGAATACGTATTTACCAGTCCTGCCACCGGAACAAAATATACGGAGTTAAAACGCACTTTTGCAAGAACAGTCAAAAGAGCAAACATTCCGCATATAACATTTCACGAATTACGGCATACAACAGCTTCAAGAATGAACGAATTGGGTATAGATATTGCAACTATTCAAGAATATCTTGACCATGCAGATATAAAAACAACAAGAGGATATATACACAAACCAAGAAAAAACATTGAATTTGCAATAGAAAAATTAAGTAAATACAGTTTATGATACTTGAACGTATTTGAGTGCAAGTAGTCGCAAAGTAGTCGCAGAATTAAAAATTAAGAAAAAATCAAAAAGACAAAATGTCTGAAAAGCAATGATAATAAAAAATCGGAACGACAGGATTTGAACCTGCGACCCCCACCACCCCAAGGTGATGCGCTACCAAGCTGCGCTACGTCCCGATTTCATTATTATTAAATTTTTATTAATGGACGCAGTTTGATTATATATATAACCGCAGGTCAACCGCCTGCACCACGCTACGTCACCACAAATTAATTATATAATGAACAATACTTATTAGCAAGTTTAAATTAATGTATAAACTTTTAAGCTCATTTCACTTGACATCACTTCATGTCGTTGTTATCATAAACACATGTAAGTTAGAAGGTCAAGCTGTTTTCAAATGCTTTATAGCTACAGCCGCCAATGAAAGGACGCAAAAATGTTAGCAATTGTAGAAACTTCTGGCAAACAATATCAATTGCAAGAAGGCAGATATGTAGATGTAGAATACTTGAATGTTGAAAAAGATTCTAAAGTTGAATTTGACAAAGTTGTCATGGTTGTTGCAGGCGAAAATTCAACCGTCGGACAGCCTTATGTAGAAGGTGCTTTAGTAAAAGGTACTGTTACATTAAACGGTAAAAACCAAAAAGTTCTTGTTTATAAACAAAGATGCAAAAAAGGTTACAGGAAAAAACAAGGTCACAGACAGATGTTTTCCAGAGTTATGATTGATTCTATCGAATTTCCAGGGAAAGAAAACATTGTAGAAGCTGAACCTAAAGAAGAAAAGAAACCGGCAGCCAAAAAAGCTACAGCTAAAAAACCGGCAGAAAAGAAAACAACAACTAAAAAAACTACGGCAGCTAAAGAAAAGGCAGAAAAAGCTCCTGCTGAAAAGAAAGTTACAAAGCCAAGAGCTAAAAAAGCTGAAACTGCTGAAGAAACTAAAGAAACAAAAACAGAAGAATAATTATAACGGAGATATAAATTATGGCACATAAGAAAGGTGTGGGTTCGACCAAAAACGGACGTGACAGTGTAGGAAAACGATTAGGTGTAAAAAAATTCGGTGGTGAACAAGTTAAAGCAGGCAATATTTTAGTTCGTCAAAGAGGTTCATCATTCCATGCCGGCGAAAATGTTGGTGTTGGTTCAGATTACACTTTATATGCTTTAACTGACGGCGTTGTTAAATTTGAAAAACACAGAAGAACAAGACAGCAAGTCAGTGTTTATGAAGCTCAATAGAATTATGAAATTATCTTAAAAAAGAGGTTGTTTATAACAGCCTCTTTTTTATTATTTATTTTCCCTTATAAAAACTAGAAATTTATTCATTCAATAAATACAAAAAAATTTCTTTACAACTCTTATAAAGAATGTCTATACTTTCTTTTTCAGACAATTCCAGTGTTATTGTAGGAATATTCCTCTCTACGCCGGCAAAAGTACCAAAAGAACCGGGAGTCGGATATCCAATGCTTTCCTGAACGGGATAATTAATTATTGTAGAAATCCTTTCAGCAATATTTTTTGCATTCCCATCAAAATTCACAATTTCAAAAGGTGCGTGCAAACTCAAAATAATATCAAATTTATATTTATCAACAATATTACCCAAAAAACAGCTCTCATTTTCACTAAACGGTTTCTTCCCTGAGGTTGTTCCGTCATCAAATGTTGTTTTTACCCAATTTTTTGTATTAAAATTTCTATTTAAATCCACATTATTACTATTTCCTCGTTGTTTTTTCTCAAACCCATCAGGATTAAGACAGGGAATACAGAACAAATTATTAGCAAAAGAAAGTTTTTTTTCTTCAATTTCTTTGATGAATTTTTCTATAAGAAATTTACCCTGCGGCTCTTCACCATGAGTAACCCCAATAAATAATATATTTTTAGGGGTTTTAGAAGTTCCATTTATTCCTAAAAATTGTATATTTTTACCTGTTTGCGTTTTTGACTGCTCTAAGATATTCATTTCAACCTATAATTTGCTAATTACAGCTTCCGTAAATTCTGTCGTAGTAGAAGTTCCGCCCAAATCCGGAGTTAATGTTTTGCCTTCTTTCAAAACTTCAAATAACGCATTTTCTATATTTTGGGCAACTTCATTTTTATTAATATATTTAAGCATCATAACAGCACTCAACAGAAGTGCAGTAGGATTAGCAATATTTTTACCCTTTATATCCGGTGCGCTTCCATGTACCGCTTCAAAAACAGCACAATCTTTTCCGATATTAGCACCTTGTGCAACACCGAGTCCTCCTATTAATCCTGCTGCCAAATCAGAAACAATATCACCATACAAATTCGGCAATAATAAAACATCATATTTTTCAGGATTTTGCACAAGCTGCATACACAAGTTATCAACAAGAACCTCATTATATTCTATTTCCGGAAATTCTTGCGCAACTTTTCTGCTGCATTCTAGAAATAAACCGTCCGTAAGTTTACAGATATTTGCTTTCGAAATTGCAGAAACTTTTTTTCTGTTATTTTTCTTTGCATATTCAAACGCAAAACGTGCAATCCTTTCAGACGCATTTCTTGTAATAATTTTTATTGAATGCATAGTATCATCATCAATTTTTTCTTCAATTCCCGCATACAAATCTTCCGTATTTTCTCTTACAATAATCAAATCTACATTAGAAAAACGAGTTTTTACATTAGGAATATTATAAGCAGGTCTTAGACAAGCATATAAATCAAGAGTTTTTCTCAATGTAACATTTACACTCCGAAATCCTTTTCCTATAGGAGTAGTAACCGGTGCCTTTAATGCTATTTTATTTTTTTTTATTGAGTCAAGTACTCTTTGGGGTAAAACTTCACCGGTTTTTTCCAAAACATCAGCTCCGGCTTCCTCTATTTCCCAATTTATTTCAGCATTAGCCTTATCAAGTATGTTTACAACAGCATCAGAAATCTCAGGTCCTATTCCGTCACCTTTTATCAAAGTTACATTGGTTTTCATCATATATCTCCTCTTTATTCATTATTTTTATTTTATTATAAAAAATACGTATAAACAATTAGAATATTGTGATTAATGATATTCAAATTCCGCTCTCTTGAAATTTCCTTCACGAAAACCTGTCATTCACTTCACTGCGTTCCCGTTCATTTCGGTTTCCGCAACTTCGGCTTTCACTTCGTTTAGCCTGTCTTGGATTTGCAAAGTTCGGATTACTTGAATTTCATTTCATATTTTGCTAAAGCAAAATATTTCATTGCACCGTAATCCTCACCATAATAAGCTACGCAAATATGCAAATCCGTTACAGAAATTCCGCTCCTCCAAATGGTTGATTTTTTGGGGAAAAGTGTTAAAAAGTTCAGGAAAAAATGGTATCATAATTTATATAAATTCTCAAAATATATAGCTATGTAACTTGGGGAGAGAAGAGTATGCTATTCAAAAAGAACAACAAAATAAATGATTGGTATCACTGTATTTCTC
>JAEEGL016058519.1_pt1 | contig 53985 bp, 42 predicted proteins | sample 9134231 | NCBI WGS metagenome assembly JAEEGL01 (sample SAMN16246548, study PRJNA631951) | gut metagenome | biome: gut microbiome; feature: rumen; material: fiber-attached | host: Bos | place: Iran: Karaj | collected 2018-10 | reverse complement strand
CAGAATTTGTAAAAATAAGCGTGAAAATCGCCAGTTGGCTAAGAAAAGTGCTCAGAACAAAGGCTTTCTTAGCCAAAATTTGTGAAAATAAGCGTGAAAATTGCCAGTTGGCTAAGAAAAGTGCTCAGAACAAAGGCTTTCTTAGCCAGAATTTGTGAAAATAAGCGTGAAAATCGCTTGCTGGCTAAGAAAAGTGCTTAGAACAAAGGTTTTCTTAGCCAGAATATGTGAAAATAAGCGTGAAAATCGCCAGTTGGCTAAGAAAAGTGCTTAGAACATAGGTTTTCTTAGCCAGAATTTGTGAAAATAAGCGTGAAAATCGCCAGTTGGCTAAGAAAAGGTTTTTAGAACATAGGTTTTCTTAGCCGGAAAGCTTTAAAAGAAGAGTGGAATTCCACTTGCTGGCTAAGAAAAGCCCAAAAATAAGCTTTTTCTTAGCTACCCCCAAAAAACAAACCCTCAGTAATCATTCACACGAATTACTGAGGGTACTATTATCCCTGATTCACATATCCAGCTTCTTGATATGATTCTTGATTGCATCAAATGTCTTATCACTTATATAGTGTTCTATCCTGCAGGCGTCTTCTGTAGCTGTTTTTTCGTCGACTCCGAGGCTTAAGAAGAAGTGAGAGAGCACTGTGTGACGCTCGTAGATGGTCTTGGCTATCTGTTCACCTTCTGGTGTTAAGTGAAGAAATCCACTTTCGTCCTTGGTTATATAGCCTTCATCCTTAAGAAGTCCCATAGCTCTGCTGACAGATGGCTTGGTGTAGCCTAAGTATTCACCTACATCTATGGCGCGTACTTCGTTGCTTTCTTCTGATAGTACATGTATGGCTTCGAGATACATCTGACCTGATTCTTGTATATTCATAAATCGAATCCCCCTTGATCACATCCTATGATACAAATTTACCATAAATACTGTGTTTTTTCAATCTTTTTTTGTTCTATATTCATGTAAAAAAAGTGTTGACAAGTAAGCATTGACTAACTATAATGTATCTTGGTTAGCAAGTTCTAACTGTATTTTTTCATATTCAAGTTAGTTATCACTAACTAAAGGAGGTGAACATGATGCCTATTGCATATGCTCCAAAGGATGAAGTTCAGATAGTGAAGCGAATAGCCGGAAATCCAGAAGTTAAGAAGCATCTCGAAGATCTTGGTTTTCATGTAGGTAGTGAGGTGAGTGTTGTGAGTTCTCTTGCTGGTAATCTTATTATCAGCGTTAAGGGAAGTCGTGTTGCTGTTAGTGATGAACTGGCTAGAAAGATATATGTATAAAGGAGGTGCCTAGGTTGAAAACACTAAAAGACGCTAGGATCGGAGAAACCGTTAAGGTTGTAAAACTTCATGGCGAAGGCGCTATAAAGCGCAGGATCATGGATATGGGTATCACTAAGAATACCTCTGTGTATGTTCGTAAGGTTGCTCCTCTTGGAGACCCTATCGAGATCACAGTAAGAGATTATGAATTGTCTATCCGTAAAGCTGATGCGGATATGATAGAGGTAGAGTAGGAAAGGACAAGTATAATTATGAGTATTCGTATTGCCCTTGCGGGTAATCCAAACAGTGGTAAGACCACTCTTTTCAATGCCCTTACAGGTTCTAATCAGTTTGTTGGTAACTGGCCGGGTGTTACTGTTGAGAAAAAAGAAGGTAAGCTTAAGAAGTATGATGATGTTATCGTAACCGATCTTCCTGGTATATATTCGCTTTCACCATATACTCTTGAAGAAGTTGTTGCAAGAAATTATCTCTTAGGTGAGAGACCAGATGCTATTCTTAACATCATAGATGGTACTAATCTTGAACGTAACCTCTATCTTACAACACAGCTCACGGAGCTTGGTATACCTGTTGTTGTTGCTGTCAACATGATGGATGTTGTGAGAAAGAACGGTGATAAGATAAGAATCGATGAGCTTTCCAGACAGCTTGGATGCAAGGTTGTAGAGATATCTGCTCTTAAGGGAGAAGGTGTTGAGAAGGCTGCTAGCGAGGCTGTTGCTGCTGCAAAGGGTGGCAATACTGTACCTCTTCATGTATTCTCAGGTCCTGTAGAACATGCTATCGCTCATATCGAAGAGGCTGTTGTTCACAACATGCCAGCAGAGAAGCAGAGATGGTATGCCATCAAGGTATTTGAGCGTGATGAGAAGGTTCTTGAGGACCTTAAGATTCCGGCAGATGTCTTAAAGCACATAGAAGGTGATATAGCAGCTGCGGAGAAGGAACTTGATGATGATGCAGAGAGTATCATCACTAATGAGAGATATGTATATGTTGCTGACGTTATCAAGGCATGTTATAATAAAAAAAGAAAGTCTGGTGATTTGACCACTTCTGATAAGATCGATAAGATCGTAACTAACAGGTTCCTTGGTCTTCCAATTTTTGCACTTATTATGTTCCTTGTATACTGGATCGCGATGGTAGGTATCGGTGCTGCTGCTACAGACTGGACTAACGATTGCCTCTTTGGTGATGGTTTCCATCTCTTTGGTAAGGATGGTGGTTATGAGGATGTAGCTGAGCGTTATGCAGAAGCTTCTGCTATCGTAGATGGTTATGATGCTTATATCGAAGAGAACGGCGAAGAGCCTTCTGGTGACTTCACTTATACAATCGAAGATGAGGAAACTCTTGAGATAAGTGAAGAGACTGCTTCCCTTGAGGATTACAAGGAGGCTAATAAGACTCTTGAAGAGATAGGTGATGAACCAGATCCTGCTGATTATGGTACATGGGTTCCTGGTATTCCTGCACTTGTTGAGTCTCTGCTTGATAAGGCTAAGGCTGCTGACTGGCTTAAGGCACTTATACTTGATGGTATAGTTGCTGGTGTTGGCGCTGTTCTTGGTTTCGTTCCACAGATGCTTGTTCTGTTCTTCATGCTTGCTTTCCTTGAGTCTTGTGGTTACATGGCACGTATTGCTTTCGTACTCGACAGGATCTTCAGAAAGTTTGGTTTATCAGGCAAGTCGTTTATTCCTATGCTTGTTGGTACAGGATGTGGCGTTCCGGGTATCATGGCGAGCCGTACTATCGAGAATGAACGTGACAGACGTATGACTATTATGACCACAACATTTATACCTTGTGGTGCTAAGGTGCCTTTCATAGCTATGATCGCAGGTGCTATATTCGGCGGTTCTGCATGGGTTTCAACTTCAGCATACTTTATCGGTATGGCTGCGATCGTTGTATCGGGTATTATGCTTAAGAAGACTAAGATGTTTGCTGGTGAGCCTGCTCCTTTCGTTATGGAGCTTCCAAGCTACCATATGCCTACACTTGGCAGCGTTCTTCGCTCTATGTGGGAGAGAGGCTGGTCATTCATAAAGAAGGCTGGAACTATCATCCTTCTGTCTACCATAGTTGTATGGTTTACAAGTTTCTTCGGATTTACAGATGACGGTTTCAGGATGCTTGAAGAGGATGAGCTTGATCTGTCTATCCTCGCTAAGGTGGGCAATGCTATCGCTTGGATTTTCATTCCACTCGGATGGGGTGATTGGCAGGCCGCAGTTGCTTCTATAACAGGTCTTGTTGCTAAGGAGAACATAGTAGGTACTATGGGTATCTTGTATGGAAGCGGTGATCTTACTGCTTGGCAGGCGCTTGACAAAGCATTTACCAGTGTTACAGGTTTCTCTTTCCTTGTATTTAATCTTCTTTGCGCTCCTTGCTTTGCGGCTATCGGTGCTATCAAGAGAGAGATGAATAACAGAAAGTGGACATGGTTTGCCATAGGATATCAGTGTGGTTTCGCATATGTGATTGCATTCATGATCACACAGTTTGGCAATGCATTTACCGGTCATGTTAATGTACTTGGCTTAATCGTAGCTATAGCTTTACTTGTGGGTATGTTATACATGCTTTTTGTAAAGAAGTATACAGAAGCTACTACTCGTAGAAAGGATAAGTGATTATATGTCTCTTATATATGACAATATCGGAACTATAATCATAACATTACTTCTGGTCGCAATAGTATATATTGCGATCAGAAGTATAATTAATGATAAGAAAAAAGGTCGTGGCACTTGCGGCGGTAATTGCGCTTCTTGCGGACATTGCACCGGTGCGGAGGATATGAATGGAAAAAGATTTTTTGGTCATTAGTGATCTTAAGAAGAGTTTTGGAAGCGGAGAGGCTAAGCAGGATGTTCTTCGCGGTATGAATTTTACTGTTAAGAAGGGCGAATTCTGCGTACTCTTGGGACCTTCAGGTTCAGGTAAGTCTACTCTTCTTAATATAATTGGCGCTATAGATACGCCTGATGAGGGATATGTAAGCATCAACGGAGATAAGCTCAAGGATATGAGTGAATCACAACTTACTATGTACAGAAGAAGACACTTAGGTTATGTCTTCCAGATGTATAATCTTATCCCTAATCTGAATGTCAAGGAGAATATCGAAGTAGGTGCATACCTGTCTGAGAATCCGCTCAATGTTGAGGATGTCATAACAACTCTTGGCCTTCAGGAACATAAGTATAAGTACCCTAATCAGTTATCAGGAGGTCAGCAGCAGAGAGTCTCTATAGGTAGAGCAGTTGTTAAGAATCCTGATATTCTTATGTGTGATGAACCTACAGGTGCTCTTGATTATAAGACATCTAAAGAGATTCTTGCTCTTATAGAAGATTGTAACAAGAAGTACGGAAGTACTGTTATCATGGTTACTCACAACGAAGCTATCAAGTTCATGGCTGATCATGTTATCAAGTTAAGAGATGGTATAGTCCGTCATGATGATATCAACGAAAGCAAGCTTACTGCTATGGAACTTGACTGGTAATGGGGGTGATTAGATATGAGAAATCCTCTCGTTAAGAGAATTCCGAAGGAATTGGTATCGGAGTGGCGTAAGTATCTTGTCATAATTATATTCATGGTCGTTATGATAGGTGTTGTATCTGGTATGTACGTAGGACATGACAGTATGCTCGACTCTGTATATAAGGGAAGAGATGATCTTATGCTTGAAGATGGAAGCTTTGAACTGTCTGTAGAAGCAAATGACGATGTTCTTAAGGATATAAGTGAAGGTAAGGGTGTCGAGAAGGATGCAGTAAAGCTTGAGATATATAAGAATTACTACATAGACGCTGAAGAAGATAAGGATAATGACGGTACTAAGGATGCTACCGTAAGGCTATTCAAGAGCGACTCAGAGATTGATAAGGCATCATTTAACGAAGGCCGTGCGCCTAAGACTGCATCGGAGATAGCGATTGACAGAATGCATGCTGACGATGTGGGGCTTGAAATAGGTGATACTATAACTGTAGAAGGTCGTGAATTCAAGATAGTTGGTCTTCTTTCATACGTTAATTATCTCACGCTTCATCAGTCTAACACGGACCTTATGTTTGATGCATTTGGCTTTGATGTTGCGATGGTGACACCGGAAGGATTTGATTCTGTTGATGCGAGAGTGCACTACAGTTATGCTTATAAGTATGTTGATGAACCAAAGGATAAGATTGAAGAGGCCGATTATGCTGATAGCGTTCTGAAGACTTTGGTTGCTCAGGCCTATGTTCATAAGTATGAACTCAAGGATTATCTTCCTGAATACTTAAGACAGGCAAGTAACTTCGCTCCATCTGATATCGAGGGAGATACAGCCGGTGCCGCGATCTTGTGCTATATCCTTATAGGTGTCATAGCATTTATCTTTGCTGTTACTATCAGCAATACGATCGATAAGGAATCTGCAGTCATCGGTACTCTAAGAGCGTCAGGTTACAGCAAGGCAGAGCTTACAGTTCACTATATGTCGATGCCTGTCATAGTGACTATACTAGGCGCTATACTTGGAAATGTACTTGGCTACACAGCGTTCAAGACTATGTTTGTGGATCTGTATTATCGAAGCTACAGTCTCCCGAAGCTTAAGCTTGTTATAAGTGTTACAGCGCTTATAAAGACTACCGTTATACCGCTTATTCTGATGTTCTTCATCAATCTTTTTGTAATAGTGAAGAAGCTTCAGCTTAGTCCGCTTCGCTTCTTAAGACATGATCTCTCAAAAAGCAAAAGAACGAAGGCAAGAAGAATCCCTAAGTGGTCGTTCCTCGGAAGATTCAGACTTAGAAACTTCTTCCAGAACATACCTAATTATGTGATTCTCGTATTCGGCGTTGTGTTCATCGAGCTTATGATGTGCTTTGCTTTCGGTTTGCCAGATTCACTCAATCATTATGGTGACAAAGCAGCAGATATGATGTTCACTGAATATCAGTATGTGCTCATGAACAATAAGGACAGCCAGGGCAATATTATAGAGACTTCAAAAGAAGGCGCTGAAAAGTTCGGCATGAAGGATCTTAAGTATGACAGAGCTGACAGCTCGTTCAGATCAGGTATGGGCAGCGGCGGTGATGAAAGTGTCAGTGTATATGGAATCACTGAAGGCAGTGAGTATATAAAGTTTGGCAAGGCTCCAGGTCGTGGCGAAGCATATGTATCCAGTGCCTATTCTGCAAAGTACGGTATTAAGAAGGGTGATACCATATCACTCCATGAAGAATATGAAGATAAGTCATATAGTTTCAAGATTGTCGGTGAAGTGGATTATGAAGGCGGAATTGCCCTCTTCATGGAACTTAAGGAATTCAACAAGACATTTGGCTATGATGAAGATTACTTCATGGGTTACTTCTCACATAGTGAGATAGAGGACTTAGATAAGCAGTATATAGCGACTGTTATCACCAAAGATGTGGTCCTGAGGGTTACTAATCAGCTCATGCACTCTATGGGCGGTATGATGAATGTGTTCAAGTACGCTCTTATAGTGCTTGCTGCGGCTCTCATATATCTTCTGACTAAGATCATAATCGAGAAGAACGAGCACTCTATATCGATGACCAAGATCCTCGGATTCAAAAATACGGAGATTGCTTCGTTGTATATGGTTCCGACAGCGGTAGTTGTACTGCTTTGCATAGGAGTAAGCTTTATCGCTGGATATTATCTGATGATATGGCTCTTTAAGATATTCATGCTTCAGATGGATGGCTACTTTGCTTTCTATATGAGACCAGTGTCTATGATCCTTTCGATGCTGTATGTGCTTGTAGGTTACTTTGTGGTAACTGTTATCGATTTCTTCAGGATAAAGAAGATACCGATGGATATAGCGCTTAAAAATGTGGAGTAAGGCATAATAATAATCAATCACCAGGACACGTCAAGATTTCTATACTTTTGTAGTCGGCCAATTGGCATCCGCTCTCGCAAACTCGCATCCTTCGGATGCTCAAACACGTGCTCCGCGGATGTGCCAGCCTGCAAAAGTATGACGAAATCTTGCGAATCGTCCTGGTGATTGATTATTTTATTCTTCTGTATGTCATAAGTGTAATAAAAGGAGGTTTGAGTGAAGACTATTATCGTAGGACTTTTGATTCCTTTCATAGGGACTGCTCTTGGAGCTTCCTGTGTATGTTTTCTTAAAAATGAATTGAAGACCGGTGTTTCTAAGGCTATGACGGGCTTTGCGGCTGGTGTTATGGTTGCGGCGTCTATATGGAGTCTTCTGAATCCGGCCATAGATATGGCGGGCAGCATGGGACGTATGGCTTTTTTGCCAGCATTTGTCGGGTTCTGGATAGGAATACTGTTCTTACTGTTACTTGATCATGTTATTCCTCATCTTCATAGAAGCATCAATGAGGCTGAGGGTCCAAAAAGCAATCTTACCAGAACTGCTATGCTTGTGCTTGCGGTTACTCTTCACAATATACCTGAAGGTATGGCTGTAGGCGTGGTATATGCAGGGCTTCTTAGTGGTTCTGCAGATATAACCAGGAGCGGTGCGCTTACGCTTGCACTTGGTATAGCAATCCAGAACTTTCCTGAGGGCGCGATTATCTCGATGCCTCTGTATGCAGAAGGTGAAAAGAGAAGTAAAGCATTCGGCTTAGGTGTTCTGTCTGGCGTGGTTGAACCGGTATTTGGATTTTTGACGGTTTTGATTGCGGCTTCGATAATTCCTCTTATGCCGTATCTTCTTGCTTTTGCAGCTGGTGCTATGCTGTATGTAGTTGTAGAAGAGCTTTTACCGGAGATGTCAGCAGGGCATCACAGCAACATAGGAGTTATGTCATTTGCTGTCGGATTCAGTCTTATGATGGCTCTTGATGTGGCACTTGGTTAACAACTTACAATGTGATTCATGATATGTACATCCTCACCATAATGGTGGGGATGTTCTTTTATTGGTGATGTTATAATTTAACTATGACAAAGAGTTGTCAATTAGAGATTTAGTAGATTAAGGAGGTATTGTTATGAAGTATTATTATAAGAATTCTAAAACTATGGCGATTAATGTTACAAATCGTGGTTTAATTATTGTGTTGTTATTGGGCTTTGTACTAATTGTAGTAGGAACTGTGTTTATATCGGCAGGATACACTCTTCATAATGACTATCTTGAACAGAAGAAACTTGTGGATAATATTGATAATTTTTTTGTTAATATATCAGGTTCAAAGACTGGAATTATACTTCATGATGATGGACCAGCTAATATGTACATTGGTATAGCGATTGCAATTTTAGGAATAATATTGAGTACATTTTCTATTTTGGAAATAGTTGAGGGACCTTTTACTCTTTATGAACCAGATTATGGTTCTTCTAGTGGCCCAAATAATAAAAACAATAATAGATATGATGATGTAAAGGATGATTCAGTCAATATATTCACTGGGATGAACTGAGTGTAATATTCTTCTTGAACAAGGATGTGAAGGGAGGGATTGTTATGGCACTTTTAGATATGTTAGGCTTGGGCGCTTTACTCCTCGCGTGTGATATTAAAGATAATATAGAGGATAAGATTGATGAAAAAAAGTGTGAGGCTGAGAATAGAGCTCGTAAGCTTGAGATGGAGGCAAAAAGACAGGAAGAGCTTGAAAGAAGACGTCAGCAAAGTGAACGAGATCGTGAAGAATACAGACGCTTGGAAAGCGAAAAACAAAGAATAAGAAGAATAAAAGAAAGTGTTCCAAAGAAGCCTATATATGATACTGACGTAAATCTTAGATGTTCTTTTTGTGGTGGTCATAGAGAAGTGAATATCTCAAAGGGAAGGGTTATATGTCCTTATTGTGATAGAACAGAGTTTCTTAATATAATAGGGCATGAAGAAGATAAACAGGCTATAGATCGTGCAATTGACGAATATGAAGAGCAAAAAAGACTAAAAAAACTTGAAGAACAAAGAATAGCAGAAGCTAAATCCAAGAAGGATGAAATAATGTTTGCTTTTATCTCTTTAATCTTTATTGGTAATACAGCATTATTAGTGGATTGGATAGCTTATGATAAAACTATGCCTGTTATTGTATTTAATAGTATTGCGATACCTTGCTTTGTCCTCACTATGGTTGGAATAATAAAACCTGTTTTAAAGTACACTGTTTTTTTGCCATTCGTAGTTGTGGTTTGGCTTTTTGATAAGTATCTTAACCTGAAGGAGATAGGTTTTGCTGTTGGCACGGTAATAACGTTGCTTGTAGACGGGTTGATAGTGTTACTCCTGATTGAGTGGATTGGAGGAGGCATATGATTAGTAATAAGTGTTCAATCAAAAAATATATTATCAATATTCTTATGGTTTTGATTATTGTATGCCTTGGCATGTTGACTGGATGCGGGCTTACTGATATTGATGATGAGGATGAAAGTGTTCAGGCTAAGGTTGGGAATAAGTCTGGTATGATTGAAGTGCCGGATGTATCATACCTTGCATATACAGAGGCTGTAGAAAAACTCAATGCTGCTGGGTTTAAGAATATAGATTATAAGATTCCTGATGGCGGTTTTATCATTATCGAAAAGAATTGGGGTGTTGTTTCTCAAAGTGTAGAAGCAGGTAAGCAAGTTGATCCTAAAACTAAGATTATGCTCAATTGCATAAGGATTAATGATGCTGAGAGTTCTGAGAAGAAAGCTGATTCATTTGGAATAGATATGCCTAATATGGTTGGTGTTCGTTATGATAGGGCACTTATATCCCTCAGAGAGATGGGGTTCTGTGACATCAGCTATAAGACAGCTACAGGTGGTGATATCGTAAAGCTCAGCAACTGGGAAGTGTGCGAACAGAGCATAAGTGCCGGTATGAATATAAGCAATAAGACTAGTATTATACTTACATGTAAGCGTATTGCAGGCGGCAATGCTGCAGGTAATGCGACTGTTCCTGATGTTATGGGACTTGATATGGAGACCGCAAGAAAGAAACTTGAAGAGGCGGGACTTTGCAATATATTCCAGGTATCAGATAACGGACAGAATATAGTAAAGCTCAGTAACTGGGGCGTTATAGCTCAGAGTATATCACCTGGCGAGTCTGTTTCGGGTTCAACAGTTATAACAATAACATGTACAAGAATTGCCGGTTTTTCAGAGAATGAAAGCGTGGCTATGATAAATGTACAGGGAAAGGCTTATGATGTGGCTCTTGGTGAGCTTAACAGGCTGGGATTTAAGAATGTTACCTATAAGACCGATACTGGTGAAACCATAATCAAGCAGAGCAACTGGGGAGTTGTATCTCAAAATATTCATGAGGGCGAAGTTGTACTTGCTGGTACTGAGGTTCATCTTGTGTGTACAAGAATAGCTGGTACGCCGTCTACAACTAAAGCAGCTACTGTTGCACCTACTACTAAGGCTACTGAAACAACGAAAGAAACCAAGCTTGCTTATAAGAAAACTGCTAAAGATTATGAAATATACATTCTTATTGATTTTGATGAAAATGTCGTTTATTGGTTTACAACCCATGATTCAACTTATGATAGAGCTCCTATTATATCAGGTGATCTTAATAGTGGGATGGTTGTTGATTTATATGGTAAGATTCAGGCTAGTATGAACTGGCATTATAAGGATCAGAAGTCTACTTTGTATTATCATTATAATGGTGGTGATTATGAGTTTAGGAACTGTGATTGGAATAATGCTTATAGGCACTTACAAGAGCGAACAGAGATATCTCCTGAAGCGTGGAATTAAATATTCATGAAAGGTAGAAATATATCATTATGCATGCTATAATCATAGTATGTAGGTGGTGCGTGATGGAAGAAGAAAAATCAATGGAATATGAATACTGCCCGCGCTGCGAGGCCAATCTGACCTTGCAGGCGGGGTACGATAATAAGCTTCCTTACTGGCTTTGCAGGGGGTGTGGCGAGATGCTCATAAACCCTGAGGTCTATTCTGAGGATGATGTCGTGTGGCTGTGCGATGGATGTGGCGAGATGCTGAATATCCAGGAGGGCTTTGCCACGCATGACAAAACATTTGTCTGTAAGAGGTGCGGTTTTCTCAATGTGATCGACGATGCTGAGGTCTATGATTCTGACGCGGAGTACAGATCTGTTATGAGTGACCGTTATAAGGGGCTTAAGGACGAGGATATTCTCGAACTTTCTTCGTATTCTGATGAAGAGTCCATCAATGATCACGTGTGTATAGTCAGGGACCGCGAGAGCGGTAAGTTATATGTGAAGAAGTTCCTTCAGCTGTATGATAAGAGCATATATGAGCATCTCATGGCTAATCCTGTAGCTTTCATGCCTAAGATTGTCGGCGTTTATGAGAGTGATAACTGTCTTATTATCATAGAGCAGTATATCGAGGGTAGGACGCTTGCGAATATCCTTGATGAGAGGACTCTTAGTGAGGAAGAAGCGCTTCATATAACTTATTCGGTGGCTAAGATTCTTGATGAAATCCATAAGAAGAGTCGTCCGATTGTCCACAGGGATATCAAGCCGGCTAACGTGATCGTAACACCTCAGGATGATGTATACCTTCTTGATATGAATGTTGCCAAATGGTATGACAACGGGAAGTCTTCGGATACAACGAGCCTAGGCACCATGCATTACGCTGCGCCGGAGCAGGTAGGCTATGGCTTATCTGCAACTAGTGTTAAATCCGATATCTATGCTGTCGGTGTTATGCTCAATGTCATGCTTACAGGTGATTTTCCGAAGAAAAAAAGAGCGAAAGGATATGTATGGGACGTCATAGAGAGATGTATAAATCTCAATCCGGATGGAAGGTATACGGCGGCAGAGTTGTTGGAAGAACTGGAAAAGTTGAAGGAAAGACACAGATGAGTATACATAATAAGCCTACGGATGAGCTTGAAGGTGAGATAGGAAAGCTTGCGCCTTCTGAGATAGAAGGGTATCTTAAGAACAACAAGAACTATATGATCAGTGATAAGAAGGCATTCTACTACTACTTTAAGGATGTTATCGAATCGAAGAATATCATGCTTAAGGATGTGTATTGTCGTGCAGGTGTGTCAGAATCGTATGGAAGTAAGATCGTGAGTATGGAAAAGCATACGAAGGATCGCGAACTGATACTGAGGTTATGCATGGCAGGACATTTTAACTGGGAGGAGACTAACAGGTCGCTTAAGCTCTATGGTATGAGCGAGCTGTATGCTAAGGATAAGCGTGATGCGGTATTCATAGTCGCTATCAATAACAGGATATATGATATGTATGATGTCGATGAACTTTTGATATCTCATGGACTTGAAAAGTTGTCGGTGGATGAAAAGTAGGGATCTCGGTTGCATGAGTTATAAAAAAGGCTGCAATAGTCAATCACAATGATTGGTTATTACAGCCTTTTCTTATTTAGTCTTCTTCTTCAACAGCTACAGAAAGTGCCTGTCTCTTCTTAGCCATATCGTCGCTCTCGAGATATTCGTCATATGTCGAGATCTTATCTATGAGGCTTCCGCCTGGAAGAATCTCCATGATTCTGTTAGCGGTTGTCTGTACGAACTGATGATCGTGTGAGGTAAAGAGTACCACACCTGAGAACTTCATAAGACCGTTGTTAAGAGCGGTTATGGATTCCATATCGAGGTGGTTGGTTGGCTCATCCATCATAAGTACGTTAGATGCCATGATCATCATCTTAGAGAGGAGTACACGGACTTTCTCACCACCGGAGAGAACACGTACCTTCTTAACGCCGTCATCGCCAGCAAAGAGCATACGTCCTAAGAACTGTCTTACGTATGTGACATCCTTCTCAGGAGAGAATGGCATGAGCCACTCTACGATGTTATCGTCGCAATCGAAGATCTTAGTATTATCCTTAGGGAAGTATGACATAGATGTTGTTACACCCCACTTGTATGAACCTTCATCAGGCTCTAATTCACCTGCAAGGATTTTAAAAAGGGTAGTGGTAGCTATCTCGTTAGATCCGACAAATGCTACTTTATCCTCACGTCTTAAGAGGAAAGATACGTTGTCGAGGACCTTTACGCCATCGATAGTCTTCGAGAGGTTAGTGACCTCAAGTACTTCGTTGCCAATCTCACGTGATGGTCTGAAGTCGATATATGGGTACTTACGGCTTGATGGCTTGATGTCATCGAGCTCAATCTTTTCAAGGGCACGCTTTCTAGATGTGGCCTGCTTAGACTTAGAAGCGTTAGCTGAGAATCTCTGGATGAATTCCTGAAGTTCCTTGATCTGTTCTTCCTTCTTCTTATTAGCTTCCTTACGCTGCTTGATGATGAGCTGACTTGACTCATACCAGAAATCGTAGTTACCTGCATAGAGCTGAATCTTGGCATAATCGATATCAGCTATCTGTGTGCAGACCTTGTTGAGGAAGTATCTGTCATGGGATACAACTATGACAGTGTTATCGAAGTTGATAAGGAATTCTTCAAGCCACTCGATAGCGTTAAGATCGAGGTGGTTAGTAGGCTCATCGAGAAGAAGGATATCAGGGTTACCAAAAAGAGCTTTTGCAAGGAGAACCTTGACCTTCTCGCTACCTGTTAAGTCCTTCATGAGCTTAGAGTGAATCTCTGTCTCGATACCAAGTCCGTTAAGAAGGCTGGCAGCATCTGATTCTGCCTCCCAACCGTTCATGTTGGCGAATTCTTCCTCGAGTTCGCTTACCTTGATACCGTCTTCGTCAGAAAAGTCTGGCTTAGAGTAAAGTGCTTCCTTCTCGAGCATTATATCGTGAAGTCTCTGATTACCCATTATTACGGTATCGAGAACTACACAGTCATCATACTTAAAGTGATCCTGTTCAAGGAAAGAGAGTCTCTGTCCTGGTGTTATGGTTACATCACCTTTAGATGGCTCAAGCTTGCCTGAAAGTATCTTTAAGAATGTTGATTTGCCGGCACCGTTAGCACCTATGAGGCCATAGCAGTTACCTTCTGTAAACTTAATGTTGACGTCTTCGAAGAGGGCTTTCTTGCCAATTCTCAGTGTGACGTTGTTAGCACTGATCATATAATCCTCCTTATATAGTACATATTGATATTATTTCCAAATGATATTGTACAAGGAAAACTCGGTAAATGCAACTAAAATATGTGATATTCAAAAAATGCTTTTATTTTAGTGCAATCTTTGGTATAATTACTGTGTATGTGTATAAAGGATGGAGATTAAGTGTTATGGAAAACTTGAAGATCATGCCTGGTGATGCGAGGTTGCTTGGTGTTACCAGAACTGATAAGGGTTATAACTTTGCTATATGCTGTGATTATGAAAGTATAACTCTGGAATTATATAAGCATGGCGATGAATTGCCTAAGCACAAGATAGTTCTTGATAAGGATAATCGTGTGGGCAGTGTTTTTTGTGTGCTTTTATCAGGTATTGATTTTGAGAGTTATGAATATCTGTATGATATCTCGGGAGTTAAGTATACGGATCCTTATACCAGATACATAACGAATGGCAAAGCATTTGGCGAGGAAAGAGATGATGAGCCTTATCGTTCAGGCATAGTCTGTGAGGATTATGATTGGGAAGGTGATCATGCCATAAGAAGGCCTCTTAGCGATACGCTCATATATAAGCTTCATGTAAGAGGCTTTACAAAGAATCCATCTTCGAAGGTTCGCTGTAAAGGGGAATTCGAGGGTGTGATGGAGAAACTCGACTATATAGAGAGTCTTGGTTTTAACGCTATCATGCTCATGCCATCATATGAATTCGATGAGTTCACTAAGGGCGGTACTGTGAATATATATGCCGCGATTGATGAGAAGAAGGTTAATTACTGGGGTTATACTAAGGGATTATATATGGCTCCTAAGTATGCATACTCTAAGTCGGTTCTTGGTAAGAAGTCCTATGATTATACAGTTGCATTTAAGAATCTTGTGAAGGAGTGTCACAAGAGAGGTATCGAGATATATACTGAGATGTACTTTGACACCGGTTGTAACCAAAGCTTTATCAACGATTGCGTCAAGTTCTGGGTTATGGAATATCACATAGACGGTGTTAATCTCTGTATGGATGCAGGGGTTGCAAGGCAGGTGGCTGATGATCCGATTCTTAGTCATACCAAGCTTTTCTGTAATTATTGGGCTGATGATTTTCATAAGAAGTATGGAAGCTTAGACAGGACACTTGCTGATTATAACGATGGTTTCCTTAAGAGTGCGAGGTGCTTTCTTAAGGGTGATTCGGATGCGCTTCGCGATTATATATATCACTTTAAGTTCAATCCTTCTAAGGGTGGTAACATCAATTACATAACTAACCACAATACGCTTACTATGTATGATATGGTCTGTTATGAGAGAAAGCACAACGAAGCCAATGGCGAGCGCAATATCGACGGAAGTGATTACAATTATTCATGGAATTGCGGCGTAGAAGGTAAGAGCAGAAAGAAGAAAATCAACCAGCTTAGATTAAGACAAGTTAAGAATGCACTGGCTCTTCTTATGCTTTCGCAGGGAACTCCGCTTATTATGGCCGGAGATGAGTTCCTTAATTCAACAGATGGCAATAACAATCCATATTGCCAGGATAATAGTATAAGCTATATAGACTGGAAGAATATGAATTCCAATGCTGAATTGATCGATTATGTAAGGAAGCTTATAGAATTCAGAATTAAGAATCCTATTCTTCACAGCAAGAATGAGCTTAGAGGCAGTGATTATCTGTCGTGCGGATTCCCGGATATCTCTATACATAGCGAGAGTGCCTGGTATCCTAAACTTGAGAATTATAACAGACATGCAGGTATTTTGTTGTGTAACGAGTACTGTGAGAGTGAGGGTCTCATATATATTGCTTACAACATGCACTGGGAAGATCATAATCTTGCTCTTCCGAAGATTTCATCAAAACATGGTTTTGAAGTGGTCATAAAGACTTGCGAAGAAGATATAGTGCCAGATAAATCTGTAAAGATACCGGCAAGAAGTGTAGTGGTTCTGATTGCACGCTAAGGAGTAATATAAGGAGTAATATAAGGGATGATTAAAAAGGATGAATTGAAAAAGGACGTGGTTAACTGCATATATCTATGCGTTCTCGTCCTTTCGGTTATTGTTTTATTAACGAGATTTAAGTATGAATTTGGTTCGAAGATTGATTGGGAGACACAGCATTACGAGATCCCGTCTTATTTTCGTCAGCTTTTTTACGATACACATGATCTGTTTCCTGATTTTGCTAAGCATATCGGAGCAGGACAGAATATCTACAATCTGTCATATTATGGATTTTTAAGTCCTATCATATTGTTTTCTTATCTCCTTCCTTTTGTGAGTATGGAGAATTATATACAGTTTATCAATATCTTTGGAGTTATAGTATCAGTCATCTTGTGTTACAGATGGCTTAGGGGATATTATGGTCTTAAGGGTTATGAAAAGAGATTTTCGCCGAATGTTGCTTTTTTGGCATCATTCTTATTTGCGTGCAGTTCACCACTTATATATCAGGCGCATAGACAGATCATGTTTGTCAGCTATATGCCTTTTTTGTTCCTGACACTTGAGGGTGTTGATTCGTATATTAAGAGACGAAAGAGTTCTCTTATGATCGTAAGTGCTGCTCTTATGATATACTGTAGTTATTTTTTCAGTGTATCTGCTTTTGTTATGGTTGGTTTATATACGATCGGCGAATGCATACGTATGAACTTCGAAAAAAGAAGGATGCTTAAGGTTATCTTCTTTGCGGCCCTCAATATATGTATCGGTATCTTCATGTCGGGTATACTTACTATTCCGACTCTTATGGCGATACTTGGTAACAGAGGTGCAGCTCCGCAGGTCGTAAAGCTTAACAGACTTATAGTCCCTACCTTCAACGGAGAATATCTTATGTACAGCGCATTTTCTCCAGGACTTACGGCGGTATTGGTTGTGGCGATAGTGTATGCGATCACTCATAAGAAGGTGTTCATGCGGTTTTATGGATACTTGATCCTGGTTCTTGGATTGTTCCCTGTTTTTGCATATCTTCTTAACGGTAAGCTCTATATGGAATCTAAGTCCATGATTCCTTTTGTTATAATAGGTATATTGCTTGAAGCAGAATTCTTAAATGCTTTGGCCAAGAAGAGTATCGATATCAGGAAACTGATCAGAAATTGTATAATATTCGGTGTCTTTAGCTTTATGTTTTATCAGGGAACTTCCTTTACGCTGTATGCTATCGATCTTATTGTGACCCTGGTTGTTATCGATATATACAGAAAGAACGGGAAAAAGATATATGAGACAGCCTTCATGATCATAGCTGTAGCGGTATGTGTAGTTGTCAATTATAACGAAAAACTTCTAGAGATAGATAATTCTATACATGTCAGCTTTAAGAATGTATATAATCACGTTGATTATATAGAATCAACCGGTGATGTGACAAGAGTTGCCAATGATGTTCTTCCGCTTAGGACCATGAACAAGACTTTTGGTGAGGATTATTATGTATCAACTATATATTCATCGGTTTGCAATAAGTATTATAAGAACTTCTATCACAATGAGATATGTAACGAGAATCCTTATCGTAACGATGCTATGCTGCAGCATCCGTCAAATCTTCTCTTTAACATATATATGGGAGAGAAGTATCTGATATCGCGGGATGGCTTCTCTGTGCCACATGGTTACAAGTTGGTCAGAAAAAGCGGGGATGTGTGTCTGTATAAGAGTGACGATGCATTTTCAATGGGGTATGTTAATACAAAGCTTATGTCACGATCGACATACAATAAGCTTGCTTATCCATACAAATCAGTTGCGCTCTTGTATTACTGTGTGGTAGATGATGACACTTATAAAAAGTACTGTAAAAATGATAAAGAGGAGGTTGAATTCATATCATATGTCAAACCTCTTAAGCTTAAACCAGTAAAAGATGGTGATATAGAGATACATGACAAGGGTGAGAAGAAGGAACATGTAGAATACATAATCCCTGACAATATGCGTAGTATGATACTGTTTGTTAAGTATAAAGTTGATAATAGTAAGTATTCTGAAGGTGCCAGAGGAGACTTGAGTGTATGCAGGTTCTTGAAGATAATGATGTCTGATGGTTCGTTATCCGAGAAGATTAAGTATCTGACAGCTTCTGGTAAGGATTATGATGTCATGATAGATGTCAATAACATAAGAAATAAACTTACATATACCGGATGGAAATACTACAATAAGAATACGGAATTCTATTATTGCCTCAGTGATGATGCATTTATAAAGAGACTCAATTATGATTTCTATTCGGGTAAGTATAACATATCTGATTTCTCTGCTTACAGTATGAATTATATGCTTTTGAAGGATATAAGAAAGAGACTGTATGACTTTGAGATGAAGCGATGCAATGGTAATTCGGATGTCATCTGTGGACACATCAAGAACGATGAATCGGGCTTTTTCGTGATGTCGATTCCTTATGATAAAGGCTTTACCTGTTATGTGGATGGTAAAAAGACTGATATAGAGAAGGTTGATACTGCCTTCATGGGATTCTATCTTGAAAAAGGTGAACATGATATCAGATTTGAGTACAGAGCACCAGGTAAAACTGCGGGTATCATTATGAGTATTGCGGGAATTATTATGTTTTTGATAAAATTATGCTTGCAATACAGAAGAAAGTGTGCTATTATCTCTTAAGAAAATAATATATAGCTTTGGGGCAGAGTGAGAGCTTAGGCTCAATTCTCGACCGGCAGTGATTTAAGTCTGCGAGCCGTATGGCTGAGTAAGTGAGATTCTTACACCGACAGTATAGTCTGGATGATAAAAGCTGGATTTTTGTGATTATCTCAGTCGGATAAGACCCCTTCCTCTTAGCAAAGTGTAGGAAGGGGTTATAATATAATTAACTCAGTTGGAGTCTAATCTCCGACTGAGATAAAGCTCCGCTAGGATGCGCACGGATTCGGAAAGGAAATTTGTCTGCTTGCGCAGACCGAATCTGGCGCGCAAGTCTCGCGGTGCGAGACTTGAATAGATTCATGAGATCTTTTGTGCTCCATGCTTTTTTGGCATGGAGTTTTTTCTTCTTATGTCATCATAATACCCCTTTGCAAGAAAGGATTTTTTTATGAAAAAATGGTTTGATGAACTTGTTTCAACGGGAGAGAAGCTTGGAGACAATCTTAAGTCAGTGCTTATCTATGTGCTTGTTATGGCACTTATCTATGGGGTGGCTTATGTGATTGAGAAAAAAATGGGGCTTAGAAAGAAGTATGATGTAAAGCGTCTTACGATCATCGCTGTATTCTCTGCGCTTGCTTTTGTCCTTATGTTTTTTGAAATCAATATTCCTATTGTGCCTGAATTCTACAAGATAGACTTAAGTGAAGTTCCTATCATGATAGGAAGCTTTATATTAGGTCCAACTGCAGGTATCGTTATGGAGTGCGCAAAGATATTCCTTAAGGTGCTTTTTAAGGGGACATCTACTATGTTTGTCGGTGATTTTGCTAATGTCCTTATAGGATGTATGTTTGTAGTGCCAGCTTCATGCATATATCATGCAAAGAAGACAAGAAAAACTGCACTTATAGGTATGGCAACTGGAACAGTTCTCATGGCTGTTGTTGGAAGTGCTCTCAATGCTTATCTTCTCATACCTACATATGCTAAGCTTTTTCATCTTAATTCTGAGGTAATAGTTGGCATGGCTTCTAAAGTTAACGGGTTAGTGAAGGATTTCAACACATTTATATTCTTCGGAGTGTTCCCTTTCAATATCATAAAGGGTGTTGTGGTTACGCTTATTACGATGTTGTTGTATAAGAAAATCAGAAAATTGTTTGCTTAAGAGGCATTTTTTGAAAAATATATGTACCTTTTCCTGAAAGTATGATAAAATATAGTCAAGGGTTTTACAACTTTTTTTGGATAGGAGGTACATTGTTTTGAGTAGACGAAATGTTGTTTTATTGGGACAGAGTGGTTGTGGAAAGACCACAATCGTTGAAGCTATGGCATTTGCATCGGGCATAACCAACAGGCTTGGTTTTGTTACTGAAGGTAATACCATAAGTGATTATGACAAGGAAGAAATCGCAAGAGGCTTCTCTGTCAATATGTCTATCCTGCCTATAGAGTGGGAGGGAGTTTCTATCAATGTTATCGACACACCGGGCAATACTGACTTCATAGGCGAGGTTGAGTGTGCTTTGGACGCCGCTGATTGCGCAGTAATAGTTGTTAACGGCAAGAATGGTGTTGAACCGGGAACTGTTAAAGCCTGGGAATTGTGCGAGAGATTCAATCTTCCTCGTATCGTATTCGTTACGGCGATGGATGATGATAATGCAAGTTATAAGAATGTTATCAATGATCTTACAGAGAGATATGGTAAGAGGATTGCTCCTTTCCATCAGCCTCTTCGTGAGAATGGAAGGTTCGTCGGCTATGTGAATATCGTTAAGATGAACGCCAGAAAGTTTACGGGTATCGCAAGATATGAGGAGACGGATATTCCTGATTATTCTATGGAGAATCTGTCTAATTACAGAGAGAAGCTTCTTGAGGCTGTTGCTGATGTAAGCGATGAACTCATGGAGAAGTACTTCGCAGGTGAAGAATTCACTCTTGATGAGATTCAGGATGCACTGCATGAGAATGTTGCTCTCGGTGGTCTTGTGCCTGTTACTATGGGTTCTGGCCTTAATGTTCATGGTGTGTTCATGCTTATGAACGATATAGCAAGGTACTTTGGTGATCCTGAAGTAAAGCCTGACGATGCATTTGCTGGAAAAGTGTTCAAGACTATATCAGATCCTTTTATAGGCAAGTATTCGCTTATCAAGGTTATGTCTGGTTCTCTTAAGAATGATGCTAATATATACAATCCTAGAACGGATTCTTCTGTTAAGCTATCAAGACTTTATAAGCTATATGGCAAGGAGCCGAAGGAGGTTACTGCTCTTGAAGCAGGAGATATAGGTGCTATACCTAAGCTTTCTGCCACACTTACAGGTGATACTCTGTGTGCTGCGGGCACTGCTGTTTTGTATCAGCCTGTTGAATACAGCAAGCCTTATACTTTCATGGCTTATGATGTTAAAAAGGGCGGAGATGAGGATAGGCTTTCGGCTGCAATTTCAAAGCTTCTTGAAGAGGATGTTACACTTAAGGTCTTTAATGATGTGGCTAATTCTCAGCAGCTTATATATGGTATCGGCGAGCAGCATCTTGAAGTCAGTGCTTCTAAACTGCTTACAAAGTACAGAGTTGAAGTGACTCTTTCTAAGCCTAAGATTGCTTATAAGGAGACTATAACTGGCAAGGCTTCTTCTCAGGGCAGATATAAGAAACAGTCTGGTGGACATGGACAGTTTGGCGATGTTAAGATGGATTTTGAGCCTCTTGGAACTTATGATAAGGCTTATGAATTCGATGAGAAAGTGTTTGGTGGTGCTGTTCCTAAGAATTACTTCCCAGCGGTTGAAAAGGGTATAGAAGAAAGCACAAAGCAGGGACTTCTTGCTGGTTATCCTGTTGTCGGAATCAAAGCTACACTGGTTGATGGTTCTTATCATCCTGTAGATTCATCCGAGATGGCTTTTAAGTCTGCTGCTATGATCGCTTTCAAGGAAGCATATAATAACGCTAAACCGGTTCTTCTAGAACCAATCGTTAACTTAAGTGTAAGAGTTCCTGAAAAGTACATGGGAGATATCTTAAGTGGAATCAACAAGAGGCGTGGTCGTGTACTCGAATACAATGCTGATGGCAATTATCAGGTTATAAGCGCTTTGGTTCCGCTTTCAGAGCTTCTTGATTATTCTACAAAGCTCAAAGCCATGACTATCGGATATGGAACATATTCGTATGAGCCATATTCATATGAGATTGTTACGGAAGATGTTAAGAAAAAATTATCATTGTGAAGTGAAAAGGAGATTATGTTGTGAAGAAGATTAAATTAGTATTGCTTTTGGCTATGGCACTTTGTCTTGTGGCATGTAATTCGGATAAGAAGGATGATTCTGATTCGAAGGAAACTAAGAATAAGATTATATCAAGTGCAGTTGCTGATAAGAGTACAAAAAGTGATTCTGGCACTAAGTCTGATTCATCATCAGTTTCAGAAGATCTAAGTACAATAAGCGGAATTGTTAAGGCTGCTGATACTTTGTGTGCGGATCCTGAATTTATGGATATTATCGGTTCAAGTACCACTTTTACGATTAAGAATGAAGATGGTAAGCTTACTTTTACAGCTAACAATGATAAGCTTCAAAAAGAGTGGGAAACCATATCGGCTGTTAAGTCACCTGTGACTTTGAAATCAGATGCAGCCAAGAAGAGTCAGGATGAGATCAAAGGCAGTGTTGATGCTAGTGGAAAGATAAAGTGGGAAGCCACTAAGTCAGGTTCATTCCTTACAGAGCAGAAGAGTTTTCTTACACAGATAGCAAATTAATTATTACAAAAAGCAAGGGGCTGTCGCACTAGAAAATAGTGTGACAGTCTTTTTTATCATATAGCCAATAAGAAAAATGTAAAAAGGATGCGCACGGATTTGGAAAGGAAATCTTTCTGCTTGCGCAGACCGAATCCGGCGCACAAGTCTCGCGATGCGAGACTTGAATAAGAAAACTTCAAAAATTGTAACATATAGCCAATAAGAAAAATGTAAAAAAGCAACCACCAGGACGATTCGTGAGATTTCGTCATTCTTTTGCAAGCTCGCGCAAGTGCGGGCGAACTGTAATAATTACTACTTGCAATCCCCACAGCCCCTCGTGAGCACGCGCTTCGCGCTTAGCAATTGCTTCGCAATGTGCTCACTCGGTGTGTAGGGCGTGACTGCTTTGCAGTCACACGGATAAATATACTCTCAGTAATTACGTGCAAGCACGCATTACTGAGAGTATTATTATCCTAAGATTGCAAGAAGTAACTGTTGATGCAAATAGGCGGCTTGCAAAAGAATTGAAATCGACACGTGTCCTAGTGATTGCTTTTTTTATATCTACTTATTTATTTCTCTCGATTTCCTTCATGGCTCTAACCTTCATAGAGAGACCGAAGAGGTTGATGAAACCTTCTGCATCATGATGGTCATAGAGTTCACCTGTTGTGAAGCTTGCGAGTGACTCGCTGTAGAGTGAGTATGGAGAAGTAGTTCCTGCCTTGATGATGTTGCCCTTGTAGAGCTTGAACTTAACTTCACCTGTTACCTGCTTCTGTGTAGACTCTACAAATGCCTGAAGTGCTTCACGAAGTGGTGTGAACCACTTGCCTTCGTAAACAAGATCTGCGAACTTAGTTGCAACAAGCTTCTTGTATGCAAGTGTATCTCTGTCGAGGATGAGTTCCTCAAGCTGTGTATGAGCTTCCATAAGGATTGTTCCACCTGGTGTCTCGTATACACCACGTGACTTCATACCTACAACTCTGTTTTCTACTATATCGATGATACCGATACCGTGCTTACCACCAAGTTTGTTAAGCTTTCTGATGATGTCCGAAGCCTTCATCTTCTCGCCGTTGATAGCAACAGGCTTGCCTGCTTCAAATGTAAGTGATACATATTCGCCTTCATCAGGTGCCTTCTCAGGACGTACTCCGAGTACAAGAAGATGATCGTAGTTTGGCTCATTAGCAGGATCTTCGAGTTCAAGACCTTCATGTGATATATGCCAGAGGTTACGATCTCTTGAGTAGCTTGAATCAGCTGAGAATGGAAGATCGATGCCATGCTGCTTGCAGTACTCAATCTCGTCTTCTCTTGACTGCATCTTCCATGTATCCTTGCATCTCCATGGTGCGATAATTCTGATATCAGGAGCGAGAGCCTTGATTGAAAGCTCGAAACGTACCTGATCGTTACCCTTACCAGTTGCACCGTGGCATATAGCAACAGCGCCTTCTTTTCTTGCGATTTCTACAAGCTTCTTAGCGATAAGAGGTCTTGCGAAAGATGTACCAAGAAGATACTTGTTCTCATATACAGCATTAGCCTCAACTGTAGGGATGATGTAATCATCTACGAATTCATCAACTACATCGAGTATATACAACTTCTCTGCGCCTGAAAGCTTAGCACGATCTTCAAGACCATCCAATTCACTTTCCTGTCCTACGTCAATACAACAGCAAATAACTTCGTAATCGTAGGTTTCCTTGAGCCAAGGAATGATAGCGGTGGTATCAAGACCACCTGAATAAGCTAAAATGACTTTTTCTTTCATCTTAATCTTTCCTCCGATAAAAACATTCGATACAATGTAGTATACAATAATATGTCGAGAAATGCAACCAAAAAAACTTGATATCAAGAATATAAATGTGATATAATAATACAAGTGATTATATAATCTGGAGGTATATATGAATATTCCCAAAGAAGTGACCCTTGAGGTAATTCAAAAGTATGGTGCTAGTAATGAGCAGATGTTGAAGATTCTTATAGAATTGCAGCGCAGATCTGAGAAAAGCTATATCGATGAAGAAACAGCCAATATCGTGGCTGATGCTATCGGCATATCTCATAACAGAATGTTTGAGATATTGACTTTTTATGCTATGCTTGAGACAAAACCAAAGGGAAAGTACATAATCGAAGTATGTAATAATACACCTTGTTATTTTAATAAATCCGATGCTGTTATGACAACTTTGATAGAAGAACTTGGAATCAAGCCAGGTGAGACGACATATGATGGTTTGTTTTCTTTACAGTTCACTCCATGCGTTGGTGCGTGTGATATAGGTCCTGTTATTAAGATCAAGGATCAGGTATACGGAGAACTCACTCCGGATAAAATCAAAGAAATAATCGCTTCTTACAGAAAGGGTTGATCGGATATGCAAGGTAAGATTAATTGTTTATTAAAATATAAGGGGCTTGGAGAGCCGCTTGATATAGATATGTATATGGCCAATGACGGCTATAAGGGCTTGAAGGCTGCTGTTGATAATATGTCAAAGGACGATATTCTCGATGAAGTTGACAAGGCCGTTCTGTTAGGTCGTGGAGGTGCTGCTTATCCTGCTGGTCGTAAGTGGAAGCAGTTGATGGCTATTAACACGAATCCTAAGTATATCGTGTGCAACGCTGATGAAGGCGAGCCAGGAACATTTAAGGATAGGGATCTTATAAAGTATTGTCCTTATGGTATAATCGAAGGTATGACTATTGCAGGTTATGTATTCGATTCTCCAAGAGGCTTCATATATATCAGAGGTGAATATAGAACTCTTCAGCAGGAATTCCAGAAGGCTCTTGATATAGCTAAGGCTAAGGGACTTCTTGGTAAGAATATTCTTGGAAAAGAAGGCTTTGATTTTGATATAACTATAGTTTCCGGGGCTGGAGCTTATGTCTGCGGTGAGAATTCCGCTTTGCTTAATTCGATAGAAGGAAAGCCAGGAAGACCTAGAGTAAAGCCACCTCATCTTGCTGAAGTCGGACTTTATTCTCTTCCTACACTGGTTAATAATGTCGAGTCTTTCTCATGTATTCCGGTTATCATGCGTATGGGCGGAGATGCTTTCCGAGAGATGGGTACAGAGACAAGTGGCGGAACCAAGCTTATAACCATATGTGGTCATGCTAAGAATAAGGGCGTATATGAGGTTGGTCTCGGAACGTCTCTTAAGGATATCCTCTACAGTGAAGAGTATGGTGGAGGAACTGCTTCGGGTATGCCTATCAAGTTCGTACACTTTGGCGGTCAGTCAGGTCCTATAGGATTTCCTGAGCAGTTTGATATACCATATGATTATGACAGCATGAAGAAGGCTGGCCTTGCAATCGGTTCGGGCGCAATCGTCGTTATGGATGAGAGTGTATCTTTGGTTGAATATTGTATGAAGGTTACAGAATTCTTTGTACATGAGTCGTGTGGAAAGTGTACCCCTTGTCGTATAGGTACTGAGAGAATGCTTGAGATATTCAGAAAGCTCATAGACAGAAAGGCTGTGCCTGAGGATATAGATAAACTCAAGGAACTCGGTGATATGATCAGACTGACAGCAGCTTGTGGTCTTGGTCAGGCTAACAATGTTGCACTTAACAATGCGCTCGCACATTCTAGATATGAATTCGAGTCATGTTGCAAGCGTATAGAAACATGGAATTAAGGGGGCAACTATGAGCAGTAAAAAGATAGTAAATGTTGAGATTAATGGTGTTTCAGTTCAGGTTGAAGAAGGTACTACTATAAGAGCTGCAGCTGAAAAGATCGGTGTTATTATACCGACTCTCTGTTATATGAAGGATCAATTACCGGATGGCTCTTGCCGTATGTGTGTAGTTGAAGTTGAAGGAAGACGTGGTCTTCAGATAGGCTGTGCTGCTGAATGTTATGAAGGTATGCGAGTATCTACACATTCGCCAAAGGTTATAGAGGCTAGAAAGTTTGTACTTGAACTTCTCTTGAGCAAACATGTTAAAAAATGTTTCAGCTGTCCTCAGAACAGTATCTGTAAGTTACAGGAATACTGTATGGAGTATGGCGTGGAGGATTCAAGCTTTGGTTCTCCAACAGAAGAATTGCCTATTGATACAACCAACAATTTCTTCGATTTTGATCCTAATCTCTGTATAAATTGTCATACATGTAGCAGAGTATGTGGAGATCTTCAGGGAAGAAAGGTTATAAGCAATAACGGAAGAGGCTATACAGCTTCTATGGGTCCTGCTTATTATAGAACATGGGACAGTACAAAGTGTGAATCATGCGGTAACTGTGTATTCAATTGTCCTACAGGTGCTCTTAGTACTAAGGCAAGTAAGAAGTTCAGAGACTGGTCTCTTAAGAGAGTTCTTACAACATGTCCACATTGTGCAACAGGTTGTCAGATGAATCTCCTTGTTAAGAATAATAAGGTTGTAGGTGTAGAGCCTGTTAATGGTCCTTCTAATAAGGGATTACTCTGTGTAAAGGGACGTTTTGCATATAACTTTATCAATCATCCTGATAGATTAAAGTATCCTCTGATCAAAAAGAATGGCGTGTTCGAGAGAGCAACATGGGATGAGGCTCTTGATCTTATAGCTTCAAAGCTTAAGGGTATACGCGATCAGTATGGTCCTGACGCTATAGCAGGTTTCTCTTGCTCGAGAACTGTCAACGAAGATAATTATGTCTTCCAGAAGATGATGAGAGCCGGTATAGGTACCAACAATGTCGACCAGTGTGCGAGACTTTGTCACTCTGCAACTGTTCATGGTCTTGCTATGACTCTCGGTTCAGGCGCTATGACCAATACTATCACAGATATAACACATACAGATGTTATTCTTCTCATAGGTTCTAATACAACTGAGGCACATCCTGTTATAGGTACTCAGATTCGTCAGGCAGCTATGAGAGGAACTAAGATCATAGTTATAGATCCAAGAAGAATCGATCTTTGCGACCAGGCTAAGATACATCTTCAGATCAAGCCGGGTACTAATATCGCAATCCTTAATGCGATGATGAATTATATCCTTTCTGAAGGTCTTGAAGATAAGGAATATATAGCGAACAAGACTGAAGGATTTGAAGAATTCAGAGAAATCCTTAAGGATTACAAGCCTGAAGATATCGCAAAGCTTTGTCATGTAGATGCCGAAGATATCAAGGAAGCAGCAAGGCTGTATGCTACAGCTGATAAGGCTTCTATCATCTATTGTCTTGGTGTAACAGAGCATTCACAGGGTACAGAAGGTGTTATGAGTACGTCTAATCTTGCTCTTATGTGTGGTAAGATAGGTCGTGAGGGCTGTGGTGTTAATCCTCTCAGAGGTCAGAACAACGTACAGGGTGCCTGTGATATGGGCTGTATGCCAGGTGATTTCCCTGGATATCAGAAGGTTGCAAATCCAGATGTCCTTAAGAAGTTTGAAAAAGCATGGGGTACAAAGCTTAATCCTAAGCCAGGTCTTATGATGACAGATGTTATTCCTGCTGCGATTAAGGGTGATATCAAAGCTCTGTATATCATGGGTGAGGATCCTGTTGTTACTGATCCTGATACTAACCATCTTCTTAAGGCAATCAATAATCTCGAATTCTTCGCAATTCAGGAGATATTCATGACAGAGACTGCTAAGCTTGCTGATGTTGTCTTGCCTGCAGTATGTTATGCTGAGAAGGAAGGTACCTTCTCTAATACAGAAAGAAGAGTACAGAGAGTTCGTAAAGCTGTTGAGCCTGAAGGTGAATGTAAGCAGGATTATGAGATACTCTGTGAGATCATGACAAGAATGGGTTATGAGTGTCATTATGACAGTGCTGCTGATATCATGGATGAGATTGCTTCGCTTACACCTTCTTTTGGTGGTATATCTCATAAGAGACTTGATACTGGCGAATCTATACAGTGGCCATGTACTTCGGCTGATCATCCGGGTACACCTATCATGCATGTGGGTAAGTTCTCAAGAGGCGAAAGAGCGCTTTTCTATCCAGCTGCATATATGCCTTCTAAGGAATTGCCTGATGATGAATATCCATTTACACTTATGACAGGTCGTATGCTCTATCACTATAATACAAGAGCTATGACGGGTAAAACAGAAGGAATCAACAAGATTGCTCCTTCATCATATATTGAGCTTAATCCTGAGGATGCTGCAAGACTTGGTGTTGCGGATGGTGATAAGGTAAGAGTTTATTCAAGACGTGGTGAACTCTATACAAGTGCTCGTGTTACCGATAAGGTAAGTCCAAGAGAAACATTTATGACTTTCCACTTCCCTGATGGCAATGCTAACTGGGTTACTATAGCGGCAACTGATAATATTGCTAAGATACCTGATTATAAGGTATGTGCTATCAATATTGAGAAGGCTTGATATATGGTAAGTATAGAAGAGGCTATAGAAATTTTTACAAATGGCATAAAGATCTCGGATATAGAAGAAGTGTCTATATCCGAGTGTGACGGCAGAATCCTCGCAAAGGATATATCTGCCGTCATGAATGTGCCTTCATATAACCGTTCGGCTATGGACGGATATGCTGTAAGGAGTATCGACTGCATGGGTGGTGCTCCTTATGTTATGACTGTTGTTGGTGAGAATCTTGCAGGTGAGAGTAATGATTATGAGGCAAAGCCTAATACTTCAGTCAGGGTTATGACTGGTGCTTACATACCTGATGGTTATGACTGTGTTATCAAGCAGGAGGATACCGATTATGGTATGGATAAGGTTGAGATAAGAACAGATGCAAAGCCTTGGTTTAATATATGCAGAATTGCCGAGGATGTATCTGAAGGAAGTCTTCTTTTCAAAACTGGAACTAAGCTTGGACCTATGCATATCGGATGTATCGCTATGCAGGGTATCGATAAAGTATCTGTGTACAAGCAAGCAAGAATTGCGATAATATCAACTGGTTCTGAACTTCTTGAGGCGGGCAGTCCTTATGAAAGGGGCAAGATATATAACAGTACTTCATATATACTTGAATCTTATATCAAGAGAAGCGGTATGATATGCGAAGGAAAGTACATATGTCCTGATGATGAAGAAGCTTTTAAGGATATCATAGATAAAGCGGCGGATAGTGCTGATCTAATCATAACTACAGGCGGTATGTCGGTTGGTAAAAGGGATTTTATTCCTTATGTGATGGATGACATAGGTGCTAAGCTGTTATTTAGAGGCGTAGATGTTCAGCCGGGAACTCCAACAGGCGGATATGTATATAAAGACAGTCATGTACTTTGCTTATCTGGCAATCCTTACGCTGCGCTGGTACATTTTATGATATTCTATTATGAATATCTCTATGGTATGTATGGCGTTGAAGGGATGAGGCTTGCTAGGACTAAAGCAAGATTTGTCGGAGGATTCTCTAAGAAAGTCAGGGGAAGACGTATAGTTAGAGGAATCTACGAGAATGACACAGTCAGGGTTCCTGATGAAAAGCATGAATCATCTGTTATATCCAACATGGTCATGTGTAATTGTCTTATAGATATGAAAAAAGTACCGGATGATGAACTGGTAGATATATATTTTATCTCAGTCGGAGAAGACCCCTTCCTCTAAGCAAAGTGTAGGTAGGAAATTATTATGAAACGCGAAGTAAGTATAGCTGTCCTTAGCGGTGGGAAAAGCTCCCGCATGAGGAAGAATAAAGCTTTACTCAAATTGGAAAATGATCTGTTCGTAAATAGAATCATAAAGAGACTTTGCCCTTTGGGTGAGGTCTTACTTAGCGTGGATAAAAAAGAAAAATATGAAGGAATCGAGGCTTTAAGTAAGGTTGATAAGGTGCTTGTAGATGAGCATGCGGATATAGGACCGATAGAGGGTATATATCAAAGCTTGAAAGCTTCGTCTAATGATTATGTGTTTGTATGCGCTGTGGATATGCCTTATATAGATGAGCGTTGTGTACGCTATCTTGAGCAGTTTATCAGTGACGGCGTGGATTGTGTTGTTATGAAAGAGGATGATAAGGTACATCCTCTGTGTGCCATATATTCTAAGAAGTGCCTTCCGGTGCTTGAGAAGATGATATCTGAGGGCAGATACAGACTTGTGGATATATATAATCAGGTCAATGTTGTATATGCTTCTTTGGAATTATCCTGCATGGATAAAGTGGTCGTAAAGAATATAAACACGCCGGATGAATATCATGATCTGATGAAACCGCATGTGTTTGCTGTTAGCGGTATTAAAAACAGCGGTAAGACATATCTGATCGAAAAGCTTATCAATGAATTCATATCAGATGGTTTGAAAGTGGCTGTTATTAAGCATGACGGACATGATTTTGATATGGATCACGAAGGAACTGATACTTACAGGGTTTCTATGGCGGGTGCTTGTGGCGTTGGGATATATTCGGGAAATCGTTATACTCTCTATGAAAAGCGCCAAACTAATGAGAAGGAACTGATCATGAAGCTTCAAGGTTATGATTATATCATACTCGAAGGGATGAAGGACAGTGATTATCCTAAAATCGAAGTTGTAAGAAAAGAAGTCAGTACAAAACCATATTGCGATGAAAAACATATCATCTGTATAGCAAGTGATTGCATATCTAAAGATTATAATTCTCTGTCTGTCTTTGACTTAAATGATTACAAAGGCATATATATGTGCTTGAAGGAATACTTTCAAGGTGGTTAATATATCATGAAACAAATAAAAACTGAAGATAGTGTAGGCATGGTTCTTGCTTTTGATATGACGCAGATCATACCTGGAGTTTATAAGGACGCGCGATTTAAAAAGGGACATGTTGTTACTAAAGAGGATATCCCTGTTCTTCTTTCTATGGGCAAGGAGCATATATTCATCTATGAAAAGAACGAAGATATTCTCCATGAGAATGAAGCAGCAGAAGTGTTGAAGAATCTATGTATAAGAGATTCTAAGGAATTCACTTACAGCGAGCCAAAAGAAGGTAAGATAGAGATAACCGCCGCAGTTGACGGTCTCTTGAAGATCAATAGAGGTGAGCTTTTTAAGGTTAATTCCTATGGTCAGATGATGATCGCAACAAGACATGGTAACTTTCCTGTAAAAAAAGGAGATAAAGTCGCTGCTACAAGGATTATTCCTCTTGTAATCGAAAAGGAGAAGATGGACAGACTCAATAATGAGATTGTAGGTCCTATACTTGAATTAAAGCCATATCATAGCATGAAGGTTGGAATAGTAACCACCGGAAATGAGATAAAAAAAGGTCTTATAAAGGATGAGTTTGGCAAGGTTCTGGTAAAGAAACTTGAGGAATATGATGCTAAGATAATGGGACAGGTTATAACAGGCGATGATCACGATGCTATAGTTAGCAACATACTTGAATTTATAAACAATGGTGCTGATATGGTATGTGTGACTGGTGGCATGAGTGTTGATCCAGATGATAGGACACCTCTTGCTATCAAGGATACGGGCGCTGATATTATAAGCTATGGTGCACCTGTTTTGCCTGGAGCGATGTTCTTGTTGTCTTACTATGGAAAAAATCGTATACCTGTCGTGGGATTGCCAGGATGCGTTATGTATGCTAAACGAACTATATTTGATCTGTGTCTTCCAAGACTTATGTGCAAGGAAGAGATTAGTTGCGAGGATCTGTACAGGATGGGTGAGGGCGGTCTGTGCCTGAATTGTAATACTTGTACTTATCCTAACTGCGGATTTGGTAAATGTTGAGAAAAAATGGAGATTATATGTCTGAATTTACACATTTTGATGATAGCGGTAACGCTGTCATGGTTGATGTTACACAAAAGGCTATAACAAAAAGAGAAGCTGTTGCATGTGGAGTTATAGAGCTTGGCAAGGAGGCTTATGAAGCTGTTATAGGCAAAAAGATTAAAAAAGGTGATGTACTCGGAGTTGCGAGGATTGCAGCTATTATGGCATGTAAGGAGACTTCGCATATAATACCTCTTTGTCATCCGCTGATGCTTAGTAAGATTGCTGTTGATTTTGAATATATTCCTGATGAATACAGCATCAAAGCTATCTGTACCGTGGGCTTAAGCGGACAAACAGGTGTTGAGATGGAGGCCTTGCATGGTGTAAGTGTAGCACTTCTGACCATATATGACATGTGTAAGGCGATAAGCAAGAGAATGGTGATGAAAGATATACATCTCATGACCAAATCCGGAGGAAAATCAGGAGAATTTGAATTCTAAAGGATATATTAATATGAAAAAGAGAATATTTAGCTTAATACTTGTTGTATGTATGTTAGTTAGCATGGTTGGATGTAATAAGTCTGATAAGAAGAAGTCTGAAAAAGTAGAACTTACGATACTTGCGGCTGCGTCTTTGATGGATGTAACAGCTAAGATCAAGGCTGATTATGAGAAGGAGCATGAGGGTGTTACACTTACATTCTCTTATGGCGCTTCAGGAACTCTTATGAATCAGATCAAGGAAGGTGCGCCTTGTGATGTGTTCATGTCTGCTGCTAAGAAGCAGATGAATACTCTTATCGAGGAAGGTCTTGTTAACAAGGATGATTCTAAGGAACTTCTTGAGAATAAAATTGTTCTTATTGTTCCAAAGGGTGAGAAGAAGATATCTTCTTTTGAGGATGTAAAGACTAAGACTGGAAAGATCGCGCTTGGTGAAGAGAGTTCTGTACCTGTTGGACAGTATGCGGCAGAGATCTTTAGGAACCTCAATATGTATGACGAAGTTAAGGCTAAGGCTGTATATGGCAATGATGTAAAGGCTGTTCTATCTTATGTTGAGAGTGGCAATGTAGATTGCGGAGTTGTATATTCTACTGATGCTTTGGTAAGTGATAAGGTTGAAGTTGTATGTTCGGCAACTAAGGATATGGTTTCACCTGTTATATATCCTGTGGCTGTAACAAAGGACAGCAAGCACGCAAAAGAAGCTAAGGAATTCATGGATTACTTAAGCGGTGATAAGGCATCTAAGTATTTTGAAGAATATGGCTTCAGTATGGTTAAGTAAAGAGAGTATTTATGGATTGGTCACCTTTTTTTATTACTATTAAAGTTGGTTTGACAGCAACTGCGATTACCTGTGTACTGGGAATCGTAGTTGCATATATGGTATCTAAGCTAAAGAGGATTGGAATCTTGTTTGATTGCATATTCTCTTTGCCTTTGGTACTGCCACCTACTGTTGTGGGTTTTTATCTTCTTGTATTCTTCGGAAGAAGAAGTGAAGTGGGAAGCTTCCTTATGAGGCATGGTATAGATATAGTGTTCGATATAAAGGGAGCCATAATAGCTTCGGTTGTCGTAGCATTTCCACTTATGTACAGGGCGTCTATAGGCGCTATAAGGCAGGTCGACAAGAATACTGTCATGGCTGCAAGAACTCTTGGTATGAGTGAAGGTAAGATACTTGTGAAGATCATACTTCCTATGGCGCTTCCTGGGATCATGGCGGGACTGATTCTTTCCTTCGCGAGAACTATGGGTGAATTCGGTGCAACTATCATGCTTGCAGGCAATATTCCTGGCAGGACTCAGACTGTTGCGGTTGCTATATATACAGCTGTTGCGGGCGGTGACAGGAGTCTTGCTTATAAGTGGACTTTTGTTATGCTGATCATATCCTTCTTGTCAATCATATTGCTGAATCTCTTTGAAAAAAGAGTATATGAGCAGAAGGGGTGAATATGTTTAAGGCAAATATACATAAAAAACTAAAGGAATTCGAGCTTGATATAAATGTTGAGTCTGATGCTCATGTACTGTCGATACTTGGTCCATCGGGATGCGGTAAGAGTATGACTCTTAAGTGTATCGCTGGTATAGAAAAGCCTGATAGTGGCTGTATCATGTTGAATGATGAGATTCTGTATGATGATAGGGCACGAATAGATGTCCCTTCAAGAAAGCGTCGCGTGGGGCTTTTGTTCCAGGATTATGCGCTTTTTCCGAATATGAATGTCATTGAAAACATAAAGTGTGTCTATAAGGACAGTTGTGGTTACAGTGTGGATGAACTTCTTGAAAAATTCAGGATAAAGGATATAAAGAATTCATCTGTTACAAAGATATCAGGCGGCCAGAAGCAGAGAGTTGCCTTAGCGCGTATGATAGGCAACGATCCTAAGGTTTATATATTCGACGAGCCATTTTCCGCGCTTGACAGTCACTTGAGGTGGAGCCTTGAAAAAGAACTTACTGAGCTTTTTGATGAGCTAAAAAAGCCTGTTATATATGTGTCTCACAGTAGAGATGAGGTCTATAGATTCTCTGATGAGATCATAGTTATGGACAAGGGTATTATACTTGAGCACTCTAAGAAAAAGGATCTTTTTTCTTGTCCGAAGACTGTGAAGGCGGCTATGCTTACTGGTTGTAAGAACTTCTCTAAGATCATATGTCAGGATGGGAAGTTCTATGCAGAGGATTTTGGTGCGCCTTTGTCTGTGGATTGCAAGGGCAAGAAGTATCTTGGTTACAGAGCGCATAACTTTGAGATCACAGACAGGATTGGCGATAATACTTTGGTCGGACATGTTGAAAGATGTATAGAAAATGTATTCTCTTTCATAGTCATAGTCAGGACTCTTAGTGGATATGAACTTGTGCTCGAGATGGATAAGCCTTCATATGAACGCATAAGGGATCTTAAGGATCTTATTATACGTATGAAGGTTGATGATATGATGTTTTTTGAGGAATGATATGTTAGATCGTTATAACAGACAGATAGATTATCTAAGAATCTCGCTTACTGATAAGTGTAATATGAGATGTATATACTGTATGCCGGAAAGTGGTATCGAATGCTTTGCTCATGAAGAGATTCTTACTTTCGAAGAGATTCAAAGGATAGTTGGATTATTCTGTGATTGTGGTATAAGGAAGATAAGGCTTACAGGAGGCGAGTGCTTTGTAAGAAAAGGTTTTTTGAAGCTTCTATCCATGCTATCGTCTATAGATGGTGTTGAGGATATAGGAATAACTACTAACGGTCTTATGCTTGCTGAACATGCCGCTGAACTGATGAGGAATAAGGTCAATCATGTCAATATAAGCCTTGATAGTCTTGATCCTGTTATGTACCATCGGTTAACAAGAACAGATGCACTTGATAAGGTTCTTGCTGGAATGGATATCTGTTATGATATGGGATTTGATGTTAAGATCAATTCGCTTATACTAAAGGGATATAATGAAGGAGACATAATACCGTTAGCACTTATTGCTAAAGACCGTAAGATCAATGTTCGCTTTATAGAACTCATGCCTATAGGGTGTGGTAAAGATTACGAAGGCATGAAGGCGGCCGAGATTCTTGAGACTTTAAAGGAACTCGGCGAGTATCATGATATATCTTCATATCACGGTTCGGGTCCTGCAAGATATATCCATATCGATGGATTTGCGGGTGATATAGGTTTTATAGATCCTCTTACATGTAAGTTCTGCTCTACATGCAACAGGATGAGGCTTACATCAGATGGAAAGATAAAGCCATGCCTGTATTCTAATGATCGTTATGACTTAAGAAGCCTCTTAAGAAGCGGCGCATCTGATGAGGATATCAAAGAATTCATAAAAAAAAGTATATATAATAAACCGTTATCTCATAGATTCGAGGATGCGGGTACAGATATAGAAAAATCCAAAATGTCTTCTATAGGAGGTTAGTTATGGCTAGAGTTATGGCTGTGTGCATAAGTGAAAAAAGAGGCACTCAAAAAAAGAATATAGGCGAATGTGAAGTTGTGGAAGGCTATGGGTTAAAGGATGATGCTCATGGTGGAAACTGGCACAGACAGGTTAGTCTTCTTTCGTATGAAAAGGTGGAAGAATTCAGAAAGCGTGGTGCTGACGTAAGTGACGGAGCATTTGGCGAGAATATACTTGTGTCGGGAATTGATTTTAAGACTCTTCCTATAGGCACTGTATTCAGATGTGGTGAGGTCGTTCTTGTGCTTACACAGGTTGGAAAAAAGTGTCACTCAGAGTGTAATATATATCATATGGTTGGTGATTGTATCATGCCTAGAGAAGGAGTATTTACGAAGGTTTTGCACGGTGGCGTGGTCAAGGTCGGAGATGAATTCGTCATAGAAAAAATGGGTGAGGATTTAAGACATCCTGTTGCGGCTGTTCTTACGCTTAGCGATAAGGGTTCTAAGGGCGAGCGCGTGGATGAAAGTGGAATGTATCTGTGCGATGAGCTTGTGAAGCTTGGATATGAGATAGGCGCTTATGATGTTATAAGTGATGACTATGATGAGATTGTAAAGAAGCTTCTGTACTATGCTGATTTTCTTGATGCTGATCTTGTTCTGACGACAGGCGGAACAGGTTTTTCTCAGAGAGATAATACGCCTGAAGCTACGCGTAAGGTTATAAAGAGAGAGGCTCCTGGTATAAGCGAGGCTATCAGAGCTTATAGTATGACTAAGACAAAAAGAGCTATGCTCTCAAGAGGTGTCAGCGGCATAAGAAATAATACGCTTATTATCAATTTCCCAGGAAGTAAGAAGGCTTGCATCGAATCTCTTGAGGTTATCGCGGATACTTTGCCTCATGCGATTGGCATATTGAGGGGTGAAGAGGGAGAATGTGGCCGTTCTTGATGGAGAATGTGGCCGTTCTGTTCAAGTCTCGCACCGCGAGACTTGCGCGCCGGATTCGGTCTGCGTAAGCAGACAGATTTCCTTTCCGAATCCGTGCGCATCCTCGCGGAGCGTTTATTTCAGTCGGAGAAGCCCCCTTCCTACACTTTGTTAAGAGGAAGGGAGCTTCTCCGACTGAAATAAAAGTGAGATTTTGCTTGACAAATCTAAAAGCTGGTTATACAATGTAATTTAGTTTGATATTAAAGGCGATGATCATGCACAGTAGTTATACGCACATGATACAGAGAGAGGTCGGCTGGTGAGAGACCTACATAAGGCGTATATATGAATTTCACATGTTAGCCGTGCCCTTGAATTAAGTAGGGGGTGCCGTGTTGTGCGCGTAAAGCATATTAAGTGTTCATAGTCTATGCTATGAAAATTAGGGTGGTACCGCGGAAATTACTTCGTCCCTTGTAGAGGGAGGAAGTTTTTTTGTCGTTAAAGACAATAATAGGGAAAGACTTGAATAAGAAAAATATTAATGGAGGCTTATATGAAAGAAAAGTTACAGGCAATCAAAGAAAAGGCACTTGAAAGAATCAATTCTGCCGAGAATCTTGAAGTTCTCAATCAGATTAAGGTTGAGATACTCGGTAAGAAGGGCGAGCTCACAGAGATACTTAAGGGTATGAAGGATGTTCCGGCTGAGCAAAGACCAAGTGTTGGCCAGTGGGTTAATGATACCCGTAAGGCTATCGAAGATTATATGGATGAGGTTAAGGCAGATCTTTCTAAGAAGGCTATGAATGCTAAGCTTGCTGCTGAGACTATAGATGTTACTCTTCCTGCTAAGACACAGAAGATTGGTCACAGACATCCGAATACAATCGCTCTTGAAGAGGTTGAGAGGATCTTCGTGGGTATGGGTTATGAGGTTGTGGAAGGTCCTGAAGTTGAATATGATTACTATAACTTCGAGGCGCTTAACATACCTGCTAATCATCCAGCTAAGGATGAACAGGATACTTTCTATATCAACAACAATGTACTTCTTCGTACTCAGACATCTTCTGTTCAGGCAAGAATTATGGAGAAGGGCAAGCTTCCTATCAGAGTTATAGCACCTGGCAGAGTTTACAGAGCAGATGAAGTTGATGCTACTCATTCTCCTTCATTCCATCAGATAGAAGGTCTTGTTATCGATAAGAATATCACATTTGCCGATCTTAAGGGTACTTTGGCTGAGTTTGCAAGGGAACTTTTTGGTGAGGATACTAAAGTTAAGTTTAGACCTCATCACTTCCCATTCACAGAGCCTAGTGCAGAAGTGGATGTTACTTGTTTCAAATGTAACGGCAAGGGTTGTCGTATGTGTAAGGGCTCAGGCTGGATCGAGATCTTAGGATGCGGTATGGTACATCCAAAGGTTCTTGAGATGAGCGGTATAGACAGTAACGAATATACAGGCTTTGCATTTGGCGTTGGACTTGAGAGAATAGCGCTTCTTAAGTATGAGATAGATGATATGAGACTCTTATATGAGAATGATGTAAGATTCTTAGGACAATTCTGATAGATAGAAAGGATATAGATATGAATACAGCACTTTCGTGGATTAAAGCATATGTGAAAGATCTTAATGTCAGCGATCAGGAATACACTGATGCCATGACACTTACCGGAACTAAGGTAGAGGGTTTTGAGAGACTCGATAAGAATCTCGAGAAGATAGTCATAGGTCAGGTTGTTAAGACTGAAAAGCATCCTGATGCTGATAAGCTTGTTATATGTCAGGTTAATGTTGGCTCTGAGACTATTCAGATAGTTACCGGTGCGCCAAATGTATCTGAAGGCGTTAAGGTTCCTGTCGTACTTGATGGTGGTAAAGTAGCCGGAGCTCATGATGGCTCAAACCCAGAGGGTGGAGTTAAGATCAAGAAGGGTAAGTTAAGAGGCGTTGAGTCTTTTGGTATGATGTGCTCTATAGAGGAACTTGGTTCTTCTAGGGATTTTTATCCAGATGCACCTGAGGATGGTTTATACATTCTTCCAGAGGATGCACCTGTAGGTATGGATGCAGTTGAATATCTTGGACTTCATGATACTGTGTTTGAATATGAGATCACTTCTAACAGAGTTGACTGCTATTCGATCATAGGAATCGCAAGAGAGGCTGCAGCTACATTTGGCAAGGAATTCAATCCTCCTAAGGTTAAGGATATCACTCCTTCTGATGAGACATCTAAGCTAATAGATGTTGAGATTAAGAATAATGAATTGTGTAAGAGATATTGCGCTAAGGTAGTTAAGGATATCAAGCTGGCTCCATCGCCTGAGTGGATGCAGAGACGCCTTGCTGCAAGTGGTATAAGACCGATAAACAATATCGTAGATATAACTAACTATGTATGCGAAGAATATGGTCAGCCTATGCATGCATTTGATTATGACAAGATTGCTGGTCATAAGATCATCGTGGATACCGCTAAGGCAGGCGATACTTTCGTAACTCTTGATGGACAGGAGAGAACGCTTACAGATACTACTCTTATGATCAATGACGGCGAGAAGGCTGTTGGTATCGCAGGTATAATGGGCGGCGAGAATTCTAAGATTACTGATGATGTTAAGACTATGCTCTTTGAGGCGGCTACATTTGACGGTACTAATATAAGACTTTCGGCTAGAGCTCTTGGTCTTCGTACAGAGGCATCTTCTAAGTTCGAAAAGGGTCTTGATCCAAATACTGCTTATGAGGCTATATGCAGAGCTTGTGATCTTATAGAGGAGCTTGGTGCCGGAACTGTTGTCCCTGGTATAGTTGATATATATCCAGAGCCTGTTTCTGATAAGCGTGTTAAGTTTGATTATAAGAAGGCCAATGCTCTTCTTGGTACTGATATATCCAAAGAGGATATGATTGCTTACTTTAAGAAGGTTGATCTTGGCTATGATGATGCTACAGATGAAGTTATCGTTCCTAGCTGGAGACAGGATGTTGCATGCAACGCTGACCTTGCGGAAGAAGTGGCTAGATTCTTCGGTTATGATAAGATTCCTGTGACTTTACCAAGTGGCGAAGCTACCACAGGTAAGCTTTCTTTCAAGCTTCGTATAGAAGCTGTTGCAAGAGATCTTGCTGAATATATGGGATTTTCGCAGGCTATGACTTATTCTTTCGAGAGTCCTAAGGCTTTTGATAAGCTTCTTATCGACAAGGATGATAAGCTCAGAAAGGTTATTAGGATATCTAATCCGCTTGGAGAAGATTACAGCATCATGAGAACTTCTGCTTATAATGGTATGCTCACTTCTTTGTCAACCAACTATAACAGACGTAATAAGGAAGCTGCTCTTTATGAGCTTGCCAACATATATATACCTCGTGATGAGGAAATCAAGGAACTTCCTGATGAAAGAATGCAGTTCATCCTCGGCGCATATGGTGATGATGTGGACTTCTACAGTATGAAGGGTATTGTGGCTGAATTCGTCGCAAAGCTCGGTATGAAGGGTAGTCTTACTCTTAAGAACAACAAGGCTTATAACTTCCTTCATCCAGGACGCCAGGCTGATATATACTACTCAGATGTATGTATAGGTCTTATCGGTGAGGTTCATCCGCTTGTTCTTGAGAATTACGAGATAGGAACCAGAGCTTATATCATCAATCTTGATATGCCATCTATCATGCCATATGTTGACTTCGATAGAAAGTATGAGGGACTTGCAAAGTTCCCTGCTGTCACAAGAGATCTTAGTATGGTAGTTCCTAAGGATGTACTTGCAGGTGATATAGAAGCTGTTATCGCTAAGTGTGGAGGCAAGCTCCTTGAGAATTGTTCGCTCTTTGATATCTATGAAGGCTCTCAGATCAAGGAAGGATTCAAGTCTATGGCATATAGTCTTGTATTCAGATCAAAAGAGAAGACTTTGCTTGATACAGATATAGAACAGCCTATGAATAAGATCCTTACTGAGCTCGGTAAGATGAATATTGAACTTCGTTCATAAACAGGGATAATATTATGGATTTACATGATTTTTATTTTGATTTGCCTAAGGAATTGATCGCACAGGATCCTCTCGAGGACAGAGCGGCTTCAAGACTTATGGTTCTTGACAAAAAAACTGGTGCGGTCAGCCATAAGCATTTTAGAGATATACTTGATTATCTTGAGGAGGGGGATTGCCTCGTCCTCAATGATACCAAGGTTATACCGGCAAGGCTTTTTGGGCACAGACCTGACAAAGAGGAAGTAGTTGAGATACTTCTTCTTAACAGAAAAGAAGGTGATGTGTGGGAATGTCTTGTTAAGCCTGGAAGAAAGTGCAAGGTTGGAACTGTTATAGAGTTTGCAAAGGATAAGCTTTCGGGCGAGATCATAGAGGTTATGGAAGACGGTAATCGTAAGATACGCCTTATGTACAATGGTATATTTGAAGAGGTTCTTGATGAACTTGGACAGATGCCGCTTCCGCCTTATATAACTCACGAACTTAAGGATAAGAACAGGTACCAGACCGTGTATGCAAAGTACGAGGGTTCTGCCGCGGCTCCAACTGCGGGATTACACTTTACAAAGGAACTTCTTGAAGAGGTTAAAAAGCGCGGCATACATATAGCCACAGTTACTCTTCACGTCGGACTTGGAACATTCAGACCTGTCAAAGTTGAAAATATACTTGAACATCACATGCATTCGGAGTATTATAATATTAGTGAAGAAGCAGCTGATATAATCAATCGTGCTAAAGAATCAGGTAAGAGAGTTGTATGTGTAGGTACTACAAGCACAAGAACTCTTGAATCTGCGGCAGATGAGAACGGAAGGGTTAAGTCTTGCAGCGGATATACCGATATATTCATATATCCGGGATATAAGTTTAAGATTGTAGATAGACTTATAACTAATTTCCATCTCCCGGAATCAACATTGGTCATGCTGGTTTCTGCACTTGCAGGCAGAGAGCATATACTTGATGCATATGCTGAGGCTGTTAAGGAAAGATATAGATTTTTCAGTTTTGGGGATGCGATGTTTATAATCTGATTTAACTACGGAGGTACGTATGGAAGGCGAGAAGAGAAGATCAAAGAGGATAGATCTGAATGTTACTATGAAGATCAATACTTTACAGAATTTTGAATATCTTATACCTGTTAAGAGCGAATTCGAGGTTGAAGTAGTTAATATCTCTAAGGATGGTATTGCTTTTAAGAGTCCGGAGATTCTTCTTCTTAATACCTGTTATAATGCGAATGTTGTCCTTTGGACGAAGGAGACTTTCCAGTCGCTTATAGAGATAGTCCGTATGGAGAGCAACGATGATGGTAATACTCTGTATGGCTGTCGTTTTGTGGGTATAAGTACTTCTAATCAGTTTAAGATTGATGTATATCAGTTGGTTAACAACATGGAGACTAATTGATGCGTCGCATATTAAAGAGAATCGTTATATTTGTTTTCATATCTGTTATTCTTGAACTTACAGTTTTTAATTACAGATTCTATGAAAGCAGGAGCTTTAAAGAATATATACCTGAAGCAGACTCAGAATCAGATGAATATGTATACGAGGATATAGACATAGATCTTAAGAATGTATATATTAAGACAAATTCTGATAATCGGATTAGGGTTACAATTTATGTTACGGATGAAGGCCATTCTGTTGAGTATGGTCTTCATCCTATGTCTGTTATAGCGGGTAGAGAGACAACTTCTTATGCGAGGATACATACGTCAGGAAGATGTCATTCGATAAGAATTTCTTGTGAAGGTGATTCTAAAAAATATATTGAATCAGTCAGGTTTAATGTCAAGACTCCTTTTTTATTTAACCCTTTAAGAGTTTTCATATGTTTTCTGATATTGTCATTCATAAGTTTTTATCGTAACATAGGACGATATGACAGACTTTGCATGGACAAAACTTCATCTATAGCCTGTCTGATAGCCATAATAGGTATCAACGCCATAATATTCTGCAGTGCCTGTACATTTAACGATATATTTGTCAGAAACAGATATTCTCATCATAATCAGTATGGCAAGCTTGCAAAGGCTATAACTGAGGGGCATGTATATCTAGATGATGAGGTTGCGGATTTTTTGACTGAGATGGAGAATCCTTATGATCCTGATGCCAGAAATTCTAAGGCTTTTTACAGTGGCCAGAATGTACTGTATGATACAGCTTATTACAATGGGCACTATTATGTGTACTTCGGCATAGTTCCATGCCTCATGTTTTATCTGCCTTTTTATATGATTTTTGGTCAGTATATGCCGAATATGCTGGCGGTTATGACATGTGTCTTCTTCATGATCGCAGGTATGGTGCTTCTTTTGTATGAGATAAGCAAGAGAGTTTACAGCGAATCGCAAGGGCGAATTCCTCTTGTTAGATTTGTGACAGTATGTGAAATAGCGATTTTTGGCATGTATATAACACAGGTTGTTAAGAGACCGGATTTTTATACAGTGCCTATAGTTACTGGCATAGCTTTTTGCCTGTTTGGACAGTACCTGTATATGAAGGGCTTTAAAGAGAAACCGAATTATGCTTTGATTGCATCAGGCTCTCTTTGTCATGCACTTGCGGTTGGGTGCAGACCATCGCTTGCTTTGCTTGCTTTTGTAAGTGTTTGGCATGTTTTTTCTGACAGGAAAAATGTCATGAAAAAAATATTATATACAATTTTCCCTTTTATAGTGGTAGCAATTCCAATTATGTGGTATAATATAATACGCTTTGGGAATTTTATGGATTTTGGTGTCAATTATAATTTCACTGTTGCTGATATGATACATCGAAGTCGTGATCTTGACCGCCTGTGGTTTGGTATATATGGATATGTTTTTGCTCCTTTTGAAATCGGAACAGAATTTCCTTTTATCAATCTGCCGGAATATGTGATGAATTATTATGGCTGTGATTATTATGAAAAGCCATATGCCGGCATATTGTGGCAATTCCCGCAGATTGCCATAGCATTTTATTTCTTATTCAAGAGGGGGGCTGTTAAGAATAAGTTTTTGAAGCTATACGCAGTAATCCTTTTTGTTATGGCAGGTATTATGATTGTTCTTGATATAGAGGCGGGCGGATTATTAAGGCGGTATATACTGGATTTTTCGTTTATCCTGTCTATAGCAAGCGCGACTGTATTGCTGTGTATGTGTGAAAGATATAATAAAAAAGCTTGTACAAGGGTTATGTTATTGTGTCTTTCTTATGTTGTTGTCACAGGATTCTTTGCCTTCTTCTTTGATGGTTCGGATTCTATGATGGAAGGTTGCAGATCGTTTGCAAATATGGCGGCGGATGCCTTGGAATTGTATAGATAATGAAAAAAAGATATTTTATAAAGTATATAATCAGCGCGCTATCGTCAGCGTTGGTAGAATTCATAGTATTCAATCTGGTGTGTTTTTTTGCCCGCAAGTATATGACACTTGGAAGTGCCATATTGTTGTCGACAGTTATAGGACGTATTGTTTCGTCGCTTTATAATTATTTTGTGAACAAGAAGGGCGTTTTTTCTTCGGATGAGCCTGTCAGGACTACACTTGCAAAGTATTATCTTCTGGTAATTTGTCAGATACTTTGTTCTTCAAAGCTTATAACGATTATAGTCAAGCTTCTTGGCGCTGGAGATAATCAGGGTATTATATCGGGAACCAAGCTTTTAGTAGATTCCCTTTTATTCTTTGCAACTTATTATATACAAAAGAAGTGGATATTTAAAACAAAAGCATAAGAAAGGAAAGATATGGCGGATAAAGATTTTTTTATCAATCTCTACGATGATGAAGAAGAAGAGATTAAAGAGGTTAAGCCTGTAAGACGTTCTGCTATTGTTGAGTTAGATAATGACCCGCAGGCAGATGATATTAGATATAAGAATTATGGTGAACCTAAGCGTTCTGCTAAGGTTGTAACCAGCGAGAGAGAAAAGAAGAGAAAAGTCACAAAAAAGAAGAAAGTTCTTTCAATCGTCGGAAGATGTTTTGCTGCTATCGGAGTAACTTTACTTCTTGTTCTTGTTTTCTTATACGGTATATGTTTCATATTGATCAAAGGCCCGTCAGAATCAGCGAAGAAGCAGTTTGTGTGTGCGGCTAATGAGACAAGCGCTATGAAGTGGCTTCCATATGTCTATCTTAAGAAGTCGGAAGTAAAGAGTATCATAAACAGTAATACTATGCAGGAGATTGATGAGGGTACTGTATCTGATACAAATCTTGTTGTTATACCGACTGATAATCAGAATACAGATGAACCTGATATTCAGCTTCTCGATGTCAGTGGAAAGACATACAGAGGTAAGCTTCTTATAGTTAAGGATCCTTCAAGAGTATTTGTGGGTACTGTAGACAGATTCTATGAAGGAACAGGTATGGTTGTTGCCGATATCTGTAAAAAGTACAATGCAATTGGCGGTGTTAACGGCGGTGAGTTCGTGGATATGGGCTCTTACAGCTATACAGCCATGCCGGTAGGTCCTGTTATCAGCCAGGGCAAGCATATATTTGGTGATACTTATACCACATACAATATAACAGGTATAACTAACGATAATAAGTTAGTTATCGGTAAGATGTCTGTTGATGAAGCACTTAAGATGGGTGTGAGAGACGCAGTTCATACTCTTCACACAACAGGTCCTTTCCTTATCCTTAACGGTGAACCTCTTACAGTTCCGGATAAGGATGTATATGGCGGTGGTATGAATCCAAGAACCGCTATAGGTCAGCGTGCAGATGGTGCTATATTGTTACTTGTTGTTGACGGACGTCAGGCTAATTCCATGGGTGCAACTTTTGATCAGTTGGCTTATATCATGCTTGAGTATGGTGCTGTCAATGCTGCTGCTATGGATGGTGGTACTTCAACTCAGATGTATTATGAGGGTGAAGTTGTCAATTCGCCATATTCACCATCAGGTCCTAGAAAGTGTCCTACAGCTTGGCTTGTAAAGTAATATAGAGGTTTTTATGTCAAAGAAGAGTAAGAAAAAGAATAAAAAGAGGTTTTGGTTTGGTCTTGGAATCTATGCCTGCGTTGCAATAATAGTTATATGTATCGTATGGATAGTATTCTGGAATTATATAAAAGAATACGAGGAAAGTATGCCGTCTAACGGCGTAGAAAAAATAATTGCAAAATTCAATTCCGGAGATATAGATGGGTATCTTAAGGAGCTTACTGATCTGTCGGAATTTGAAGGCAAGGAAGATATCGCCAATTATATAAAGAGTCTTCCTAAGGGTAAGTTCGACTGTATCAAGGCAAAGGATTATACAGATAAGAAGCCTATATATGTTCTTAAGAATGATAAGGATACAGTTGCCAGGATTTATATGAAGCCTGTAGGCAAGAATAAGCATTTTAGGATATGGGGCTTTGATAAATTAGAAATCGATAAGAGCGTCTGTGAAGTGTCGGTTACTATAACAGCACCTTCTTCGGCAAATGTAGTTGTAAATGGCAAAACTCTTGGCGAAAGTTATAAGACTGGTGAGAAGAAGTATGAAGATCTTACCGAGGCTTATCTGTATTCTGACTTGATTCCAAAGCAGTATACTTATGAGATTAAGGGACTTTTGAAAAAACCTGCAGTTTCATGTGAAGGTTATACTGAGGAAATCAAGGATAATACATATACATATACCTTCAAATCAGATGAAGCTGTTGAGGCTGAGCATAAGGATTATGTCAAGAAGGTTACAAGAATCTACGCTTATAACTTCATCAATGTTATTGAAGAGAGGTTATCAACCTATGTAATGCCTGATTCAAATCTTCGTGAAACAGTTAAGTATACTGATACATACTTCTATCCTGTAGAGTACATGAGATCTTATGATCTTACAAAGCAGGAAATATCTAATTATATCAAGTATAGTGATGATTGCTTCAGCTGTGATGCTATACTTCATGCAACAGCATACTTCAGTGGCTGGTCAGTTTCAGAAAAGACAGAAAAATCAAATATACGATGTATATTTGTCTATAAGGATAAAAAGTGGTATCTCACAGATGTTATCTTTTTAGATTAGCATAGAATGCTTGCAGTAATAAGGAAAAATAATCCCGAGTAATGCGTGCTTGCACGCAATTGCTTGGGATTTTTTTCCGGGTGACTGCGAAGCAGTCACGCCCCCACAAATCGAGTGTGCTATGCACACGAGATTAGGTGGGGGTACTGCAAGAGGTAATATTGTGTAGATAAAAGTACAAGAATCACATAAAAATTTTTCTTTACATTTTGACTGAATACATTTATAATAATATAGGCGTAGGAGCCAGTAAGATTTTACTTACTGGCTTTTTTATAGGATAACATACAATAACGGAGGAAATCTATGGGCGGATTATTTGGTGTTGCATCAAAGAAAAGCTGCGTATTTGATCTGTTTTTTGGTACTGATTATCATTCGCATTTGGGCACCAGACGAGGTGGTATGGCAGTCTATGGAGAGAAGGGCTTTGACAGAGCTATTCATAACATAGAGAATTCGCCATTCAGAACTAAGTTTGATCACGATGTTGAAACTATGGTGGGCAATATCGGTATAGGCTGTATATCCGATACAGAGCCTCAACCATTGATTATCAGATCACATCACGGAACATTTGCTGTAAGCACAGTAGGTAAGATCAACAATCTCGATAAACTTGTGGATATGATTTTTCATAATGGAAATCCACACTTTTTGGAGATGAGTGGTGGTGATATTAATCCAACAGAACTTGTCGCGGCAATCATTAATCAAAAGGGTACTTTGGTGGAAGGAATAAGATATGTTCAGGAAGTCGTAGAAGGTTCCATGACATTCTTAGTTATGACACCTAAAGGTATATATGCCGCAAGAGATAAGTTTGGTAGAACTCCTTTAGTTATAGGTCAAAAAGATGATGGCTTTTGCGTATCATTTGAGAGTTTTGCGTTCCTGAATCTTGGATATAAGCAGTTAAAAGAATTAAGACCGAATGAAATCGTGTATATTACACCAGAGGGTATAGAGACTGTCGGTGCTCCATCTGATAAGATGAAGATATGTACATTCTTATGGGTTTATTATGGATATCCTTCTTCTTCATATGAGGGAATCAGTGTCGAGAAGATGAGATATAACTGCGGCGCAAAGCTTGCACAGCGTGATGATGCAAAGCCTGATATTATAGCTGGCGTTCCTGATTCTGGAACTGCTCATGCTGTTGGTTATGCTAACGAATCTGGTATTCCATTTGCCAGACCATTTATCAAGTATACACCGACATGGCCGAGATCCTTTATGCCGACCAATCAGTCTATGAGAAATCTCATTGCAAGGATGAAACTTATACCTGTAGACGATCTCATAAGAGATAAGAGTCTTCTTCTTATAGATGATTCTATAGTCCGTGGAACACAGTTGCGCGAGACTACAGAATATCTGTATGAAAGTGGTGCTAAGGAGGTTCATATAAGACCTGCCTGTCCGCCACTTTTACATGGATGTAAGTATATTAACTTTTCACGTTCTAAGTCAGAGATGGATCTTATAACAAGAAGGATCATCAGGGATCGTGAGGGTGATAACATCGCTGATATTAAAAATGTTTTGGCTGATTATGCTAATCCTGACAGTGTCAACTATAAGGAGATGGTTGAAGAAATCGGTAAACAACTTAACTTTACATCACTTAAGTTCAACCGTCTTGATGATATGCTTGATTCAGTAGGCATACCTGCATGTGATATGTGTACATATTGTTGGGATGGTAAGGAATAATACATATAATTTTAAAGCCCTATGGGCAGAATGGAGATATAATGAGTAAGAGAACAGATATTCATAAAGTATTGATCATAGGTTCGGGTCCTATCATCATCGGTCAGGCATGTGAGTTTGACTATTCAGGAACTCAGGCATGTAAGGCCCTTAGAAAGCTCGGATATGAGATCGTACTTGTTAACTCAAACCCGGCTACAATCATGACTGATCCTGATATAGCTGATGTTACATATATCGAGCCACTTAATGTAACAAGACTCGAGCAGATCATCGCTAAGGAGCGTCCTGATGCACTTTTGCCAAACCTTGGTGGTCAGTCAGGTCTTAACCTCTGTTCAGAGCTTGCCGCTAATGGTATCCTTGATAAGTATAATGTTAAGGTTATCGGTGTTCAGGTAGATGCTATCGAACGTGGCGAGGATAGAATCGAGTTCAAGAAGACTATGGAGAGCCTCGGTATAGAGATGGCGAGAAGTGAAGTTGCTTATTCTGTTGATGAAGCAGTTGAGATAGCTTCAAAGCTTGGTTATCCTGTTGTTCTTCGTCCTGCTTATACTATGGGTGGCGCCGGTGGCGGTCTCGTATATAACATCGAAGAACTTAAGACTGTATGTGCAAGAGGTCTTCAGGCTTCACTTGTTGGTCAGGTTCTTGTAGAGGAGTCTATCCTTGGTTGGGAAGAGCTTGAGCTTGAAGTTGTAAGAGATGCAAAGAACAACATGATCACAGTATGCTTTATCGAGAACATCGATCCACTTGGTGTTCATACAGGTGATTCTTTCTGTTCAGCACCTATGCTTACTATCTCAGAGGATGTTCAGAAGGAACTTCAGCGTCAGGCATATAAGATTGTAGAATCTATCGAGGTTATCGGTGGTACTAACGTTCAGTTTGCTCATGATCCTGTTTCAGGAAGAATAGTTGTTATAGAGATTAACCCAAGAACATCACGTTCATCAGCACTTGCATCTAAGGCAACAGGTTTCCCTATTGCTCTTGTATCTGCTATGCTTGCTTCAGGTCTTACACTTGATGAGATTCCATGTGGTAAGTATGGTACACTTGATAAGTATTATCCAGATGGAGATTATGTAGTTATTAAGTTTGCTAGATGGGCTTTTGAGAAGTTCAAGGGTGCAGAAGATAAACTTGGTACTCAGATGAAGGCCGTTGGTGAGGTAATGAGTATCGGTAAGAATTATAAGGAAGCTTTCCAGAAGGCAATCAGATCACTTGAGCGTGGTAGATATGGTCTTGGCTTTGCTAAGGACTTTAATTCTAAGTCTAAGGAAGAACTTCTTAGCATGCTTCGTTTCCCATCAAGTGAGAGACAGTTTATCATGTATGAGGCTTTGAGAAAGGGCGCTACAGTTGATGAACTCTTTGAACTTACTAAGATTAAGCATTATTTCATAGAGCAGATGAAGGAACTTGTTGAAGAAGAGGAAGCACTCGCATCTAAGTTCAAGGGTCAGGTTCCAGATGAAGCAGCACTTCGTCATGCTAAGTGTAACGGCTTCTCTGATAAGTATCTTTCACAGATTCTCTCTGTTAGTGAAGAAGATATACGTAACAAGCGTAAGGAATATGGTATAGTAGAAGCTTGGGAAGGCGTTCACGTAAGTGGTACAGATGACAGCGCTTACTACTATTCAAGCTACAACATAGAAGATAAGTCTACAGCTACAGATAACGCTAAGAAAATCATGATTCTTGGTGGTGGTCCTAACAGAATTGGTCAGGGTATCGAATTCGATTACTGCTGTGTTCATGCTTCACTTGCTCTTAAGAAGATGGGCTTCGAGACTATTATAGTTAACTGTAATCCTGAGACTGTATCAACTGACTATGATACATCAGATAAGTTGTACTTTGAGCCACTTACTCTTGAGGATGTTCTCAGCATATATGAGAAGGAAAAGCCGATTGGTGTTATCGCACAGTTTGGTGGTCAGACACCTCTTAACCTTGCATCAGACCTTAAGAAGAATGGTGTAAGAATACTTGGTACTTCACCAGAAGTTATCGATATGGCAGAAGACAGAGATCTCTTCCGTAACATGATGGATAAGCTTGGCATCCCTATGCCTGAGTCAGGTATGGCTGTTACAGTTGATGATGCTCTTGCAATCGCTGAGAGAATCGGTTATCCGGTTATGGTTCGTCCTTCATATGTTCTTGGTGGACGTGGTATGGAAGTCGTAGGTGATCCAGAGAATCTTAAGCAGTATATGGCTGCAGCTGTTGGTGTTACACCTGACAGACCAATCCTTATCGACAGATTCCTTCGCCATGCTACAGAGTGTGAAGCAGATGCTATATCAGATGGTAAGCATGCATATGTTCCTGCTGTTATGGAGCATATCGAGCTTGCAGGTGTTCACTCAGGTGACTCTGCTTGTATCCTTCCATCTAAGAATATCGATCCTAAGCTTATAGAGGTTATTAAGGAATACACAAGAAAGATAGCTGAAGAGATGGGCGTTAAGGGCCTTATGAATATGCAGTATGCTATCGAGAATGATAAGGTATATGTACTTGAGGCAAATCCAAGAGCTTCGAGAACAGTTCCACTTGTTTCTAAGGTTTGTGGAATTAACATGGTTGCAATCGCTACACAGATTATGACTATGGATATAACAGGTATGGAATCTCCAGTTCCAGCACTTAAGGAAAGACATATCAAGTACTATGGTGTTAAGGAAGCTGTATTCCCATTCAACATGTTCCCAGAAGTAGATCCTCTTCTTGGACCTGAGATGAGATCTACAGGTGAAGTTCTTGGTCTCTCAGAGCATGTAGGTGAGGCATTCTTCAAGGCTCAGGAAGCTACTAAGACAGCACTTCCACTTGAAGGAACTGTACTTATAAGTGTAAGCAAGAAGGATAAGCCTGAGGTTGTTGAGGTTGCTAAGACACTTGAGTCATGTGGCTTCAAGATCCGTGCTACAGGTTCTACATATGATCTTCTTGTTGCTAACGGTATAGAAGCTGTTAAGATCAACAAGATGCAGGAAGGTAGACCAAACATCCTCGATGCCATAACTAATAAGGAGATAGATCTTATTATCAATACACCTGCACAGGGTGAAGAAAAGCGTTTTGATGACAGCTATATCAGAAAGGCTGCTATCAAGGGTAAGATTCCTTATATGACAACCATGGCTGCTGCAAAGGCTACAGCTGAAGGAATTAAAGAAGTAAAGAGTCAGAATGAAGGTCTTAAGGTTATATCACTTCAGGAGATTCATTCGACTATACAGTAAGATAGTGTAAAAAAGCAGTCTCCAGGACACGTGTCGATTTCTATACTCTCGCGTGCATCAATAAGCAAAGCCCTCTCGCAAACTCGCGACTTCGTCGCTCAAACACGTGCTTCGGGCTTTGCATTAGCACGCAAGAGTATGACGAAATCTCGCGAATCGTCCTGGAGATTGCTTTTTTGACATCTAATTATAATATGTGTATAATGATATGTGGAGGAGGTGTAATCTATGAGTTTGAGATTTGTTGTAGGTCAGGCCAAGAGTGGAAAGACCGATCATATAGCTGATGAAATTATCAGAGAATCTATTAAAAATCCCCATATCAATTATAATCTTATAGTGCCAGATCAGTTCAAGCTTGAGATGGAGAGTCTTTTTATAAAAAAACATCCTGATCATGGCTTTTTTAATATAGATATATTAGGCTTTAACAGGGCTGCTCATAGGATTTTTGAGGAGAGGCGTTATAAGCCTATGCCAGTATTGGACGAGATGGGAAGGCTTTTGCTTCTTCGTAAGATATATGAGGAAAGCAAGGATGAATTCCATTTTTATGACAAGCGTGCTGCTCGTATAGGTTTTATAAAAGAAATCAAATCTGTTATATCTGAATTCATGCAATTTGGTGTTAATGAAGATATTCTTGAGAAGCTTGAAAAAGAGCTGCCTTCTGGGCTTACTATGGCCAAAATCCATGATATGAAAATCATATATGAGAAGTTTTTAAAGCGTATAGAAGGGGAGTATTCGACCTCTGAACATATGCTTTTAGAAGCGTATGCTATTATGGGTGATACTGAATTCGTTAAGAATTCTGTATTCTATATCGATGACTTCTCGACATTTACACCTATTCAGTTGATGGTTATAGAGAAGCTTTTGGTTTGTTCTAGAGGTGTCACTGTAACAGTTCCTATGCCGGTAAGTGTGTATAGATCCCATAATTGTAAGCCGCATGAGCTTTTCTTTATATGCAGGGATATGATGGATTCGCTTAGTGCTATCGCTGACAAGAATCATATCTTGAAGGAAGAAGCTGTAATGATTGAGGCGGATTCTTCTGAGTCATACGAAAGCCACGAACTTGGATTTTTGATGGAGAACCTCTTCAGACATAAGGCTGAATATACGGAAGAATGTGATAATATAGGCATATATGAGGCAAATACACCTCTTGATGAGATAAGATTTGTTGCAAACAGGATAATGGATCTGTGTGACAAGGGTGTTCACTTTAGTGATATAGCTGTTATCTGTGACAATCACGATTACGATGATCTTATATACAGAACCTTCAATAATTGTGGTATAAGATCATATCTGGATGTCAGAAAGAGCTGCTTTATAAATCCTTATGTTTCTTTTCTTCGAAGTGCACTGAAGATTGTGGCGGATAACTTTTGCTATGAGGACGTTATGAGTTATCTGAAATCCGGTCTTAGCAGCGTGGAAGAGGATGATTCGTCATATCTTGACAGGTTTATATTTACTTTTAATCTTAAGGGCTACAAAAAGTACTTGGAAAATATCAATAAGAATAAGGTTACTAACTTTGATGTTGAGAGATTAGAGGCTAT